>JAABUX010002645.1_pt1 | contig 25015 bp, 20 predicted proteins | sample 5561851 | NCBI WGS metagenome assembly JAABUX01 (sample SAMN10711883, study PRJNA513361) | rock metagenome | isolation source: Antarctica rocks | place: Antarctica: Victoria Land, Richard Nunatak red sandstone | collected 2016-01-03 | reverse complement strand
CTAGTTCTTGATCGATGACCGTTGAAGCAACTCCGGCCATTCGAACCTCTGACCCATCATCATTATCGGCCATCGTGAGAGGAGTTCGGGATGCGCATCTTCGTAACCGGTGCTAGCGGGTTCATTGGCTCTGCCATTGTCAAAGACTTGCTCGCCGCTGGGCATGAGGTGCTCGGTCTCGCACGGTCCGACGCGGCTGCCGCGTCACTCGAGGCGGCCGGGGCCGATGCGCATCGGGGGTCGCTTGAAGATCTGGAAAGTTTGAGAGCGGGAGCGGCCATGACCGATGGCGTCATCCACACCGCCTTCAATAACCTTGATCTTTCGAAATTTGCAGAAAGCAGTGAGGTGGAGCGACGCGCGATTGAGGCGTTTGGCAGCGTACTCGAAGGCACCAATCACCCCCTGATCGTCACCGCCGGATTCGCGTCCCTGGTTCAGGGCCGCCGAGCGACCGAGAACGATGTGCGGCTTCCCGGCACCAACCCGTCTCCCCGCGTTTCGGAGGCGACAGCCATGGCGTTGGCAGAGCGCGGTGTGTGCGCTTCGGTCGTTCGTCTTCCATGTGTCCATGGTCACGGCGATCGCTTCACCATACCAATGTACATCGACATCGCGCGGAAGACGGGGGTTTCTGCCTATGTGGGCGACGGGCTCAATCGGTGGTCCGCGGTCCACAATGTCGATGCCGGCAGCCTGTACCGGCTTGCCCTCGAAAACAAAGCCGCCGACGTCCGATATCACGCGGTCGCCGAAGAGGCTGTGCCTTACAAAGATATCGCCGAGGTGATCGGCCGCCGGTTGAACGTTCCCGTTGTGAGCAAGGCGATCGACGAAGCGAGGGCGCATTTCGGCGCTCTTGCCATGTTTGCGCAAGCGGATATCCCAGCCTCCAGCGCGCTTACGCGCGAATGGCTAGGGTGGCAGCCGAAAGGGCCGCGGCTTCTCGCCGACATTGATCAACCGAGCTATTACGAAACCTGAAAGCACTCGTGACCATGCCTGATGTCCGCTTTCAGGTGAATGCGCTCGGCAGCCGAGCGACCGCCCCTGGTCGGAAGCGGATTTCAAACTGACCCACTACCGGCGTCGTGCGGATGACGCGCGCCTTCCTGCCGCTGCTCCGGTCGTGCGACGAGGCGCGGCTGGTCAACCTATCCAGCCTCTTCGGGCTGATCGCCCCACCCGGACAGACCGCCTACGCCGCCAGCAAGTTCGCCGTCCGCGGCTTCTCGGAGGCGCTGCGGCACGAGTTGAAGGGCACGCCAGTCGGGGTCACGGTGGTGCATCCGGGCGGCGTCGACACCTCGATCGTCCGCAGCGCACGCATGCACAGCGCCGCCTCGGCGCCTGAGATCGAGCGTGCCCCCGCGTGCCCCAGGCAGCGCTCACCCTCTCACCGGAGATCGCCGCGGAAGCCATCGTGCGCGCCGTGGAGCGCCGCAGGCCGCGCGTCATCGTCGGCCGTGACGCCAGGATCGCGGCGGCGATCGAACGCATCGCCCCGGTCTCCTACTGGAAGCTGCTGGAGAGGATAGCGAGATCAGGCTCCTCTGGCGCGACGTGACCGGCACGGTGCACGACGGCCGGCGACACGATGGAGGTTTTTCGATGATCCGGTTCGCGAGCTGGCTGCTGGGTGCCATCATGCTGGCCGGCACCGGCCTGGTGTTATTCACGTGGCGCACCGCCCGCCGCGTCGAGGCGGCGCTGCCGGCCAGGGGTCGCTTCGTCGATATCGCCGGTGCGCGGCTGCACTATGTCGACGAGGGTACCGGCCCGGCCATCGTGCTGATCCACGGTCTCGGCGGCCAGTGGATGAACTTCCCCAAGGACAGCCTGGCCTCGCTGCGCCGCGACTACCGGGTGATCGCGCTCGACCGGCCGGGCAGCGGCTACTCCACCCGACCGGCCGGCGCCTCCGCCGCTCTCGGCGTGCAGGCCGCGACCGTCGCCGGCTTCATCCGCGCCCTCGATTTGCAGCGGCCACTCGTGGTCGGCCATTCGCTCGGCGGCGCCGTGGCGCTCGCCCTCGCCCTGAACCACCCGGATCGGGTCGGCGGCCTCGCCCTGGTCTCACCGCTCACCCATCCGATGGACACGGTGCCGGCGCTGTTTCGCGGCCTCGTCATCCGATCGCCGCTGCTGCGCCGGCTGGTCGCCTGGACGATCGCGACGCCGGCTTCGATCCGCAACCGCGACACGGTGGCGCGCGCGCTGTTCGGCCCGGACGCGGTGCCGGCGGACTTCCCGATGAAGGCCGGCGGCCTGCTCGGCCTGCGGCCCTCGAGCTTCTATGCGGCGTCGACCGACCTGATGGCCGTCAACGAGCATCTGCCCGAGCTTGCCGCGCGCTACCCCCTCGATCACGCTCCCGGTCGGCGTCCTGTACGGCACCGGCGACCGCGTGCTCGACTTCGCAGCCCACGGCATCGCGATGCGCGACGCGGTCCCCGGCCTCGATCTGGAACTGATCGAGGCCGGTGGCCACATGACGCCGGTGACGGCACCCGAGCGCACGGCCGGCTTCATCAGGCGCATGGCCGAACGAGTGACGGCGAGCGGCGAGGGGCACGCATGAGCGGCTACGGCCAGGACGAGGCGGACACCATCGAGAGACTGATTGGACAGGCTGCCCGTATCGAGCATCTCGACGTCATCGTCGTCGGCGCCGGATTATCCGGCATCGGCGCCGCCTGCCATCTGCGTGACCGCTGCCCGGGAAAGACGTTCACGATCCTCGAGGGACGTGAGACCCTCGGCGGCACCTGGGACCTGTTCCGCTATCCCGGCGTCCGTTCGGACTCCGACATGCACACGCTCGGCTACCGCTTCCGCCCCTGGAAGGAGGCGAGAGCGATCGCCGAGGGATCGTCGATCCTGAACTACATCCGCGAGACCGCGGCGGAATATGGCATCGACCGCAGCATCCGCTTCCGCCACCGTGTCGTGCGCGCCGACTGGTCGTCGGCCGATGCGCGATGGACGGTCGAGGTGGCACCTGGTCCGGACGCCGAGACGGTCCGCTTCACCTGCAACTTCCTGTTCACCTGCAGCGGCTATTATGACTATGCGGGCGGCTACACGCCGGACTTCCCCGGTATCGAGGCCTACGCCGGCCGCGTCGTGCATCCGCAGAAGTGGCCGCAGGATCTCGACCATGCCGGCAAACGCGTCGTGGTGATCGGCAGCGGCGCCACGGCGGTGACGCTCGTCCCTGCCCTGGCGGCGAAGGCCGCGCACGTGACGATGCTGCAACGCTCGCCGACCTACGTGGTGTCGCTCCCGTCAGAGGATGCGCTGTCCAACCGCCTGCGCGCGCGCCTGCCGGCCAAGCTCGCCTACCGGATCATCCGCTGGCGGAACATCGTCCTCGGCATTTTCTTCTACAGCCAGATGCGCAAGCAGCCGGCGCTGGCGAAGGCGCGCATCATCGGCATGATACGCCGGCATCTCGGCCCCGACTACGACATCGCGACGCACTTCACCCCTAGCTACGATCCCTGGGATCAGCGGCTGTGCCTGGTGCCGGACGCCGACCTGTTCCACGCTCTCAGCGAGGGCCGGGCGGCGGTCGTGACCGACCAGATCGAGCGCTTCACCCCGACCGGTATCCGTCTGCGTTCCGGACAGGAGCTGGAGGCCGACATCGTGATAACGGCGACGGGACTGCGCCTGCAACTGCTGGGCGGCATGCAGGTCAGCGTCGATGGCGTAGCGGTCGATTTCAGCAAGCGGACCCTCTATCGCGGGCTGATGTACAGCGACGTGCCTAACCTCGCGACGTCGTTCGGCTACACCAATGCCTCCTGGACGCTGAAATGCGACCTGACCTGCGATTACGTGTGCCGGTTGCTCAACTACATGAGCAGGCGCGGCTACGGCTCATGCACGCCGCGCAAGCGCGACCGCCCTATCATCGAGCAGCCGCTGCTGGACTTCACATCGGGTTATATTCAGCGCGGCATCGGCTTGTTCCCCAGCCAGGGAACCAGGCGACCCTGGCGCGTTCACCAGAACTATGTCCTGGACTGGCTGAACTTCCGCTTGTCGCCGATCCGGGACGGAACGATCGAGTTCGCCTCCCGGCCGCCACGGGCGGCGCAAGAAGCCGAGAGCTACCGGAACTAGCAGCCTGATCACGACGTTCCGCCGCCGCGACTATAAGCTTCAATGGCGATGCCGATCGCACAATACGTTGTATCAAAGTAGCAAGCCGTCATCATTTTGATGCTGTGCGTGGCTTGACTGTCAGCCCTTCGGATAAAGCGTCGCTTTGCGGTGAGAAAATCGTTTGGATTTGTGTATGATAATTTTTGAAGGATCTCTAATGAACGGCATCAAATTCAACTATCTCGCCGCTGCCGCCACTTATCAGGCGCAACATTCGAGCTATCTCGAGGCCGGCAAGCTCAGGCGGACGCACATGATCAGCGATTGCGATTATCGTAGCGCGTGCACAGCGCATGAGGCCGCGCAACGCAGTCTGGATCACGCCGAAGCCATGTGGGTGGCATCCTGGCGCTGATGGCGTCCCTCGCGCCCGGCCTGGCGTCGGAAGTCTCGGCACCGACGCTTCCCGGGTCGCGGCAGCGCAGGGAGGAAGCATGCCAGCTCCCACCATGCACCGTGATGCCGCCTATGGTTCGATGAACCGCTACTCGGCCGGGTTCAGGAACTTGTCGACGTTGTCCTTCGTCACGACGTCCAGGCCGACCATATTGATGACAGGCACCTTCTTGCCTTCCTTCAGGGCCAACAGGATATCCATCGCCTTCTCGCCCATCTCGTAGGGACGCTGGCCGACCAGGACCTGGGCGTAGCCGTCCTTGAGCAACTGGAGCTCGACCGGAAGCGTGTCGGGCATTACCAGCGGGAATTTGCCGGACTTGACCCTGTCCATGTTGGCGTCGACGAAGGCCTTGTAGGCCTTGGGAGCGAACAGGGCCCAGCCGCCGACCGGGATGATGGCGCCGATATCCGGATGAGCGGTGGCGAAGTCGGAAAGCTGCTGGTCCGCGAGTGCTGCGTCATCGTTGCAAAAGGCCGGGGAGCCCTTCACCTCGGTCCAGCCCGCCTTTTTCAGTATCTCGTAGAGGCCGGCAAGACGGTCGTTGAGGTTGGCGGCGGCGGGACCACCGGACTGCGTCGCGAAGGTGCTGGGCTGCGGATGCGCCTTGATGAGCTGCCGGGCGAGCTCGCGGCCCATCTCCTTGTTGTCGGTGCCGACATAGGCCTGCCTGGCCGAGTTGACCGCATCCGCGTCGAAGGTGATCACCGCGATGTTGGCGTCGCGCGCCTGCTTGACGACGCGCGTGACGGAGTCCGCGTCCGCGACCGAGATCGCGATACCGTCCACGCCCTGCGTGATGAAGTCCTGCATGATCTGGACTTCGGTGGCCGGCTCATGGGTCGCCGGCCCCTTGTAGATGCAGGTGACGTTACCGAGCTTCTTGGCCTCCGCCATGCAGCCATTGCGCGAGAGGTCGAAATACGGGTTGTCCATCCCCTTCGGGATCAGGGCGAACTTGTAGGCATCCGCCGCATGGGCCGTCGATATCATCGAAGCCGCAGCAACCGCGGCCAGCAGAATTCTCTTCACGCACAAACCTCCCAGGTTTCGATCCTTGTGGGTTGCGGCTCCGGTTGGATCTTTCCCGGGCCGTGTTGGAAGCCGGACCGCGGACCGGCTATTCGGGCTCGCGGGTGCGGATCTTGTCGACCAGGACCGCGAGGATGATGATCGTCCCCACGAAGGTCTGCTCCCAGTAGGTGTCCGCGCCGAACAGGGCCAGCCCATTGCGGATCACCTCGATCAGGGCTGCACCCAGGATGGCGCCGACCGGTCCACCGATGCCACCCGCCAGGTCGGCGCCCCCGATGACCGAGGCGGCGATGATCTTGAGCTCGTAGCCCGTCGCAAGGTTGGCCGGGGCGGAGCCGAGCCAGCCGACGATCAGGATGCCGGCCAGGCCTGCGCTCATGGCGCACAGCACGTAGACCGAGATCTTCACCCGGGCGACCGCGACGCCGGTGAGCTGGGCCGCGCGTTCGTTGCCGCCCAGCACGAAGACATATCGTCCCCAGCGGGTGTGGCGCAGCATCACGGCCATGATCACGCCGAGCGTCAGCAGGTAGACCAGCGAGACCGGTATGCCGAGGATCTTGCCGTCCGTGAAGGCATAGAAGGTGTCCACGTAGGGGCCGGTCGGGGCCTGGCCGCGACCTTGCGTGATCACGTAGGTGATGCCGCGGCAGATCGAGAGCATGCCGAGCGTGGTCACGAACGGCGAAAGCTTTATCTTCGCGATCATCAGGCCGTTCAGCAGTCCGACCAGGGCCGCGATCGACATGCCGCCCGCGGCCGACAGGATCATCACGGCATAGGGGATGCCGGCGAGCGCGGTCGCCGACAGCGCCTTCATCAGGATGGCGGTCATGACGGCGACCAGCCCCATGACCGAGCCCACTGAAAGATCGATCCCGCCGGTGATGATCACCAGCGTGGAGCCCAGCGTCACGATGCCGATGTAGCTGAAGTTCTTGGAAGTATTCAGCAGGTTTCCGTAGGACAGGAACCGGTGCGTGAATATCGAGACCAGGAGCGTGATGATGACGAACGCGATCGCGACGTAGGCGGTCTGCGACGCGAAGGCGCCGCGCTTGTGCCACCGCACGACCCCGACATTGCCGAACGTCACCGGATGACCTACGTCCTGCGACATCAGGCATACTCCTTGGCGCCCGTGATCAGGGCCGTGACTTCTTCCGGGCTCGACTGGCTGATGGGCTTGTCCGCGCGCTTCTCGCCACGCCGCAGCACCACGACGCGGTCGCAGACCGAGAACACGTCGGGCATGCGGTGCGAGATCAGGATGACCGAGACGCCGGAGTCGCGGAGGCGGCGGATGAGGTCGAGCACCTGCGCGACCTGGCGAACCGAGATCGCGGCGGTCGGCTCGTCCATCAGGATGAGCTTCGCGTTGGCCAGCCGGGTGCGTGCGATCGCCACGGCCTGACGCTGGCCCCCCGACATCTGCTTGACCAGGTCCTTGGGCCGCGTCTCGGACTTCAGCTCGTCGAACAGCGAGCGCGCCCGCGTGTTCATCGCCTTGTGGTCCAGGAAGGAGAACGGACCCAGCTTGCGGACCATCTCGCGGCCGAGGAACACGTTCGCCGCCGCCGTCACGTTGTCGGCAAGCGCCAGATCCTGGTAGACGACCTCGATGCCGACTGCACGCGCATCGAGCGGCTTGTCGAAGCGATGCTCCTGCCCGTCGAAGTGGATGGTGCCGTGGGTCGGATGGAAGTTTCCCGCGATGATCTTGACGAGCGTCGACTTGCCGGCCCCGTTGTCTCCCATCAGGCCGACCACGTCGCCCGGTCCGATGGAAAGATTGATGCCCGACAGCGCCCGGATGGCGCCGAAATCCTTGCCGATGTTCGACAACCGCAAGACTGTGCCGACCTCATGATGCGCGACAGCACTAGCGCTCACCTGTGTTCCTTCCCAAGCCACTTCTTGTTGCCTGGCAGAGTAGAAGGGCGGCACCAGGGAAGGCAATATCGATCATTTAGGGACAACTACCTACTTCGTTGGCCCGGCTACTCCTTGAGGTGACGAGGCTCGTCATAACGCCCGGATGCGGCATAACCTGACGATACCTGCACATCTCCAGAGCTCATCGGGGATTAGAGGCCGACGATGACCATCCGCGAGCCAGCCGATCTCGACGATCCCCGGTTGCGTGACCGTGCGGTCGCCGCCGCTCGTGGGCTGGCACCGTTCGACGTGCTGTTGCATGGCGCCCATGTGGCCTGCATGGCGACCGGGCGTCTCCGCCCCGCGGATATCGGGCTCGTGGGTCCGTTGATCGCCAGCGTGCATCCGCCCGCAAGCCGGCAGGATGCCGTGCAGTCCACCGCACTGGATGGCGGTATCGTCGCGCCCGGCCTGATCGACACGCACCTGCATGTCGAGAGCTCGATGATCACGCCACGTCGCTATGCCGAAACCGTCGTGCCGCAGGGCACCACGACCATCTGCTGGGACCCGCATGAGCTCGGCAACGTCGCCGGGCTGGCTGGCGTGCGCTGGGCGGTCGAGGAGGCGCGCGACCTGCCGCTGCGCATCCTGGTGCTCGCCCCCTCCTGTGTCCCGTCGGCGCCCGGACTGGAACGGGCCGGCGCGACGTTCGGTCCCGAGGACGTGCGCGAGATGCTGTCCTGGCCGGACATCGTCGGGATCGCCGAGGTCATGGACATGCGCGGCGTGCTGGCGCGCAGCCCACGCATGCGCGGCATCGTGCAGGCGGGCCTCGACAGCCGCAAGCTGGTCTGCGGCCATGCGCGCGACCTCGAGGGAGCCGAGCTGGTTGCCTTCGCCGCGGCTGGCATCGGATCTGACCATGAGGTGGGTTCGGGCGAGGACCTGATCGCCAAGCTCGAGGCCGGCTTCACCATCGAGTTGCGCGGCTCGCACGACAGCGTGCTGCCCGGCGCCGTCGCGGCGTTGCGCTCGCTGCCGACGATCCCGCAGACGCTCACGCTCTGCACCGACGACGTGCTGCCGGACCGGCTGCTGGCGCGCGGTGGGGTGATCGATCTCATCCGCCGCCTGTGCGCCTGCGGGCTCGATCCGATGCAGGCGCTGCGTGCCGCCACGCTGAACGCGGCGCAGCGGCTCGGCCGGCGCGATCTCGGCCTGGTGGCGCCCGGCCGCCGCGCCGACCTGATCGTGCTGTCGGACCTGCAGTCGCTGGCAGTACGGAAGGTCTACGCCTCCGGCCGGCTGATCGCCGAGAACGGCGCCCTGCTCACGCCGACACGGCCCGCCCGGATGGAGGCGCCGACGTCGTCCGCCTGGCCGGCGCCGCTCGTCGCCGCGGATTTTCAGGTCCGGGCACCGGGACGCGATGGCCAGGCGCTGCTGCGCACCATCCACACGCCGCGCTTCACCCGCTGGGCCGAGATGAGGGCCGACGTGCGCGAGGGCGTCGTGCTGCTGCCCAAGGACGCGCTGCTGATGGCGGTCGTGCATCGGCACGGCTCGCCGGACCCGCGCCCTGCGCTCGGCGTGCTGCAGGGCTGGGGCGCATGGCGCGGGGCGCTCGCCACCACCGTCTCGCATGACAGCCACAACCTGACGGTGTTCGGCCGCGATCCCGACGACATGGCGGTGGCCGCGAACGCGCTGATCGGGTGCGGCGGCGGACTGGCGGTCGCGTCCGGCGGGCAGCTCCGCGCCATGCTGGAGCTGCCCGTATGCGGCCTGCTCTCGGAACGGCCGGCACGCGAAGTCGCCGAAGCCTTCTCGGCCGTTCGCGAGGAAGCCGGCAGGATCGCCGACTTCGTCGAGCCGCTGCTGCCCTTCCGCAGCGTCATGGGCGCGAGCCTGGCGTGCAATCCGGGACCGCATTTGACCGATCTCGGCCTCACCGACGGCTCCACCGGAGCGATCTTCACCGACAGCATCATCGCGTTCGAGCCGAGCGAGCCCGCCGCCTGATCCTCCCTGCCTAGCTCGGCGGTGTGGTCGTCTTCGGTCCGCGCCCGGTCTCGGTGACGAAGCCGTCCAGGAAGCGCGGCACATCCACCGCCTGCACGATATGGACCGGTTGCTCGCCCTGATGCGGTGCCAGGCCCGGCGGCCAGACATGCGCCCGGCCATAATCCGGTCCGGGCAGGATATCGATGTCCATCGCCGCCACGATCTGCCGCGTCACCAGGCCGGGCTCGACCGCGACCGCCGAGGCCATCTCGTCCCAGAACGGCGTGCCGGCCTCGGCGTAGCGCGCGACGTAGGCGCCGATCGCCGAGCCGCTCGCAGCGACGCGGGTCAGCAGCGCCTTGTCGGTGACCGCCGTCAGGGTGACGGTGCCAAGAACGGTGATACGAGGCCAGGGCGAAGTCAGCACGATATGTGCCGCCTCGGGATCGAACATCATGTTGAAATCGGTATAGTAGTCGATCCGGTGCGCCGCCTCCGCCTCGAGCTGCGGCATGCCGGTGTCGAGCAGCGCACCCATGAACACGAGTTGCCTGGCCAGGGCGGGCAGGTCGGGCGCCTCGCGTATCGCCAGCGCCAGATCGGTCATCGGTCCGGCGGCGATGATCGTCACCTGGTGCGGATGCGCCCGCACCAGGCGGATCATCGCCGACATCGCGCTCTCGGCCGCGGGCTGCAGGGCGGGCTGCCCCTCCCGCATGGACGGGATCAGCCGTGGCTGGTCGGCATGCTCGTCGCCATGCCGCCTGGCGTTCCAGGCGCCCTTCCACAGGATCCGGCCGTAGCGCTGCTCCCACCCGCGCATCTCGGCCTGGGTCCGCAGCAGTGGCATCTCGGCACCGCGATAGACCGGGATCCGGGTCTGATGGGCGATCTCCAGGAAGCGCAGCAGGTGCGCGCACTCCTCCTCGCGCCACGCGTCGCCGGTGACGACACCGAGGCCGAGCAACTGCACGTCGTCGCGGTTGATCAGCGGCAGCAGCGACTGGATGTCCGATCCGCCCGGGCCCGCGAAGTCGTTGTCGAAGAACACCAGCGACGGTGCCGCCGCCCGCGCCGGCGGCGACGGCGCCAGCCCGAGCAGGAGCAGCGTCGCGCAGAGGCGAAGCAACCGGGTGTGATCGAACGGCATCAGGTCCTCCATAATAGCGGCATCATGGTTGCAGGATGCGTGCCTGGCACGGGACTTGCGAGAACTCGTAACGGGATCGGCGCATCCGACGCCGTGACCTCAAGGGAGAACTCTCGATGCGCGTGCACGTAGCGCGGTCTGCATTCCGATCATGCAGCATGGCGTCGCTCGCAGCCCTCTCGATAGGCATGGCGACACCGGTTCACGCCCAGGGCGCTGCCGCAGCCAATCCCGCCGGCGGCAGCGTCGCGACGGAGCCGCAGCAGGAGGTGACCGTCACCGCGCAGCGCCGCCCGCAGCGCAACAAGGATGTTCCCGTCTCGGTCAGTCGACTGAACTCGGCAGCGATCCAGACCATACAGACCGCGGGCGGCGACATCCGTGCGCTGGCGGCGAGGGTGCCGAGCCTGAACATCGAATCCTCGTTCGGCCGCACCTTCCCGCGCCTCTATATACGCGGTCTCGGCAACCCCGACTTCGACATCACCGCGGCCCAGCCGGTGGGCGTCTATTACGACGATGTCGTGCTGGAGAACCCTCTGCTGAAGTCGTTTCCCATCTTCGACATCGACGACGTCGAGGTGCTGGCCGGTCCGCAGGGCACGCTGTTCGGGCGCAACACGCCGGCCGGCGTGCTGAAGGTCTCGTCCAAGCGTCCGGCCGACGATTTCGAGGGCTTCTTCGATCAGTCCTATGCCACCTACAACACGGTGTCCTCGACGGGAGTGATCAACGCGCCGGTCATCCCGGGAAAGCTCGACGTGCGTATCTCGATCATCAACCAGCATAGAGACGACTGGGTCACCAACACCTATACCGGCGGCTACGCCTGGCGAAAAAAGCTCGAAGGCTTCAACGACCTCGCCGGCCGTTTCCAGGCGATGTACCACTTCGACGAGAGCTTCAACGTGCTGTTCGAGGCCGATGCGCGCCACGTGGAAGGCACCGCGACGCTGTTCCGCGCCAATATCGTGCAGAAAGGCAGCAATGGGCTGGTGGCCGGCTTCGACCCGGCCCGGGTAGCCATAGACGGCGACAACTACCAGGACGTCAACACCCGTGGCGGCCACGTGACGGTGCACAAGGACCTGTACGGCTACGGCATCGACTTCATCAGCGCCTACGAGCATGCGGCGATCAAGTCGCGCGGCGATATCGACGGCGGCAATACGGCGACCGTCCCGTTCGACGTCGAGACCGCGACGGTGACGCCCGCGGTGGATCAGTTCACCGAGGAGCTGCGCCTGTCGGCGAACGACTGGGGCCGGCTGTTCAACCAGGCCGGCGTGTATTATTTCCATGAATACATCGACAACTACGACCAGAACTACTCTAAGGTCGGCCAGCTCACCACCCAGGCCAACGAGCGCCAGAGCACGGAGTCCGTCGGCCTGTTCGATTCCGCGAGCTACCGCCTGACCGACAAGCTGAAGATCCAGGGCGGCATACGCTACACCTCGGACTTCCGCACCTTCGACGCTGTCCGCCAGTTCGGCGGCGACGGCTTCCTGCAGCTCGGCACCAAGGCCAACGCCGTCAACGTGAGCTGGGATGCGAGCGCCGTCTATGCCCTGACAAGCGGCATCAATGCCTATTTCCGCGCCGCGACCGGCTATCTTGAACCCAGCATCCAGGGACGCATCACCAACGAGAACTACCTCTCCAAGGCGGCCTCCGAGACCACGACATCCTACGAGGTCGGATTGAAAGGTGCGATGTTCCACCGTCGCGCCATCTTCACCGCGGACGCTTACATGTGGGACACCAACAACCTGCAGCTCACCGCATCGGGCGGCAACGCCAACATCACCGAACTGATCAATGCCAGGAAGGCGATCGGCCGCGGCGTGGAAGGGCAACTCGACCTGCAGCCGCTGCCCCATCTCACCATGAGCGGCAACGCGAGCTACAACTTCACCGAGATCCAGGACCCCAATCTGGAGGTGACTCCCTGCGGAGACGGCTGCACGGTGACCAACCCAATCGATCCGGTCACCAGGAAAGCGCGCGTGAACGGCAACCCGCTGCCATTCGCGCCGCGCTTCATACTGAACGGCAACGCGCGCTACGCGATCCCGTTGCGCCGGGACGACGAGGTCTTCCTCTCCACGGACTGGTCGTGGCGGAGCGGCGAGGATTTCAGCCTATACCGCTCAGTCGAGTTCGACGGCAAGCCGCTGCTGCTGGGCGGCTTCGCGCTCGGCTACAAGAACTACGCCAAGCACTACCAGGTCGACGTCTTCGTCCGCAACGTCCTTGATCGGATCGTCACGGTCGGCTCGATCGATTTCAACAACCTGACAGGCTTCATCAACGATCCGCGGCTGATCGGCGTCGAAGGCCACGTGGCCTTCTGAGGGCAACCTACATCGCCGAGTTAGTCAACACGACATAGAGGATCAGCACGGCGTCGACCGTGAGCAGCATCGGCGTCAGCTTGCGCCACTGGCGCTTCGCCAGCACGATCAGGGTGTAGACGAAGCACCCTGACGCCAGCCCCATCATCAGGTCGGTGGTCACCACGACGAGAAGCAGGATCAGGATCGGCGGGATGGTGTTCTCGGGCGAGCTGGTATCGAGCTCGCGTATGCCCTCCATCATCAGCACGCCGACCAGCACCAGCGCCGGTGCCGTCGCCTGCGGTGGTATAATGGCGATGACCGGCCAGAAGAACAGCGACAGGCCGAACAGGATCGCGACCACGACGCCGGTCAGTCCGGTGCGGCCGCCGCTCTCGACCCCAGCCGCGGACTCGACGTAGGCGGCGACGGTCGAGCTGCCCAGCAGCGCGCCGACGATGGAAGCCGCGCCATCCGCCGTGAAGGCGCGCTGCGCGTTGGGGATGCGGCCCTGCGCGTCCATCATGCCGGCACGACGCGTCACCCCGATCAGGGTCGCGGTGGCGGAGAAGAAGTCCGACAGGAAGAAATACAGTGCGATCGGCAGCAGCACGAAGAAATGCGTCGCGAACTGGCGGAAGTCGACCGCGAACAGGAGTTGGTGCGGCAGCGTCGGCCAGTCGAGGAAGTGCCGCGGATGCGCGGTGACCGGATGGCCCGCAACGCCGGGCACGGCCAGGCCGATCAGCGTGAGCACGACGATGGAGAGCAGCAACCCGCCGGGGATGCGCAGCGCCACCAGCACCGGTGTCGCCAGCATGCCGACAAACACCAGCATCACCGCCGGCTCGCGCAGGTGGCCGAACGAGACGCCGTGCGTACCCTGCACGACCAGTCCGCCATTCTTCAGGCCCAGGTAGGCGATGAACAGGCCGATGCCGCACTGCATGCCGAGCCTGATGGAATCGGGGAAGCCTTCCACCAGGCGGGCGCGGAACCGCGTCAGCGCCAGCACGACGAACAGGATCCCGCCGGTCATGACCATCGCCAGCGCGGTCTGGTAGGAGACGCCCATGCGCAGCACCACGACCTGGGCGAACACGATGTTGGAACCCATACCCGGCGCCAGCGCGATCGGCAGGTTCGCCGACAACGCCATCATCAACGTGCCGATCATCGCGGCGAGCGCCGTGGTGATGATCAGGGCGTGCAGGTCCATGCCGGTCGCGGACAGGATCGCCGGGTTGACGACGACGATGTAGCTCATCGCGCCGAAGGTAGTGAACCCAGCGACGATCTCGCGGCCGACCGTCGATCCGCTCGCCCGTATATTGAACAAGCTGCGCCGCGGAAATAAGCTGCGTTGCTTCGGTGCGGTCTCATCGTTCTCAGGCAGGATCTGTCCTCCGGCGTATCGTGATCCCAGTTCAGCACAGTCGCGACATCGAGAGCTATCCTGATTTTCGCCGGTGCGTGACGGCGCCGGCCGACAGCTGTTAGGATCGACCGCATCGCCTGGACGGAGCCGATGCGACATGCTTGTCGATAGCCACTGCCATCTCGATTTCGACGAGTTCAGCGACGATCTCGACGACACCATGCTGCGCGCGCGGCAGGCGGGCATCTCCTGCTTCGTCACCATCGGCATACGCGTGCGGGAGTTCGCACGCGTGCGCGCCGTCGCAGAGGCCCGACCCGATGTCTGGTGCTCGGTCGGCACGCATCCGCATTATGCCGACGAGGAACGCGACGTCACCACCGCGGCGCTGGTCGAGCTGGCGAAGCATCCGAAGATCGTCGCGATCGGCGAGACCGGGCTCGATCGCCATCTCGGCGACGCTTCGTGGCAGGCGCAACTGGAAAGCTTCCAGGTGCATATCGATGCTGCGCGCGAGACGCAGTTGCCGCTGGTGATCCACGCCGTGCGCGAGGATGCGGCGGTCGAAGCCATCCTGCGGCGCGAGAGCGATCGCGGACCGTTCCCCGTGGTGATGCACTGCTTCTCGGGTGGTGCCGCGCTGGCGCGGACCAACCTCTCGCTCGGCCACGCGCTCTCCTTCTCCGGGCTGCTCACCTATCCGGAGCACGGCGCGCTGCGCGAACTGGCGCGCACGATCCCCGACGACCGCATCCTGGTCGAGACCGACGCGCCGTCGCTGCCGCCTGCATCGCTGCTGGGTCAGCGCAATGAGCCGGCGCACCTGCATCATGTGGTGCGGCTGCTGGCCGAACTGCGCGGCGTCGGCGCCGACGAGATCGCGCGCCGGACGAGCGAGAATTTCTACCGGATCTTCACGCGCTGCACCCGGCCGGCCGTCCGGTAGGAGGATCAAGGCATGATCGCCGAAACCGGCCTGCTTCCGGACGACCTGCTCATCAACGCGCCCGACGAGGTGCGCATCCGGCAGGATCTCACCCTGACCGCGCTCGGCAGACGCCCGGCCGACCTGGCCCTGCGCGTCGACCGCCTGCTCGACGTGCATACGCGACGCTGGCTGCAGGACCAGGAGATCGTCGTCAAGGGCCGCCGGATCGCCTGGGTCGGGCCGGCCGGGACGTATCGCGGCGAGGTCGCGCGGCGCGTGCATCGGCCGGGGCTCTCGGCGGTGCCGGGCTTCGGCGAGGTGCACAAGCATATCGAGAGCTCCCACCTCACCCCGGAGCACGAGGCGGCCCTGGTGCTGCCGCGCGGCAATAGCTGGACCTGCGAGGCCAGCCACGAGCTCTCCAACGTCAACGGACCGGGCAACCTCGCCTTCTGGCTGCAGGCACGCCGGCAGGGTTCGCCGCTGAAGATCTTCCCGTTGCCGGGCTCCGCGGTGCCGCCGACGGCCTACGAGAGCGGCGGCGGCTATTTCGGCCAGGCGGAGCAGGAAGCCTTCCTGGTCGGGAGCCTGATGGTGGCGGGGCTGGACGAGGTGATGGACTGGCCGGCGGTCTGGAACCCGGAGACGCCATCCTACGCGCGGCTCTGGGGCATGATCGAGGCCACCTTCGCCCGGCGCGGCGTGGTCGAGGGACATGCCGCCGGGCTGCGCGACCGCGCCGGCATCAGCGCCTTCGCCGCCGCCGGCCTCGCCTCGGACCACGAGGCGCTGACACCGGACGAGGTGATGGACAAGCTCGCCGCCGGCCTGTTCGTTGAACTGCGCCCGCATTCGGTCAATGCGGTGATCCCGCGCCTGCTTGCTCAGGGGCTTGCGGACTGGTCGCAGCTCGCGCTGACCACCGACGATCGCAGCGCCAGCGACACGCTGCGGGATGGCGCCACCGACCACAACGTGCGCGTCGCGATCCGGGCCGGGCTGGCGCCCGAGATCGCGATCCAGTGCGTGACGATCAACCCGGCGCGCCACATGCGGCTGACACCGTGGGTCGGCAGCATCGCACCCGGACGTTTCGCCGACATCGTGCTGCTCTCGGACCTGCCGAGCGTCGCCATCGCCGAGGTCTGGGCAGACGGGCAGCAGATATCGGAAGGCACACGCTTCATCGGCCACACGCCCCGGATCGAGTGGCCGGACTGGGCGAAGCACTCGATCCATCTCGGCCGGACCATCACGGCGGGCGATTTCGCGATCGCGGCGGCGCCCGGCCGCGACAGCATGCAGGCGGCCGTGCTGCGGCCCTTCCACTGGGCGGACGGTTTCCTGACCGAGACGCTGCCGGTGCGCGACGGGCTGGTGCAGCGCGATCCCAACCAGGCCATCACCAAGTTCGCCATCGTCGACCGCTATTCCGGCCAGGGCGGTGTGTCGCGCATGTTCTGGCGCGGCTGCGGTCCGCGCACGCCCGATACGGCGCTCGCCTGCTCGGTGGCGCACGACCAGCACAACATCTGGGCGGTCGGCTCCTCGGACGCCGCGATGGCGATGGCGGTCAACCAGATCGCAGCCCAGCAAGGCGGCTGGGCGCTGGTGCGCGACGGCGCCGTCCTTGCCACGGTGCGTCACGAGATCGGCGGCCTGATGACCGCACGTCCGGCCGAGGCGCTCGACGCCGAGATGCAGGCGCTCTACGCGACGGCCGGGAGCATCGACTGGATGTACGAGCCGACCTTCCACACGCGCTGGTTCCCCGGCTTTCCGGAGCGCCTGATCTTCGCCACCCTGACCTGCGCACCCTGGCAGTGGGTCCTGGTCGCGCCGCACGAGCGGGCGCCCGAGGGCTTCGTCAACGTGCAGACCGGCGAAACCCATCCGATCGTCTGGTAGGACCGGTGGCCGTGCCGTCGCCCTGCCCGGTTTAGAGGTTGGCGAGACCTGTGCTTGGCCTAGACTGTGCGGCTGATCTGGCAGACGAAGGGGCCACCGCATGGACCAGGACGAACTCACGCGCTGGGCACTGTCGAACGGATGGCAGATCCTGGCCGGTGCCCCGTGTCTCACCAAGCCATCCGCGCCGAAAGAAGCGATCGTGCGGATGGTGTTCAAGGCGACGGTGGTCAACCTGGAGGTCAAGAAGCCTGCCGGCAAGTGGGAGAAAATGGCTGGAGAGAGCTACGGCAAGATCAAGAGCGATCCGGACAGCGGCGTGCCGCAGGGCCTTGGCTTCGAGAAGATCCCGAGCTTCTCGATGCTGATGCAGGACAACCGGGACAGGCAGGTGTTCGCCAAGATGGGCGGGCCGCCGAAACGCTAGAGCAGCGTCAGTCTGACTGGAATTGCTTCGCGATCCCAGTCAGCTGATAAAGCTGCTCTTTCCTCAGTCAAGCAGAGCATGATCGAAGTGATCATGCTCTAGCGTATCCTATCGCAGGTATGGAGTTTCGGCAGCCGCCGGTTCCCCGACCGCAGCGGCGGACAGGCTGGTGAAGCCATCGATGGCGAGGTCGTCGCGATCCGACCCGTAGATGAAGCGGTCCGGCCGGACGAGCAAGCCACGCGCGCGATGACGCCTGAACTGCACTCGCAACTTGTCATCGATGTCGACGATCCCGTGGGCCGGCAACGCGTGCCAGGAGCGGCGTCGCTCATGCACCACAAATTCCCGCACCCCCAGCCTGCCGAGATGCGCGGGCATGCCGGGCTTCTGCCATGACAGGTAGGTCCAGCCCGCGCCGAGCATGTCGTCCAGCCGCCTCCGGTAGCCTGCGGCCGGCACTACCCACGGCTGCCAGAGCAGATGCCCGGCCGGACTGCGGAACGAGCGCGACCGCGCCAGCATCCCGGGACCGCTGATCCAGTCCGGCTTCATGCGGAACTCGCCGATATAGCCGCCGAGCCAGGGCAGCCTGGCGGCGATCCGGCAGGCCAGGTCCCGGCCGGCGGCCAGCATGCGGTTCTGCACCGTCACGATGGCGCCGATGCGCAGCGAAAGCCGCGTCATCGCGATGACGTTCGGCCGCCGCTCGCTCTCGTAGGTGTCGAGCAGCGACGGTGGCGCGGTTCCCTGCACGACGGCGGCGATCTTCCAGCACAGGTTGCCGACGTCGCGGACGCCGGAGCTTATGCCCTGGCCGGCGAAGGGCGGCATGATGTGGGCGGCGTCGCCGCAGAGGAACGTGCGTCCCAGCTTCCAGCGATCGGCCTGCCGGACGTGGAAGACGTAGACCCAGCTTGCCAGGATGTCGACCGTGTCGGCATCGACGCCGCGCGCCGCCAGCAGCCTGCGTATGCCCTCGGGCGTGTTGGCCGCATTCGGGTCCTCGTCGCGGCGCAGGCGGAACTCCCACCGGTGGTATCCGCTCGATGCGTAGCAGTCGGCACCCGGCCGTTCCGGGTCCGCGATGAAATTGAAGTCGAGGCGCGCGGAGGGATCGTGCGGACAGCGGGCGCGCGCCTGGATGTCGAGCCAGGGCTCCGCGATCGAGCGGCCGCGCAGCTCGATGCCCAGCAGCTTGCGCGTGCTGCTGGCGCCGCCGTCGCAGCCGATCAGGTATCGCGCGCGCACGAGACGCATCGGCTGCCCGGGCGCGCGCAGGCCTGCCGTCACGCCGGCTTCGTCCTGATCGATCGAGACCAGCTCATGTCCGAGGCGAAGTTCCACCGTGGCGCGCTGCGCGAGGCCGTCGCGGAGTGTCTGCTCCAGCAGCGGCTGATGGAAGAAGCACATGCCGGGCAGCCCCTGCCGGGCGCGGCCATTGAGGTCACAGCTCAGGAATATCCGGTTCCTGTTATGCAGGTGGATGGTGACGTCGGTGCTCATGTCCGCCATCAGCGGCTGCAGCAGTCCGATACCCTGCCAGACGCGCAATGCGTCCTCGTCGATGGCGATCGCGCGCTGACGCGGGTAGACCGATGCGTCCCGCTCCACGACGAGTGTCCTGATGCCTCTCGATCCGAGCAGGTTGGCCGCCGTGACGCCCGTCGGTCCCAGGCCGACGATGACGACGTCGTAGTCGAACCGGTTCCCGGCAGCCTGCTTGCCCTGCGGCGGGCCGGCGCTCTCATATCCCATGCCGGGTATGTCCCGCTCGCGACCCGATCAGTATGCCTGCATGCCACGATCCGGCGTGCCGTCGACGGCCGCGGGCTTGAAGGTGCGGGCGAGGGCGGTGCCGGACCGGGAGAGCAGGTCCACGTCGGTGCCGACGGCGACGAAGTTGGCGCCGAGCTCGATGTAGCGCCTGGCCAGGCTCTCGTCGCCGATCAGGATGCCCGCCGCGGTGCCGGCGTCCCGGATGCGCGGGATCGCGTCCTCGATCGCGGCCTGGACTTCAGGCGCGCCAGGATTGCCGAGCTGGCCCATCGAGGCGGAGAGGTCCGCCGGGCCGATGAAGACCCCATCGACGCCTTCGGTGCGGGCGATGGCGTCCAGGTTGCGCAGTCCCTCGCGGCTCTCGACCTGGACCAGCAGGCAGGTCTGTTCCGCCGCCTCGTCCAGGTAGGCGCCGTTGCGGTTGAAGCCTGAGGCACGCGCCAGTGCTGCGCCGACCCCGCGCACCCCGCGCGGCGGATAGCGTGTCGCTGCGACCAAGCTCGCCGCCTGTTCCGCGGTGTCGACCATCGGTATCAGCAGCGTCTGCGCCCCGATATCGAGCAGTTGCTTGATCATCCAGAGCTCGCCGATGGGCGGGCGCACGACCGCCTGCGACGGATACGGCGCGATCGCCTGCAGTTGGGACAGGGTGGAACGGACGTCGTTGGGTGCGTGCTCGCCATCCACCACCAGCCAGTCGAAGCCGGCGCCCGCGCAGACCTCGGCGGTGTAGGCGTTGGCGAGACCGAGCCAGAGCCCGATCTGCACGCCTTCGCGGTGCAGGCTGGCTTTGAAGACATTCTGCGGAATGGCCATCTCAGGTTCCTTCAGCGGATCTTCTCGACACAGAGCCGGAACAGCGGCTTCCAGCGCACGCGCGCCTCGATACCGGCACGGCCCAGCAGATCACGCCACTCGTCCGCACGGAACCCGCGCGTCACCGAGGTCTGCCCGTCCTGGCGCACGATCCAATGCCAGCGCGCCAGCCGCGCCGCCGCGCCGAAGCCGTGATAGGCGATGCGGTGGCGGTGCAGGTCGTTGACGAACCATCCACGTGCGGCGTGCCGCTCCATCCAGCGCAGGAACAGGGTCGCCTGCTCGTCGGTCAGATGATGGGTGAACAGCGAGCTGACCACGAAATCCGCGCCGCCCGCATGATCGAACACGTTGCCGGTCATGTACTCGATCGCGTAGCTCGACGGCGTCCTGGCGCGTGCGGCGATCGCGCTGCGCGGGTTGAGATCCAGTCCGGACAGGCGGGCGTCCAGCCCGCGCCGGTTCGACCAGCGCCGTATCCGGCGCAGCAGGTCGCCCTCGCCGCAGCCGATATCCAGGATCGAGATCGCGGTCCCGCGCGGCCAGTCGCGTGTCGCGCGCTGCAGGAAGCCGATCGTCGGACCGTGCGCCAGCATCACCCGGCTGACCGAAGCGAGGTCGTTCATGACGCGCGCGAACACCTCCGGGCCGACATCGCCCGCGTCCATGATCTCCGGACCGGATGCACGCGACGAAAGGTCCATCAAGCGGCACGACGGAAGCGAAACGTTTCCGCCACCATGCCTGGTCCGAACGCCATGCCGAGGCCTCGCGTGCCGCGGGGGGCACCTTCGCGTTCCGCCAGGATGCGCGCCAGCACGAACATCACCGTCGCCGACGACATGTTGCCGAAGTCGTGCAGCACGCTGCGCGAGTGCCGCAGCGCCTGCGGATCCAGCGACAGCCCGATCTCGACCGCATCCAGCACGGTGCGCCCACCGGCATGCACCGCCCACAGGTCGTAGGACTGGGTGCCTTCGCCGCGCAACAGTCCCGGGCCGTCGCCCTCGAGCTCCGCGCGCAGCAGGGTCGCGATCCTGGCCGGGACCTTGCCGGACAGGTGCATGTCGAAACCCTGGTCGCCGATGCGCCAGGTGATCAGGCCGGCACTGTCGGGGATGATGGCGCTGCGGAAGTCGTCGACTGCCAGCCCGACCGGATCGGCGGTCACCAGGGCGGCGGATGCGCCGTCTGCGAACAGCATGAAGGACAGCACGGTCTCCAGGTCGGCGGTCTCCTGCAGATGCAGCGTGCTCAGCTCGCAGTTGACCACCAGCACGCGGGCGGCGGGATCGGCGCGAACCGCATCGCAGGCGGCACGCAGCGCCGGCACGGCGGCCGAGCAGCCCATGAAGCCGATCAGCGTGCGTCCCACCGTGGCGGGCAGCCCGAGGGCATCGGTGAGCTGCAGGTCCAGCCCCGGCGCGGTGAAGCCGGTGCAGGAGGCGACCACGACGTGGGTGATGCGCTGCCGCTCCGACGCGATATCGAGTGCCGCGACCGCCCGCAACGCCAGCGCGCGGGCGAACGGCTCGTACATCCGCATCCTGGCCGCGGTGGTGGGAAAGGCGCCGCGCTCGTAGAAGCCGCCCGAATCGACCTCGCCGGCCTCGATATCGCCCACGCGGAAGTTCGAATAGCGATGCGCGATGCCGGAGCGTTCCGCCATGCGGTCGAAGACCATTCGCGCGCGTGTGTCGGTCAGCAGCGTGCGCGCGAAGGCCAGGAAAGGCAGATGCACGTCATGCTCCGGCACCGCGGTGCCGATGCGATTGATATGCGGTGCATACGCGGCGGTAGCGATCATGGTGTCTCCGGGAGCGGACGGCAGGTGCTGGATCTACGTGCGGTATGAACCGGAGGATGCGCGCCGCACGACCAGGCTGGCATTCAGGCCACCGAAGGCGAAGGAGTTGGAAAGTGCTACGTCGAGCGATGCCGGCCGCGCGTGGTTGGGCACGCAGTCGATGTCGCAATCCGGGTCCGGCCTGGTAAAGCCGATCGTCGGCGGCAGGACGCCGTCGCGCAGGGCCAGCACCGAGGCGACCAGCTCCAGCGCGCCGCTCGCGGTCATGCAGTGGCCCAGCATGGACTTGGTCGAGGATATCGCGATGTGGTCCAGGCCCGCACCGAACACGGCGCGCATGGCGGCCACCTCGATGCGGTCGTTCAGCCGCGTGCCGGTGCCGTGCGCGTTGATATAGTCCACGACATGCGGCGGCAGGCCGGCATCGTCCAGCGCCGCGCGCATGGCCGCCGCCGCGCCGATCGAGTCCGGCGCGGTGATGTTGCCGGCATCGGCGGAACTGCCGAAGCCGAGCATCTCGCCGTCGATCGTGGCACCGCGCGCCATCGCCGCGTCCCACGCCTCCAGCACGAGCATCGCGCCGCCTTCGCCGATCACCAGGCCGGCCCGGTCGAGGGAGAAGGGGCGGCAGACATCCGGGCTGAGCACGCGCAACCCCTCCCACGCCTTGAAGACGCCGACGACGATGGACGCGTCGGCGCCTCCGGTCACGGCCAGGTCCAGCATGCCGGCCCTGACCATATGGAAGGCGTGCCCGATCGCGTGGTTGGCGGAGGCGCAGGCCGAGGCCATGGCGACGGTCGGACCGCGCAGCCCAAGCTCCATCGAGACGTGGCTGGCGGAGCCGCTCGGCATGATCCGCGGCACGGTGAAGGGGTGCACACGGTTGACGCCGGCGCCATACAGGGCCTGGTAGGCAGCGTCGTTGGTCTCCTGCCCGATCGCCGCTCCCAGCACGACGCCGCCCATGCTGCCCGCGGTCCTGGTGTCGATGCCCGCATCGCGCACCGCCTCGCGTGCGGTGACCAGGGCCAGCTGGGCCGCCCGGTCCAGCAGCGTCAGCCGCTTCGGATCGAAATGAGAGGCGGGGTCGAAGCCCGGGATCTCGGCGGCGACGCGGGTTGACAGCCGCTCCGTCGGGACATTTCTGATCGGCCCGATGCCGGATACGCCGCCCATGATCGACTTCCAGAGGCTCGGGACGTTCGCACCGGTCGACGCGATCGCGCCAAGCCCGGTGATGGCAACCCGGCGCCTCACCCGGTCGCGATCCCCGGCATATGTCCGGCTCCCGCCGGACGAGAGGCGTCAAGGGCGACAAGCACGTGCGCCACGAGGTCGCCGAGGGTGTTGAACTCGGCACCGCTGCGGTCGGAGACGACCGGGATCTCGACTTCGTAGCGGGCCTCGATCTCGAAGATCGTCTGCACCATGTCGAGTGATGGAATGCCAAGTCCCTCGATCGAGGCGTCCAGGTTCAGCAGTCCCCGATCGATCTGCGTCTCCTTGGCGACGATGTCGAGTATAGCCGACGTGCGCGGGTCATGGGCGAGGTCCGGCACGGACGTTACAATTTGCGACATTTCCATTTCCCGAACTTCTGGTCCCTGTTTTCTGCGCTGTTGTGGCCCGTCTTGCACAATCTGGCGAGTGCCACGGCATGCTCCGTGCGATCATGTTCTGCTTGTCGATCGGATGACAGCTTTATCAATCGGCTAGGATGGCGAGGTGAATTCGATCGGCCGCGACCGTCAGGCCACGCCATGGCTGCGGAACCATGCGAGCATGCGTTGCCAGCCATCCTGCGCCGCCTCCCGGTGGTAGCTCGGCCGGTAGTCCGCATGGAAGCCGTGCGGCGCATCGGGATATACCACGATCTCCACGGTCCTGCCCGCCGAGCGTGCGGCGGCTGCGGCGGCCTGCACCTGATCCTGCGGGATGCTCGCATCCGCCCCGCCGTACAGGCCGAGCAACGGGCAGCGTAGCCCCGATGCCACCTCCAGCGCCGTGTGCGGCTGGATCGGCGTCGGCGTGCCGCCCACCGGCCCATACCATGCCACCGCGGCCTTCAACGCGGGATTATGGGCGGCATAGAGCCATACGTCACGGCCGCCGCGGCAGAACCCGGTGACGGCGAGACGTGCGGTGTCGCCATGCCCTTGCGCACGCGCCCAGGCAACCGTGCTGTCGAGGTCGGCCAGGATGATCGCATCCGGCGCCTTGCTGATCACGTCAAGGAAGATCTGTTGCGGGTCGGTCATCTTCGACAGGTCGGCAAGCCGCGCGTAGAGTTCCGGGGCGACGGCGAGATAGCCCAGCTTGGCCAAGCGCCGGCAGACATCCTTGATGTAGTCGTGGACCCCGAAGATCTCCTCGATCACCAGCACGGTGGGAAACGGACCCGGACCGTCCGGCCGCGCGGCGTAGGCGGGGATATGCCCGTCGGCGACCGGCACCAGCACTTCTCCCGCCTGCAGGCCCACCGCGTCGGTGTGGATGACGTGCGCGAGGGCATGTGGCGTGGCGAGGGTCAGGCCGGTCATCAGCGAGGTCATGACGAAGCCGCGGCGCGCCATCTTCCACCCCGGCGCTTGGCGCTCCGGAATACCGGCCAGGGCGTCCGGTTCAAGCTGATCCGTCATCGAAGCTTCTCCTGGATGTCGCGGCAGTCCCGCCGTCGAGCCGGTTCCAACCCGCCCAGGCTTAGCCATACTGTAGGCTATTCTTCGAGACGGTGACCAGGCAAGGCCAGGCTGGCACGCCCGATCCTGACGGATCAGCGCGCCCAGCGCAGCACCAGCGGGTCGAGGCGCCGCGCGGTCTCGATCAGCCCGGCCCGGATCATCGGATCCAGCGGCGCGAGCGGATGCCGCGGCGCCTTGCAGGCGATGATGCCGTAGAGTAGGGCGTCGGCGAGTTACCTTACGGCACTTTTCCGGCGCCCTCTCCCCAAACCGGACATGAGTCTTTCGGTCTCATCCGGCTTTCCAGTG
>JAABUX010002644.1_pt1 | contig 25031 bp, 36 predicted proteins | sample 5561851 | NCBI WGS metagenome assembly JAABUX01 (sample SAMN10711883, study PRJNA513361) | rock metagenome | isolation source: Antarctica rocks | place: Antarctica: Victoria Land, Richard Nunatak red sandstone | collected 2016-01-03 | reverse complement strand
ATATCTCGCTAGAGATCGAGCTGCACACGCCGGTGGCGATGGAAAAGGGCCTGCGGTTCGCGATCCGCGAAGGCGGCAGAACCGTGGGCGCCGGGACGATCTCGGAGATCATCGCTTAGGGGACTGGAATCAGCATCGCAGTTTTGAAAGTTGTTGCACGCAGGGTTGCAAGTAAACTGACGGTGCGGCTGAAGCCAAGCCGTCGTTTGCAGAAAGATTTGGAACCAGATGGTAGGACAGAGAATTCGTATCCGGCTGAAGGCATACGACTATCGAGTACTTGATACGTCAACCGGCGAGATTGTCGACACAGCCAAGCGGACGGGCGCCCAGGTAGCTGGCCCTATTCCACTGCCAACGGTTAAGAACAAATACTGCGTATTACGTTCGCCACACGTCGATAAAAAGTCACGTGAGGCCTTTGAGATTCGCACTCACAAACGCCTAATCGACATTCTCGAGCCGACACAGCAGACCGTGGACGCCCTCATGAAGCTCGATTTGCCTGCAGGCGTGGACGTGGAAATCAAGGCTTTCGAGAAGTAACGACACTACGCTGTTCCCTGCACAGGGAACAGCCTCACCCCGGCAGTGCGCTCCAGCTTTTAGAAAGAAAGCGCATGATGAGGAAGGACATAGATGGCAGTCACAGGTATTCTAGGCAAGAAAATCGGCATGACGCAGGTATTCGACGAGAAGGGTGAAGTGCACCCCATCACCGTTTTGCAGGCCGGTCCGTGCGTGATCACACAGTTGAAGACGATGGCTCGAGACGGTTACGATGCGGCGCAAATTGGCCTCGTCGAGTTCGTGAAAGCATCGAAGGTGACCAAGCCGCAGGCGGGGCATTTCTCGAAACACAACGTCGCTCCGGTACGCGTGATCAAGGAAGTTGCTGTCGAGGCGATCAAGCCGGTGGCCGAGGGTGAAGCGCCGGAAGTCGGCGTCAAGGCCGGCGACCGTGTTTTGGTCGATATCTTCTCGGATGAGAAGTACGTCGATGTGATCGGCACCAGCAAGGGGCGCGGCTTCGCGGGTGTGGTGCGCCGTCACAACTTTGGCGGTGGCCCCAAGTCGCACGGCCATATGTTCCAGGTGCAGGGCTCCATCGGCGCTTCGAGCTTTCCCTCGCGCGTCTTCCCCGGGCAGCGTATGCCGGGCCACTACGGCACCGACCGGACCACCGTCCGTAATCTGCGCATCCGTGGCATCGATCTGGAAGAGAACCTCATTATGGTCGAGGGTGCGGTACCGGGAGCGCGGGATGGACTGGTACTTATTTCGAAGCCGAAATCTCCGCCGCGCGAGCGCCGCGGCTTCGCCGGCTCGGGTACGGTCGATCCCCTGAAGGCTTCGAAGAAGGCATCCGCCAAGAAGAAGTAAATCAACAAGGACGATTCGTCCATGCAGCCGCGTCCCTCGGGCGCAAGATCAAGAACAACAGTGACAGGCGCATAACGCGGCTGCAAACGAGAGAAAACAATGGCAACGATTGATGTACATAACCTACGCGGAGAAACGGTTGGCTCCTTCGAACTGGCGGACGAAATCTTCGCGCCGAATTCGGTGAACGAGGGCCTGGTCTGGGAGGCGGTGAAGCATTTCCGCGCCGCCATGCGTCAGGGTACGGCGGCCACCAAAAACCGCAAGCTGGTCTCCGGTTCCGGTAAAAAACTGTGGAAGCAGAAGGGAACCGGCCGCGCACGTGTCGGCTCGGTGCGCTCACCTCTCTGGCGTCATGGCGGCACGGTGCATGGACCGCAGCCCCGCTCTTACGACTACGCGTTTCCCCGCAAAAAGGTGCTGGGCGCTCTGCGCTCTGCGCTTGCGGCGAAGCACGCCGAAGGCAAGCTGATCGTGGTGGACACCCTCGCGCTTGCCGAGCCGAAGACCAAGCTGTACCGGGCGGCGCTCGATACCCTCGATGCCAGGCGGACCGTGCTGCTGGTGGAATCAAGCCAGGAGCTCGCGCCCAACACCATCCTGGGTGCTCGCAACCTCGACCGCGTCGAACTGCTGCTGTCGACCGAGGTTCACCCGTACGACGTGCTACGTAACGACCGCACAATCTTTTCCCGGTCCGCCCTCGAGACCCTGCAGGACTCGCTCCGGAAGTCTATTTCCAAGCGCCGGCTTGCCCAGACCAGAAAGGCACAGGTGGCTTAATCCATGCCGACCTTACATACAACGCTGCGCAGGCCTGTAATCACCGAAAAGGGCCTGCAGGTCAAGGAAGTAGAGTCCACCCTGGTCTTCGAAGTGGCCACGAAGGCGACAAAGACAGAGGTCAAACAGGCTGTTGAGGCTCTGTTTAAGGTCAAAGTGGCTGCGGTACGCACCATGAATTACCTCGGCAAGGAGCGTCGGCGAGGCAAGTTCTCCGGCTTCAAGCCCGACTGGAAAAAGGCGTATGTGCGCCTGGTTCCAGGCGAAAAAATGCCGGAGTATGTCGATAGCCTCTAAAGCTTCCTGCACCGAAAGTCTGAATTCTAAGAGAATGAACGAACAGAATTCGAGCCGGCTATAAAAGGCGCCCAGCAAGGCGCTTCGCCTCGAATCCAGTGAGAAGAGCGAAACGATGCCGATCAAGACATACCGACCAATCACACCGACCCTGCGTTTCAAAACAACGCTGGTGAACGACGACATAACCACCGACAAGCCGTACAAGCCGCTTGTAGTCGTAAAGCAGCGCACTGGCGGCCGCCGCAACGCCGGCGACCTTACGATTCGCCACCAGGGCGGCGGTCACAAGAAAATGCTCCGCCTGATCGACTTCAAGCGTGAAAAATATGGAGTCCCGGGCCGGGTAGCCACGATCGAATACGATCCGAACCGCTCCAGCCGGATCGCCTTGATCGCGTATGCGGATGGGGAAAAACGATACATCATCCAGCCAGTCGGTCTGAAAGTAGGCCAGTCCATTATGAGCGGGCCGGAAGCGGACATCCTGATTGGCAACGCGCTGCCGCTCCAGAACATTCCGGCCGGCACGACGGTCCACAATGTCGAGCTGCGGCCCGGCAAAGGCGCGCAGATGGTGCGCTCCGCCGGAGCTTCAGCCCAGCTGGTCGCGAAAGAAGGCGACTATGCGCTGCTGAAGCTGCCCTCGGGTGAGACGCGGCGGGTGCTGGTCACCTGCATGGCGACGGTTGGCCAGGTCGGCAACACGGATCATGAGAACGTGACGATCGGTAAGGCTGGGCGCAACCGGTGGAAGGGCATCCGCCCTGCAAACCGTGGCGTCTCCATGAATCCGGTCGATCACCCGCATGGCGGTGGTGAGGGCAAAACTTCTGGAGGCCGTCATCCGGTCACCCCCTGGGGCCAGCCGACGCGCGGGTACAAGACCCGGAATAACAAGCGAACCGATGTATTCATCGTAAATCGCCGTAAAAAGTAAGCACTGTGTGCGGCGGCTGCTTCGCGTGGCTCGCGCCGATGGCGCGGAATTAGATTCATTAGTGTAAAGGGCGCTCGGGCGCCGGCGAGGATAGAGATATGGCACGGTCTACAAAGAAGGGTCCATTCATCGACGGGCATCTGATGGTGAAGGTCGAGGCGATGAACACGGCGAATGAGAAGAAGGTCATCAAGACCTGGTCGCGCCGGTCCACGATCTTTCCTGAGTTTGTTGGACACACGATCGCGGTTCACAACGGGAAAAAGTTCATTCCGGTGTACGTGACGGAAAACATGGTAGGACACAAGCTGGGTGAGTTCTCCGCGACGCGGACCTTTAAGGGGCACACCGCGAAATCAAATGAGGCCTCCGCCAAGGCGCGCTAAGCATGCCTTGTCTCTCAGTGTTTGGTCAACAGGCAAGCGCTCAAAGCCCTCGGGGTGAGCGGGATGGTGAGAATAATGCAGCTGGATATACGTGAGTTTCGAGCCGAAGCGCGGTTTCAGCGGGTAAGCCCGCAGAAAGCGCGGCTAGTACTCGATCTGATTAAAGGCCTGCCGGTCGAACAGGCCCTTAATACGATCATGTTCACCAAAAAGGGCGTCGCGCCATTGATCGAAAAGGTGCTACGGTCGGCGCTCCAGAATGCGAACTATCTAAGCGGTGAGCAGGGGCTGGACGTGGATGTGGACAATCTCTATATCAAATCGGCCATTGCCAATGACGGGCCGCGCCTGAAGCGGATTCGGCCGGCTCCCATGGGTCGGGCATTTCGCTACCAGCGGCGCATGGCCCACATCGTGATCTCTGTCGCGGAGGTGGCCGAGGATGTCGGCGTCGGCGGCTCGGAAGCCGGTGAGGAAAAACGCATTCGTGGCGGCAAGGGAACCGCAGTGCATTCGGCCAGGACCGTTGGTACAACGGATAAAGCGAGCAAGCGCAAAGCAGCCGCAAAGGCCTGAGTCGAGAGACAGAGCGGGAAAACCGCTCAGCATAATTGGGAAAAGCCGCGTGAGCTCGAATCGCCGCGCGGAGGAAAACAGGGGAAACGATGGGTCAGAAAGTTCATCCGTATGGATTCCGTCTGGGCGTGAACAAGCCCTGGCGCTCGCGCTGGTTCGTGGAGCGCGATTACGACAAGCTGTTGGTCGAGGACGTAAAGCTCAAGCGCGAGTTGAAGGAAAAGCTCAAGGCTGCCGGTGTTTCCTCAGTGGAGATCGAGCGCCCTGGCAACAAGTTGCGCCTGATCATTCGCACGGCGCGCCCGGGCATCATCATCGGGCGCAAGGGCGCGGAGATCGACAAACTAAAACTCGAGATTGCAAAGCGCACCAACCGCGACGTATTCATCGATATTCTCGAGGTGAATAAGCCTGAGCTCGATGCGCAACTCGTTGCTGAGAACATCGCGCTGCAGCTGGAGAAGCGAGTGGGTTTTCGCCGCGCCATGCGCAAGGCGGTCGACTCGGCACTGCGCTTCGGGTGCAAGGGCATTAAAGTGCGTGTCTCCGGTCGGCTCAACGGCAATGAAATCGCTCGCTCCGAGTGGTATCTGCAAGGCCGCCTGCCGTTGCACACACTGCGTGCCGACATAGATTACGGCTTTGCCGAGGCGCATACCACTTACGGGATTATCGGCGTCAAAACCTGGGTGTATCGCGGCGACATATATCAGCAGCGCCGGACGGCGCCGCAGGTTACCGGAGCCGGCGCGCCGGTATTCTAGATATTGGGATCGGCGGCCTGCGGTTCCGGCTGCCGGCAAAGAAATGTGGGGGTAGGTTATGTTGAGTCCAAAGAGGGTCAAGTTCCGCAAGCAGCAGCGCGGACGCATGAAAGGCAAGGCCTGGCGCGGCGCGGAGCTCGCGTTCGGCGAGTTTGGCCTGAAGGCGATGGAGTGCGGCTACATCACGGATCGTCAGATCGAGGCGAGCCGGATTGCAATGACACGCTTCATCAAACGCGGCGGCAAGATCTGGCTGCGTCTGTTTCCGGATAAACCGATCACCAAAAAGCCGGCCGAGACTCGTATGGGCAAAGGCAAGGGTGCCCCCGATCACTGGTCTGCCGTCATCCGTCCCGGCAAGATGCTCTTCGAAATGGAAGGTGTGACGCCTGAAGTCGCGCAGGAAGCCATGCGACTGGCAGCCAATAAACTGCCGTTAAAGGTACGCTTTGTCCAAAGGCACGATGTAAAGGTCTCAGCTGCGGCAAAGTAGTTGAAAGCACTGGCATTTCAGGTGAAAAACAGATATTCTCATGGAGTGGGCAGCTGGTTGAAGCCGGCCCTGCTTCCTATCCCTGCGAAAGCAGGCAGCACCGATAACGGGAGACCCGGTCCGAATCCCAAGCTCTTTCTGAGTTCTGGATCATAGGATCTGCGTCCCGGGAGATAATTTCATGGAAATTTCGAAGGTGCGCGAGTTCGGCGATGCCGAACTGCGGGATGAGGTTCGCAAAGCAGGGGAGCAACTCTTTCGTATTCGCTTTCAGCTCAAGCTTGGTCAGAATGAAGGCGTCAAGCGGCTGGTTCAGCTGAAGAAAGATGTCGCGCGCTTCAAAACGGTAGAGCGCGAGCGCATGCTCGGCATTCGAGGAGCCACAAGTGGAGCCCAGGCCGGTGCCGGAAGCCCTGCTTCGATAGCAAAACGGCGCGCCACCTAGCCGCGCAGCGCAGAGCCTTAGATGGCAACCAGGCAGAGCGCTCCGTAATAACTAGACGGACGAGAGCGACAAAACCGATAAGACCGGCGCAGGGAAAGCGAGATACACATGGAAGAGTTACAGGCAGCCGCACAGGGGAACGCCCAAGCGTCGCGCCGCAACGAGAAGGTCGGTGCCGTTGTCTCGACCAAGATGGAAAAAACCATCGTGGTTCAGGTTGAGATGGCAAAGGCACACCCCAAATACAAGCGCGTTATGCGCACCAGCAAGAAGTTTTACGCGCATGATGAGGGCAATTCGGCCCGCGTCGGCGATGTGGTGCGGATTCGGGAGACGCGGCCGTTGTCGAAGCTGAAACGCTGGCAGCTCGAAGAGATCGTCCGCCGTTCGGCGCTGGCGCAGGCTGAAGACGCGGCTCGCGTGGCCGTGCAGTAGGCTCGTTTCTCCCGCATAAAAGAGGAATTGCGGAATAAAGACATGTGAGTAGGCTGCAGGCAATCCGTTGCAGCCGGAGGAGATCAAATGGCAGTGCAGATGAGATCGATGCTCGAGGTAGCCGATAACTCCGGTGCGCGCAAACTCCAGGTGATTCTTCCCCTGGGGGGCAGTACTGGCAAAATCGCCTCGCTTGGCGACGTGGTAACCGCGGCGGTAAAGGAAAGCTCGCCGGACGGGCAGGTCAAAAAGGGCAAGGTTGTTAAAGCCGTGATCGTCCGGACGCGCAAGGAGGTTCGCCGCAAGGATGGAACCTACATCCGCTTCGATTCCAACGCCGGCGTGTTGATCAATGATGCGGGCGAACCGGTTGGTACGCGCGTATTCGGACCCGTGGCACGCGAGTTGCGCGATAAGAAGTTTCTCAAAATTGTCTCGCTTGCGCCGGAAGTGATCTAGGAGTGGGCTGGACTGAAAAGGGCTAAGAGGCAAGGCCCAGGCTGCATGCAGGACGAGGGAGTAGTGAAATGGCAGGGTTGAAGATTCAGCGGAATGACACCGTGCAGGTAATGACGGGCTCGGCGAAGGATAAGGGCAGGCAGGGCCGTGTACTGCGCGTGTTTCCCGACGACAACAAGATACTGGTGCAGGGCATTCGGGTCATCAAGAAAAACGTGAAGCCGAACCCGCAGAAAAATATCAAGGGTGGTATCGCGGAGCAGGAAGCCAAGCTGAATGTATCGAACGTGATGCTTCTTTGCCCGGATTGCGGCCCGACGCGGGTCGGTTTTCGCTTCGAAGGGGAGACCAAGGTCCGCGTCTGCCGGAAGTGCGACAAGGTTCTACCCTCTAAGAAGAAATAAAGAAGATCGCCTTGGGCGAGTGCGGCGCGAAAGTCACTACGCACCACTGTTAATAATCAAGAAAGCTTCCCCAACGATATACGGGCATTACCGTCACTCCGAGACTGGAAGAGAAAGACATCCTCAATGGCAGCACGTTTGAAAGACAAGTTTCTCAACGAGATCAAGCCGGCGCTTCAGAAAGAGCTTGGCCTCGATAACACGATGGCTGTACCGCGCCTCGAAAAGATCGTGCTCAATATGGGCCTCGGTGAGGCGACGCAGAACTCAAAGCTGCTCGACCCCCTGGTTGCCGACCTGGCCGCGATTGCCGGCCAGAAGCCTGTCACGACGCGCGCCAAGAAGTCGATCGCGGCCTTCAAGGTCCGCGAAGGCATGCCGATCGGGGCGATGGTTACCCTGCGTGGGGATACCATGTACGAGTTTCTGGACCGGCTGATTCAGATCGGCCTGCCTCGTGTGCGTGACTTCCGCGGCGTGTCCACTAAGAGCTTCGACGGTCGCGGTAACTACACCCTGGGTATGCGTGACCAGCTTATCTTCCCGGAAATCGACTACTCCAAGGTGGAAAAGTTAAAGGGTATGAACATCACGATTGTCACCACGGCGCCCGACGACAATCAGGCGCGGGCATTGCTGAAGGCGTTCGGGATTCCGTTCCGGGTCGCCGCATAAGAGTAGCCGAAAGAGGAAGAGAGCAGCATGAGCACAATAGCAAAGCGTGTCAAAGACGAGCGGATCCCCAAGTTCAAAAGCCGGCAGCATAACCGCTGCAAGCTGTGCGGTCGCCCCCGTGCGTTTCTTCGCAAGTTCGGTATCTGCCGCTTGTGCTTCCGCATGCTGGCCCATCAGGGCGATATTCCAGGCGTTGTGAAATCGAGCTGGTAACGTCCCTGGAAGGTAGCCGACAGACGTATCTGATCGCAGGCCCCCAGGGGTATCCGCGATCCAAACCATTTTCGCTGGTTCTCTCGCGCGGCACGCGAGAGCGAACGGGAGATGAGGAGAACATATGAACCTGACCGACCCAGTAGCTGATTTTCTAACCCGTATCCGGAACTCCATCCGCGCGCGTCACCAGAAGCTAGACGTCCCGGCCTCCAAGTTGAAAGCGGAAATCGCCCGCATTCTCAAGGAGGAAGGCTACATTGCCAACTTCAAGGCGACCGAGGAAGATGGCCACCCCGTGCTGCGTGTTTACCTGAAATACGGCAACAATAATGAAGCGGCGATCCGCGACCTGCGTCGCGTCTCCCGCCCTGGCTGTCGCGTTTACATCGGGCGAGACGAGATCAAACGAGTACAAGGTGGCCTCGGGATTTCGATTCTGACCACACCGCGCGGCGTCATGACCGGCCGTCAGGCCCGCCGCGAGGGTGTAGGCGGCGAACTGCTGTGCGAAGTCTGGTAAGGCCGGCCAGAAGGTAAGCGGACTGCGGAAGCAGCGACTTTACCATTGGCATCCTTAACTTTTCAGAAAAGTAGTAGGGCAAAGAAATCATTTGCCGGGCTGCAGTGGAACGTGCAAGCGAAGCGCACGGGACTCGCAAGCCAAGTGAAGGAAAATTGATGTCACGTATCGGAAGACAACCCATCCCGCTTCCCCCCACCGTCCAGTACGCGGTGAACGGGAACACGCTGGTCGTCGAAGGCCCCAAAGGCAAAGTACAGCAGATGATCCCGTCGGGGATCGAACTGGAAACGCGCGACGGCTATATCCACGCCGTACGCGAGAACGATTCCCAGGCCGCGATCCATGGCCTGACACGCGCGCTCGTTTTCAATGCTGTCGAAGGCGTGACGAAAGGCTGGTCGAAGGATCTCGATATAGTCGGTATTGGCTACCGCGTGGAGTTGAAAGGCGCGGCCATGGTGGTTTTCACACTCGGTTACTCCCACCCCATTGAGTTTCCTTTGCCGACCGGCATCATGGCGGCCGTGGACGCAAAGCAGACGCGGCTGACTATCTCGGGTATCGATCGCCAAAAGGTCGGCCAGGTAGCCGCCGACATGCGCTCACTGCGCAAGCCGGATCCGTACAAGAACAAAGGCGTGCGCTACGCCGGAGAAAAGCTGAAGAAGAAAGCCGGCAAGACTGGCTCGAAATAGCTGTAGACCAGCGCTGGCGTGAGCCGGTAGGTTTGCAGCAGCAACCGAACGGGACCGCAAGGCGGCTCCGCCCTTAGGAAGGAAATCGCAATGATACCGAAGGTCAAACGTAACGAGGTTCGCCAACGTGTCCACGCCCGCATCCGCCAAAAGGTGCATGGCACCCAGGGGCGCCCACGCTTGAATGTGTATCGCTCGTTGAACCACATCTACGCGCAACTCATCGACGACATCCATGGCGTAACCCTCGCCTCGGCATCTACGATAACAGCCAAACTGAAGGTCGGTGGCAATCTGGATGCGGCCAAGGAGGTAGGCAAGCTGGTGGCCGAGCGCGGGCTCGAAAAGGGTGTCAAAAAGGTGGTCTTCGATCGCGGTGGCTACCTGTATCACGGGCGCATCAAGGCGCTGGCCGATGCAGCGCGCGAAGCTGGCCTGGATTTTTAAGCGGGGAGCCGGGAACCGGCCACTGTGCAAAGGTGTGTGGACTCGGGAGAGTCCCGGAAAGACTAAAAGAACATGGCAATGATGAAGAAAAAGCTCGACGCGGGACAGTTCAATCTGAAAGACCAGGTCGTCGCCATTAATCGCGTCACCAAAGTGGTCAAGGGCGGCAAAAATATGTCTTTCGCGGCGCTCGTCGTCGTCGGCGACCCGACTTCGGGTGTAGTCGGCTACGGCTCGGGTAAGGCGAAAGAAGTTCCGCAGGCTATTCGCAAGGGCATTGAGTCGGCCAAGAAAAACCTGGTTCGCATCAACCTCACCGAGACCACGATCCCGCATCAAGTGCTGGGCCGTTTCGGCTCCGGTCATGTGCTGCTCAAACCGGCCCCGGAAGGCACGGGCGTGATCGCCGGCGGCGCGGTACGCGCCGTGATGACCTCGGCCGGCGTACAAAACGTGCTCACTAAAAGTCTCGGCACGGCAAACCCGCATAACGTGATTAAGGCGACGTTTGATGCATTGGTGCAACTGCGTGACCGCGCCGAAGTCGCGGCCCTTCGCGGCAAGTCGGTTCAGGAGTTATAACGATGGCGGAAGCAAAACCAATGATGCGCATCCAGTACTACCGGTCGATGATCCAAGCGCCGGTGAAGCACAAAACAGTGGTCAAAGGGCTGGGTTTCACGCGCCTGCAGCAGATTGTCGAGCGGGAAGACACGCCCTCGATCCGCGGCATGGTTAAAAAAATCCCGCACCTAGTCCGTATTCTCGAATCCTAGCGCACTCCGTTCCGACCACCGAGAGGGCCACAATCATTAGTGGGCAAGCATAACGAGAACACGCCACGAAGTAGCCGCCAGCCGCGCTGGCGGTTCGGCGTTTGATTTTTTTAAAGCGAGTCGGCCAAAAACCGGCGTTAGCGAGGGAACCATGAACTTATCCAATCTCCGCGCCCCAGCCAAGGCGAATCGAAACAAAAAGCGTGTCGGCCGCGGTATGGGCTCCGGCCACGGCAAAACTTCAACCCGCGGCCACAAAGGCCAGGGCTCGCGCACCGGCTCCAGCCTGATGCGCGGTTTCGAGGGCGGCCAGATGCCGCTCCACCGCCGTCTGCCTAAACGCGGTTTCACCAACATCTTTCGCACGGAATACACCGTGCTCAATCTGAGCCGTGTTGCGGAAATGGGCGAAACTGAACTCACCCATGAGCGGCTGCTGGCGCTCGGTTTCCTCAAGCGACGGAATGAATTGCTGAAGGTACTTGGCACGGGCGATCTGTCGACGGCCATCACGATCTACGCGCACAAGTTCTCGAAGTCGGCTCAGGAAAAGATCGAGGCCGCGGGCGGCCAGGCCATTTTAATCGGCTAGCTCCAGCCTTCAATCCAGGCGGAAGGGCAGAGCACCCAGGGTGCCTGCCCTTTCGCTGTATGCTGAGTGCAGTCCTCCGTCCCACTGAATCCGAGAGAAGATCCGTCGCATGCTTGAAAAGTTCCTCAACATCTTCCGCATCCCTGAACTGCGTAATCGCGTGCTGTTCACCTTTGCCATGTTGGCTGTATACCGCTTAGGATCGTATATCCCGATCCCGGGAATCAATGCCGCCGCGCTCGCAAATGCATTCAATCACCTGGGCGGCTCGCCGCTCGGCCTGATCGACCTTTTCAATGGCGGCAATCTGCGCCGCATGACAGTATTCGCGCTCGGCATCATGCCCTACATCACGGCATCCATCATCTTCCAGCTGCTGACGGTTGTATATGAGCCGCTGGCGCGTCTCCAGAAGGAAGGCGAAGCCGGCCGCCGCAAAATCACGCAGTGGACCCGCTATGTCACGATTCTTCTCGGCGTGGTGCAGTCCAGCGCCATCGCGGTTGCGCTCGCACATGGCTCCGGCGGCGAGCAGTTAATCCTGCATCCGGGATTCGGGTTCGTCTTTATCACCGTGGTGACGCTCACTACCGGTACGGCCTTCATCATGTGGCTGGGCGAGCAGATCACCGATCGCGGCATCGGCAACGGCATGAGCCTGCTTATCTTTTCCGGAATTGTTGTCGGCCTCCCGCGGGCCGTAGCCGAGCTGGTGCAGACCGCACGCTCTGAGAAGTTTGGCGCGCTGACCATCCCAGCCCTTGTCCTGATTGTCGTCGCCATGGCGCTGCTGGTTGCCTTTATCGTGTTTGTCGAGCGCTCCGAGCGTCGTGTGCCCGTCCAATATGCCAAACGCATCGTGGGCCGCCGCATGATGGGGGGCCAGTCCACCCACCTCCCCCTGAAGGTCAACTCCGGCGGCGTCATGCCGGTGATCTTCGCCTCATCCGTTCTTTCCGCGCCGCTGCTTTTCGGCCAGGCCCAGTTCGTCAAGAACTCGGCCGTGCTGACCCGCATCTTCGACGGACTGCGCGCCGGTGAGCCCTGGTACGAGCTACTGTACATGGTCGCCATCATATTTTTCGCGTACTTCTACATCTCCATCGTATTCCGCCCGGACGATATCGCGGATAATATGCGGAAGTACGGCGGCTTCATCCCCGGCATTCGGCCCGGCAAACGCACCTCGGATTACATCAATGACATCCTGACTCGCCTTACCCTGGTCGGCGCCTTGTACCTGATCTTCATCTCGCTGGTCCCCCAGCTACTGCTTTCCGGGATCCACCTGAATCACCTGCCGTTTCTAGGCGGTGTCTTCGAACACCTGCCGCTGTGGATGACCAACGGTCTCGGTTTCAACTTCTACTTCGGCGGAACCTCCCTGCTGATCGTCGTCGGTGTAGCCATGGACACCGTCAACCAGATCGAAAGCCAGTTGATCATGCGACACTACGAGGGCTTCTCCACCAAGAGCCGGGTGCGTGGAAGGCGGTCCTGGTAGTTGACGGCGACTGAAAACAAGTTTCGTCCAGGACCGATTCTGCTGATGGGGGCGCCGGGAGTCGGCAAAGGTACGCAGGCCAAGGAGTTGATGGCGCGGTGGGGTGTGCCGCAGATCTCGACCGGCGATCTGCTGCGCGGGAATGTGGCCTCCAGCTCGCGACTCGGTCTGCAGGCCAAGCAGCTCATGGACTCAGGCCAGCTCGTGCCGGATCATCTAGTCGAGCAGATGGTAGCCCAGCGACTCAGCGAGGGCGACGTCACCGCCGGGTATCTCCTCGACGGCTTCCCCCGCACACTCGGCCAAGCGGAATGGCTGGATCGCTATCTCGCTGGGGAGAATGCTCCGGCCAGTCTCGCCGCGTTGGAGGTCGAAGCAGGTCAGAGCACGCGCGCGGGAGCATCGCTGCCACTGGTTGCTGTTTCCCTGCGCGTTGAATATACTAGGTTACTGCGTCGTATCACCGGTCGGCGTATCTGTCCGCGGTGCGGCAGTATCTATAACACCTATCTTCAGCCGCCGGTACGGGACGGCTTTTGCGACCTGGACGGCACTCCCTTGCAGCGCCGGGATGACGATTCGGAAGTGGTTTTTGAAGATCGCATGCATGCTTATGAAACTCTGACTGCACCGGTAGTCGAACACTACCGCGCGCTTGGGCGACTGTTGGAAATCGATGGAGAAGGATCGCCCGAAACGGTTACGGGGCGCGTGGAGCAAGTGATACAGGAAGCAAGGAGCCAGGCTTAGTCGATGGCGGTCATGATCAAAACCGGAGACGAGATCAAACGTATGCGCCGCGCCGGAGAAGCCGTGCGCGAGCTGCTCGACGCGGTGCGGCCGCATGTGCACCCCGGCGCTACGACCATGGATCTCGAGGAGGTCGCGGTAGCCAAAGTGAAGCAACTGCGCGTGACCCCGGCGTTCAAAGGTTATCGTGGATACCCTTGTGTGCTATGTACGAGCGTGAATCAGGAAGTCGTACACGGCATTCCCTCCGCGAAACGTGTGTTGCGCGAAGGGGATATTGTTTCGATTGACACCGGCGTGGTCATCGATGGTTTTTACGGTGACTCCGCGACCACGATCCCGGTCGGCGACACGCTGGACGAGAAAACAGCCCGCTTGCTCGCTGTGACGGAAGCATCGCTCGCCGCGGGAATCGAAGCCGTAAGCCAGGGCGCAGCGTTCGGAGATGTGGGCGCGGCGGTGCAGCAAATGGTGGAGCGCGAAGGTTTCAGTATTGTGCGAGAGTTTGTCGGGCACGGGATTGGAACCCATCTCCACGAAGACCCGCAGGTGCCGAATTACGGACGTCGCGGGCGCGGCATGAAAATGCGTGAGGGTATGGTGTTCTGCATCGAGCCCATGGTCAATGCGGGCAAGCCGGCCGTGCAGGTGCTCGAAGACGGCTGGACGGCAGTAACAGTGGATGGAAGCCTGAGTGCACATTTCGAGCACACCGTGGCTGTTACGTCACACGGGGTCGAAATTTTGACTCGCTAATGCGAGTTGATTGGATTCGCTAGGAATGGGAAGACAGTCTCGCCGGCGGGGGAGCCGGGCGAGGCGGAATTGGGATACGGGTGTCGAAGGAAGACGCAATTGAGGTAATGGCGACGGTGGTCGAAACACTGCCGAATGCGATGTTCAAAGTGGAACTCGAGAACAAGCACCAGGTGCTTGCCCATGTTTCCGGACGTATGCGGAAGAATTTCATCCGTATCCTGCCGGGCGATCGGGTCGCGGTGGAGCTGAGCCCCTACGATTTGACCCGGGGCCGTATCGTATACCGCTACAAATAGAATGAGCATTCAAGGAAGGAACAGGGATGAAGGTTCGTGCATCTGTAAAGAAGATTTGTGACAAGTGCAAGGTGATCAATCGCCGCGGGGTGGTCCGCGTTATCTGCGAAGTGGCGAAACACAAGCAGCGCCAGGGCTAAATTTAGGCAACCGGCGGCGTTCAAATGAGCCGGTCGAACAGACCAGCGGTGCACGGGCGAGTTCGCTCCAGCAAGAATGAGCGTGCGATGAACCTGCGCTACCGCTTTATCCAGGCCGAAAACTTCGGCCATAACCGGCGGGGTTGGAGCAGATCCTTCCCGCAACACCCTGAAAGGGGAAATACATGGCACGTATTGCAGGCGTTGATCTGCCTAATAACAAGCAGACGCGCATCGCACTGACCTATATTTACGGCATTGGGGACCCGCGCGCGATGCGCATTCTCGTCAAGGCCGACATTGACCCGTTCCGCAAGCTCAGCACCCTGAGCGAGGATGAAATCAACAAGATCCGCCAAGTCATCGAGCAGGAAGGCGGGATCGAAGGTGACCTCCGCAAGGATGTCTCGATGAACATCAAGCGGCTCATCGATATCCAGAGCTATCGCGGTCTGCGCCACCGCCGCAACCTGCCCGTTCGCGGTCAGCGTTCGCATACCAACGCACGTACCCGCAAAGGTCCACGCAAGGGCACCGTTGCCGGCAAGAAAAAGGTGACCAAGTAATGGCGAAGGCACAAAAGAGCACCCAGGGCAAAGGCTCGGCCGCCAAGGCCGGCAAAAACAAGAAGTTCAAGAAACGCGAACGCAAAAATGTGCCGTTCGGTCTTGTCCACATCCAGGCCACGTTTAACAACACCATCGTGACCATCACCGACGGGCAAGGCAACACGCTCTCGTGGAAGAGCTCGGGCTCGCTCGGCTTCCGCGGCTCGCGCAAAGGCACTCCGTTTGCCGCGCAGCAGGCAGCTCAGAACGCCGCTAATCAGGCACGCGATCATGGCCTGCGTACCGTCGATGTGCGCGTCTCGGGTCCAGGCTCGGGTCGCGAATCGGCTGTCCGCGCACTCGCTGCCGCAGGTATTGACGTGCGCTCCATCCGCGACGTTACGCCAATCCCGCACAACGGCTGCCGCCCACCCAAGCGCCGCAGAGTTTAACCGCGAAACCGCCTGCGCAGCTGGCGGCCACTCGGTGGCGGGTGGCGTTAGGGAACATCATCATAGGGAATAGCGTCATCCCTGAGTGAAGGGGTAGCGCTTACGCCAAAATGATCTGCTTTCTCCAGGTGAGCAAATAACCGGGTGCCCCACACCTCGCTTTTGAGATGTGGGTTCCTCCCCAAATAAAAATCGGACCGGGACGAAGTGTTCTTCACGGCACGTAAACCAGTCGTCACCCGAACCAGAGGAGAACCCAAGTGGCACGTTACACCGGACCCGTTTGCCGTCTTTGCCGTCGCGAAGGCATGAAGTTGTTCCTGAAAGGCACCCGCTGCTTTTCCGACAAGTGCGCCATTGAAAAGCGCAACTTCGCCCCCGGCCAGCATGGCCGCGACCGCAAAGCCAAAATCGTCGGCTACGGCCTGCAACTGCGTGAAAAGCAGAAAGCTAAGCGCATCTATTTCGCGCTCGAAGGCCAGTTCCGCGCCTACTACGAGAAGGCCGCCACCTCGCCCGGCGTTACCGGCGAACTGCTGCTCCAGCAACTCGAGCGCCGTCTCGATAACGTCGCTTTCCGCCTCGGTTATGCCAGCTCCCGCCGCCAGGCCCGCCAAATCGTTCGCCACGGCCACGTGGAAGTCAATGGCCGCAAGGTCAATATCCCGTCTTTCCAGGTTTCCGTAGGAGACGAAATCAAGATTCGCCCCAACTCGGCCAAGCTGTCCGTCGTCGAGATCGCGCGCGAGTTCGCCAGCCATCAGCCCACGCCCAACTGGCTGCAAATCAACCCCGCCGAGCTGTCGGGCAAGATCATCGCGTTGCCGAAGCGCGAGGATATTCAGCTGCCGGTCAATGAGCAGTTGATCGTCGAGCTGTACTCGAAGTAGTTAAAACCGCCTGCGCGGCTGGCGGCCACTTCGTGGCGAGTGTTTGCGCTTCGCGCTTTTCGATCACTCGCCACATTAGAGCTATGCCCCAGTAAGGGGGCTGGTCTTTGCTTTAAAATAGAAGTACGCGCGGACCTGAGCAGAATGCATCGCAAGGCGCGCAAAGGAGTAACACCCATGTTGTGGAGAGGTTTTCAACGCCCCAAACGCCTTCAAGTCGACACCGAAACCCTGACCGATCGCTTCGGCAAGTTCAGCGCCCAGCCCTTTGAGCGCGGCTTCGGCACCACGGTCGGCAACTCGCTGCGCCGCACCCTGCTTAGTTCCATCGAGGGTGCAGCCGTCACCGCCGTCAAAATCGAAGGCGTCCTGCACGAGTTTCAGTCCATCACCGGCGTCGTCGAAGACGCGACCGACATCATCCTGAACCTGAAGCAGATCCCTTTCAAGCTCTCAGGCGACGGACCAAAAGCTCTGTACATCCGCGCCGATGAGCCCGGCATCGTCACCTCGGGCATGATCGAGGCCGACGGCGACGTCGAAATCCTCGACCGCGACGTCTATATCGCCACCGTAAGCGAAGGCGGCAAGCTCGATATGGAGATGCGCCTCAAACGCGGTCGCGGCTATATCTCAGCCGATCGCAACTTCGATCAGGACCTCGGTATCGGTTTCATGCCGGTCGACTCAGTCCACTCGCCGGTGCGCAAGGTAAATTACGCGGTCGAAGCAGCGCGTCTCGGTCAGATCACCGACTACGACAAACTGACGCTCGAGGTTTGGACCAACGGTTCGGTCCTGCCCGCCGATGCCGTGGGTCTCGCGGCAAAGCTGCTCAAGGACCACATGAGCATCTTCATCAACTTCGAGGAAGAGATCGAGCTCGAAGGCCACATGGACGATCGTGGCGGCCTGCTGCGCAACGACAACCTGAACCGCTCGGTTGAAGAGCTCGAGCTCAGCGTCCGCTCCTATAATTGCCTCAAAAACGCCAACATTCAGTCCATCGGCGAGCTCGTCCAGAAGACCGAAGCCGAAATGCTCAAAACCAAGAACTTCGGCCGCAAGTCGCTCAACGAGATCAAGGAAATCCTCGCGCAAATGGGCTTGTCACTCGGTATGAAGATCGACGACCAAGGCAATGCCGTCCCAGGCCCGACCAGCATCCTGCCGTCACAGCAGCTTGCCTCGAGCCAGTACAGCCGCTTCGACGATGAGGAAGACGAAATCCTCGACGATGAGGGCGACATGCTTCTCCAGAACGAGCCGGAGAACTTCTAGCCGACCGGAAACAAACCGGATGCCCCACATCTCGCGTTTGAGATGTGGGGCATCCCAGCACCACCCAAGTTTCGCACCATAAAGAGAGAACGCCATGCGCCATCGCAAAGCAGGATTCAAACTCGGACGCAAGACCCCCCATCGCCGAGCACTACTGAGGAACTTGGTCACGTCCATTCTGATGGAAGATCGCGTCGAGACGACCCTCACCAAGGCCAAGGCCGTTCGTCCCCAGGTCGAAAAAATGATCACCCTCGGCAAGCGCGGCGACCTCCACTCCCGCCGCCAGGCGCTCGCCTACATGATGACGCGCGAATCGGTGTCTCGCCTTTTCGATACCGTGGCCCCCCGCTACGGCGAGCGTAACGGCGGCTACCTGCGTATCGTTCGCACCGGCTTCCGCAAGGGCGACGGGGGCGAAACCGCGCTGATCGAGCTACTCGGCGCTGAGCAGGTCCTCGACGAAAAACGCCAGAAGCGCGCAGAGGCTCGCGAAAAACGCCGCGAAGAGATGCAAGCCGCTCTTGCCGCCAACGGCCCCACGCCCGGCACCGAAGGCGAAGAGACGCAACAGTAAACATGCATCACAATACCTTAACTGGCATTGCGCTTGAAGGTTTGACTGAACACGCAGGTCAGCTCTATGCTGCCCTGCGTAACCCCGTGTTTGGTAACCTGGTTTTCGAAGGGTTTTCGCATTCGCCGCCTGCATCCCTTCCCGCCCATCTCCTGACTTTTACACACCCGATGATATTTCCATCGAAACATCGAAGTGGATAGGCAGAAGTAGTCCAGTATTGTCGCTCCCTTTCTGTACCGAATACATTGGACAGAAGAAGAGTAAGTTCGCGATATGCGCGTTCCCAAGTGCATACTCAATGCGCTACGCTTCGACTACGCTGGTTCGTTTCGATCAGGAAGGAAATTGCATGGGCGTCGTGGAAAGCGGAGTGAAATTAAGCAACGCAAACCTGTCAAAGCTGCAGAAGAGTATCCGTATTCCAACCTACGACCGCAGCCTGCTGAGGCAGAGTACGGTGCACATAGGTGTCGGAGGGTTTCATCGGGCGCATCAGGCCGTGTATCTCGACAACTTGTTGCACCTGGAAAATGAACCCAGATGGGGCGAGTGCGGCCTCGGCGTACTGAAGAGCGACGACCGGATGCGAGACGCCTTGAAAAGTCAAGATTGTCTTTACACACTCGTCGAAAAGAGTGCGGACGCGCAGGCAGCTCGCGTAATCGGCTCTATCGCCGACTATATCTATGCTCCGGAAAACCGTGAGCGCGCCATCGAAACAATGGCATCCGCGGACACCAGAATCGTTTCACTCACCATCACAGAGGGCGGCTACTTCATCGATGAAGGAACGAGGAAGTTTACTTCCGACCATCCCGACATACAGCATGACCTCGAGCATCCAGAGGAGCCAATTACCTCGATCGGGTATATCGCGGCAGCGCTGGATCGACGCCGCCGCCGAGGCCTGCCGCCTTTCACGCTGATGTCCTGCGACAATCTGCAGGGCAACGGAGACGTGGTAAAAAGCGTCCTGCTCAGTTTCGCCGGGTTAAAAGATGCTGCTCTCGAGCAGTGGATCGCTGACCGTGTGGCTTTTCCGAACAGCATGGTGGATCGCATCACGCCGGCCACAACCCCCGAAGATCGCCTGGCCCTGCAGGAACAGTACGGTGTGGAAGACGCCTGGCCTGTGATGACCGAACCTTTCCTGCAATGGGTCATCGAAGACCATTTCTGCAATGGTCGCCCACGCTGGGAGAAAGTAGGAGCGCAGCTTGTCTCCGACGTAGCACCCTACGAGCTGATGAAAATGCGGCTTCTGAACGGCAGCCATCTCGCCATGGCCTATCTCGGAGCACTTACTGGCTACACCTATGTGCATGAAGTCATGCACGACCCCCTGTTTATCTCCTTTATCCGAGAATTCATGGAAGAAGTAACACCGGTCGTTCCGGTCATCCCGGGTACCTCGGTGGGGGATTACAAAAAGGTGTTGATCGAACGCTTCGCTAACCCAGCCATTCACGATCAGGTAACGCGCATCTGCTCCGAAGGCTCGGCTAAGATGCCTAAATGGGTGCTGCCCTCCATCGTGGAGTTAGTGGAGAAGGGCTGTTCTGTTCATCTACTTAGCCTGGTCATCGCCAGCTGGATTCATTACCTCAAACAGGGAGTCGATGAGCAAGGCAAGCCGCTCGAGATCGTCGACGCGCGAGCAGCCGAATTGCAGGCAGTCGCGAAAACTCTCGAAACCGATCCACGCCCCATGCTTGCCATCTCTTCTATCTTTGGGTCTGTGCTCCCGTCGAATGCGGGTTTTGTCGGGAACGTTGAACAGGCCTTGAAAACGCTTTCCAGGCTGGGCGCGGCTGCAACCATGCATAAGTACCTTGAGAAGGGAAGCTGATTTCGTGATCAAATCAAAAAGCCGGTTTGAGAAGATAGGGATCCCGCCGCCGCTTGCGATGGGCTATCTCGGGCTTCTGTTATTCATGATCGGTGACGGTGTTGAAGCCGGTTTTCTTTCTCCACTCCTGTTCGACATGCACTTCAAACAGTCTCAGGTAGCTCTTGTTTTTACGCTGTATGGAGCTACCGCGGCGCTCGCCGCATGGCTCAGTGGAACGCTCTCCGATCTGTTTGGACCCAAGAAAGTCATGTGGGCAGGGCTACTTATCTGGATCGCCTGCGAAATCCCATTTTTGCTCATAGGCATCGCCCACGCCAACTACCCGGTCATCGCGATCAGTTACATGCTGCGCGGCTTCGGTTATCCGCTGTTCGCTTTTGGATTTCTGGTGTGGGTAACCGCCATCACTCCGCAACGCTATCTCGCAACCGCCGTAGGTTGGTTCTGGGTAGCAAGAACCGGCGGCCTGCCCACGCTCGGCTCTCTTCTCGCCAGCTTTTCCGTGCCGCGCTACGGTGCCTATGTCTCCCTCTGGCTGTCCACCATCTTTGTTCTGGTAGGAGGCGCCATTGCTCTCTTTGGCACCCATGAGAAACAAGGGCTAAGTGGGCTTCAGGTCAACAGAACAGGCCATCCATTGGCGGTATTGTTCTCAGGTATCTCCATCGTCTGGCAAAAGCCCAGAGTCGGGCTAGGCGGTCTGATCGCCGTCATCACAACAACCTCAGAATTCGGTTTCCTTCTGTTCCTGCCCATCTTCTACATCCACACCATTGGCTTTTCCTTGCAGCAATGGCTGCAAATCCTGAGCGTCATGTTCGCGACCAACGTCGTATTTAACCTGATCTGGGGCTATGTAGGGGACCGCATCGGTTGGCGCACAACCGTCGCACTTGTGGGTTCATGCGGCTGTGCCCTCGCCACCTTGGGACTGTTCTACATCCCGGATCATTTCGGAAAAAGTTATCTCCTGGTGATGTTAGCCGGCATGGCGTACGGCGCTACCCTCGCCGGCTTTGTTCCCCTGGGAGCCATCATGGCCACGCTTGCTCCCGAATCGCGAGGCGCAGCCATGTCCATCATGAATCTGGGTTCAGGGACAAGCATCTGGTTAGGTCCCGCCATCGCGGGTGTTTTTCTCCCCAGGGTAGGCGTCTCCGGAGTTATTTGGATATTCGCGCTGATGTATGTATTCGCCGCCCTCATTGCCATGACTTTACGGCTCCCGTCGGAAAGCCGTATCGAGTAATCCGTCCGCGGCCTTACTCCACATGATAATTCGGCGCCTCGCGCGTAATGATCACGTCGTGCACATGACTTTCTCGCAACCCGGCCCCTGAAATCCGCACAAACCGCGCATTCTCCTTCAACTCCGCCACCGTCGAGCACCCCAGATACCCCATCCCCGACCGCAACCCACCCACAAGCTGGTGCACCATCGCCTCCAGCGGTCCACGATGCGGCACCCGGCCCTCAATCCCCTCCGGCACAAACTTCGCCAGCCGGTTCGACCCATTCCGCTCCCGGTCCACCACCGCCTCAGCCCTCGTGACCGGCTCTTCCAAATCACGCGAGCTTTGAAAATACCGCTCCCCCGACCCCTGCGCCATCGCTGACAACGACCCCATCCCGCGATACGCCTTGAACGACCGTCCCTGGTACAGAATCGTCTCCCCCGGGCTCTCATCCACCCCGGCAAATAACGACCCGATCATAATTGCATCCGCCCCCGCGGCAATCGCCTTGGTCAAATCGCCCGAGTACTTGATCCCGCCATCCGCGATAATCGGAATCCCGCGCTCCCGCCCCGCTCGATACGCCTCCGAAATCGCCGTAATCTGCGGCATCCCCGCACCAGTCACCATGCGCGTGGTGCAGATCGATCCCGGCCCAATCCCCACCTTCACCGCATCCGCCCCGGCCTCCATCAATGCCAGCGCCCCCTCATAGGTAGCGACATTCCCAGCCAGCAGGTCCGTATCCGGAAAATGCTTCTTCACCTGCCGCACCGCTTCCAGCACCCGCGACGAATGCCCATGCGCCGAGTCGATCGACAGCGCATCGCAAAGATTATCCACCAGCTCCGCGGCCCGTTCCAGGTAGTCGCCCGTAGCTCCGATCGCCGCCGCCACCCGCAACCGCCCCTGCTCATCCTTCGACGCATTCGGGTATTTCAGCTTCTTCTGTATATCCTTGACGGTAATCAGTCCCTTGAGCTCGTAATCCCCATTCACCACCAGCAGCTTTTCCACCCGGTGGTCATGCAGAATCTCCTCCGCATCTTCCAGCGTCGTCCCGACGGGAACCGTGATCAGGTTTTTCTTCGTCATCACGTCCGACACCGGGATATCGGTCCGGGTCTCGAACCGCAAATCGCGATTTGTCAAAATCCCGACCAGCTTTTTGCCCTGCGTCACCGGCACACCCGAAATCTTGTACCGCCGCATGACCTCAAGCGCGTCCTCGATCAACTGCTCCGGCGCAATCGTCACCGGGTCCACAATCATCCCGCTCTCCGACCGCTTTACCTTGTCCACCTCGGTCGCCTGCTGCTCGATCGACAGATTGCGATGGATCACCCCCAAGCCACCCTGCTGCGCCATCGCAATCGCCAGCCGCGACTCGGTCACCGTATCCATCGCCGCTGAAAGCAGGGGAGTGTTCAAAGTGATCCGGCGAGTAATCCGGGTCTCAGTCGTAACCTGGTTGGGAACCACTTCGGAAAAGGCAGGGACGAGCAGAACGTCGTCAAAAGTCAGTGCTTCGGGGATCGGATGTTCAATCATAAGAAGTTACCGCACGGAGCCAACCACAAAGTCCGCGCAGCCTTCGCCCTAGTGTAGCAAGTCCCCCATCCCAGGCCGGCGAGGCTCGGCCAGGTACCTCTCCGGCCCTCATGGAGACTTACCGCCGTGTGATAATTTGGGTGACCATGGCGGAAGCGCAACTGACAGAGCTCGACAGCGTTTCACATCGTTCCGTCTCCGTCCGGCAAGTGCTCACCGTATCCCTGGTCACAGCATCGATCGCCTATATCGTGCTATTTCTGGTTGCTGCTGCTTTGCGCGCCTCCTACCCCTTGCAACTGGAGTGGCTGGAGTGCGGCGCGCTCGACACAGTTGGACGCGTTCTGCACGGCCAACCCATCTACGTCCGCCCTACGCACTTCTTTGTCCCATTTCTTTACACGCCTTTCTATTACTTCGTGGGTGCGGTCGCATGCCGGGTCGCCGGCTTTGATTTCAGTGCCCTCCGCTGGCTAAGCACCCTGTGCACCGTCGCCTGTTTTGCCTTGCAGTTCGCCATGGCGTCCCGACTCGCCAACAGCCGTCTGGCCGGGATCGTTGCCGCCGGATACTTCGCCGCCCTGTATGCAACCACCGGTTGGTGGTTCGACCTTGCCCGCGTGGATATGCTCTACGTAGCACTCATCCTGGGCGGTATCTATCTTTCCTGGACGCGCCGGCCGATTTTTGCCGCGCTCGTTTTCGCGCTCGCGTTTCAAACAAAGCAGACCGCCATCCTGATCGCGATCTGCGTCCTCGCGCATGAGTATCGCCATCCACGCAGGCTCCTTCACGGCCTGCTGGCCTTCTTCGCCTTCGCCGGCGCGTCGACACTGGCTTTCATTCACCTGTATGGCCCGTGGTTTCTCTACTACACCAGGTACATTCCCAGTCATCACCCCCTCGAACTCCGAGGCGTCCCCTACTTTTTCGGGCGTGACCTGCTGTACCCCTCCCTGATCGCCATTGCGATCGTCGCCATGTGCGGTCGGCTGGCTACCCAACGTGCCCGCAACGATAGAACGTTGCAGAGAACGGAAGCTGAAAAGAATCACGAATTCCCGTCCGCCGACTACCGGTTCATTCTCGCCACCATTCTCGGCTTGTCTGTCTCATGCTTTCTCGGCCGCATTCACACCGGCGCCTCCGTCAACATCGCCTTACCTTTGGACGCGTGGTTAGCCATCCTCTTCGGCGCAAGCGTGGTCATCATGCTGCGCTGGACGTCGGAAACGAACTCTCCGGTCTCCCAACGACGTGGACTGCTTATTTTGGGCGCGGCGCTGCTGCAGTTTGTGGCACTTGCCCGCTCCCCCATGCGATACATTCCATCCCCCGCCGCCAAAGCCGAAGCTGCCGGCGAGCTCGCACAGATCGCGCGCACGCCGGGCAACCTGTACTCCCTGGTCAACGCCGCCGATCTCGCCGTCGTAGGCAAACAGAGCTATGCAAACACGGCTGCGGTTTTCGACGTGCTCCGTGCCGGGCAGGATGAGACAAGCAAACAACTGCAGCAGGATATGCAGCAGTCCTTCGCGCGCCACGATTACGCTGCAGTGCTCTCCAACGCCCCTCTCGACGCACCGGGATCGACCGCGATGGATGCTCCAGCCGATCTCGCCCGGTACTATCGCGCCGGGGGGCCTCCCCTCGTCGCCAGACCGGCTTCACCGGACGCCTTCACCGCCGACCGCACGCATCCTTTTCCCCGCTATCTTTCGCCTGCAAAGAGCCAGTAAACAACACCCGTCAACGATTGTTCCACTCGACACACAAACATGAAACTCACCGCAACGAAAAACGACCTTGCCCGGAGATGGATCTGGAGATGGGCAGTCCCCCTGCTCCTGGCCGTCGGCACCGCCGTGAGCCTTTTCTCCCGCTTCCGCGCGGGTAATGCTTTC
>JAABUX010002642.1_pt1 | contig 25046 bp, 16 predicted proteins | sample 5561851 | NCBI WGS metagenome assembly JAABUX01 (sample SAMN10711883, study PRJNA513361) | rock metagenome | isolation source: Antarctica rocks | place: Antarctica: Victoria Land, Richard Nunatak red sandstone | collected 2016-01-03 | reverse complement strand
TTTAACGCGCGAACTTCAAACCAGCGATTTCGAGGCGAAGGCGAGCCGATCCGCTCGCTGATCGGTCGGGTCGTCGTCCCCAGTCTCGAATCCCCTCAACAAACAGGTTCGACTCGAAGCCTCGATCAGCCGATTGATCTGGTGGTGCGGTCGGGACTGGTGTCGCTTCCAAATCTGGAGATGCGGATTGCAAATCCCAGGATCGCAAATCGCAAAAAAACAGAATCCAAGAGGCTTCCCCCTTTTGCGATTTGCGATCCTGGGATTTGCAATTCTTGATTCCAAATAATCTCCAAGTTCGAAAGATACACCCGGTCGAGACCAGTTCGATAAATTTGTACAGTAAGTCCTTGTCGAACGGCCCGGTCGCGGGCTACTCTCAAGGGGTCGAGGCGCGGCGGGTGGTGGAACCTCCGCCGGCAGGCTCGCGGCGAGTCGGTCCGAAAGGGTGCGGTGCATGGCCAGGACGAAACGGGCGGCGAACGGTGACGGGCGGGCCGAACCTCGGCCGATGATGGTTGTTGAGGAGGTGCCGCTCGCCGAGGCGACCCGGTCGCGCTACCTCAACTACGCGCTCAGCGTCATCACCTCTCGCGCTTTGCCCGACGTCCGCGACGGGTTGAAACCGGTTCAGCGGCGGATCTTGTATGCCATGTACCACGACCTCCGCGTCACGGCGGATGGTCGCTACATGAAGTCGGCGGCGGTGGTCGGCGAGGTCATGAAGAGCTACCACCCGCACGGCGATCAGTCGATCTATGACGCCTTGGTCCGGATGGCGCAGTCATTCAGCCTCCGCTACCCGCTGGTCGAAGGGTACGGCAACTTCGGCTCGATCGACGGCGACCCCCCCGCCGCGATGCGCTACACCGAGTGCCGCCTGACGCCGATCGCGCAGGAGCTTTTGACCGAACTCCGCGACCAGACCGTCGACCACCGGCCGAACTACGCCTCGACCACCGAGGAACCCGAAGTCCTCCCCGCGCAGTTTCCCAACCTCCTGGTCAACGGGGCGTCGGGGATCGCCGTCGGGATGGCGACCAACATCCCGCCGCACAACCTTCACGAAGTCTGCGTGGCCTTGGACGCCTTGCTCGCCGACCGCGACCTCCCCGTCGAGATGCTGACCCACCTGATCCCCGGTCCCGACTTCCCCACCGGCGGCGTGATCCTCAATACCCCGGCGGAAATCCTCCAGATCTACGCCACCGGCCAAGGGGCGATCAAACTCCGGGGGACGTACGAGACCGACCACGAGAAGGCCAACACCGTCCTCATCACGTCGATCCCCTACGGGATCGAAAAAGACGCCCTAGTCGCCCGGATCGGCGAGTTGATCGGCAAGGGGCAAGTCCCCCAGCTCACGAACGTCAAGGACTTGAGCACCGACGACATCCGAATCGCCCTCGAACTCCGCCCCGGGGCCAACGCCGACGCCGCGCTCGCTTACCTGTTCAAAAACACGCCGCTGCAAACGAACTTCAATGTCAACCTGACCTGCTTGCTGCCGTCGATGGGGGCCGAGGTGGCCGTCCCGGCGCGGCTCGACCTCAAGTCGATGCTGCTCCACTTCCTCGACTTCCGGCTCGACATCGTCACCCGTCGCCTCCAGCACGAGTTGGCCAACCTCCTCCGACGGATTCACATCCTCGAAGGGTTCGAGATCGTCTTCAACGAACTCGACGAGGCGATCCGGATCATCCGCGCCAGCAACGGCAAGCCCGATGCCGCCCCCAAGCTGATCGACCGCTTTGGGCTGTCCGACCTTCAGGCTGACGCGATCCTCGAAACCAAGCTGTATCGCCTGGGCAAACTCGAAATCCAGGACATCCGCGACGAACTCGCCGCCAAGCGCGAGCGGGCCGGCGTGATCGAAGGGTTGCTCGCCGACGAACCCGCTCGATGGGCGATCGTCCGGGAAGAACTCGCCCAGATCCGCCGGGCTTACGGCGATGCCCGGCGGACCAAGGTCGAAGGCCCGGCCGCTCCGATCGAGTACCGCGAAGAAGACTACATCATCGACGAGGACGCCTGGATCATCGTCACCCGCGACGGGTGGGTGAAGCGGCAAAAGTCGTTCAACGACGTCGCCGGCATTCGCGTCCGCGATGAAGACCGCGTCGGTTGGGTTTACCGCTCGCGCGCCCGGCACACGATCACCTTCTTCACCGACCGGGGGGCGGCCTACACCTTCCGCGTCAACGACGTCCCGATGACGACCGGCCACGGCGAGCCGATCGGCAAGCACTTCGCTTTCGAGGATGGTGAGCATGTCGTCGGCGTCGTCTGCCACGACCCGCGCTGCTTGCCCGCCGCCAGCCCCGTCCCCGCCCCGGCGCACCCCGAGCCGGTCCAAGCGATGCTCGGCGGGGAGCTGGCGAATCTCAATGGCGATGGGCCGATTGCGGGCCTCCCCTTGCCCCCTTATGCGATTGCTTTGACGGCGGGGGGCAAGGTGCTCCGGTTCGCACTCTCGGCTCACTCGGGGGTTTCGACCAAAAAGGGCCGCGCTGTGGTCCGGCTCGACGCGAACCTGGCGACCGACAAGGTGATTGGGGTCGAGACGACCGATGGCTCGGAGAACGTCTGCCTGGCGACCCGATCGGCGCGGGTTTTGATCTTCCCGGTGGCCGACGTCAACGTCGTCGCCGGCGCCGCGAAGGGCGTCACCGCCGTCAAGCTCGACTCGACCGACGTCGTGATCGGCTTCGCGTTGGCGAACAAAATGCGGGAAGGGTTGAAGGTCAGGACCAACCGGGGGGCGGAGCAGATCGTCCGGGCGACCCGATACCCCGTCACGAATCGGGGCGGGCGGGGCTACAGCATCCTCACTCGTGGGTCGTTCGACGCGGTCATTCAAGAGGAACCCGTCCCGATCCCCAGCCCCGAACAGGTGGGGGACATTTGATGACTTCGCCCCGGACCGACAGACCTTGGCAAGAACAACGGGTCGAGGCGCTGCCCCTTCGCGGTGGTTCTGGCCAGATCGAGGAGCTTGATTGATGGCCACGGGAACGTATGACGCCTCGTCGATCACGGTCCTCGAAGGGCTGGAAGCGGTCCGCCGCCGGCCGGGGATGTACATCGGCGGGGTCGACAAGAACGGGTTGCACCACCTGATCTGGGAGATCGTCGACAACTCGGTCGACGAGGTCATGAACGGCCACGCGACGCGGATCTTGGTCACGCTCGAAGCCAACGGCAAGACGATCACCGTCAGCGACAACGGTCGGGGGATTCCGGTCGACAAGCACCCGAAGACCGGCCAGAGCGCCCTGGAAGTGATCTTCACCACACTGCACGCGGGTGGCAAGTTCGACAACGACGCTTACAAAGTCGCGGGCGGGTTGCACGGCGTCGGGGCCAGCGTCGTTAACGCCCTGGCGAGCCAGTTGGTGGCGACGGTCCGCCGCGATGGGTTCACCTACTCGCAGACTTACCACCGCGGCAAGCCCGCCGGGCCGGTGACGCGCGGCGAACCCGCCCGCGGGACCGGGACCTCGATCAGCTACACTCCCGACTCGGAAATCTTCCTCGACGCCTCGTACGACGCCAAGTTGATCGCCGAGCGGCTCGACATCAAGACTTACCTGAATAAAGGGCTGGTGATCCAGTTCCTCGACAAGCAGCAGGGGGACGAGGTGGTCGAGTTCCGCCACGATGGCGGCGTGGCCGACTTCCTCGACGCCGAAAACGCGCGACGGGCCGACCAGCGCGTCGCGCCGGTTTCGTTCGTCATGGAACGGGAAGACGACGAGCTGCGCTGCCACGTCGCCCTGGCCTGGACCGAGGCGACGGACGAGCATGTCTTGTCGTATGTAAACACGATCCCGACGCGGGATGGCGGAACGCATGAGTCGGGCTTGCGCGAGGCGGTCCGGTCGGCGATCCAGAAGTACCTGAAGGATCATGACCACCTCAAGAAGGGGATGAAGATCGAGAGCGAGGACATCCGCGAAGGGTTGACCGCCGTCCTCGCGATCTGCATCCACGAGCCGCAGTTCCAGGGGCAGACCAAAGGGCGGCTCAACAACCCCGAGATCCGCTCGCTGGTAGATTCGATGATCCGCCCCCGGCTCGAAGACTTCCTGCTCAAGAACCGGAGCGTCGGCGACGCGATCGCCAACCGGGTCATCCAGGCGGCTCGGGCACGCGAAGCCAGCCGAGCCGCCGCCAACCAGGTCCGGCGGAAGACGGCGATCAGCAACAAGCTGAATCTTCCCGGCAAACTCCACGACTGCGACAGCACGAACCCCGACGAGACCGAACTGTTTCTCGTCGAAGGAGATAGCGCGGGTGGGTCGGCCAAGCAAGGGCGCGACCGCGACATCCAGGCCATCCTGCCGCTCAAGGGGAAGGTCTTGAACGCCGAGCAGGCGGGCAAGGCCAAGGTCCTTGACAACAAGGAATTGACCGACATCGTCTCGGCGATGGGTTGCGGGATTGACGACCAGTACGATCCGACCCGGCTCCGCTACGGCAAGATCATCCTCCTGACCGACGCCGACAGCGACGGCCACCATATCGCCACCCTGCTTTTGACCTTCCTCTACCGTCACCTTCCCAGGCTCCTCCAAGAGGGGCGGGTCTATCTCGCTTGCCCACCGCTCTACAAGGTGACCCACGGCCAGGAAACCCAATGGGCGGCCGACGACGCCAGTCGCGACCGGATCTTGGCTCGGCTCCCCAAGAACGCTAAGCCGAACATCACCCGGTTTAAAGGTTTGGGCGAAATGCCCGCCAAACTCCTCTACGAGACGACGCTCGACCCCGCTCGGCGGCGGCTCCTCCGCGTCACCGTGCCCGACGACGATCGCCCCTACACCGAGAGCACGGTGTCGGACCTCATGGGCAAGGAACCTGACGCCCGCTACAAGTTCATCATGGCCGAGGCGTACACCGCCAAGGACATCGATATCTGAACCGCGACATCACCGCTGGCGGGCGATGTCGAGGAGGATCTTCCGGGCACCAGGCCGTGACGCCGCCCGGAACGCTTCCTCGGCCTCGTCCAAGGTAAATTCAGCGGCGATCAGCGGTTGGACGTCGATCTGTCGCGTGGCCAGGGCGTTGATGGCCGGTGGGAAGGGACCGCAGCGCGAGCCGATCACGCGGACTTCGTCGATCACGATCGGGGCCAGGCTCAAGGTATGCTCCCCCGCGATCGTCGTCTTGAGGATCAGTGTCCCACAGGGCTGGACCAACCCGAGCGCGGTCGTTAGCCCGCTGGTTGAACCGGTGCAATCGACCACGACGTCCTGGCTCCGTGCGAGTTTCCCGGCCTCGTCAAGCAGACAGGTCGCTACCTCTTCGCCCGCCAGTTTAAGCTTGTCGGGGTGTTTGCCGACGAGCGTAACCGCGGCTCCTGTCAACTTCAAAACCCAGGTTGACAGAAGACCAAGCTTGCCGTCGCCGACGACAGTGACCTTCATCCCGGCCCGGATTTCCACCTGCTCGGTGATCCGGTAGGCGGCGGCGAGGGGTTCGATGAAGACGGCGGCCCGGTCTTCGATCGTGTCGGGGATGAAGTGCAAATTTCGCTCGGGCACGGCCACCCGGTCGGCCATCGCGCCGTCGTGGTTGAGGATGCCCAAGACTGTCCGATGAGGGCAATGGTGGGGCATCCCCGCTCGACAGGTAGGGCAGGCCTGGCAGGCGTTGTTGATCTCGGCGGTCACGCGGCGACCGTCGGACAACTGGCCGACGAACTCATGGCCGAGAATGCCCCGAAAGCCCATGTAACCGTGCGCGAGTTGGATGTCGGTGTCGCAGATCCCAACCTGCCGGACCATGACTTCGACTTCGCCCGGGAGTGGATTCGGCTCCGCGAGGTTGGGACGGAGTTGGATGCCAGAACCGTCGGAGTAAACTCCTCGCATCGGTGAACTTTCCAAATTAGGGCGGGGCAGATCGGCCGAAAGGGAGTGTCCGTCCGATTTTAGCTCGAACCATCTGGCGGGAAAGGTCGGCTTTGACTACGATCCCAATCCCCGACTCCGCTCCGGCGGATCACGCCCTCGGTTGATCTCTTGCGAATCCGACAATTTCTTGCCATCGCGGAGAGATTGAGTCGCGACCGACTGTCCCATAGAGGGGACGGCAGCATCCCAGAGCATCCGCACCTATGCGATTCGAGTCATCGGGACCGCCACGGGACCGCCAATCACAAGCGGATCGGCCTTTTCGCCGCATCGAAGCAACCCTTCGATCCATTTGAGCCACAAGGTAGAGCATGACGACATCGACGGCAACTCAAGCTGATGAAAACAAAGTCGCGTTGGTCCCCCTGGGCTGGATCGGCTTCCTCCATGTAGGAGCCTTGCTCGCCTTTGTCCCCGCGTATTTTAGCTGGTACGCCGTGCTGACCTGCGTGGTCCTGCACTGGGTGACCGGCGGGTTGGGGATCACGCTGACTTACCACCGCTTGCTGACGCACCGGAGTTTTGAAGTCCGGCCCAAATGGTTTGAGTACGTCATGGTCGCGATCGCTTGCTCGGCGTCGGAGGGTGGCCCGATCGGTTGGGTGGCCGACCACCGCCGCCACCATGCTCATTCCGACGAGGAAGGCGACACCCACACCCCGGCGCGCGGGTTTGGCTGGGCGCACATGTTCTGGTGGATCACCCCCGAGTTCACTTCGAAGCACACGCCGGAGTACGTCAAGCGGTGGGCGCCGGACTTGTTGAAAGACCCGGTCATCTGCTGGATGGATAAGTATTTCATCCTCTTCCCGATCGCTGGGGCCGTCGCTTTGTACGCGATCGGCGGGATGCCCTACCTGGTTTGGGGTTTCTTCGTTCGCTCGGTCTTGGTCCTCCATGCGACCTGGTTCGTCAATTCGGCCACGCACATCTGGGGCTACCGGTCGCACGAGACCCGCGACAACTCGACCAACCTCTGGTGGGTCGCTCTGATCACTTATGGTGAAGGTTGGCACAACAACCACCACGCCTTTCAGACTTCGGCCCGGCACGGCATGAAGTGGTGGGAGATCGACACCACCTACTGGACGATTCGTTTGATGCAGTTTGTGGGTATGGCCACCAAAGTCAAGGTGCCGAAGTTGACCCACGCGGCGCCGATTCAGACCCCGCAACAAGCCGCCAAGGCGGCCCGCAAAGCCAAACGCCGGGCGGCTCGACTCAACGATGACCAGCCCGAGTTGGTTGCCGCGGGGAACTGACGCCCACCGTGTTCGACCGAACATCCAACCGGCCAGCCAGGAGGTCACTCTCGGCTGGTCGGTTTCGTCGCGCTCGATCCTGATCGGGCGGTCGCCGCGGAAATCCGCTTGATCCGCGAACCCAAGACGACCATGATGGTGTCGTCGAGGAGTCGGTTGATCCTTGATCATAGCGGCCCTAGCTCAACGGCAGAGCAGGGGACTCATCAACAAAAAGGTGGCGCCGGGGGGTAACCTCCGGACGCGATCCGGGTGAATTGCGGGAAGCCTAAAGCGGTGGGCTTTGGCCTGCTCGACACGGTAATCCGCAGCCAAGCTTGGCTGGGCATCAGGTGGCCAAGAAGGTTCAGAGACTAGCGGGGTGAGTCCCAACAATAACCCCCGCCGCCGAGCGCCCGGCTTCCTTGACTTGGTCCGAGGTTGGCGAAGTTAGCGCGGCGACGCGACCGACTGAGCTTGATCGAGGCCAGGTTAAGGAAGGTGAGATAGTCCAAGCCTCGTGGAAACGCGAGGGGTCTTGAATCCCTAGGTTGCAGGTTCGAATCCTGCGGGCCGCATTGCTGTTCGGTTGCGGAAATCCACGCCGTTCTGATCGAGATTCTGGCTCGGCTCGACCTGAGAAGGAGTTTGTCGCCGACGAGACCCGAGATCGTCCCAACTCGCGAAGGTGTTCATGCCACCAAGTCGCCCGCCCGACGAATCCCTTGCTGTACCGAAAGCTCACGCCCGTCGGGTGTTGCGTGCGCTGGTGACGCTCTACCCGACGGTGAACTGCGCGCTGGAACATCGCAACGCCTTTGAGCTGCTGGTTGCCACCGTCCTGTCGGCTCAATGCACCGATGTCCGGGTCAACCAGGTCACCCCCGAGTTGTTCGCTCGTTTTCCCGATCCCAAAACCTTGGCCGTCGCGGAACTTGCCGTCGTCGAAGCTCTGGTTTACCCGACCGGCTTTTTTCGAGCCAAAGCCCGCAACCTCGTCAACTTGGCGTCGGCTCTGGTCAGCAACCATGCGGGGATCGTTCCCGCGACGGTGGCCGAACTGACCGCCTTGCCGGGCGTCGGGCGCAAGACCGCTCACGTCGTGCTGGGAAACGCCTTCGCCATCGCTTCGGGTGTGGTGGTCGATACGCACTTCAAACGACTTTCGTTCCGCCTGGGGCTGACCCGTCGGCTCGACCCGGTTCAGATCGAGGACGAGTTGGCGGCCTTGATCCCGCGAAATCACTGGATTGATTTCAGTCACCGGCTGATCGCTCACGGTCGCGCAACCTGCGTGGCGGTCCGACCCCGCTGCCCGACTTGCCCTCTCGGCTCGATTTGTCCTAGAGTGGGAGTGGCCGGCCCGGCATGACGGGAGACCGAGGCGTTATTTCGGAGTCGGGTGGACGCGAAACTCCAGTTTGTCGATACTAAAGCTCAAACTCCGTCCCAGCCGAGGTGAATTGTTGCATGCACATCCTCGACATCCTCCAGGACCACCCGACCACGTTCAGCTTCGAGTTCTTTCCTCCTCGGAGCGACGAGGCGTCGAAAGACCTCTTTGAGGTCATCGCGCAACTTCAAGAACTGCAACCCTCGTTTGTCTCGGTCACTTACGGCGCTGGGGGATCGACCCGCGAGCGGACGCATGACTTGATCGTGCGGATGCAGCGCGAAACCGACATCACCGCCGTGTCGCACCTGACCTGCGTTTGCCACTCGCGCGACGAATTAGGGGCGATCCTGGATCGGTACGCGGCGTCGGGGATCGAAAACATCCTGGCCCTCCGGGGCGACCCGCCCAAGAACATGGCCGACTACGACCGGAGTCAGGACGCCTTTCAGTATTCCGACGACCTGGTCCGGTTCGTCAAGGACCACCCGTTCCCGGGCGACTCGCGCGGTTTCGGGATCGGCGTGGCGGGCTTTCCCGAAGGGCACCCCTCGACGCCGAACCGAATCCGCGAGATGGACAACCTCAAGCGGAAGATCGACGCCGGGGCCGACTATGTCTGCACGCAACTTTTCTTCGACAACCACGACTTCCTCGACTTCCGGGACCGCTGCGAACTGGCCGGTATCCGGGCGCCGATCCTCGCCGGGATCATGCCGGTTTCGACCCGGACCGGCCTGACCCGGATGCTTGATCTGGCGCTGGGAGCGCGATGCCCGGCCGGACTCCTCAGGGCGGTGGGGCGTTGCTCGGATGACGAGTCGGCCGCCAAGGTCGGCATCCAGTGGGCGACCGAGCAATGCCGTGACCTCCTCGACAACGACGTTCGCGGCATCCACTTTTACACCTTGAACAAGTCGGGGGCGACCCGGCAGATTTACGCTAACCTGGGGGTTAAGAACTCGGTCGCCCTCCGGAGCCACTGAGAGCGGGCGACGCTTGACCATGCCAGCTGCTGATCCGACCGACTTGACGTCCCGGCTCAAACAGGAAGCGACCCGACTCGGTTTCGACCGGGTCGGAGTCGCTCCGGCGGTGGTTCCACCGGGTTACGCGCGGTATCTCGACTGGTTGGAGCAAGGGCGGGCCGCCGGGATGGCCTACCTGCGCGACCGAGCCGTCGCGCGCGGGCACCCCGATCATGTCCTTCCCGGGGCGCGGTCGGTCATCGTGGTTGCGATGATCTACGGCAAGCCCGGAGCACCCGAGCCTGGTCCAACCGAGGGGAAAGTCGCTCGGTATGCCCAAGGGGCCGACTACCACGAGGTCCTCTGGCAACGACTCGACCAATTGCTCGGCTGGCTGCGGTCCGAGCGGCCCGGTCTGGTCGGTCGAGCGGTCTGCGACACCGCACCGCTCCTCGAACGAGACTTCGCTCGATTAGCGGGGCTGGGCTGGGTTGGCAAGAATACTTGCTTGATCGACCGCCGGATCGGCAGCTTCACGGTCCTCGGTTCGGTCCTGGTCGACGCTGTGCTCGACTACGACGAGCCGCTGCCCATCGGCCACTGCGGGACTTGCACCCGCTGTCTCGATGCCTGCCCGACGTCGGCTCTGGTGGCCCCATACCAACTCGATGCGCGGCGGTGCTTGAGCTACTGGACGATCGAGCACAAAGGGGCGATCGCGGACGAGATGGCCGACCAGCTCGGTGACTGGGTCTTTGGCTGCGACATCTGCCAGGACGTTTGCCCCTGGAACCGCAAAGCCCCCGCCGGGTCGGAACCATCGCTCCAGCCGAGGGGCGAGTGGGTCAACCCCGACCTGATCGGTTGGTTGGAGCGCGACCCGTCGGAGTTCCGGATCGCTCTGAAAGGAACCGCGCCGGCGAGGTCGAAGCGGTCGGGTTTGGTCCGGAATGCCGCGTTGATCCTCGGGTCGCGGGGGAGTCTGGCCGCGGTCCCCGCTCTGATCGGTCGACTTGGAGACCTTGACCCGGTCATCCGGTCGGCCGCCGCCTGGGCTTTGGGTCGGATCGGGACCACCGAGGCGATCCAAGCGTTGCGACGAGCGGTCGAAGATCCTGTGGAATCAGTCCGGTTGACCATCGCGCGGGCACTACTCTTCAACCAAGCCGATGAGCAAAGTCCGACAAGCCCAGCGAGCCGTTGAGGGCCGCTGGGCTTGTCGGTTCCTGGGTCGGGCGCGATGGGGATCAGGCGGGCTTGGTGACTGGAGGGGGGGGCGTGGCGGAGGCGGTGCTGACCGAAATCAGCCCCGGCAAAGGAGCCGCTCCCGGCGTATAAGTGATGGCCGCGATGGAGCCGGTGATCTTTTGCTTGAAGGCGTCGGTGGCCTCGACATGGTAGGCGTTCGCGCCGACGTTGAGCTGGAGCGGGATCGTGTAGGCGCCGGTGGTGGCGTCGGCAATCGCGGTTCGGGTCGGCAGATTCGTCGCCGAGTAGATGATGGTCGCGCCCGGAGTGGCGGTCCCCGTCACGGTGACGGTGGGGACGTTGGCGATCCGCTGCTTCGGATCGGTGATCCCCGCCGGGCTGAGGTCGGCCGAGATGACCGGCGAGACTTTGGTGGTGATCCCCATATTCTGGAGGGCGATTTTGAGGTCTTGCTGGTCAATCTTGCCGTTGCGGTTGGTGTCGGCATCGAAGCTGTATCGGCCGGTCGTGTCGTTGGCGTTCTTGCCGATCCCGTACTGCAAGGCGTTGATGCTTGCCTGGTTCACGGTGCCGGTGCCGTTCGCATCGCCGGGGAGGTAGAACCCGACGAGGATGTCGCCCGAGGTTTTGCCCATGGCGGCGATGTTCACCTTGTAGACGAACGACTTGCTGGTCGGGCTGGGCAAGCCGGGGATGGTCACCAGCGCCGCGCTGGACATCTTGTTGTTGGCTTGGGCGCCGGTCCGGGTCACGGTGGGGTCAAACGAGGCGTGCTGAACCGACAAGGTCCTGCCGGTGTTCGTGGTCACGGATTGGACCATCGGCACGGTCGTCGAGGATGCGTTGGGGGCCACGTCGATCCCGAGGACGAACGGCTTGTTCCCCTTATCGACAAACAACTTGGGGTCGAGCGCGAACGAGACCGAAGTGTGACCACCGGCGGTCTTGATCGTAGCCGGCAAGATGGCGAACGTATCGCCCACCCCGCCGGTCATCATCTCACGCTTTTCCAAAGTTTCGGCGGCGAGGGACGGCGAGCGGGGACGACGCGGCTTAAGATTCGTCGGATTCATCGGGAGGCCCTCCTTGGCCAGATGGTTCGAGCGACTGACCACCCATCCTGGGTGATTGACCGAAACTCCATCCTTGGATACGGCGCAGTCGCTCGGAACATTACAGGAAAGTTAAACGGATTGAACGGTGCTCTCCCAGTCGCGGCGGACCAACCGGGCCAGACCCCGGTGCGGCCCCCGGAGCAATTCGGCCTGAGGCGGCTTGCTCCTCACTCTCGTCTGAGCGGCGGATTCTCGGCCCAGCCCGAGTTCGTCTGCCGGAACGGCTCCTTCCACGCGGACGCGCCATGCGGTCGCGATGAACAAGACCACACCCGACCACAAGAACATCCCGTAAGCCTGGGCGATCTTGTGCCCTTGATGCCGAGCGAACAGACCACCCAGTTCCGTCGAAGTGGTCGCGATCATCACCGCCGAGACCACCAGCGCGCCACCGAGCACGATGCGACTGGACCTGGCGAGGCCGCCGACCCCAACCCGGTAGGCCAGATAGGTGTACGGCAGGAGGAGCGTGACGAAGTGGTGCTTCCAACTCCGCTCCGAGACGAACAGCATCGCCAGGACGATCAGGGCGAACTCGCCAAACAGGCGAGGATCATCGCGCCGCTCGGCTCGGGTCCGACACAACCAGGCGAGCAGCCCTAGCATCCCTAGGGAGAGCAACTTGATCCCTTGAACGACGGTCTTGGAGTCCCAAGCCACGAAGTTGACATGCAACTTCAAGGCGTAGTGCCCCACGCCCCCCTTGGACTCGGTGAGGAGTCGAGTCAAGACGCCGACCATCGACTGGTTAATCTCCTGCTGACCCACAACGTCGCCATCGACGTAGGGGCTGAGTATCCGACTCCACCAGGTCGCCAGGCAGGTCGCGTTGAATTCCGTCCCCAGAAACAGGCTCGGCACAACCAGGAAGAACACGCCCATTCCCAGAACGGTTGTCCCCACGGTTCGCCACGATCGCTTGGATGCGAAGTAGAGCAAGAACAGGCCGGGCGTCACCTTGAACACGATCGCGTAAGCCAGGATGACACCCGCCAGCACATCAAGTCCCTTTCGCCAGGCGGCCAGCGTGGCCGTGACGAGAAAGAGGATCAGGATGTTGTTGTTGCCGTGGTGGAGGTCGCTCATGATCGGCCGGAGGCTGAGCAAGACGACCATCGCCTGGACCCAGGACGGGACCGGTCGGTCGCCCAGGCGGACCATCCGCAGGCAGAACATGACCGCCGCCCCGGCCAGCGCCGCTTTGATCGCGAACCAGATCAAGGCCCCGGCCACCGGTGGCAGGACCATCAACGGGTACAGCGTCAACGGCATGATCGGCGGATTGGGGAAGAAGTACTTATCGTAGATATTCGTGCCGTCCATCATCTCCAGGACCTGGTGCCGCCAGCGGATGAAGGCGCTCCGATCCTCGGCGGCCTTGTCGGCATAGATCATGCCGGCGCCGATCATGGTGAGGAGGGCGGCGATCCACACGGCGCGTCGGCCGTGGCGATCCGGATCGGTCAAAGGACCCAAAGGGTCGGGCGGCACGGGTCGCTCCTTCCTTGGAGGTCGGGCCGAACGTCAAGAGGTCGTTCAAGGCGGTTCGGAACCAGCCGGCAACCCGATCCGTCGGGTTGATCGCACGCCCCAAGAAGCCGGGACGATGGCTCGGCGACCTTTCATACCCAACCTCGGCGGGAGCGTCAACCCGATTTCGCCCGGATTGAACTGCGCGGATTCGCGAGCTAGGCGTCAAACCGAGGCCACCTTGCCGTTGTGAGAATTGATAACTACAATCACTTCTGCGATTTGATGTCCGCCCGAGGACTCGCGGTAGCACGCTATTTTTATTAATTTAGTTCTGGTTCAAAACTCGCTCGACCTTCGAGCTGAACCCGCGCCGATCGAAACTAGACGTCGTGTGAGCTTGCCATGGACGACGATTTCGACCTCAAACATTTCGACAACGTGTGCCGCCTCTTTCCGCTCTCAGGTGTTGTCCTCTTTCCGCACGCCGTCCTGCCCCTGCACATCTTCGAGCCGCGCTACCGGCAGATGACCGAAGACGCCCTGGCGACCGACCGTTTGATCGCGATCGTGCAGGTCCGACCGCCGTCCGAGTGGAGTCAGCCGGACGAACCCGAACTGGAATCCGTGGGCTGCTTGGGTCGGATCTTCAAACACGAACGGATGCCCGACGGTCGGTACAACTTCCTGCTCCTGGGCCGCAAACGAATCCGGCTCGACCGTGAGATCGCCAACGGCAAGCTTTACCGGTCGTCCCAAGTGACGATCCTCGACGACGAAGAAGCCGACGAGCCAACCGAAAAAAGGCGACAGGAACTGGTCGATTTGTTCCGGCAAGCTCACGAAGGGGAAATCGACCCCGACCTGAATGCCTTGTTCGAGACGGAGCTACCCCTCGGAGTCTTGGCCGACATCATCACCCAGGCAATGGGGTTGCCCGCGTCGGTCAAGCAGTCGTTTCTGGCGGAACCGTCGGTGGCTCGTCGCGTGCTCGCGCTTTTGGACCGCCTCCGCGACAGTTCCACCGATCCGGACGTCCCGCCAAGCCGTCCTCCCTTCCCGCCTCCGTTCAGCCGGAACTGACTTGAGCGGCGCCGACGGGTTGATTCCAGTGCCTCGACTCCCGTAAACTGAGATAGTTCCCGGCGCGTCGGCGGGTTGACGCCGGCCCCGGCCTCCCGCCATCGAGGAGGCCAATCTTGTTGGGATCGAGTTGATGCTCGAAGCGGACCAAGCCGAAGGGAAATCGGGTCGCCCGGTCGACCTGGGCCGGATTCGCCGAGCCGTCCGCGAAATCCTGATCGCCGTCGGCGAAGACCCGGACCGGGAAGGGCTGCTCGAAACCCCAGACCGGGTCGCCCGGATGTATGCCGAGGTGTTCGCGGGGCTGAATCAAGATCCCCGAGCCTTCCTCCAGAAGCTGTTCACCCAAAAATACGACGAACTGGTGCTGATCAAAGATATCCAGTTCGAAAGCTTTTGCGAGCACCACCTCCTCCCATTCATTGGCGCCGCGCACGTTGCTTACATCCCGAACGGTCGGGTCGTGGGCTTATCGAAGATCCCCCGGGTCATCGATGCGCTCGCCAAGCGACCGCAGCTGCAAGAACGCTTGACCGAAGACCTCGCCGATCTCTTGATGAGCGAACTCGGTGCCAAGGGCGTGGCGGTGGTGATCGAAGCGTCGCATAGTTGCATGACGATCCGGGGAGTTCATAAACCCGGCAGTACTATGGTGACCAGTGCCCTTCGGGGGGCTTGCAAGGACCGCGCGGCCACTCGCGCGGAGGTGTTGTCGCTCATCAATGGCGGGCGTCATTGAGCGGGCTGTCGCCGACCCGATCGGCAACTCGGCTTGAACCAACCTCCGTTTGCGAGCTTCAACACGCAGCCGCCGGCGAGTCTCGCCCCACTGGTTGTCCTATCAACAAATCCTCGCAACGCACGCCATCGCCTTGAACCTCGCTCCGCCGGTAGGCAACTTCCACCCGCCCGACTCGTCTATTGAGTTCAACAAGGAAGCATTTTCACCGTGGATGAAAGTCGGACCCGAGTTCATGATGACCTCCGAGGGATCATCACAGGCGAACTCCTCTTCGAGCCGATCGGCCGGGCCGCCTATGCCCACGACGCGAGTCTTTACGAGATCGATCCGCTCGGAGTGGTGGTCCCGCGGACCCTCGACGACGTGATCGCCCTGGTTCGCTACGCGGCGGAGAACTCGATCCCCATTCATGCCCGGGGGGCTGGCACGGGGCTGGCCGGCGAAACTTTGGGGTCGGGCTTGGTGGTGGATTTCAGCCGCCACTTCCGCCGGGTCCTCGAAGTGGGAACCGACCATGTGGTGGTTCAGCCGGGCGTCGTCCTCAACGTCCTCAATGCGCAGCTCGCGGCAGTGGGGCGGCAAGTCGGCCCCGACCCGAGCCACTCCGAAGCCCGGACCATCGGCGGGATGGTCGGCTTGAACGCGGCGGGGACGCGGTCGATCCGGTATGGGACGACCGCCGACCACGTCCAGAACCTCGCGGTCGTCTTCGCCAACGGCGAAACCGATGATGTCAGCTTCGAACTCTGGCCAGCTCCCGACGACGACGAGCCTTCTCGGTTCAAGGACCACGTGGTCCGGCGGTTGGGAACCCTCTACCGGAAGCAGGCCGACGCCTTGGTCCGCCACAAGCCGAAGTCCCCGCGCAACCGCGCGGGCTACGCCTTGGGATCGGCGGCCTCCCCGCTGGGCATCGATCTGGCGCGCCTCTTGGTCGGTTCGGAGGGGACCTTGGCCCTTGTCACCGAGGTGACGCTCCGGACGGTGCCAATCCCAGCGACGCGGTTCGTGGTCGTCCTGCCGTTCGGGCGGATGGTGGATGCGGCCGACGCGGTCCCTCACTGCCTCAAGTGGCGACCCTCCGCGTGCGAATTCTTCGACTGGCGCTCGCTGCGCCTGGCCCGCGACGTCCTGACCGCGATTCGCCCCTGGATTAGCGAAGCCGCCGAGTCGGCCTTGATCCTCGAATTCGATGGCCAGGACCCGGACGAGGTGCTCCAACGACTCCGAGGGATGGTCCGCGAGGTGGACCGCGCGGGGGTCTTGACGGGCTACCCGGTCGAGGCGACCCGTCGCGCCGATTGCGAATTTCTGCTCGGCCTCCGACGCGCCATCACCCCGAGCTTGATGCGGATGCAAGGTCCAGGACGCCCCGTCCCGTTCCTGGAAGATGTGGCGGTTCCCCCCGAGGCGATCGGCGCCTTGATCCGGCGAGTCCAGGAGATCCTCAAAGGGTACGAGGTCAACTGGACGGTCTACGCCCACGCGGGTGACGGCCAACTCCACATCCGCCCCTTCCTCGACATGAGCAACCCCGCGGATGTGGCGAAGTTGGAGCCGATGGCCACCGAAGTGCTCGACGCCGCGCTCGACCTGGGCGGCACGATCTCGGGCGAACATGGGTGCGGGCTGGCCCGAACTCAGTTTATCCGCCGCCAATCGGAGGAGCTTTACCCGATCTTCCGCGAAATCAAAGATACCTTCGACCCCTACAACCTATTCAACCCCGGTAAAGTCGTGGGGGATGACCCCCACCTGATGATCCGCCACCTCAAGCCGGTGATCACCCACGAGGTCGCGGTTTTCGTCCAGACCGCCGAGGGCGGGTCGGGTGAAACCACGGTCGGCGAGGCGGTGGTCGCCCCCGCCAAGGTCATTCCAGCACTAGTTTATCGCGAGATCCCGATCCTCGACCAGTCCTCCGCCTGTAACGGCTGTGGGGCCTGCCGCTCCTTGGAACCTTCGCTCCGGATGTGCCCGACGTTCCGGGCACTTCGGACCGAAGCCGCGTCGCCGCGGAATCAGGCCAACCTGTTGCGGCAAGTCGCCTCCGGCGCGGTGGACCCGCGGCTCTGGGGGTCGGAGGAACTCAAGGCCAACGCTGACCTGTGCATCCACTGCGTCGCTTGCCGGATCGAATGCCCAGCGGGGATCGACATTTCGAGCATGATGGTCGAAGCCAAGGCGGCCTACGTCGAGGAACACGGACTCGCGCCGACCGATTGGTTCTTGTCGCGGGTCGACCTTTGGTCAAAACTGGCGACCCGGTTCCCGATCCTCTGGAACGCGCTCCTCAAGAGTGGACCGGCGCGCTGGTTGATTGAGCGGACGGTTGGTCTATCGCGCCACCGGTCGCTCCCTCGGGCGCACCGGACCTCCTTCTTGCGGCGGGCCGAGCGGCTCGGCTTGACCAAGGCGCGTCGGGACCGAGGGTCGCCTACTTCGTCGATCTGTTCGCCAATTACTTCGATCAGGAGTTGGCCGAGTCGGTCGTCGGCGTCCTCCGGCAGGCGGGGGTCAACGTCTTGGTCCCGAAACGGCAAAAAGGCTCGGGGATGGCCGCGCTGGTCGCCGGAGACCTGGACCATGCCCGCGAACTCGCTCAGGCCAACCTCCGGGCGCTGGGTGATACCGTCCGCGATGGTTATACCGTGGTCTGCTCCGAGCCGACGGCGGCGCTCATGCTCCGGCACGAGTACTTGAAGCTCACCGACGACCTCGACGCGATGCTCGTCGCTGAAAACACGATGGACGTCGGCCAGTACCTCGCCGGCTTGTCGGGCCGGGGGCACCTCCCCGCGCCGAAGCATCCGCTCCCGGTGCGGGTGGGCTACCACCAACCCTGCCACCTCCGGGCCTTGGAGGTCGGAACGCCGGGGCTTGACCTGATCCGAATGATCCCCGAACTCGACGTCGAGTTCATCGACCGCGGTTGTTCGGGGATGGCCGGCACGTTCGGCATGGCAACCGACAACTTTCGGACCTCCCGCCGCGCCGGTCGGGGGCTGCTCAACCGTCTCCAGGATGACGACATCGAGCTGGGGGCCACGGAGTGTGGGACGTGCCGGATGCAGATGGAGCAAGGGGCGACCAAGCGGACCTTGCATCCCGTCAAACTCCTCAGCATGAGCTACGGCCTCAACCCGTCGCTCCTCCGCCGCTACCGCGATCCCAAACCACGGCGCGACGTGTTTTAGGACCGCCAAGAAAGCAACCTCCCGAACTTGAACTCTGTCGGCCCAACTCCAACCCGCTTCCACCCGCCGAGAGTCGCCAAGCCATGTGGTCGCCGCCCATCCTCGCCGTCGCCTTCGTGTGCGCCTCGATCAACCCAGCGGAAAACGACCGGCGGTCGCCCGATCCGGTGGGCGTTCCCGCTCAGCGATCAGCCTGGAACGACTCGCGAGTGGTCGGCTCGCCGGACCCGCCACTCCCCTACAAAACCACTCGCGCCTTCCCGAATCTCACGGTGAAACAGCCGTTGACCCTCACCCCCGAGCCGGGGACGAATCGTCTGTTCATCCTCGAACACCTCCAGTACTGGTCCGGGCCAGGACGCCTGAAGGCTGTCGCGAGCGATCAGGCGACCGCCGACGCCCAGACCTTGCTGGACATCGATGGCCTCGCCGTCGGGCTCGCGTTTCATCCCAGCTACACTACGAATGGCTATATTTTCATTGGCCTCAACGGACCGATGGCAGGTCGAGCCAAGCATACCCAGGTGGTCCGCTACACGGTCGACCCCCGGACGCCCGACCGGATCGACCCGGCTTCCAAGCGGCTCATCATCGAGTGGCCATCCAACGGTCATGACGGGGGGGATGTCGCGTTTGGGAACGACGGCTATCTTTACGTCTCGGCGGGGGACGGGTCGAGCGATTCCGACGCCAACCTGACCGGTCAGAACCTCGGCGACCTGCAAGGTTCCGTCCTCCGGCTCGACATCGACCACACCGTCGGCCCGCGCAACTATGCCGTCCCGGCCGACAACCCCTTCGTCGACCGCCGCGACGCCCGCCCCGAACTTTGGTGCTACGGCCTCCGGAACCCGTGGCGAATGAGCTTCGACCGCGAGTCGAATCAACTCTGGGTCGGCAACAACGGCCAGGACCTCTGGGAGCAGGTGTACCTGATCCAGAAGGGGGCCAACTACGGTTGGAGCCTCGCCGAAGGGGGCCACCCGTTCCGCGCCCAGCGTCAGGCGGGACCCGACCCGATCCAGTTGCCGACCGCCGAGCATCCGCACAGCGCAGCCCGCTCGATCACCGGCGGCCGGGTTTACCGTGGCTGGCGATTGCCCAGCCTCACGGGCGCTTACCTTTATGGCGACTGGTCGACGGGCCGGGTCTGGGGGATCAAGCATGATGGCAAGGCGGTCACCTGGCATCAACTCCTCGTCGACACCCCGTTCAACATCACCGGCTTCGGCACCGACCAGGCCGGCGAGATTTATGTGATCGACGAGGTGTCGGGGTTCTACCGCCTCGAACCCACCACCGAGGCTGACCGACCCGCCCAACCCTTCCCGACCCGTCTGAGTCAGACCGGCGTCTTTGCCGCCATGAACCCACTCCGCTTGAACCCAGCCACGATCCCCTATCAGGTGAATGCGTCGCACTGGACCGACGGGGCCAGGAGCGAACATGCGATCGCATTGCCGGGACTGGAGCGGATCGAGCAACATCCCCAGCAGAACGCGGGGGGGGCCTGGACATTTCCGAACGGGTCGGTCCTGGCTCAGACGCTCACCCTCGACCTCATCGACGCGGCTGGCAAGCCCGCCCCGAAACGGGTGGAAACCCGGTTATTGGCTCGCCGGCAAGGGGAGTGGATCGGCTACTCCTACCGCTGGAATCCCGACCAGACCGACGCCGAACTGGTGGGTGACTCGGGCGATAGCGTGGAACTCGACGTGGCGGACCCGACCGCCGCCGGGGGGCGGCGCGAGTCGACCTGGCGGTTCCCATCGCGCGCCGAGTGCCTCGCCTGTCACTCCCGAGCGGCGGGTTTCGTGTTGGGGTTCACCCCGCCGCAACTCGACCGCGACCTCATCCAAGGCGGCCAATCCGCCGACCAACTGCTCGCCTTCGAGCGGATCGGGATCTTTCGAGATCCGCTCCCCCGGCGCGAGGCGGATCGCCACCAGTTGGTTGACCCTTACGACCCCCAAGCCCCGCCGGAACGCCGGGTTCGGTCCTATCTCGATGTCAACTGCTCCACCTGCCACGTCAAGGAGGGAGGCGGCAACTCGTTGCTGGAGTTGAGTCTGGCCACACCGACCCCCAAGACGCACCTGATCGACGAAGCGCCCGTCCACTCGACCCTGGGGTTGGTCGACGCGAAACTGGTGGCCACCGGCGCTCCCGAGCGGTCGGTCCTGTACCAACGGATCGCGCAGCGAGGCGGTGACCAGATGCCTCCCCTGGTGTCCACCGAAGTGGATCGTCAGGCCGTGGAATTGATCGGCCGATGGATAAGGAGTCTGCCCGCCTCGTCGCCATGACATTGGTTGAGTGACCTGGGCAACAGCCCCTTCAGTCTCGCGACAAATCCCGACCGGGTGAGCGAGCGGTCGGGAGCTTGTCGGTACGATGAACCGTCGAACTAGTCGCGGTGGGGATGAGTTTCGGATCGATGGCCCGGGATGCTCGCGCGCTCACGAGGCCCGCTTTGACGGGTTCGGCGATCAAGGTGATCCGGAAGCCGAACTCGCGCTTGTCCACACCTTGAAACGGGTCGCGGGCGCGGACCCAGTCGGCGGGCAAGGTGGTGCTGGGCGAAAAGTCGGCGGCGGAGTGTCCATCGGTCAAGCCGGTCGCATCGCTCGTCAGGACGAAATCGGCCACCAGGACATACGGGCCGACCGGCATCGAGGGAACTTTGACCGTGGGTAAGCGCTGGTTGCACAGCTTGCCGCCGGTCGCTCGGACCTCGAAGGGGGGATGGACCACGACCAGCGGACTCCCGGGCCAACCGACCGGGCAAATCTTGGCCGAGGCCAGCCGGACCCCGGCGCTCCCCTTCTGCCGAGCTCGGACCAAGCCCACCAGGGTGCTTTCCAGCGTCAAGGCAACCTCCCGGACCCCGGTCTCGGCCCCCACGACCTCGAACTCTTGTTCGAGGTGAAAGGTCTGGGTCGCCACCGATTCGCAGCCCAGAACCGCGTTCGCCGCGGCCGTGCCAGTCAAGGTAGCCGACAGGGTATTGGGGGCCGGAAGCGACACGTCGATCAGCCCGCCATCCGCGCGAGCCTGCCGGATCGTGCGTGGGGTCACGCAAGCGGTCCGTGGTCCCAACGTGATCGTGCAAAGCGCGTCGGCCGCGTCGGCTCTCGTTGGTCCCGAGACCGACGCGAGAACCCAGCCGGGGAGAATCAGGAGCCACGGTGCGAGTTTCGGACTTCTCATCGGGGCCTCCTGCCCATCGTCGGTTCTCGGCCTGGTTCGGCAGCCAAAAGCAATCAGCGAGTCGTTCGTCGCTCTCTGATGAAGCCGACTCGCCCTTCTTTGAAAAGGTTATCGGCCGAATGACTGATCCATCCGCGATGATCCACCGCGAATCCGGGCGGAATGACTTCGAGATCGGTGATCGAGGCAATGGATGTAAGGATTCCGTCCAGGAAGGCGTGGATTTCGCAAGTGCAAGTCTGAGGGTGGATCTGTCAATCGGGTCGTGGACCAAGGGGGTCGCGACGATCCGACCAATCTCGATGCCGCCGGTGAACTGGCCGGAGAAATCGTGACTCATGCAGGTGCTCATCGTTGACGACGAGACGAATATCCGCCGGACCTTGCGGATCGCCCTGGAGTCGTTCGGGCACGAGGTGACCGAGGCGACGTCGGCGGCCGAGGCGATCCAATATGTCGGTGGTCGGTCGCCCGATGTCGCGTTCGTCGACCTCCGCCTGGGGGATACTTCCGGGCTTGAGCTGTTGGAACCGCTGCTGGCGCGTGCGCCGCAACTCGCGTTTGTCGTGATCACCGCTTACGCGGGGGTGGACACCGCCGTTGAGTCGATGCGCCGAGGGGCTTTTGATTATTTGCCGAAACCCTTTACTCCAGGGCAGATCCGAGGCGTCCTCGAACGAGTGGTTCGGGTCCGGGGGTTGCGAGATCGCGTGGCCGATCTCGAACAGCGCGTCCAGAGCGAGGTCCCCGAAGCGGTCCTGGATGATGGCGATCCCGGGATGGCCAAGGTCCTGGAGATGGCCCGAAAGGTGGCGATTTTTGACACCACCGTCCTGCTCCGAGGGGAAAACGGGACGGGCAAGGGGGTACTCGCCCGGGCGATTCACGCCTGGGGACGCCGCGCTGAAGGACCGTTCGTCACGGTAAACTGTCCTGGTCTGAGCGCGGATTTGCTGGAAAGTGACCTGTTTGGTCACGTCAAAGGGGCGTTCACGGGAGCGGTCCGCGACGCGGCGGGGAAGGTCGCGGCGGCCGAAGGGGGGACGTTGTTCCTCGACGAGTTGGGTGACCTGCCGACGCCCCTCCAGCCCAAGCTCCTCCGGTTTCTCCAGGAGAAGCGCTACGAGCGAGTGGGCGAGGCGACCACTCGCCCCAGCAACGTCCGGCTGGTGGCCGCGACGAACCGGAACCTGGAGGCGGCGGTGGTGGCGGGGGCGTTCCGCGAAGACTTGCTGTACCGCCTGAACGTCGTGGAGATCACCTTGCCGCCACTCCGCGACCGGGCCGATCTCGGGAACTTGGCCGACCACCTGCTCGCCTTCTTCGCCCGACAGGTGGGGCGTTCGCTGGTCGGTTTCAGCCCCGAAGCCCGCGAGGCGATGAAGCGTCACGCCTGGCCGGGAAACCTCCGGGAACTTCGGAACACCATCGAGCGGGCCGCGATCTTCGCCGAAGGCCCCCACGTCGGACTGGCCGACCTCCCCACCCGCGTGGGTTATGCTCCGGTCGGCGGCACCGAAGCCGAGGTGGAACTGGGCCGGCCGGTCCGCCTCGAAGTCCTCGAAGCCGAACACATCCGCCGCGTCCTCGGGCGGTCGGCAAACCTTGACGACGCGGCGAAGATCCTGGGTATCGACCCGAGCACCCTCTACCGGAAACGAAAGCAGTATGGCCTTTGATTCCTGGTAGAGCGGAGCGGACCCAAGCAACTCATCGAAACCCGACTGCCCGCGCGGATCAACTGGTTGACGCCGAATTGCAATCTGCCCGCCAGCACCGTGCAAGATGCCCGACCAGCATCGCGAAGTGATCGAGGGTTGGCCTTGCCTGCAACTCGAAATCGGCTCAAACCGAGCGACTTACCGACCACCTCGTGAGTTGGCCTACGGCGTGCCTATGGTGTTGAGCGAATATTCGTGCGGGGTCATGAGCCATGTTCACGACGCTGCGGACAAAACTGCTTTTGGGACTGACCCCGCTTCTGGCGATCATGGTCGGCCTTGGAGTTTGGGCGGTGGCGATGCTCGATCATCTCGGCGGTCGGATCGACGTTATTTTTCGCGAGAATTACGAAAGCGTCCTCGCCGCCGAAGGGATGAAAGAAGCGCTCGACCGGATCGATTCGGCGGCGCTGTTCTCGGTCAACGGCCAGGACGAAGCCGCCCAGCGGCAGTTTCGCGCGAACAAGACCTTGTTCGAACGCAACCTCGAAAAGGAACGGAACAACATCACCATCCCGGGGGAACAGGAACTGGCCGACCACCTCACCGACCTTTATGCGACTTACCTGACGCGGACCGACGAGTTCTATGCGCTGCCGCGCGGGCAGACCGGGGGTCGTTGGGAGTATTACTCGGCCAACCTCCTGCCCATCTTCTCGGACATCAAGGATCAGGCCGATGCGGTTCTCCGCCTGAACCAAGGGAACATGGAGGCTGAGGATCGTAAAGCCAAGGCGGCGGCCCGTCGCTCGCGACGGGTGATGCTTCTGGCCATCCTCGGCGCGGCGGGGGCCGCTTCGCTGATCTCGCTGGTCCTGAGTCGGTCGATCCTGGGACCGATCCGGGCGGTGACTTCCTCCGCCCGCGGGATGTCGGCGGGCAACTACGACCAGGTCGTGCCGGTGACGAGTCGCGACGAGTTGGGGCAACTGGCCGATGCCTTTAACGGCATGGCTCGGACCCTCCGGGATTACCGCCAGGCGGGGACAACCCGCCTGGTCCGCGCCCAACAAACCGCGCAGGCGACGATCGACTCGTTCCCCGATCCGGTCGTGGTCGTCGACCCGACCGGGGCGATCGAGCGAGCCAACCCGGCCGCGCGCCGCATCCTGGGGGTGGTTCCATCGGAGTCCCTCGCCTCCTGGGTGCCACCGCTCGCACTCCGGGAACCATTGATCGATGTCCTAGGTGGGCGCGAGAACTACCTCCCGTCAGGCTCGCAGCAGGCTCTCAGTCTCCGCGACGACGGTCAAGAGCGGTTTTATTTGCCGCGGGTTCTCGGTATGAAGGGGGAGTACGGCCCGCTCGGAGCCGCTATCGTCCTCCAGGATGTGACCAAGTTTCGCCTGGTCGACCAGCTCAAAAGCGACATGGTCGCCACCGTCAGTCATGAACTCAAGACACCCTTGACCAGCATCCAGATGGCCGTTCACCTGTTGCTCGAAGAGGTGGTTGGGCCGCTTGGATCGAAACAGATCGAGCTACTCCTCGCGGCGCGACAAGACGCCGACCGGCTCCTGGCGATGGTCAACGACCTCCTCGACCTGACCCAGATCGAACAAGGTCAAGTGAAGCTCGACCTCCAGTCCACCCCGTCCGGCGGCTTGGTCCGATCCGCGGTCGAGCGGTTTGAGTCGCAGGCCAAAGACCAGGGGATCACCCTCGCAGTCCAGATCGCTCCCGGCCTCCCGCCGGTCCTGGTCGACGACGAGCGGATCACCCACGTCTTCGGCAACTTGATCAATAACGCCTTGAATCACACTGGTCGCGGCGGGG
>JAABUX010002641.1_pt1 | contig 25048 bp, 25 predicted proteins | sample 5561851 | NCBI WGS metagenome assembly JAABUX01 (sample SAMN10711883, study PRJNA513361) | rock metagenome | isolation source: Antarctica rocks | place: Antarctica: Victoria Land, Richard Nunatak red sandstone | collected 2016-01-03 | reverse complement strand
CGACGAGGTGGACGTTCGTGCGCTGCTTCCGATGCGACCATGAGGACCTCGCGATTGGCGGTAAGTGATCACCACATCATCGCGGCCAAAGGACCTCATGAACAGACGGTCTGAATGCGACGCTTACACTGCACACTGCGGCGCTTGCGCAGATCCGCCACGAAGGTCATCCAGGGCGAACCTACTATCAACGCAAGCGCGCCGAGGGACAGACGCACGCGCAAGCTATGCGTTCGCTAAAGCGGCAAATCACAAAGGTCGTCTTCGCTCCCCTTCGCGCCGCAATGACGCGTGCAGACCGCAAAACGTACGCCGCAGCAGCGTGACGCTCGACAAAGACGGTCGGTCCGATCTCTTGGGATAGCGGAGCGGGGTCGGTCATCGATCTTTTGGCCGAGCTCGAAGCTCAGGGGTCAGTTGGGATGTGTCCGACCTGTTGGAGCGCGTCTTCGACGCGTCCCGATAGACAACATATCTTTATGGATATACTGCTGCTAGGTATTCGTTCTGGCTCCCAACATATCTGCCTCATGGCTTCACTTCTGACCCGCCGGCGGATACCTTCATCTAAAAGCAGATGCTGGCTGGAAAGACGGGCGCACGAAGCTCAATAAAGTTACGCCGGTCTGCTTTTCCCTTCGTTGGAAGTAGGTTTACATGCAGATCGTCGCCGGCGTCGATTGTCATCAAGATACGCATTCCGTCGTTTTCCTAAACGCGGTCGGACAACTGATCAAAGAACTAACGATCGAGACATCGTTGGAGGAGTATCAACGAGCTCTAAGGGCTGCTGCGGAGCTGGGAGACGTTCGCTGGGGCCTGGAGAGCACTGGCTGTTACGGAAGCGCATTTGCGAAAATGCTCCTCGACACCGGAGCGGTCGTTTACGAAGTACCCGGTGCGTTCACCAAACGGCACCGCAAGCGCGCGAGCAGAACCGGAAAGTCGGACGTGATCGACGCCAAGGTGATTGCCGAGGCGGTCCTGCGTGAGGCGGAGCGACTGCCGCGCTTTGCGTGGTCGCCCGAGCGAGAGGCAATCCGCCTCCGCTATGATCAACGCGATCGGCTTGTTCGCGAAAGGACCAAGCAGATCTGCCGCTTGCGCAATGCGGCTTTGCGCCTCGATATTCGATCACTTCCAAACGACCTTGCGGCCACAAAGGCGCTCGCCGAAATTGGTACCGCTGCACAACGCCTGCAAGGCCGAGACGTCGCTGTTGATGCGCTCGTCGATGATGTACTCTTTGCAATCGAAGACATTACACGCACCACGCAGCGCATCAAGAACATCGAGGCGATGCTACGCCCTCTCCTGCGCCGGATCGCTCCTGAGCTGCTTGCGATGCACGGCGTGTCCACGATTATAGCAGCTGGACTTGTCGGCCACGCCGGTGACATTTCCAACACCCGCGACGCGGCTGCCTTCGCCATGCGCTGCGGCGTTGCGCCAGTCTCATGGTCGAGTGGTCGCAACAGCTCCGTTCGTGTAAATGTCGGCGGCAACCGTCAGCTGAACCGTCTCCTTCATGTCATCGCCCTCAGTCAAATTCGTTCAACCGATCACCCCGGACGGGTCTATTACGATCGCAAGCGTCATGAGGGAAAAACCCATCGAGGGGCAATGCGGTCGCTCAAACGGCAGCTCTGCACCGTGACCTACTACCGCCTCCGGTTATGCCAATTCAACCCCGGCGGAGCTCAAACAACGGCAGCTGCGGCTTAGGGCTTGACAAAGACGGTCAGGGGTCGCTTTAGGAACGATTTGCAAGTGACGCATTGGGTAGCCTTAATCACGGAACGCAAAAGAACCAGGTGCCACGTGTAAACGCAGGTAGCACCTGGTTCGGTGCCTTGTTGGCAGCGACTACATGAACTTCATATCCATACGATTGAGCCCCGCGCGGATTTCACGGGCCAGTTCGACCGCGCTGCCGGTCTTGAATTGATGTGAGAAAAACAGTTGCGGATATTCGGTGCTAGGGGCGAAGAAGGTCCAGAGTGCTCAGCCGAAGGGCAAGCGGGTAGCCGTTGCTGCTGCCCCGGTGAAAGCGCGACAGGCGAAAACTGACACAAAAGTGCCCGTCGATCCAGCACCGGGTGACGGTAAGTTGTTCGGAGGTCGTAAGCTATGAGGGAGATTTCAGTGAAGCGGCAGATCATCTTCGCGAGCTTAAAAGGTGGCGTCGGCAAGTCGTACGGCGCTCGCATGTTTTTAGACACCGCGCGGCGGGTCGGTCGCCGGGTTTCAGCTTGGGACCTCGACGGCGCTACGGGCAGCCTGGCTAGGCGGTATTCCGATCGCGACCCGGAGGTCGGTGCCGGCACGGAAGACGTCCGGAACCCACGGGCGCCCGGAGCCTGGCTCGACGCGCTGTATGGCGGAGCGGACGACGTATTGCTCGACGTGCCAGGTGGGGCCCTTGGCGACCTACTACGCGTCATCGATGGTGGGGCGCCGGCACTCGCTTTGGAGGCGAAAGCCGCGGGCCGGGAACTGGTTGTCGTGTCAGTTATTGGCACACAGCCCGATGCGACGGAAACGCCGCAGGAAGCGATCGAGCGGTTCGGCGGAAGCGCTCATCACGTCGTTATGAAAAACGGCTTTTTCGGAGCCATCGATGACTTCGTAATTTACGATGGCATTTTTGGCTTAGGCGACGACAGCAAGGACCGCAAATACGGCTTCACCGGTGAACTCGTCCGTGAGATCGGCGGCGAAGTGGTGTACCTGCACGGCTGACGCCGCGTCGCGCGACGCCCTGCAACGACCGACATCCAGAAAGCGACCTCATGAAACGCGTATCGTTCCTCGCCGCTCTACTCGTGCTGGCGTCGCCCCGCCCAGCCTGTCGCGCGTCGCGCGCCTCGTGATACAGTTCCGTCGCACGCGTTTTGAGGATTTGTACCGATTGCGAGCGCGTGATGGTCGGCAGCGCGAGTGTTCACTTAGGGCCCGAGATAGCAGGCCGGCCTCTCACGTTGCCTCCATGACGTCGTAGACCTCTGGAATGCGCGCATTAGCGCTTACAGCGGCGGGATCACGCCGCGCTCGCCGATCAGTAGCGACTTCGCGGTCAAGCCGCGACTTTCAGGCAAGGCGAACACGAGGACATGTGCGCCGAGCACGAGGAGCGCCTTCGAGCCCGGCTCGAGTGACACGACTGGCGTAGCGCGAGGAATTTTGATGACTTTTCTCCCGCTCTTGAAAACGAGCGTGATCGTTGTATCGTCAGCGCTCGAACGTGCGCTTCGGACGGTCGAGTTCGCCATCAAGCGTAACGGCGTGTCTATTGCCCTGACCGTCGAGTTGGCCATCATGCGCTTACCCTCAGGGTCCATTTTCGTGAAACCCTCATCGGTGCCCCGAAGCGACGGCGCAAAGATGTGGACCTCGGTTGATCGGAACGTGCCGTCCGCTTGCGGTACGACCGCCGTGCCGACGAACGAACCTTTCGTTACCTTAGCGAGTGCCGACGGGCCGATCCCAAGAAAATGCGTGTGCGGGTCGAATGAAGCGGTCTTCGGGCCTGACGCCGTGCTAATAACGATCGACGTCGCGGTCGCCGATGTGATCGGGCCGCGCAAGAGGACGAGCTTCGGCTCCGAACTTGCCGGCGCTGCGGTCGACGCCGCGAGAGCTAGGACAATGACGATGAGCCGTGTTCTGCATGATTTGTCGATGGCGCAATTCTGCCCTAAGGCGTCCAAAGCGTTCGATCCGGGACCTCGATACACAGCGGACAGAGCGTGGTCACTGCTTTCACGCATTACATCGCGTTGCGAAGCACGGCGGTCGGTGTAATGCCGAAGACACGGCGCATGCAGCGCGCCATATGGCTTTGGTCCGCGAACCCGGATCGGTGCGCCACGTCTTCGAGCGAGAATTTGTCACGTGAAAGCAAGCCCATCGCGTGTTCGACCCGGCTGCGGACGACATATTGATGGACCGGTATGCCGACCGATTGTTTGAAGAGCACCTTGAAATGCGAAGGGCTCACGTTTGCGACTTTCGCGACTTCGGCAAGCGTTAGATCGTGCGTGAGGTGATCGTGTATATAATCCGTTACACGCTGAAGTTGCCGCCGGGAGAGGTTGCGGCCGATGCGTTTGGGCGCGAGGGGCGCGTAACGGCGCAGCAGATGCGCAGCCAGCGCCAAGCCTAGACTGTCGGCGTAGAGCCGGCCGAACGGATCTTCCGTTTCTAGCTCGGCTTTGAGCGCCCAGCCGATAAATTCGATCTGCGGATCCCTGAGGTGAAGCTGAGGTTCGATCGACACGCGGTCGGGGGTGACGCCCATTTCTTCGGCGGCGGTCCGCAACAGCGCTGGGCTTACGGGGATGCTGAGCTTGAGCGATGGCCCGTCGGCTTCCCACAACCCGGAGAATCCTGCCGGAAAGATTTTGATGTCGCCCGGAACTTGGCGATACCGAAGTCGGCGGCCGTCACACCGAGCCCTAACGAGCAGTGGCGGGCCGACGTGCATACTGATACCGGATTCCGCAAAACACAGATTTGCGAAGCCTCCCGAGGTCTCGTAGATGGTTGCACTGAGCCCCGACCAACACCGATCCCGGCTCGTCTTTCGAACCGAAAACTGCATCTCCGGGTCGCCACGGCCCATCCAGATCCGTTCTTCCATAAGCCTCTATATCTGTTCATACTCGGTAGGGCGGTGCGCCCACTGACCCTTAACTCTAGCCTAGTGGCGGGCAGTCCGCGCGTATCGGACATCGGGCGCTTCTGCGCACAAACGGACGAAATTTGCGGCCTTAACGGCGCCACTTGGCGCGGGCGAGGGTTGCGTCCTGCGACGCACCAGGCGCTCTCGAGAGGACTGCTCACATCGTAGCGAAGGCCCTGCGATTCATTCCGCGCTGTTATTGCGATACTATCATCTATTGCGATACAATAATCTCGGAGGGGAAGCCCCGACACTGTTTTGACCAGGTGCGTAAGCACACCGCCTGACATCGTTTCGGTCCGTAACCGGAACCGTACCGTCACTGCCGAAATACTTCGCTCTCTTTCGAGACGGAGATCGCATAATTGGCCGCGCTTTCGATCATTTTCGCCGCCGCCAATGGCGGCACAAGCAGCGTCCGGTACGAGTGCGGCACCTGCATCACCGCCTTCGCGCGACCCGCTCTTCTCCCTCAAAGGAGATCGGGCACGTAAGGGCCACAACGACGTTTTGCCAGACCATCATCGAGCACGCGACCAGAGCCGTCGAACTTGGGGTCGATAACGATCGTAAGATCGCCGGCGTTGTGTGGACGATGCGCACCGCCGACTTCGATTCCAACTTCTTGAGCAAGAGCCGTACCTTATAGGTCCTCTTGAACGAGTATGCGCCGCTGGCCGAACAATCGATCGCGGCGGAACGGTCGGCCAAAGCGCTGCGGGTCGACGCGAAGAGCGCACCGACCCCCGAAAAGCCAGCTCGCCCAAGGCTTTTGCCGATGCATTGGACGGCGCGTTGCACCGGCAGCGGACGATCGCGCGCGATCTCGCAAGCATGATCGCGATGATCAACCATCGCGATCCGATGACGAAAATGGAACACGAAGACCTGGTGGTCCAGGCGCAATTAGCGGACACGACGCGTGGCTCCGTGACGTATGACAACCCCGTCAAGCGAGTCCCTCCGCTGCTGTCTTCCGTCGCGCAGGATGGAGCCGACCAAATCGTCGAGCGGCAAACGGGCATTGCGCACGATGAGCGCGCCGCGGCGGAACTCATCGAGCCCACTTTCGGCGGCTGCTAACGACAACCAACTCCGGGGACCCGGAGTCGGTTGTGGTTCTAGCCGAGCGCTAGTCGCGTATCGGTTACGGACGTGTTGAGCGAACGTTCGTGTTACGCAGTTTCACGACGGCACTGCGGCGACGAACCGAACTTGAAGCCGAGGTCGCCGCCGTTTTCGCGCGTACGCCCGCGCAGAGCTCGGCATCCTCGGCGATCGAGCGCACGATCACTTGCGCTGGCTGGCCGGCAACGATGAGCAAAACTTATTTTTCGTCCGATCGCGCGCAAAATCGTCCGAATGTGCGCGACATCGTGCGCCGCCTGTGGTACGTTCCAATTCTGTCAGGTTCTTAAAAGCAGGCTGAGCACATGTTGTTGCGTCCGTTTTTGGCGTTGCCGCTTTTGGCGGCGTTGATCATTCAAGGAATGCCGGCTGTGGCAGGCACGAGCGGCGGTTTGAGCGGCACGGTACAGAACACCGCGACGAAGGGGTACGGTGCCGAGAGCTAGAGTGACCGCCGTCAGTCCGTCGCAGTCGGTGACGACGACAGCCGACGCGACAGGGCATTTCATTTTTGCCTCGCTGACGCTGGACACGTACACGCTATCGGTGGACGATCAAGGATTCGATTCAACCTCGGTCGCCGGCACCAGCGTATTCGTCGATCAAACGCAGCGTCTGACGCTCGGCGTGCGGCCGCAGTTGCGAACGATCGGACGCGTCACGTCTCGCAGCGGCAGCGACATCATCAAACCCGGTGTCACGACCGACGTCTATAGTGTCTCGGCCGCGCAACAGGCCGCCGCCGCTGGGCGGCTGCGGGCCGCCTGTAAATTTCGTCGACAGTTTGTTAGCCGTACGTGTAAGAATTAAATTATTGTAGGAGACAGCTATGCAGAAACGTCGTCTCACGCATTCGTTCGTCGCCATTCTGCTGCTCGTATCGCTGCTTCTCCAGGGAACATTGGTTCTGGCGGGCACGACGGGTGGCTTGAGCGGAAAGGTATTGGATGCGAGCTCCGCCGCGGTTGCCTCAGCGAAGGTTACCGCGACGAGCCCCTCACAGACCAATTCGACGACCACGGATGCCGGTGGCAATTTTACGTTCGCCTCGCTCGCACCCGACACGTACACCGTCTCGGTTGAAAAGCAAGGTTACGACCCGGTCGCGCAGGCCGGTGTAAGCGTCTTTGCCGACCAAGAACAAACCCTGAGCCTTCGCACGAATAAGTCGCTCAAAGAGATCGGTCGCGTCACGTCACGTTCGGCGACGGACCTCGTCAAACCAGGCACCACGGCAGACGTCTATTCCGTCAACGCTTTGCAACAGTCGAAGTTCTCCGGCCTCGGCGGCGGCGGCGGTCTCAACAACGCGTACTCGGCGGTCGCTTCGATCCCGGGCACGTATGTACCAGCCAATCAGTCCGGATATTTTCAGACGATCCACATCCGTGGCGGCGACTACGACCAGGTCGGCTACGAAGTCGATGGCGTTCCGGTCAATCGTTCGGTCGACAACTATCCCTCAGGCACGGCGTCATCGCTCGGTCAACAGGAACTCCAAGTCTACACTGGTGCGGCGCCCGCGAACGCAGAGGGCCAAGGCCTTTCCGGTTTTATCAATCAGGTGATCCGGACCGGGACGTATCCCGGGTTTGCGAATACCGACCTTGGTATTGGAGGACCGGCATTTTATCATAAGGCGAATTTCGAGTTCGGTGGTGCAACGCCGAATCGGAATTTCTCGTACTATGTCGGCGTAGGCGGATACAACCAAGACTTCAGGTACATCGACCAAGGCAACGGCCAACAGGAGGCGGCGTACGCGGGTCTGCTCGGCGTGCCGCTCGGCGCAAACCTCTCCAAAACGGAAACGGCGGCTTTCTGCAGCGATCCCGTGCGCGCGAATGGCTTTTTTACGTGCTACGCGAACGGCACGGCCGCCCCGGCCGGGTTCACGACGACCTCAAGTGAGTATGGCACGATTTCGACGATTAACGATCGCGATACTGTCGTAAACGTGCATTTCGGAATTCCACATCACCTCGATAGTTCGAAGGACGACATCCAGTTGTTGTATCTCAACAACTTTCTTCGGACGCAATTCTTCTCATCGGGCGGCGACCTCACGAACGTCGCATTACAGCATGCCGTCGCTGCAATTCCAAGGCGGCAACCGTTACGGCGTCCCCGAAACGAGTTCGGGTATCGATCCAACGAGCGGCTGTGGTGCACTCGCCGGTTCGACCACCGGTGACCCACGCTATCCGTTCGGTGCCGCAGGCGGATTGCCGTACGACGCAGCCAGCTGCGCCGCGGTGCTCAACGCTATCCCCAACCCGCTCACGAAACGGTTCGACGGAATCGGCGATTTTGTCCAACCGAGTCAACTCGTCGCGAACATGCAGCTCTCGTACGAGGCGAGCAAAAGTGTTACTTTCGTGGCGACGTTTGCGAACATCCTCAACAACTGTTTCGGCGGAAGTAAGGAACCGTGGACGACGGGCGGCAGCAACGTCTGCTCCTACGGGACGATTTCGGGCGGCAACGCGAATCCGTACTACGGCAACGTGTTCAACCCGGGGTCGGTCGTCGATCCGATCATGTCGTCACCGTACGGGCGCGCCTTCGGACCCTTCAACACTGACGTCGCGTCCGGTGGCTTCGCAGGTTACAAAAACCCGTTTAGTGTGTTTGTCGACGCAAAGATTAAACTCTAAGGAGTTGCACCGCCAAGTTACGCGTCGTGCCCGGCGCACCCAAGAGAAAGTGACTGCGATACGTTGTATTCCGAAGTGACAATCGTCGAATCGGCAAGCAATGAATCAAAGTGGTAATACCGATTCATTTCCCGGTAATCCGGGTTCATAGCACACACGAGGAGCTATCGAGTGTACGTCTTTTGCCATTCTTACCAAAGAGGTCGGAGGCGGCTTTTTGTCGGCCTCGTGTTGGTCATTGCCCTGTTGTTCGCTACGGTCGGGACTCTTTTCGCAGCTGGGACGACCGGAACGATATCGGGCACGATAACCGACACGAAGAGCGCCGCACTTGCCGGCGTTACGGTAACCGCCGTTGCGCCGACCGGCCGCTACTCGGTCAAAACCGACCAGAAGGGCTTCTATTCGTTTACCGGCGTGCAGCCGGATACGTATACGGTGTCCTTCGAGCTCGCCGGTTACCAGGGCGCCTCAGTGACCGGCGTCAGCGTTTATGCCGATCAAAACGCGACGGTTTCAAATAGGTTGGACAAATCGTTGACTACGATCGGCCGCGTGTCGGCGCGCTCAGCGGGCGGTGCTTACCAGCCAAATCAACCGACCGACACCTACACGGTCACGAGTGCCCAGATCAGCAACACGCTCGGCTCGAAAGGCAATACGGACGAATCTCAATTACTGGCTTCGCTGCCCGGCGCCAGCTTCGACTCGAGCGGCTACCCGGTTCTTCGCGGTGGCCGTGAGAACGAGGAGGGCTTTCAATTCGAAGGCATCGACTACACGGAGCCATTCACGCATCAGTTCGTGAATGCGCTTTCGCTTAACGGCGTGCAGTCGTTGCAATTGACGCCCGGCGCCGGAGACGCTTCCAACGGCAACTCGGGAACGGGCGTCATCAATCTCATCGCGAAGCGCGGCACCTACCCGGGCTTCGGTTCGATCTACGGCGAGGCCGGAACGGGCGAGTACTTCCACCAACTGCAGCTTGAGTACGGCATCGCGTCGGCGAACGGTCGGCTGTCGAATTACATCTCGTACCAGGGTTCACGCGAAGGCCGCCAGTACGGACCGCGTGGTCAACCGGCGGCCGAATTAGGTGAGTTCTACACGGGACGTAACTACCAAGTTTCCAATGACTTGGTCGACAATCTCGTTTACAAGTTCGGCAACAATCTTAACCAATCGTTGCAGTTTTTCTACGAGACGTCAAACCTCGATATCGATTTCAATTACGGCGGCATCACGGGTCTCAACTACAAGTCGGCAGATCCGCGCTTCTTAAACTACGCGGGCGCAACGACGGGCCTATCGGCCGCACAAGTGCAAGGCGTGTTGTCCTTGGGAGTGCTCCAGCCTTCGATCACTTCATCGCTCAACGGCCGCCACTACCACGATCATGAGCCGAACGAAACGTTCAAGGTGCAATACAGCAACAACATCGATCCGAACACGTTCTTCACAACTAAATTCTACAAGGTAAATGCCGTCACGATCTTCGACCAAGTCTTTCTCTCGGCGAGCCCGGTGAGCGGACAGTTCTACTCGCCACAAGGCGGCCTCAGGACTGGCGTAGACTTCAACGTGACGAAGCAGTTGAACAAGAAGAATCTACTACAAGTAGGCGGCAAGTATGAGTTCGACTCGCCCGTACTCGCGCAATACGACCCGATTCAGGGTTTCCTCGATGTAAGCTCGCAGGGCATTAACAGCGAGGTGTATGACTTCGTTACTTCGGGGCCGTGCCCGGTGTCGAACTGCGGCTATCTGGGGCAGTTTTTCCCGGGCGGTAAAGTGCCCACGATTCCTGCAGGCATCGAAACCGCCGTTACGACTTTGCAGCAGTGGTCGGTCTACGGCAACGAGACGTACTCGCCGACCGACCGGCTAAAGATCCAAGCCGGCCTGCGGCTCGACGCCGCGAACTTCGGATTCCCGGACCCAAGCAACGGGCTCTATCATGGCAACGTGATAAACCCCGACGGCACTTACGTCCTCAATGCTAACGGTGACCCTCTTTATAATTTCGACAACGCGACTAAACGGCCGAGGATCCTCGAGCCGCGTTTGGCTTTCACATACCAGTTGACGCCGAACGACGCAGTACGAGCCGCATATGGCCGTTCGGTCGAATTCCCCCCAATCGGCGACGTCGATCTATATGGGCCGGTCAGCTACTTCGCACCATTTGCGCATGTACCGTCGTACAATAACCTGCTTGGTCCTTATAACTCGGCCAATCCCGCGGCCACGGTGGCGACTACGTGCGGAGTGAACTTTACCCGTACATGCCGGAACTATGCAGATCAGCTGTATTGGGAGAATGCCAACGGATTTGCGGCTAACGGTTTCCAACCGGCGAAGCCTGAAACGTTCAACAATTACGACGCATCGTACTCGCATCAGTTCCCAGGCAACATCGCGATGAAGGTAACGGGCTTCTACACGCGAGGCTACGACGCTCTGGTGCAAACGGCTAACCCTAAGATTGGGTCGAACGGCCAACCAATCTTAGATCCCGTAACCGGAGTTCCGCAACTTGCACCGCCCATTACGACGAACCTCGGTCGCCAACAGACGACCGGCATCGAGTTTCTACTAACCCGCGAGGTTCAATACGGTCTAGGCGGCCAGCTCTCGGCTACGTACATTAACGAGTTTTCCAACATATTACCGGGGCAAACAAGTGAAGATTTCTTTCCGTCGATACCGCCTGCATCGCTGCAAGCCGGCAGTCTGTATCGGGTTGGGTTTTTGACACCCTTCACTGCGACGGCATCGTTGTCGTATAAGAGCAAGGGCGGACTGCGCGTCGTGCCCTACGTTCAATACACGCGCGGATATCCGATCGGACAGGGTTTGCTCACGCAAGCATTCGTCAACGGTAAAGCCACGAACGTTCCGAACACCAACGTCACAAATCCCGGACAACTTAACGGTGCCGCAGGCGCACCGACATTTGTCGATCCAGCAAACCCGGGAACGATAACGAATCCGGTGCTGGTCGCTTCGCGCGGTACACCCGAGACCTCATCGCCCGCTGGCGTTCTCTCGAGTCCGCAGTTTGACGAGCAACTAACAGTGGAATACACGCCGCCGCACTCTCGGAGCACGTTCGGCGTCCAGATCTTCAATCCGTTCAACAATATTTATAATACGAACATTCCCGCGTATAACCAGCGCTACCAACCCGTAGCCGACGGAATTTCTGGTCCGAACACCGGGCAGCAAAGCCAGGCGTACACTCAGCCCGCTAAGTACGGCTACGCAAATTACCCGGCGAACCGCTACGGACAAAATCCATACTTAATCGATCCGAATTCGCAGCCGTTTAGGGCGCATATCTACTACCAGCTTTCGCTCTAGGGGTACGATTTGAGAAAACTTAGCTACTGGCTCCTAGGGTTGGCGCTGGTCATCACGGGTTGCACCTCGGGCAACTCCCCGATCTCTCCTCCGTTCCAAAGCACGAACCTTAACACGACCAAGCTACAGATCGCGATTGGAACGGCGAACTACATGGGATTGACAGCGCCCATGCTCAACACCGTCGTGACTTTCCGCAAGCCGGATGGCTCGTCGGCGGTCGGTGTCTCCACACCGACCCTGACAGGGCCATTCACCGTACCGGTTGGAACCCTCGCCGGAAACGGCAACTCTAATATCGACGCCGGAACCCATGCCATTTCCGGTTCGCTGCAGACCTTAAATCCAACCAACCAAACGTCGACCACTTTTCTGCAGAGCGGCGGCGCCTTCAGTTACGGCTTCCTGCCCGACAACTACGACACGTTCGGCTCGCCGAATTTCGGCGTCTACCCACAACCCTTTTATACGGACGTCGATGCGAATTTCACCGCCGGTACTGCTGTGCAAGCGCAATTCTTTGGCGGACCGCCCGCATATCCGAACCCGAACGACGGCAATCATCCTGCCGGTTTCACCGGGTATCCGCAAGGGTTCACAATCTTCGATCTAGCTCCGGCAATCGGCGCGTACTCGCTGTCCGTTTTCGTCGGCTCCTCGAACGCCCCGGGCTTTACTGCAACGGCGAACGCGTCGCTAGCGAGCCTCACCGTGCTGCCGGCTTTTGCAGCTCCAACATTTACCGAAGACGGAGCGGGTGGAGGTACGGTCGCTCTCGTCGTTCCCGCCGGCGTTTTAGAGACGCTGGTTTATATTCAAGACTCCAAAACCGGCAAAAATTACACGCTTCTGACTAAGAACTCAGGCGCAGTGATCCTGCCGCTTTCTGACAACCTCGGCTCGGCGGTACCTGGCGGCGTAGCAGTCCCGACAATCGGCGCCGGCGACCCGTACCAAGTCATAGCGGTCGGCTTCGACTATCCTGCGTTCGAAGCTGGTCCTCCCGGCAATACTCAGCAGACACCCACCATCGTGGGCGGCGCAGGCCACGCGGATCTGACTGTGTCGTTACCGTTGCAAGCGTCGTACGGCACGGTAGCGGGCGGGTCGAGTAAGCGCCATCAACTCATAAAATGGAAAAAGAGCCTATAGCCGGTTCCTTAAGAACGACGAGAGCCCCGTGGAAACGCAGGGTTCTTTTCATTTCCAGCGGCTCGCACTTTAGCTTCGGCGTCAAAGCGGCCAAGATATCTGTCGCCGAGCGGCCAAGATCGTCGTCGCAGGCCAAGCTCGTACGTCCCCAGCGATGGCCAATTGCTCAACATGAACTTACCGACGATCGGCTCTCGGGCAACGCGGCACACCTGCGTGAATGAGACTGAAGACAAATGACCGTATCAACGCCGAGTTCAAGTCTCGGCCGTCATGTATTTGGAGTGGCGGCTTTAGCCTTTGGCCTCATCACGCTCGCCTGGCACGACTACAACGATTGGGATCAACTGCGTTACATTTTGGACGCTACCAGTGGCCCGGTCTTCGTCTACGCCGCAGCAGCCGCCCAGATCTTAGGCGGCGTTGCGATTCAGTTGCGTCGAACCGCGAAAACGGGCGCAGGCGTCCTAGGCGCGGTTTACCTCGTCTTCGCCTTACTTTGCGTGCCACGAATCGTCGCCGCACCGCAGCTTTACGATCGCTGGGGCAACTTCTTCGAGCAGTTCTCTCTCGTGACCGGAGCGGTGATCGTTTATGCGCGCTTGTCATCGGCATGGGCACCGGAAATACTTAATCGAATCGGCCGCGTGTTGTTGGGCATCTGCGCCGCTTCTTTCACACTCGAACAGGCGATTTATCTTGACGCTACCGCTAAGCTTGTTCCGAAGTGGCTTCCTCCAAGTCAGATGTTTTGGGCCGTAACGACGACTGTTTTGTTTGCACTCGCGGCCGTGGCCCTTCTTACGAATCGAATGGCACTTCCGGCGACTCGACTACTGACAATGATGATCGTGACCTTTGGGCTACTCGTTTGGGTACCGTTGCTTCTTTCGGATCCCTACAGTTATGCAAATTGGAGCGAAACCGTCGAAACCTTCGCGATTGCCGGAACCGCATGCATTCTCGCTGATCTCCTCGGCGAGTATCGGCTTAATGATCGTCGCCCGCAATGACATGAGGTGCGCCGGCGGATGTGGAGGGTTCTGTTCAAGACTATATTGTCAGACAAATCTTGCGAAACGACGAACAGCGTGCGATCTTCGGCGCCCGTGGGGAATCCTAAAAATGTCGTTCTCGAAAACGGCCGGAACTGGCAAGTTTTGGGATGCTGCGCTGCGCGGCCGATCGCCGTGTTCGCTTGCACCACATTTCGCTCGAGATCCGCCGCTCGCGCTCGCCAGCGGGGATCCGCGCCGCGACCGTGGGCCTGTCACTCCTGACATTGCGCCGGCGGCTCGCCGCGATAGCGAGCCGCCACCCTCCGCGGAGCTTGAAACCCCGACCGATCACCCCCTGGTGCGCAAGCTCTCGCGGCGCTACAGCTGGTCTCGCGGCACGGCGGTGAAGAAGAAGGAGCCGCTACTTATCGAGCGCCTTCCGGCAATTCTGATGGCGATGCCGGACGATCTGTCGGCGGCCCGCGATCGGGCGCTCTTGTTGCTCGGGTATGCGGGGGCGTTTCGGCGCAGTGAGCTCGCCGCGCTCGACGTCGGGCATCTGCGATTTTCGAAGGCGGGACTCTACGTATCTATCGCGGCCGCGAAGAACGGACCCGCGGTAGAAGGGGCGCGAGCTCTACGTGCCGCGGATCCCGGCCCCGTCGCCGAGCGCACGGCTCTGCGCGGCCGCGGCGCTGGAACGGTGGCTCGAGGCGATCGGTCCGGCGAGCCCGGTCTTTCGAACGTTTGACTTGCGCGAGCGGCTGACTTCGACGCGGCTGGATCCCGGCGACGTCGCGCGCATCCTGCGGAGGCGGGCGGCCGCTGCGGGCGTCGCCGGCGATTTCGCGGGGCACTCGCTGCGGCGCGGCTTCATCACCAGCGCGGCGATGAAGAAGGTCTCGATCGAGAGCATCAAGCGTGTGACGGGGCAGCGGAGCAGCGGGATAGTGCTCGACTACGTGGCGGCCGCGACCCTCGACGACGACGCGCCGTTACTGGAGATCAACGGTTCGATGCGACCTTGAGGGGAGCGGCGGAAAGCAGGAGCGGGTTACGGGCTCATCGCCTGAAGGCTCCCGCAGGGGACTGGCGCGAACTTTTGTCGAGCGTGCCGCTGAGCCGCAGGAGCGCTGTACATGCAGACGTTGACGGGTGCGACGGACCGGCCGCTTGGCGTTTCGCGTCAAGTAAGCCGCTCCTGGAACGGTTTCCAAGGGTACGTCGTCGACGTAACGGGCGGCGTCGCCGCACCTGAAGTCTTCGAAACTCACTATGTGTGCATGCTGGCGAGCGTGCAAGCCCCCACGGCGTGCCACTGCGACGGGCGCACGACGCGACGCATGCAGGTTGCCGGCGACTTCGATTTCATCTCCGTCGGCCACGAGGCTGCGTGGGAAGACCGCAGCGCCGCGACGTTCGTCGCGGCGAAGCTCGACGCAGCGCTCGTGCGCACCGCCAGCGACGCGATGGGTCTCGATGCGGATCGACTCTCGATCTCGCCGCGAGTGCATCTACGCGATCCACTGGTCGAGCATCTTTGCTGGGCGCTCAAAGGCGAGTTGGAAACGGCCGCACCGTTCGGCCGGCTATATGCGGAAAGTCTCGGCCTGGCGCTTGCGGCGCAACTCGTACGCGGCTATGCCGAAGTCGTGCGCCGCTGCGACGCGCGAGGTTTGTCGCCACGCCGCTTGCAGCGCGTCACGGACTACATCACTGCGAACGTTGCGCTGGATTTGACGCTCGCCGACCTCGCGGCCGTCGCCGGAGTGAGCCCGTCGCACCTCACCGTCTTGTTCAAACGATCGACGGGGCTACCGGTTCACCAATACGTCCTGCAAAAGCGCGTGGAGCAAGCGGTGGCGCTGGTCCGACGCGACGAGTATCCGCTGTGTGACGTCGCTTTGTTAGCAGGCTTTGCTAATCAAAGCCATATGGCGCGCGCCATGCGCCGTTTCGCCGGCGTAACGCCGCGCGAACTCCGTCGCGCCTCTACATAGATAGCGTCGCACGCTGCGAAATTGGTGCGGCCGTAAGACGGTCTCGGAGAAGGGTGAGCCCCCGACCCCGTCGGCCTTAGAGCGTCCCGGGAAGCCGGACGCCGTAACGGCGGAGGAGCTTTGCTCCGAGCGAGGATGCGAGTGCGGGCGAGCTTCTCGGAGTAGTCACGGCATAGGTATCCGCAGCGTCGAACCGGCGCCGCGGAACGGCAACGAACGGCGCTGTGGACGTGCTGTTAATCGTCGCTTGCCCAACGATGTCGCCGCGGTCGTCGATGTCGTTTGCCGCTAAGAGATGCACGGTCGTGCCGGCCCGCAGGAAGCGATTAAGATCCATCGTTCGTCCCTTCTCCCAGATGAACGCACGTGCGGCGAACGTGTTTGCGTTGAACGACTCACCGACGACCTGACCGCGATCGTTGAGCCCATTCGCAACGCAGTTCGTATCGCCCGGAAGCGGCAAATCTTGCGCAACCCGGATGCCGATCCCAAACGAATCCGATCGGCTGAAACTGTCCGTTCGTATCGCCGGGAAGGTTTGCGAAGCCCGCGACTTGCCCGAGGTTGTTAACCGCGTTCGGTGTGTTCCACGAAACCCCACCAAAGTTCCCGATCTCGGTCGCCCTGCCGCGGTGCCACAGGACGATGTGCGCGGCTGTAAAGCGGCCCACAGCCTGATCGCACGTGCCGGAAATGCCGACGGCGTCACCGCGGTCGTTGATTGCCGTCGCCGCACCGTCGGGGTCGCCGTGCACGGTCGGCAAGCGCCGCACACTTCCGTTCGGCTCGTAGACGACCGGCTCGAACTGCAGCACTTGATAGAAACTGTTCGGAAATTTCGTGACCGCGGTGCACGTCGGATCGTGCACCATAGTCTCGGCCCAACCGACGATTTCGTTGAAATCGTTCGTGCCTGCAGCATAGCCGTTCTCGCCGCCGAGCGTCGGAAGCTCCAACAGCTTGTCGCCGTTCCACGCGAAGCCCCGGCACACGTGCTTCGTATCCGGAATCGTTGGGAAGAATGCCTGACAACTCCAATCTTCGCCGAGCGGATCGATCCTCGCCGTCTCCGAGATGCCGGCGATGAGACCGAAATTGTTGTGGTTCGGCCAGTCAACACCGCTATTGAGTCCGCCGAGCGTCCCGAGCCCGAGCGGGCGCTTGCCGTACCAGACCGTAGCTTCACTCGATACGTCGCCCGTTTGATCAGCTGTGCCTGCGACGACGCCGGTTTCATTGATGCTGCTCGCGCTACCATTGGCCCCTCCGAACGTCCCGAGCACTGTCACCGCGTACTGCCCATCGCGCGCCCAGTCGGACTCCGCGCGCGCACCGCCGTTCAGTACCACAACGCCGAGGATCGATCCGCCAAGTAAGAAGGCCCGCTTCAGCATTTTGCACCTCCGATGCGGTGAAAGCATAACAAGCCGGATCGCTCTGAATCGCCTATTAACCGACGATTTCGCGCATTTTCAAACGATGGCCGTGCTCTGGCCCCGGTCCGCATGCTCGCAGAGGAATCGTGAATCGGCTCCGCGCAACGGGCCCAAGAAGGTCAACGGTTAGACGAGTGTCTCCCTACGATTCACATCGTCTCGGCTCAGATATTAACTAGGGATGCTCTGATGAAGCTGGTCGCGCTCGTTTTCAGGACAGCTTTCGGTTTCAAATATTAATTCGGTCGCTGTCGTAAGTGACGGGATCTCCGGGATCGACCCGCCATGCCTCAAGGGACGGATTGGCTACGAGCGCTTCGGCAAGCGGCTCCGAACCGCCGACTAGGGTGCAGAAAAGATCGATCTCCGAAGCAACGCACCATGCATGATCTTGCGGCCAAAACAGGTTCGGTGACTGCGAGAAAAAGACGTCGCTCGAGGCCGGCCAGCCGAGTTCGGTCGCCGCTGACAGCGGACCCTCGAACAGCATATAGTCGCGGTGCGGAAGACGTACCCGGGGCGCGTCCTGAACGTCGCAAGGGATTTCCGAGGATCCGTGCAGCGCGTTAAGTGACGCGAGCTTGGGTGGGGGAACCCTCATCAACGGAGCGCAGTTCTCGTTCGCCTCTATTGAGCATGTCAGCGCCGCGCTGCCCATGTAGCCAGCCGTAACCATCCCACAGGCAGAACCAGCAAGAATTGCCGGTCCCGGTGTGCCCGCTTAACGTTGCGCACAGTACGCGCAGCAGTGTTGAAGGCAAGTTGCCGGGCTCTGGGTTTTGCCCGTCCCACGGCTTAGGCCCGATGCCGCATGACGCCAACGGTTGGGTGATCCGGTGAAATTGGACTAAGCGAGCATCCGGCGGCCAGACCATGCCGCTACCTGAGCCCAGCTAACGGGAGCGTTGCTCGTAACACAGCGGGCGGGATGTAAAATCCGGACGTAGGCAGAGAACCCGTCGGGTACGACGCCGGCCACTCCCGAGCCGAAGCAGCGAAGCCGCGACACCAGCCAGTCGCTCTCGACGATACGCACCGACGGCTGCAACCCTTGCTGTTTCATCGAAGATGTTTTACATCGCACTAACATAAATTCCATGCTTCGCCGAGCGCGCGAATTTCGGTCCTCAAAAGGGCCGTTTTCGGGCTTTACCCCTCGAGGTTGCCGCGAAAAAGAAAACGGGCGCCTTTTCGGACGCGCAACACTTTCAATCGCCCGCGTTGAAGGTAACACCGTTTGCCAGCAGGGCCGCCTGCATCCGACTCTTGAGTCGCAAGTGGGCGAGGATGCTGGTTACGTGGTTGCGGACGGTGCCTTCGGCGACGCAGAGCCGTTCTGCGATCTCGCGATTCGATAGCCCCTCGCCGAGGGCCCGGAAGACGTCGCGCTCCCGCGTCGACAGCGCGTTGAGGACTGCGCTGGCCGGCGTCGTACGCCCCGCGACGGCGAGACGCGAAGCCATCGTTGGAGCGAACACCGCGTAGCCGCGGTGCGCCATACGCACGAGATCGGCGATGTCGTCGGCGGGAGTGTCCTTGAGGATATACCCGCAAGCGCCAACGGCCATTGCATCGCGCAGCGCCGTTTCGTCTTCAAATGTGGTGAGCATCAAAACTGCGACGTCCGGGCGTTCGCGACAGATGCGAGCGGTTGCCGCAACGCCGTCGACCCCCGGCATTCGGACATCCATCAGGACGACGTGGGGCCGGCAGTTTCGGACGGCTTCAAGCGCCTCGGCGCCGTCGGGGGCTTCTGCGACGATTTCGAGATCGACCTGCCGCGCGAGCAACGTGCGCAGACCGAGGCGGAACAACGCCTGATCGTCGACGATCGCGACACGAATCACGATGCTTCGGCCGGCACACTTGCCGCGACTACGCAACCGCGCCCTCGCGCGCTCGTGATCGCGAATGTTCCGCCCAGCGACTCGACTCGCTCGCGCATGATGCGCAGACCATGTCCGGATCGGTTCTCGTCGGGATCGAATCCCGCGCCCGGATCCCGGACCTGCAATGCGACGCGGTCTCGGTCGCGTCCCACGGTAACCTCGACGCGCTCAGCGCGAGCGTGACGCACGGCGTTGGAGATCGCCTCCTGGATGACGCGGTAGAGCGCGGTCTTCACCGCCGGCGAGCACCGGACGTCCCCGATCGTGCAGACGACGTCGACGGCGAGGTGCCGGTGCATCTCGTCTGCGAGTTGCGCGACGAGTGCGGCCAAATCATCGCGGAGCAGGGGGTCGGCTTTCATCGCGCCTACAGTACGCCTGACCTCGGCGAGAGCATTCGACGCTAGCGTCTTCGCATCGTTCAAGAACGTGCGCGCACGCACCGGGTCGTCACCAGAGACGGCGATGGCACTCTCAAGCATGACGTTGAGCGCGGTGAGCTCATGGCCGACCGCGTCGTGAAGGTCACGCGCGATCCGCGTCCGTTCGGCAACGGTCGCGGCGGCCTCGAGCCGTTGCGCTGAACGGCGCAGTTGCTCGTGGGCATCGGCCAGATTGCGGAGCGCGGAAACAGCCACGATCACGAATGCGACAACGACGGTATAAAGGAACACTTCGTCCAGGCTCATCGGCGGCAGTCCGCGCGTCGCGAGCGTCGGCAGTAGGGGCAGGGCTACCGCAATCGCAACGACGGTTAAGGCGGCGAAGCGCGGGAGCCGTCGGGCCGCACGCGCGACCAAGACGATGCAAAGGAACAGATACATCGGTCGGCCGCACAACAGCGCCAAGGCCGCGACTGCGACGAGCTCGCCGGCCGTAAGCACGATCCGCGCGGACGTCGACCGCGCGACGATGAGCCCGGCTGCACCATAGAGCGCCGTCGCCGCCAGCGCGACCGTCGCTTCAAACGGCGAACCGTGCATATGCGGTCCGAGGAGGCTCGCCAGGACCGCCGCAGCTAAGACCATCCATTCGAGCAGCACGAGCGTACGCTCGGGATTGTGCTTGAGCATCGCGTAAGGGTGTTTCAACCGAAGCCGTCCCCGCTCCGGGTCAACGCAGTGGAGCCATGATGTTTGTCATGGTGCGACGTGACAATCCGCGCAGGGAAGGCGACGTCGTTTTCCCGCACCTGGACGACACAGTTCATCGTCCTGGAGGTTCCTTGCATGTCACGCTTCGCCTCAGTTTTCCTCGCCGCCGCGCTCGCCGTCACACCGGTGCTCGCTGCCGCCGATCAGATGGATCACAGCATGATGGGCATGCCCAAGGGCGGTATGACGATGGGCGGTATGACGCTCGGCGCACTGCCAGCTTCATTGCAAGGGAAACCCGTGGTCGTGCGCATCCACGCCGACTGGTGCCCGGCGTGCAAAGCGACCCGCGCGACCTACGATGGGGTCGTGCAAACGTATGCCGGGAAGGCAACCTTCCTCACCTTCGACGTGACCGACGCGAAGACGTCGGCGAGTGCGGAAGCGAAAGCGAAGGAACTCGGCTTGTCGAAACTTTTCGAAGCGGACAAAACGAAGACGTCGACCGTCGCCGTGATCGACCCGAAGACGGGATCGATCGTCGCGTCGCTCTACAACGACAACGAGTCGGCCGACTACGCGCAAGCAATCGATCATGCGCGCACGGAGATCAAGAAGGCTTCGTGATCGCGCGCCTCGCGCGCGTTCCGCTTCGTGCGGTTTTTGTCGGTGCGATGGCGGTCGCGGTCCTTGTGACCGTGGCCGTCCTCATCGGCGGTGGTACCGGCGACCACCTCGAAGGGCTCGTCGGGCGATGGCAAAACACCGTCGCCAGGACGGTCTCCGCTCCCGCGGCGCTCGCCGGCTGGAGGCTCTACGCGGTCGCATTCGTAGGCGGGTTAGCCGCCAGTCTCTCGCCGTGCATCCTTGGTATGTTGCCGGTCAACCTTTCATACATCGGCGCCTCGGGCATTGCGTCGAGGACACGCGCGGTAACCGTCGCCGGCGCGTTCGTCGCGGGCGTGGTGCTCGTAAACATCGCGATCGGTCTGGTCTCGTCGCTGTTCTTCAGCATCGTCGTCGAATATCGCGCGCCGATCAACATGGCCGTCGGCGTGCTCATGGTGGTTATGGGTCTGTGGCTCGGAGGGGTCCTGAGACTGCGCGTTCCGCAACTGATAGACCGCATGCCGACCGGCGCAGGACCGTTCATCGTTGGCTTGGTCTTTGCGCTGGTCGCCTCGCCGTGTGCGAGTCCGGTCTTGGTCGCCGTGCTGGCGGTCGCGACGCGCGACGGGTCGCCGGTGCGCGCAATCGTCGCCATGGCGTTCTATGCGGTAGGCTACACCGTCGTGCTGTTTCTCGCATCGCTCTTCGCCGGCGTCGCTCTTGCGTCGCGGAAATTGCTCCGTTACGGAGAAGTGCTTACGCGCGCCGGGGCTGTGATGCTCGTCGCGTTCGGCGTCCTCACGTTCGCGTATGGTTTGCGCCTGCAGTGAAGACTCGCACGCAAACGAAGAGTTCGCGTCGCCTTCGCATTGTACACCGGCACACCGGGACGCTCGTGGCCGAAGGCGCGATCGGTTGGGAGATCACGCCGTTCGAAGGCAACTACTACATTGGCTCGCGTGCCCTCCGAGAAGGGCGGTTCACGCCAACGTTCGTTCCCGGCGTCTGCATTTACAAGTTTCTCTACACGTGGCTCGACTTCGAGCTCCCTAACGGTAACCGAGAACGGAATCTCGGCTGGTTCTACTGGCTTCCCAATCCCCTTCTGCCGTTCATTTGGTTCCGCGTTGCTGTGCCGAACGACCATCCGGCGCTTGCCTTCGAGCAGTCCCGTGAACGCTAACGCTGCATACGCCCCCGGACGTCCCCAAAAACGGCCGGGTTAGGGAATAGGATGATCCACGGCTGAAGCCGGTTGAGGTCATCGGCGGTGGCCGGAATGTTGAGTAAACCGCCAACCTCTTGCGTCGGGCCTGAACGCCCACCTTCGTCTCGTAAAGGGTCTTTTTCGAGACGAGTCGGCGACTCTAGGTTTTGGTGGGCTGCATGACGATCATTTTGGGGCCGGTCTCGTCCAGGACGGGGAAGTAGACGCGGTGCGTCCGCTGGTCGACCGCGACGACATGCGAGTTGTTGGCAAGGAACGCCTGGCCGACGTTCTGTAAGCCTTTCGCGTTGCCCGAGAACACCGAGACGATCCCACTTTCGGCCGCCACGTAGAGCGTTGCCGATCGCTCATCGTACGCAAGCACATCGGGATCTTTCCCGATCTCGAGCGTCTGCGTTTGTCGCGACGACGCGAGGTCGAAGACGACGAGCTTCGCGTTGTCCTCGCACGCGATATATGCTTTGCGGTGAGCCTGATCGAGGTAAAGGCCATGGTTGCTTTCGCAGCCCGTGAGGGGATATCGAGCGACGATCGCGTTCTTGGCCGGGTCGATCGCCACCAGATCGCCACGCGTCTGCACGTTGACGTAGACCCGATGCGTCCCCGCGTCGTACTGCGTGTTGCCGACGTCGCCGCCGAGCGGAATCGTGGCGATTCGGGCGTTCGCTTTCGTGTCGATCACGGTATCGGTGTCGCCATGCTCGTCGGAGACGTAAAGCTTCTCATCGGCATCATCGTACGCCATCCCGTCGGGGTAGGTCCCGCCGGGGATGCGCGCGATCACCTTGAGGGTTCGCTCGTCGATGACGGCCACTTCGTTGGTTCCGGTGGCCGTCGCAAACACGCGTCCGAGCTGTGGAACTGCAAGCACCCCGTGCACATGGTCGACGTCGGGGATCGTCGCGACGGGCCGGTTGGTCTTGACGTTGAAGACGACCACTTCGCTCGCGGCGAGATGCGCGAGGAACAAGAGGTTGGTCTTGGGATCCAGGCTTTCGTAATCGAAGCGTGACGCCGCTCCCGGCAGGGCAACCGTCGCGACCGTTTTGAGCGGCAAGGCTGAGTTGGCTGCGGCGACCCGATCGTGGCCACACCCGCGTGCGCCGGCGACAAACACGATCGCGGTCAACAGGGCCGAGCGGGTCAAAATCGAGCGCATGGGGTTCCCTTTTGCGTAACGCCGCGATCGGGCTCATCGCGTATCCGCTGCTGCAACCGACGTGGATGCCGTAGGTACCCCAATCCCAAAAGGTATCTTTTACGGGACGCTAGGAGGGTCGCGGAACTCCGCAACCGGCTTGGTGAGCTTAGCTTCGTGCTGTAGGGGTGGGGCGTTTTCTTTACCGCAGGCCGAGGGCATTTTCGTTACCGATGGCAATCGTTCGCTTCGGTCAACTGACGATGGTATTGCTATGGAGGCCCGAATTATGAATCCATCGCAACGCACTCGCGATTTTCTGCTTACGATCGCCCGATGCAGCCTTGTTGAGGACCAGTTCCTCAACCCTTCTCTGGCGCAACCATGTCGTGGTGTCATCACAGCTCAGGCACCGCTGCAACGCGATTCGCACCAAGTCCCGGAACCTTGGAGCGGCAGGCTCGAATCGGCGTCTGTCTTGTTCTTTGGATCGAACCCGTCGATCAACCCGGTGGAGGTGTTCCCGACGGAAACCTGGAGCGATGACGACATCGTAGACTTCTTTGGCAACCGTTTTGGCGGTGGACGCCAAGAGTGGGTCAAGAGACTCCACGTGCTTCGGAACGATGGCACGCACGGGCCGGCAAAGAAGTGGGTGCGCTTCTGGGCGGCGTGTCGAGGCCGGGCCACTGAATTGCTCGGGCGCCAAGCCGTAGACGGCGTAGATTTCGCGATCGCGGAAGCCGTACATTGCAAATCGAAGGGCGAACAGGATGCGGGTGAAGCGGTAACCGAGCTAGCCGCCCTTACCTGCGCGGACCGCTACATTCGCGCCGTCGTAGATTTGTCACCAGCCCGCGCGATCGTCTCTTTTGGAGGCATTGCGCTCGCTAGTTCGTTGCTGGTGCGCGTCGCCGAGCGTGTTCCGTTTAGCTGATCGTTCCGGCGATCGGTTCTAGTATGCTAGCGTCACGATCCGTTCGGCTGCCCGAACAACGCGTCGTTTTTGGATCCGAAGTCGGACATACGGCGCCGGCATGACGGTGCTCTGTCCGTCATGGATCCGGACAATAGCGTTGGCCGCTCGTTTTTCGGCGCACTTATCGGCCTCGAGCACATTCGGGTGGGAGTGCCGGCATGGGCGGGAAATGTGATTATTCGAATGGAGTGTATCGAACGGGCTCGGGCGCGCGCCGCCGCCCCGCCTACGCGCTGCGCGCGCCGCCACTTCGCTTACGCGCTGCGCGCGCGCCGCCGCCCCGCCTACGCGCTGTGCGCGCGCCGCCGCCCCGCCTACACGCTGCGCGCGCCGCCGCCCCGCCTACGCGCTGCGCGCCGCCACTTCGCTTACGCGCTGCGCGCGCGCCGCCGCCCCGCCTACGCGCTGCGCGCGCGCCGCCGCCCCGCCTACGCGCTGCGCGCGCGCCGCCGCCCCGAGCCGCGTCCGCCTAGTCGCTCATCGGTACGGGTTGTCCGCTGCTGGGAGGTCGTGCGGTGTGTTCGCGAATGTGCGCGCCGTAAAGGCTTGATCAGCGACGATGCTTTTTCTCCTTGCGGGTTGTCAGTGAGCGTGGTGATGTGTTTGACGTACGTGTCGATGTTGGCGACGATGCGATGTCGCTCGACGAGCGGTTTGGGTTGGGCGTGGTGTTCCAAGTATGTGCGTAAGAAG
>JAABUX010002638.1_pt1 | contig 25053 bp, 15 predicted proteins | sample 5561851 | NCBI WGS metagenome assembly JAABUX01 (sample SAMN10711883, study PRJNA513361) | rock metagenome | isolation source: Antarctica rocks | place: Antarctica: Victoria Land, Richard Nunatak red sandstone | collected 2016-01-03 | reverse complement strand
GACGATCCCAAGCCGGGGGCGGTGGCCGACGATCACCTTGGCGACCTGCTTGATATAAACCGGGACGTTGTCGTACGACGCCACGACGACGTCCTGGATGTCCTCCAGCTTCAAGACTTCCAGCGCGTAGGCGTTCGCGACGTTGGCGGGGTCGAGGGTATCCGTCATGTCGCCGAGATAGCCCAGGACCCGGACGTTGTGCGCCTGCGACCCCAGCGCCAAGACATCACCGCCCGCGTTGGCGTTGGAACCGGCGATCGCGTCGGTGACCATCTTGAGGGTCACGTCGTAGCGCTTCATGAGCTGGGTATCGATTAGGATCTGGTACTGCTTGACGGTCCCGCCGTAGCCCGTCACGTCGATGACGCCGGGGACCTGCTTGAGAGTCCGGTTCAGCACCCAGTCTTGCACCGCTTTGAGTTGGTTGAGGGTGTAACCTGGCCCTTCGACGACATAGCGAACGATCTCGCCGGTCGGGCTCCAGGGGGAAAGCTCGGGGCTGACGCCCGAGGGCAGGTTGCTCAGGGCGCCGATCCGGTTGATGACCTCCTGGCGGGCTTTCCAGTAGTCGGTCTCATAGGTGAACTGACAGCGGATGTCGTTCAAGCCCGCGATGGACGTGCTCCGGAGGTCTTTGAGGCCGGGCATCCCGTTCAAGGCGGTTTCGATGGGGATGCCGACCAGTCGCTCCATCTCCTCGGGGCTGGCGCCGGGGTTCTGGGTGATCACCTCGACCAAGGGGGGGGTCGGGTCGGGGTAGGCTTCGACGTTGAGGTTGAGGGCGGAGTGGATGCCCATGCCGATCAAGGCGACCGCCCCCAGGAGGACGATCAACCGGTTGTGGAGACTCCACCCGATGAGTGCGCGAACCATTGGAGGATCACCCGGTTATGGAAAGCGCGAGAATCGAATCCCACGGGGAATAGTCAGTCAAGCGTAGGATGATTCACGGTCGAGGGTAAGGGGTAGGCGGGATGTCCAGGACAAATCCCGCGTCCGACCTCGCCTCGGCGTCGAGGGAGCGGATCAAGCCGCCGTGCCTGGCGCTGATTCGCGGGCGGAGATCCGGTGGGAAAGCACGACGGTAAGGCGGCTGATTGGTCTTTCCAACGGAACCAACAAGGTCGGCCCGATCTCAACCATCAAGGTCGAGCCGGGCCAGGGTCTTCCGAAACCAGGCGACCTGGTTTTAACCTGAGCGGAGGAGGAGGGATTCGAACCCCCGGGACCCTTGCGGGCCCTGCGGTTTTCAAGACCGCCGCAATCGACCACTCTGCCACCCCTCCGAGGCTGGCTGGTTAGCGAGGCAAACGGCTTATTGACCCACCTCGTCGATGACATCCTCGGCGACGTAGATCGGCACGTTCACCGTGACGGCGACGGCGATGGCGTCGCTGGGGCGGGAGTCGACCTCGATTAACTCTCCTTCATGCTTGATTCGGAGCTTGGCGAAATAGGTGTGATCTCTGAGTTCGCTTATAAAGATATCTTGGAGTTCCCCGCCGAGAAGTTCGATGGTGTCCGACAGGAGGTCATGGGTGAGCGGTCGGGGGGCGGGAAGCCCTTTGACCCGGCGGTCGATGCAGTTGGCTTCAAAGATCCCGATGACGATCGGGAAGGTCCGTTTGCCGTCGATCTCGCGGAGGAAGATGATCTGTTGGTCGTTGTTCTCGCTGATGATGATCCGAACCAGTTCCATCTGCACGGCCACGTCGAGCCCCTTTCGGATTAGACTTGGCCGGATGATCCGCCGCGTCGCTGGGACCGAGAACTCGTCGCTGATTTCCATCTCGGTTCCCACTCCGATCATAAGGCCGGAGCGGGAGACCGTCAACGCGAGGTCGGCGGTCGGATCACCTGAGAAGTGCCTCCAGGGTCGACTTCTGGCCGACGAGTTCGGCTTCCTTGGTGCGCTGGGCGATGACGACATCGGCCGGCGCCCGGGCCAAAAACCCCTCGTTGCCCAATTTGGCCCGGATCGCGGCGAGTTGCTTGTCGATGTCGGTGATCGCCTTGCGGTGGCGGGCTTGCTCGGCGTCCTTGTCGACCAGGCCGTCGAGCGGGAGGATAATCTCGGCGTCGCCCAGGACGGTCGAGGCGAACTCGGCGGGTTTGGTGAACTCGGTCCGGAGGTCGAGCGAGGCCGCGTCGGTGAGCGCCCGGATGAAGGCTTCGCCGAGGCGAAGAGTCGCCAGGGTCGCCGCGCCGGCCACGATCACGGGTTGGATCTTGGCCTTGGCGGGGACCTTGCGCTCGGCCCGTAGGTTCAGGATCGCCTTGATCTTGTCTTGCCACTGCGCGACGACCGCCTCGGCCTCGGGGTCGAGCCAGGCGGCGGGGTAGTCGGGCCAGGGGGCGATGCAGACGCTCTCGGCGGCCGGGGCGGGATGGAGCAACCCACGCTCGGGGGCGACCTCGGCCAAGGCTTGCCAGATCGACTCGGTCAGGAACGGGGTGGTCGGGTGGAGCAGGCGGCACAACCCGTCGAGGAGTCCGGCCAGGACGCGCTGGGCGACCGGTCGGGCAACGGGGTCGCGGAGCCGGTTTTTGAGGAATTCGACGTAGCGGTCGCAGACATCGTTCCAGGTGAAGTCGCGGAGCCGCTTGGTCGCCTCGGCGAACCGAAAGTTTTCGAGGTCGGCGGTCGTTTCGGTGGTGATGGAGCTCAACCGGCTCAAGATCCAGCGGTCCTCGACGGTCAGGTCGGCGGGATTGAGCGCCGCGGGGGTGTAACCTTCGAGGTTCATCAAGATCAGGCGGGCAAGGTTCCAGACCTTGTTCGGGAACGTCCGCGCCTGCTCGAACCGCTCTGACGTGTTCACCTCGCGGCCATCGGGGAGCTTAGCCCGCTCGACCGGGATGCGGATGTCCTGCGTCTCGGTGGCGAGCAGCGCCAGACCAAACCGGAGGGCATCGGCGCCATACAGGTCGATGATGTCGAGCGGATCGACGCCGTTCCCCTTCGACTTCGACATCCGCTGCCCCTTGCCATCCTGGATGACCGGGTGGATATACACGTTCTTGAACGGGACGTCTTTGCAGTTGAACTGACCGAAGATCACCATCCGGGCGATCCAGAGGGTGATGATGTCGCGCGCGGTCGAGAGGACGGAGGTTGGGTAATAACTGCGAGCCGGGTCCTCACTAATATCGAAGTCCCGAACCAACTGCGGCCAAAGGGCTGAGGAGAACCATGTGTCGAGGACGTCGGGATCTTGCTCAAAAAAACCATCCTGTTCCAGAGCGTCAACAATCTCAGGATCGTCCTGTTGAAGACAAACGTAGACGTACTCTCCTTTGTCAATCTGTTTTTCGAGGTCAAAGGTATAATTATTACTGTCATATACACCGAAATATGATCTATTATCGGCCTGCCAGCGTGCGAGGCTACTCCTCAATTTATAGTTATTATTGAATGCGTTCACATCTCCTTTCATCCTCCAAACCGGAATGCGGTGGCCCCACCAGAGTTGGCGGCTGATGCACCAGTCGCGCTTCTCGCCGAGCCAGTCGAGGTAGGTCTTGGCGTAGCGTTCGGGAGTGATCTTGACGGCGCCATTCTCGACGGCTTCGATCGCGGTTTGCGCGAGTTGGTCCATCCGAACGAACCACTGGTCGGACAGGTAAGGCTCGATCGGGGTCTTGCTCCGGTCGGACAGCCCGACGCGGTTCTTGTGCGGCTCGACTTTGACGAGGAGGCCGGCGGCTTCGAGGTCGGCGACGACTCGCTTCCGCACGACGTAGCGGTCGAGGGTGGCGTAGGGGCCGGCGTTCTCGTTGTAGGTCCCGTCGGGGTTGAGGAGGTTGATCTGGGGCAGGTTGTTGCGGAGGCCGCAGGCGTAGTCGTTCGGGTCGTGGGCGGGCGTCACTTTGACGCAGCCGGTGCCGAACTTGGGGTCGACGAGGAGGCCGTCGCCGATGATTGGGATCGTCCGGTTGGTCAAGGGCAGAACGACCCGGCGGCCGACGAGGTGCTTGTACCGCTCGTCGGACGGGTGGACGGCGACGGCAGTGTCGCCGAGCATGGTCTCGGGGCGGGTGGTCGCGACCAGGAGGGACTCGTCGGACCCTTCGACCGGGTAGCGGATCGTCCAGAGCTGGCCGTTGGTTTCCTCGTACTCGATCTCGTCGTCGGCCACGGCGGTCTGGAGGTGGGCGTCCCAGTTGACCAGCCGCTTGCCGCGGAAGATCTTGTCGGCCTTGAACAGCTCGAAGAAGGTCGTCCGGACGGCGCGGGTGCAGTCTTCATCGAGGGTGAAGTGGGTCCGCTCCCAGTCGCACGAGCATCCCATCTGGCGGAGTTGGCCCAAGATCCGCTTTTCGTACTCATCCTTCCACGCCCAGATCCGCCGGACCAATTCCTCGCGGCCAATGTCGTGGCGGGACTTGCCTTCTTCCTTCCGGAGCCGGGTTTCGACCACCGCCTGGGTGGCGATCCCCGCGTGGTCGGTCCCCGGCATCCACAAGGCGTCGTACCCTTGCATCCGCCGCCAGCGGATGAGGATGTCCTGGATCGTGTTGTTGAGCGCATGGCCCAGGTGCAGCGCCCCGGTGACGTTCGGCGGCGGGATGACGATGGTGTAGGGGGGCTTATCGCTCGCTGGGTCGGCGTGGAAATAGCCTTTGGCCAGCCAGAAGTCGTACCAGCGCCGCTGGGCTTCCTGGGGGTCGTACTGCTTGGGAAGTTCGGCGGTGCTCATGGGTGATTCAATTCAAATCCAGGATTGTTCAACGGGCCAATGGATATTCCAGAAGTTCGCGATCAAACGGGTCGGTTCGTAGTGGCGAAATCCTTTCTTTGTCCGCCCATAGGAGCTGCTTAAGCCGACCCAACTCACTGCGATAGTTACGTAGGGTGTTCAGCTGCCCGTTGCGGAACGCGGTGAGGATCTCGGGAAACGAGTTTTGATCGGGTTCGAGCGAGCGCCGCGCAAAGTCGCGATTCCAAATCTTGGTCGCCCAAGAGAGCCAGTCATCGGGCTGGTAGTGACGATACAGGAACTCGACGAAGTCAACCACGACGTTCGCGGAAGTCCCACCGTCGAGCGCGAACCGGGGGCTGAGAGAGCCGTCCAGATGGATGTGAGGGTGAGGGTGAGGGTGAGAGAAAGGTTCACCCAAAGTCGTCTCGTCGGAGTCAAATCGGAGGTAGAAGGCCGCTCGATCCGACTCGCAATAGTAGCTCTCCAGCGAGCCGTCGGTGACGATGACCTGAATGTTGGCGTAGGTCAGGACCGAGTCCGAAGTCCACTTGATGGTGGCTAGTAAGCCCATGTTCTCTTCGAGAGCAAACGAGCCGGGGGCTTGACTACCGAGCCCATCGACAACCCGACGGAACCAAGAGTGTAACGGGTCGCCTTCGCTCCGACTTGTGTCTAGGCCCCGCAAAGCTCGGGGAAACCAGACCGTCCCATCACCCCGGTAGGGGCGAATCGCCTCAAAGAAGCGATCCGCTCCCGGCGAAAACGAACGGCAGGTCATGCCCAGGTTAGGCATGGGCGATGACCTCGTAATCCTGGATGTCCCTTGGCTCAGCCGAACCCCCGTGGTACGCCTCAACCATCGACCTGTTCTGCACATACAGGAGCTTCGAGCACAGATCCGGTGGCAGGTAGATCGGTTTGCCGAAGTCCAAGATCATCTGGTGGCGGACGCTGAGCGGTTCGAGCGTGATGCAATCGAAATGGCGGGCGAACTCGCGGGGATAACCCAGCGGTGAATTGGCCAGTCTCGAAGACGTGGCACACCAAAGGGGTTGAATCGAGACGTTTAGTATGGTCCGCAAATCTTTGTGTAAGAACTCGCAGTAGTTCCTGTGATCGCCGAAGGTCCGAAACTTCATGCTCGGCAGATGGCCGTCAAGGTCATCGCTCAACGAGACCGAGATCAGGCCGGGATAGACTTCGTAGCGGCGCTTGCGAAGGCCAATTCGCGGCAGCGCTTCAAGGATCAACCCGAACGAAGATTCATTCATTCCCAATCGACAAGCGGCCCACTTCGTTGATTCAAGGCGCTGGTCCCTGAGGAACCCTTCGATGAGGAAACGCGAGGGCCGTTCTTCTTCCCATCGCTTGCGGCGGGGCGACTGCGCGAGCCAGGCGTCGAAGTCGTTTTGGACCTCGCCCGACCAAGGCCATCCCAATCCATAGTAGCCGTTCAGATACTCGGTCGTCACCGAGCCGTCGCCTCGAAGCAATTCCAGTCGAGCTGATTCCGCAGCGGTCATGGATTGAACCCCCGGCCTTTGATGCCAACAACCCAAGCCGACCAGACACTCGCCGGGCCGGTACAGAACGAACCCAATCCCAACAGAAACGAGTCAGCACGACTTGGGCGGAAGGAAGTCGATCTTCTCTCGGAACGCGCGGGTGCCACGGATTAATTCTCCAATCGGTGCGGCTCGGCCCGTCTCGAAGGGCACGGGTTGGCACCGCGACCCACGACATCCCGACCCTCGCCGGTACCGGACGGAACGACCCAATCACTTTTGGAAGCTCAGTCAGTCCGCCAGGCGAAACGAACTCAGACCACCTCTCGACCAGCGTGAGATCACATCGCCAAACGAAGCCAATCTTAATTGGAAAGGTCGGGATGCCCCCAGGCGAAACGAACCCAACGGTTTCCTCGGCGTCCAGCGGGCTGGGTGGCGAAACGAAGCCAAACGGCGCCCCGGCAGTCCATGATCGGCGTCCGGGATTGAACCTAAACCCTGCACGGACGGAAAGATCCGAGTGTGGTGAAACAAACCCAACGAGCCTCGCCGCCCGATCAAAACCGCGGCGCGGAACGAACCCAACCAGATCGCGAGGCCAGCCGGTTGAGTCGGGCGAAACGAACCCAACGGGGAGGAGCGACCAACCACGCGGAACGAAGCCAATGACCCGCCGGGGTCTGCTCTGGCGGTCAGGTGGGTGGGGTTGAGGTCGGGCCATCGTCGGGTGGTGCGGCTGCTTCCCGGATCGAGACGGAGGTCGCGAAAACAATCACACTTAGTAGTATCGCTTTTTGCGGCTGCCGTTATCGGACAATTTGTGGCGGGCTCCGGCGAAACGCTCGATGTCAAACCCCCGTGGGGACGACGGTCAGGCCCGCCTCGGCCTTGGTCGCTTGGCGGGCGTCCTTGGCGAGTTTGTGGTCGAAGGCGTCGACCAGGGCCATCCAACTTGCCTCGATCATGTTCTCGGAAACGCCGACGGTCCCCCACACCTCGTCGCCGTCGCGGCTTTCCACGACGACTCGGACGCGGGCGGCCGTCCCGGCGCGGTCGTTGATCACGCGGACTTTGAAGTCGATCAGGTGCATCTCGGCCAGGCGCGGAAAGTGGGGTTCGAGGGCTTTTCGGAGCGCCAGGTCGAGGGCGTTGACCGGCCCATCCCCCTCGCCGACGGTGTGTTCGACCCTGGAGCCGACCCGGAGCTTGACCGTCGCCTCGGTGATTGGGGCAGCCTCGGATTCGCCCGCGACGCTGACGCGGTAGCCGAGGCGCTCGAACCGGGGGGTAAACCGACCGGCGAGCTTTTCGACGAGGAGGACGAACGAGGCCTCGGCCGCCTCGAACTGGTAGCCCTCGTTTTCGAGGTCTTGCACGCGGTCGAGGACGAGGGAGAGCAGGGCGGGGTCCTGGTCGAGACCGTGCTCGCCGAGCTTTTCGGCGATATTCGACTTGCCGGATAGTTCGCTGACCAACACCCGGCGCTCGTTGCCGACGGTCGACGGGTCAATGTGCTCGTAGCTGGAGGCGTTCTTGCGGATGCCGTGGACGTGCATCCCCCCCTTGTGGGCGAAGGCGCTGGCGCCGACGAAGGGTTGGCCCGAGCGGAAATTCATGTTGGCCGTCTCGTAGACGAACCGCGACACCTCGGTCAACCGGGCCAGGCTCCCGGGTTGGAGCAGTTCGTACCCTTCATATTTCAGCGCGAGGTTGGCGACGACGCCGCACAGGTCGACATTCCCGCAGCGCTCGCCGATCCCGTTGATCGTCCCTTGCACCTGGGTCGCCCCCTGGCGGATCGCGGCCAGGGAGTTGGCGACGGCGAGTTCGCCGTCGTTGTGGGTGTGGATGCCGACCGGGACGGAGAAGGCGCGGATGACCTCGGCCACGGCGGCGGCGACCCCTTCGGGGAGGGTCCCGCCGTTGGTGTCGCAGAGGACGAGCCAGTGGGCGCCGGCGGCGACGGCGGCCGCGAGGGTTTTCAGGGCATAGTCGGGGTTGGCCCGGTAGCCGTCGAAGAAGTGCTCGGCGTCGTAGACGACCTCGTCGACCCGACTGGCGCAAAACGCGATGGAGTCGGCGATCATCCGCCGGTTTTCTTCGAGCGAGACGCCGAGAACTTCGGTGGCCTGGAAGTCCCAGCTCTTGCCGACCACCGTGACGACCGACGCCCCCGAGCCGACCAGCGCTTTCATCCCGGTGTCGTCCTCGGCGGCGATATCGCGCCGGCGGGTCATCCCGAAGGCGGTGATCCGGGCGTGCGACAGGTCGAGGTCGCGCGCGGCGCGGAAGAACGCCTCGTCCTTGGGGTTGGAGAGGGGGTAGCCACCTTCAATGTAGTCGACCCCCAGTTCGTCGAGCCGCTCGGCGATCCGGAGCTTGTCCTGGAGCGAGAAGTTGACCCCTTCCCCCTGACTCCCGTCGCGCAGGGTCGTGTCGTAAATCGCGATCCGAGTCATGACCGTTAACACCTATTTACCTGACATCGCCAGTCCACCCGATGAAGCCCATCATAATCCAGACCGAGTCGGCTCGGCCACCCTCCGACGGTGCCGGGTCCGGCCTGTCGGCGATCTTGGTCACGGGATCGGCAATGGCGGAGCGGGTTGCCAAAGCGGGTCGAGTCTTCTAAATTTAGGGGATCAAGGTTGCTGATTCGCGGCGATTAAGGACGGGCCTGTGCGTAAAGTTCAAATGGTGACCGACCGCGAGCTGGAGCTCCTCAAAGTCCTCTGGGTCCGCGGGAAAGCGAGCGTCCGCGAGGTGCAGGAGGACCTGAACAAAGGGGCCGGTCCAGTCGCCTATAGTACCGTGCAGACCCTTCTGAATATCATGGAAGACAAGAAGTCGCTAGTCCGGCACGTGGTCGAGGGGCGGACGTTCATCTACATCCCGAAGAAGTCGTCGGATCGGACGATCCGCGAGTTGACGCTCCGGTTCTTGGATCGGGTCTTCGACGGGGCGCTCGACCGGATGATGGTGGCTTTGCTCGACACGAAGCCCCCGAGTCCCGCGGAGTTCGACCGGCTCCGGGCGATGCTCGACGAAGCGCAAAAGCAGCAGGAGAATCGGGCTATCGAGGGAACTCCCAGCGCGGAAGTGTGATATGATCCGACTCGCCGCGGACCGGCAAACGCTTGTGACGGGGTGAGAGGGGCAAGGGGATGACGAGTTGGGCCGACCGCTGGGCGTCCGTGTGGCTCGACACGACTCTGGCGGCGGTTCTGGTCACGGGTTTCGCGGCCCTGGCCATGATCCAGTGTCGCCAACCCGCCCGTCGCCGGACCTGGGGACGCCTTGGGCTCCTCGCGAGTCTAGCGGTGGTGCCGCTGGTCGCGTTCTGCCCACTCCCGAAGGTCGACCTCGGCCACCCCAGCCGGGCGCTCTGGATGGTTGAGCCGCGCCTTTCCACGCCCAACCCCGCCCGATCGGCCGACCTCGATCGAGCTTCCCAGTGGATGGCGGCTCCGGAGGGTCAGAGCGAGGCTGGGGGCCTACTCAGCCCTCGACCGAGGCGGCTCTGGTCGAAGACGATTCTTCGAGGGCTCATGCTCCTGTACGGGTGCGGGTTGATCGTGGGGTTGATTCGCCTGATCCTGGGAGTCGTGGGGTCGGCCTACCTGATCCGCCGCGCCCGGCGGGCGTCAGGTCGGGCGGTGATGCTCCTCCGGACGCTGCCGTTCGCGGGGAGGCTCGGGCGGAGGCCGCGCTTGAAGATCTCCAAGCGCGCGGGCCGGCCGGTCCTGATCGGTTTCGCGCGGTCGGTCATCTTGATCCCGCCGGAGCTTGACCAGCCCGGGCTGGAGCCGCAACTCCGGTTGGGTTTGCTCCACGAATTAGCGCATGCCGAGGTGGCCGACCACCGGTTTGGTTTGGTGGCGGCCCTGGCTCATTCGGTCTGGTTTTTCTTGCCGCACGTTTGGTGGGTTCGGAACCAGCTCCGCCTCGACGCCGAATTTCTGGCGGACCACCGGGCGGTCGGGCACTTCGGGACCTCGTACAACTATGCCGAGTCGTTGGTCGGTCTCGCTTCGCACCCGATCTCGACCGTGCCAACCGTCCGGCCATCCGCCCCGGTCGAGGCGGGCGCGCCTCGTCGGGCAATTCGCGCGGGGGAACTGGCCTCAGCGCTCCTGCAACGGGTTCAGATGCTCCTGAAGTGTCCGTTCGAGGTCGAGGACCGCCCCCCCTGGTCGTGGTCCGCGGGGGTCGTCGCTCTGGTGGTCGCCACGACATTGGGGGCGTCCCGCCTGTCGATTCGCGATGGGCGCGAGCGGACCGCGGGATTGGCCGGGGGATCGGTCGACCAGGCGTGTCGGGCCTTTCACCTGGCGGAGCTGGTGATCGCCCCGCCGATGCTGGGCGACCAGCCGTTCGACCTCCGGTTCCGCTTGCCCGACGAGTTCCAGCTCGCCTGCGAAATCCTGGCGGAACCCGCCGAACTCGGGAGCCTGGAAATCCTGGGTTATCGGCTTGGACCACTTCCCGAGACCCGCTCCAACCCGACGGTCCAGACTGGCTCAGCCTGGCGCCGGGTCGAGATCGTCCGGCAGTCCGGCGGACTGGAAGCGGTCCACATCGACGGAACCCAAGTGGTCTCGACCCACCGGCCCAGCAACCCCGCTTCTTGGTTGACGATCCGCCCGATCCCGCGGCGGACGACCCGCTTGCGCGACCTCCGGCTGACCTTCTAAAGCCGCCAATTGCTCAAGGAGCGGGAGGAAACTCTCACAAAAGGTTGATTAATGAATGGTGAAATTTCCGAGAGGAGTCGATCGACGATAAAATCCAAAAATCCATGTCTCCTTGTCGTCAGCGTCATGTCGATCCGTGCGGAAGTCTCAGCAGCCATGCGGTCTATTGTTAAACATTTGATCAACAGGCCATCTTGGCTTGACTGGGACTGTCTCTTATCGATAATACGTCCGTCCCGCGATTCCTCCCCTCCGGCCGCGCCCGTTCGTATCGATTTAATCCGTTTTGAAAGTTTCCCAGTTTGAGTCCTCCCACGGCGTCTCGTGGCTTAGGGTGCTGGAGGGGTATTGTCCGATCGCTGATGCGATCAACAATCGCTCGCCTGTTCGTCGCCGACATTTTTACGACGCATCCATTGATCGCTCAGGGGATTTTATTGATGGCTTTCTTCGCTTCGCGGGGTCGCGGTGCGCGCCGCCATTCTCTTCCGGCTCGCCGCTTTAAACCAACGCTGAATTCCGGGAACCTGGAACCGCGGTTGCTGCTTGCCGCCGGCCCACTGGGGGTTAACCTGGCGGGAACGCTGGGCTATGTCGACCTGATGAAGGAGACCCGGGCTTGGATACCGCTCACCGCTTCGGGTCTGCCGACCGACGCCAATGGCTGGCCTCAGGCCGATGCCCAGATCCTCGTCCTCGACGAGCGAGTCAATCAGCCCTTCAACGGACCCGACTCGAACGCGCCTCAGCCCAACATCGGCGGCCTTTACCACCTGTCGTTCCAAGGCCAAGCCACCGTCTCGCCGGACTGGCTAAAGAATTACACCGTTCAGAACCAGGTGTACAACCCGGCGACGAACACGACGACCGCCGACCTGTTGGTGGACCAGAACACGTACCAGATGCTCTACATCGACTTTCGGAACACGGTGAACTCGGCGAGTTCGAACGGGGCGGGGGTGTCCAACGTCAAGCTGATCCAGCCTGGTTACGCGGCCGACACCACGCAGGTGTTCACCAACACAATGATCAAAGACCTCGCACCGTTTGGCACGCTGCGATATCTAAATATCGACCAGGCGAACAACTACAACCCGGTCAACGACGCGAACGGCAAGCTGATTCCGCTCGACTGGTCGCAGCGGAAGTTACCGAGCGCCTCGTCGCAATCGTCGGGACCCGGGCAACCGGGCCAGGCCTGGGAGTATATGGTCGGACTGGCCAATGCCACCAATACCGACATGTGGATCAACATCCCCGGCGCCGCGACCGACGACTACGTCACGCAGCTCGCCAGCCTGATCAAAAACGGCGACACGGTGGGCGGAGTGACGTACGCCGGTCTCAACCCGAACCTGAAGGTCTACTTGGAATTCTCAAACGAGGTGTGGGGCGGTAGCTATCTTCCCTACGCGGAAAACATCATCTCCGCGCGCCAGCAGGTGGCCGCCGGAAACTCGCCGCTGAACAACGACGGCACGCCTGACGACTACGTCTGGGCGGGGCGAAATTACCTCCAGCGGACGATGCAGATCACGACCGACTTCCGGAGCGTCTTCGGGGCCGACCCCTCTTACACCAAGATTCGCCCGGTCCTGGGCTGGTCGGAGGGAAACTATCAGTTCTACCCCACCACCTTCGCCTGGTTCGAGAAGACGTACGGCGCGCCCAATCAGTATTTCTATGGTCTGGGCAATGCGAACTACTCCAACCCGACCGACTTCTCCTCGGTGGATAATCTGATCAACTCGCTGACCGCCAGTCTGACACAGCAAGCGGCGTTGACCCAGAAGTACGCGACGATCGCCAACTTCTACGGGATGCAGACCGTCGCCTATGAAGGGGGACCGAGCACCGGTGACGGGACGACCGCCGCCGCGGGGCAGGTGGCTCTCGCGGCCAGCCGCGATCCTCGGATGGAGAACTTCATCGTCCAGGAGTACAATACCTGGTTCGCCAATGGCGGCAACCTCGCCACTTTGTATGACGGGCCGTACGACAACTTCACCCCCAACAACCAGTTCTCGCTCCTCGAAGTGGCCCAGGCGGCGACACCGACCGCCGCGGCGAAGTACCGCGGAGTGGTCGACCTCAGTCAGGCCGGAGCGCAAGCGGTCAGCGTGGGGACCAGCGTGTTCTCGACCAGCACGACGGCCCTGTCCACCAGTTCGGATAGTTTCGGTGCGAGTTTTCCGAGCTTCTCGGCGACTCAGTCGAACGACTGGCTGCTCAACGTGGCGACGGCGGGAAATTACACCCTCAATATCCAGACCGGGGCGAACTCCGCGGTCGGGCAGATCGCGGTCTCGCTGAGCGACACGAACAAGGTGGGTACCTACACCTTGAACCCCGGGGGCAATTACAACCTGGTCACGCTGTCGCTCCATGCCGGTCTGAACTCGTTGTCGATCGCGACCTTAAGCCCGTTCACCCCGGTCAGTCTGAGCCTGGCTCCGGTCGGTGGTGTCCAACTCGGCGACCTCGGGTTCGAGGCGGCGCAACTGCCCACGGGACCCAACGGGTTCCAGTATGACCCGTCGGGAACTCCTTGGACCTTCACCGGCCAGTCCGGGGTATCGGGCAATGGGACGGTCTTCACCAACGGCAACCCGAACGCTCCCCAGGGGAACCAGGTGGCTTTGGTGCAAAACCTGGGGTCCATCAGCCAGACGGCAACCAACTTCACCGCCGGGAACTACCACATCAGCCTCTCGGCCGCGCAGCGGGGCGATTACGGGGGCGTTCAGACGTTCCAGGTGTGGGTTGACAACACCTTGATCAGCACGTTCACGCCGACAGGTACCTCCTACCAGACCCTGACCACAGCGCCCTTCGCGGCAACGGCCGGGCCGCACTCGATCATGATCAAGGGAATCAACGCGTCGGACGATGCCACGGCGTTCGTCGATGCGATCAGTGTCGCCCCGGACTCGACCGCCCCGGTCGCCGGCGCGTCGATCGGTGACTCTGGTTTTGAAGCGGCCCAGTTCGCGGCCGGCTCCGGAGGATATGCCTACGGGCCGTCGGGAACTCCCTGGACCTTTACCGGCCTGGCGGGGGTGTCGGGGAACGGCACCGCCTTCACCAACGCCAACCCGAACGCCCCCCAAGGTGCTCAGGTCGGCTTCATCCAGAATCAAGGGATGATCGGCCAGAGTGTCACCAACTTCGCCGCGGGGAACTATCACCTCAGCTTCGCCGCCGCGCAGCGAGCCGGGTACAATACTCAGACCTTCCAGGTCCTGATCGATGGCGCGGCGGTCGGGACATTCAACCCAACCAACTCAACCTACCAGATCCTGACCACGGCCTCATTCCCGACGACGGCCGGGACGCACTCGATCACGTTCAAGGGCCTGAACGCGTCGAGCGACGCCACCACGTTCCTCGACGCGGTCGCGCTGGTGCAGGATTCGACCTCGACGGTCACCGGGGTCACGGTCGGCGACTCAAGCTTCGAGGTCACGCAACTCCCAACCGGCTACCGGGGCTATCTCTACAACCCCACCGACAGCCCCTGGACCTTCACCGGCCAGTCCGGAGTGTCGGGCAACGGGACAACCTTCACCAACGGTAACCCGAACGCTCCCGTCGGCAATCAGGTCGCCTTCGTGCAAAACCTGGGGTCGATCAGCCAGAGCGTCAACATCGCGACCGCCGGTAACTATTATCTGAGCCTGTCGGCCGCGCAGCGGGCCAACTACGGGTCGGCACAAACCATCCAGGTGCTGGTCGACGGCGTGGTGATCAGCACGTTTAGCCCATCAACGACATCCTATCAGACCTTCTTGACGGACTCGGTCGAGCTGACGGCCGGTGCGCACTCAATCAAGTTCCAGGGGACCTACGCCGACGGTGACGCCACGGTGTTTCTTGACGGCGTGAGCATGACCCGGGATGGCTCCACCGCCGCCTCAAGTTTCAGCGATCCCGGCTTCGAGTCGGCCCAGTTGACCACCGGCTATCGCGGTTATGCCTACGGGCCGTCGGGAACTCCTTGGACGTTCACCGGGCAGGCGGGGGTGTCGGGCAACGGGACCGCCTTCACCAGTGGTAACCCGAACGCCCCTCAAGGAGGTCAGGTTGGCTTCATCCAGAATCAAGGGATGATCAGCCAGACCGTTAACGGGATGACCGCCGGCCACTACTCGATCACCTTCTCAACGGCGCAGCGCGGCTCCTACGGGGGCATGCAGTCGATTCAAGTTTGGGTCGATGGGGAGCTGATCGGCACATTCACCCCGTCCAGCAGCACTTATCAGACGGTGAACACTTCGGGGTTCAAGCTCAAGTCGGGGACTCACACATTCAGCTTCCAGGGGGCGACCAACGACCCTGACGCGACCGCCTTCATCGACAATGTGACGCTGGCTCCTCAATGAGCCGGCGGGTGAAACCCTTGAACACCGACCAAACCGAGCGGCGACCTGAATCCTTTCAGGTCGCCGCTTTTTGCCACGCTGGCCTTGGCGGCAAGCTCTGGTCGCGTCAATGGACCACGAACGATCGATCGGAACCTCCTGGGATGCGCCTTACTTTGAATTTGGGTCGTCGGTTGGGCGGCGATTTCGACTGCTTGAGGGAAGTTGGGTCCAAGCGGGAGTCACCCTGATCGGGTTGCCCGGAGCAAAAATTCTCGTGTTGACAGTCGGACCCAACTCGCCCATAGTGTCGCCGCGACGGGTCAGACCCGCGCCCGAGGGTCTTCAGGAAACCAGATCCAAGCGGATGGCGACCGGCGGGTCGGCAGCTCGAACCGTCGGCGAGGTTCGTCGGCAGTCAGCGGCGAGTGGCTGGGAGGCCGGGGGCCTGGCTCTCGATCATGCCTCGATTCGGCTGGAGACGGCACCACGGCACGGACGTCCCAGGCACGTTTAACTTTCACCAAGGATGGGTACAGCCATGCGGATTCTGGTCACCGGCGGAGCCGGTTATGTTGGTTCGACCCTGGTCCCGATGCTCCTCGACCAGGGGCACAAGGTCCGGGTCTACGACTCGCTCAAGTTCGGCGGCCACGGTCTGCTCCCGTGCTGCCAGAACCGCTTCTTCGAGTTGATGAAGGGGGACGTGGGCGACCCCACCGGCCTGAGCAAGGCTCTCGACGGGGTGGATGCCGTCGTTCACCTCGCCGCGATCGTCGGCTACCCCGCCTGCAAAAAAGAGCCGCAGGTTGCCCAGACCACCAACGTCGAAGGCACCCGGAACCTCCTCAATCTCCGGAAACCGGACCAGAAGGTGATCTTCGCCTCGACCGGGTCGATCTATGGGTCGATCCCCGACTATGTCTGCAATGAAGCCACCCCGACCGAGCCGATCACCCTCTATGGCGAGACCAAGCTGGCCGCCGAGCAGATGGTCCTTGCCGCGGGCAACAGCGTCGCCTACCGCTACGCGACCGCCTTCGGCGTCTCGAACCGGATGCGGCTCGACCTGATGCCGAACGACTTCACCTACCAAGCCGTCAAGAACAAGAACCTGATCGTCTACGAAGGGGGCTTCAAGCGGACCTTCATCCACGTCCGCGACATGGCCCGATCGATCATGTTCGCCCTCGACAACTGGGACAGCGTCCGGGACGACGTCTACAACGTCGGCCACGAGTCGATGAACTTCACCAAGGAAGAGATCGCCCGGACCGTCCTCAAGCACGTCAACTACTACCTCCACTTCGCCGAGGTCGGCACCGACGCCGACCAGCGGAACTACGAGGTCTCCTACGAGAAGATCCGCGCCAAGGGGTTTGAGACCACCATCGACATGGACCGCGGGATCGCCGAACTCGCCCGCGCCTGCAACCTGATCGAGTTCCAGAACCCGTTCGCCAATGTCTGAGGCGATTCGACCGGGTTGAGGTCCGATGGGCCGCTCCGATCAAATTGGAAGGCCCTCTCGGATACCTCACGGGACGATCAACCATGCGACCGTCTTTCCGTTTCCCGAACAAGAATCTGATGATCCTGGTGGTCCTGGTCGCCTCGACGTTAGGGATCGCGATCGAAGTTCAGAACCGCCGGGGTCGCAATCGCAACGCCGCGCAAGAGCAGGAGCTTCGACGGCAGATTTCCTGGTATCAGGAGCAGATAACTTGTTGTCGCTCGGCGATCGACGGATATCTCGCCTACCCACTCCCGGAACGGAACAACCTCCGCCAACAATCCGCCCGGGATGTGGGCATCACCAACGACACCTTGAATCTCAGTGACTGGAAGACCGAGGCGGATTACCACAAGATCAACATGGACAACGTGACGGCGAAGGCTGATCTCTGTGCCCGCCGTAAACTCTACTATCAGCGTCGGTTGCTCCTCCCGTTCTGACTGACAACCCGAACACCTTTTGAGGACTGCACCATGGAAGGATTCTGGTCCGGCAAGAAGGTCACGGTCACCGGTGGAGCCGGTTTCCTCGGCCAGCACCTCGTCAAGCGACTGCAAAGCTTCGGCGCCGAGGTCTTCGTCCCCCGCCAGCGCGATTACAACCTGACGACGCTCGACGCCTGCCTGCGGTGCCTGCTCGAACACCCGTGCGACGTGCTGTTCCACGCGGCGGCGTACTACGGCGGGATCGGGATCAACCAGACCCAGCCGGCGACGCTGTATTACAGCAACCTCGTCATGGGAGCGAACTTGATGGAAGCGGCCCGCTTGACCGACATCCGGAAGTTCGTCGCCATCGGGACGGCTTGCTCATACCCCGGCTATCTTGAAGGCCACCTCAAAGAGTCCGACCTCTGGGCCGGGCCGTGCCATGCGAGCGTGGTCAACTATGGCCTGACCAAGAAGATGATGGCGGTCCAGGCTCAAGCTTACAAGAGACAGTACGGGCTGGACTCGATCCACCTGATTCTGACAAACCTGTACGGGCCGGGGGATAGCTACAACCCCGACCGCTCGCACGTCGTCGCCGCCCTGGTCCGGAAGTGGGTGGAAGCGGATCTGAACAAGACCCCGGCGGTCGAAGTCTGGGGGACCGGCAAGCCGATCCGCGAGTTCATCTACGTCGAAGACTGCGCCGATGCGATCGTCCTCGCCGCCGAGAAGTACGACGACGCGGCCACCCCGCTCAACATCGGCACCGGGGTTGGAACCTCGATCCGAGAATTGGCCGAGACCGTCAACGCGGTGAGCGGCTACAAAGGCCAGATGACCTGGCTGACCGACAAGCCCGACGGCGCTGGGTTCAAGGTCCTCGACACGACGCGGATGCAAGCGATCCTCGGCTGGACCCCGCCGACCAAACTTAAGGACGGCCTGGCCAAGACCGTCGCTTGGTATCGGGCCAACAAGGCTCAGGCGGACGCCAAGTGGTGAACCCCACCGCCGAGCTAGAGCCGACACGCCCCCGTCGGCTCCTGTTCGTCAACCAATACTACTGGCCCGACCACGCCTCCACCGCGCAGCACCTCGCCGACCTCGCCGAACACCTAGCGTCCGTTGGACACGAGGTCCATATCCTGTGCAGCCGAGGCGGTTATAAGCCCAGTTCGGAGCGTCCGCCCGCGAACGAAACGTACCGCGGCGTCCAGATTCATCGGGTCGAAGCGACCTCGCTGGGCCGGAAGAGCACGCTGCACCGGATGGTCGACTATCTCAGCTTCTATTTCCGAGCGTTCCTCGCCGTTCTGTTCCTGCCCCGGTTCGACGCGGTCGTCACTCTGACCACGCCGCCGATCATCGGCCTGGTCGGAACGATCCTCCGTCGCCTCAAGGGGTCGCAGCACGTTTGCTGGAGCATGGACCTCCACCCCGACGCCAGCCTCGCCCTCGGGCGGATGTCGCCGACGAACCCGTTGGTCCGGGCTTTGGCCTGGATCAGCGACGCGGTCCACCGCCAGAGCGACCGGGTGGTTGTGCTCGGGTCGTACATGGCCGACCGGATCGCCGCCAAGCGGGTCCCGCGCGACCGGATCGTCACGATCCCCGTCTGGAGCCGCCGCGACGAAATCTACCCGCTCCCACACGCGGGGCACCCGCTCCGCGCTGCGCTCGGCCTGACCGACAAGTTCGTCGTGATGTATTCGGGAAACCTCGGCCTGGCCCACAGCTTTGCCGAGGTGATCGCGGCGGCTCGGAGCTTGCGCGATCGCGCCGACATCGTCTTCCTGTTCGTCGGCGGTGGCCCGAGACTCCCGGAGGTTCAGGCCGCCCAGCAGACCGAGGGGCTGGCCAACATCCGCCTGCTGGATTATTTCCCTCGCGTCCAACTGCACGCCTCGCTATCGGTGGCCGACGTCCACCTCATCACCATGCGCGCCGAGATGACTGGGATCGTCGTCCCCGGCAAGCTCTACGGCGCGATGGCGTCGGGCCGACCCACGATTTTCATCGGCCCCGCTCACTCCGAGTCGGCCGATACCGTCCGGCAGGCGGGTTGCGGGTTTCAAGTTCCGTTGGGTAGTGCCGAATTGTTGGTCAAGGCCATCAAACAGCTTGCCGCCGACCCATCGCTCGGGGTCGAACTCGGCCGACGAGGGCGCGCGGCGTTCCTAGCCCACCACGAAAAAGACGGCTGCTGCGCGAGCTGGGCGGTGCTAATTGCCGACCTCTTCGCCGAGGACTCCCGACCGGTGCGGACCCAATCGTCCGGATCACCCCAGCCGCGACCGATCCAGGCCAACGCGACCTCGTAATCGGTACCCCCGTCGCCTCGACCGCGACCTTCAAGCCCCTCGGTTCTGGAACCACGACTCATGCCGATCTCCACCACTTGCCGACCGGACCTGGGCCTCGTCCCCGCCTTGATCTGCGCTCTGGGTTTGCTTGCGACGCCCGTTGAGCGGGTTCACGCCCAGAATGGAGCCACCTCGGCGCCGAAGTCGGTCGCGGAGATCCAGAACCAGCACGACCGGACCTTGATCCGCGACCTGCTCGACTACCTCGCCAAGCATCCCAAGGCGGACGACCTCGACCAGGCTTATATGAAGGTGTTCGACAAGGTGATCGAGCACGACTGGTTCGCCGATCACGAGGCGGTCGCGCAAAAATATTTGTCGGCCTACCCCGAGGGTCCAGTCCGGTCGCTCGCGCGGATCGTCACGACGATGGCCCGGGCCGAAGCGGGGCAGTACCAGGAAGCCTTGGCCTCCTATGAAGCCTTGATGGCGGAAATTGGCGGGCCGGAGCAAGAAGAGTTCGCCGCCACTTTCGCCGACTCGTTGGCCGAGTCCGCCCTCGCCGCCGGTGAATCTAACGTCGCCCGGAAAGTTTATGCGACCTTGCTCAAGAAGTTTGGCGGCGAAAGCCCGAACCTCGTCCAGAAGGTCCAGGGGGAGATGGCCCGGCTCGACAAGGTGGGGACGCAAGCTCCCGAGGTCGCGGTCAACGACCTCGGCGGCAACACGTTCCGGCTCGCCGACCTCAAGGGGAAGTACGTCCTGGTCGACTTCTGGGCGACCTGGTGCGCTCCTTGCACCGTCGAACTCCCCCGGATGCAGGCCGCGTATGCCAAGTACAAAGGGCGAGGGTTCGAGATCGTGGCCGTCAGCCTCGACGAGTCCAAAGGGGTGGTGGACGAGTTCGTCAAGGCCCGCAAGCTTCCCTGGAAGCAGGTCCATAACGGGACGAGCCACGGCGACCTGGTCGAAGCCTTCGGCGTCCGGACCATCCCGGCAACATTCTTGATCGACCCGGCCGGCAAGATCGTCCGCCTCGAACTTCGCGGGGCCGCGCTCGACCGGGCACTGGAGACTTTGATCCGCTGACGCGAGGTGAGTTCTCCCCATGATCAGAATCGACTGGTTGAGAGCAATGATGACCTGGCTTTGACGAAGCAGACATCGGTACAGTGTACACCCGCCGCAACCCTCACCACCGCGTGAAAAATGCGGCGGGATGCATGGCCGAGTGTTGGGCCACCAGGCCAACCGTGATCAGCCGCGGGGTGTTGAGCGTTCGATGTCGAAAAAGAAAACCGCCGCGGAACTTCGCGCCGAAAACAAACTACTTCGTACTCAAAACATCATCACGTCGATCACGACGATCTTGAGCCGCCTCATTGCTTGGGGAGGCGTTGTGCTGATCGCCCGCTATGCCTACTTGTCGGTGTCCGCCCTCTCGGGCAAGATCACGACCTCCGACATCGGCGTCAATTTTTTGGGCGATGTCCGCGTGAGCGAAGGTCTGGCGTGGCTGCTGGGAATAGGAGGCACCGGATATGGCTTGTCCCAGCGAAAGCTGCGGCGGGACACGATCGAACGGTTGCAAGGACGGATCAAGGCGATGGAAAAGGAACATGACCCGAAGCGGTCATCGAGCAACTTGACCGTCCGAGGGACTACTCCCAGCAATGAGCTATAAAGTAGAATAAACTTTGTCAAGCAACCAAAGGTAGCTCAAGCTGCCCCCGGGCGGTGAGCAGACGGCCTTAAACATCCTTGAAGCCGCTTTCGGGCGGTGAGCAGACGGCCATGAACACCCCAGATTTCCAGATCAATTGCATCAAGTCTTTGCTCGCTCTGGCGGGACTATGGTACCTGCTCTTTTGGCTGTACCGGGATTTCCGGCTGGATGTATTTCGTCAAGAACTCTTCGCCCTCCGAGATCGGTTGTTCGACCTTTCTACTAACCAGTCCTTGAACTACGATCACCCAGCCTATGGGACTTTGCGGCGCACCATCAATGGCTTCATTCGTTTTGGCCATCGCTTGACATTAAATCAGGTGATCCTCCTCGTGATCGTGAGTCGGTATCGCCGGACTCAGGTCGTCCACTCGTTCGATGCTCGTTGGGAGCGGGTCGTGGTGAATCTGCCCGAACCTCTCCGACGGGATTTGGAGGGGATCGTCCAAAGCATGCACAGGGCCGTCATCAAACATCTAATGTTAAGTTCACCGTTGTTGCTCGTTTTGATGGCCAGTCTCGTCGTCCCAATCTTGTTTGGCATCGCGTGGTGGTTTCACCTCGATCGATCGATCCGGCGGTTTGGTCGGCCGTTGAAGTTGATCGACTCCGTCGCGGTGGCGTACGGGGCCTGAACAGCATCCGTGAGGAGAGGCCATAACGACCCCGACCGCTCGCCTCGGGTGTTGCGGTCGGGGTCTGTCGTTTTGTACCATGAGACCTCCCAACAAAGCCGCCGCCCAGATTTGCCGTTCGTCAGGGGCATCCGCCCGCTTCACGTCGCGCTGGACCCATCAACGATGCGAAACGTCTCGACCGCGGCGGCGCTTGCCGCTTGCCTGACTCTTTCGTCGGCGGGCTTATTCAGTCCCGCCCGCGCCCAGGATATGTCGTACAAGCCCGAAGTCGCGCCCGCGTCGCCCGAAGCGGCGCAGGCGAGCAAGTCGTTCCGGGTGCCCGCCGGGACCAAGGTCAGCCTCTTCGCCGCCGAGCCGATGCTGGCCAACCCGGTCGCGTTTTGCATCGATGAGCGGGGCAAATTTTACGTCGCCGAGACTTTTCGTCATTCCTCGGGCGTGACCGATAACCGAAGTCACATGAACTGGCTCGACGCCGACATGGCGTGCCGGACGGTGAACGACCGGGTCGAGATGTACCGCAAGTACCTCGGCAAGGACGGTTTCGCCGCGTTCAACACCGAACACGAGCGCGTCCGGCTGATCGAGGACAAGGATGGCGACGGCAAGGCCGACGCCGCCACCATCTTCGCCGACGGCTTCAAGGACGCCGCCGACGGGATCGGCGCCGGGGTTTTGGCCCGGAAGGGGGGCGTCTACTTCACCTGCATCCCCGACGTCTGGCGGCTCCGCGACACGAACAACGACGGCCACGCCGACGTCAAGGAGTCGCTCAGCACCGGCTACGGCGTCCATGTCGCCTTCCTCGGCCACGACCTCCACGGCCTCAAGATGGGTCCCGACGGTCGGTTGTACTTCTCGATCGGCGACCGAGGGCTGAACGTCATGACCAAGGAGGGGAAGAACCTGTTCGTCCCCGACACCGGGTCGGTCCTCCGATGCGAGCCGGACGGGTCGAACCTGGAAATCTTCTGCTCCGGCCTGCGGAACCCGCAAGAACTTGCCTTCGACAACCACGGCAACTTCTTCACCTGCGACAACAACTCCGACGGCGGCGACAAGGCGCGCTGGATCTACCTCGTCGAAGGCGGCGACAGCGGCTGGCGGATGGGGTATCAGTACCTCGACTTTCCCACCGCTCGGGGAGCTTGGAGGGAAGAAAAGCTTTGCACGCCGCGTTGGGATGCTCAGGCGGCTTACATTGTCCCGCCGCTCCAGAACATCTCCGACGGACCGTCGGGGCTGGCCCACGACCCGGGGACCGGCCTGCCGAGCAAGTACCGCGACCACTTCTTCCTGGTCGACTTCCGTGGTTCGAACTCGAACAGCGGCATCCGGTCGTTCGCCAACAAGCCGAAGGGGGCGGCGTTCGAGCTGGTCGACTCCGAGCAGTTCCTCTGGTCGGTCCTGGCCACCGACGTCGACTTCGGGCCGGACGGTTCGATGTACCTGACCGACTGGACCAACGGCTGGGATAAGACCGGCAAGGGGCGGATCTGGAAAGTCACCGCCGACGAGACCGACCCGAACGTCGCCGAAACCAAGGCCCTGATCGCCGAGGGGATGGATCATCGCCCCGTGGTTGAACTGGCCAAGCTCCTCGGCCACGTCGACCAGCGGGTCCGCCTCGAAGCCCAGTACGAACTGGCCGAGCGCGCCCCCAGCGACAAGGCCGCTCTTGAAGCCTTGCAGGCCGTCGCCCGCAAGGCCGACGTCAACCCGCTGGCCCGGCTCCACGCGATCTGGGGACTAGGGCAAGTCGCCCGTCGCGCGCCCATCCAGCTCGATACCCTGTTGATCCTGGTCAGGGACGCCGATGCCGAGGTCCGCGCCCAGGCCGCCAAGTCGTTGGGTGATATTCCCGTCAGGTCCGACCCTCTGGTCGACCTGTCCTCGGTTTTGACCTCGCTCCTAGGAGACGAAAGCCCCCGCGTCCGGTTCTTCGCCGCGCTCGCCCTGGGGCACCACGGCAAGCCCGGGGCTGTCGCTGATATCCTGGCGATGCTCCGCGACAACAACGACACCGACGCCTATCTTCGCCATGCCGCAGTGATGGGGCTGGTCGGGATCGCCGATGTCGGTGCCCTGGCCAAGGCCGCAACCGACCCGTCGGGTGCGGTCCGCCTGGGGGCGTTGCTCGCGCTTCGTCGGCTTGGTCGGGCGGAAGTCGCGGCCTTCCTGGCCGACTCCGACCCCAAGGTCGCCACCGAGGCCGCGTTGGCGATCTATGAAGCCCCCATCCCCGAAGCCATGCCCGCTCTGGCCGCGCTGGCGAACAAGCCGGGTCTGCCCGAGCCGCTCCTCCGCCGAGCGATCAACGCCGCCAACCGAATGGGTCGGGCGACCGACACCGCCGCGCTGGCTCAGGTCGCCGCCCGGGGCGACGTGTCGAGGCATGGTCGGGTGGAAGCCCTGTCGATCCTGGCCGCCTGGGCCAAGCCGTCGGGGCGCGACCGGATCAACGGCCTCTGGCGGCCGATCGACGTTCGACCCGCGCAGACAGCGGGGGACGCCTTGAAGCCGGTGGTCGGCTCAATCCTCAAGGAGGGTCCCGACGATGTCCGGGTCGCCTTGCTCAAGGCGGTGGCCGAACTCAAGATCCACGAGGCCGGCCCCGAGCTGGTCGCGCTGCTCGCCAGCAACACCGGTAACGCCGCGAGCCGCGCCGAGGCGATCAAGACTCTGGAAAAGCTCGACGACCCCAAGCTCGCCGAAGCGGTCAGCCTGGCGATCGAATCGAAGGATGGCAATGTTCGCGCCGAGGGGTTGCGGGTCCTCGCCAAGCTCAGCCCCGAGCAGGCGATCCCGGCTCTGGCCCGGGTGCTGGAGGTCGGCTCAACGACCGAGAAGCAGAAGGCGCTCGACGTCCTGGCCACCGCGACTCGCCCCGAAGCCGACGCCGTGCTGGCCCAGGTGCTCGACAAGCAGGCCGCGCAGCCCGACCCGGCGATCGCGCTCGAACTCATGAATGCGACGGCCCAGCGCCCTTCGCCCGCGATCCAGGAGAAGGTGGCCCGGCTGGTCGCGCTCAAGCCGAAGTCGGGGCCGATCGTCGACTACCTGATGGCGCTTGAGGGGGGAGACGCGGACCGGGGGCGGAAGATCTACCGCGACAACGCGGCGGTCTACTGCGTCCGCTGCCACAAGGTCAACAACGAAGGAGGCGAGGTCGG
>JAABUX010002637.1_pt1 | contig 25062 bp, 24 predicted proteins | sample 5561851 | NCBI WGS metagenome assembly JAABUX01 (sample SAMN10711883, study PRJNA513361) | rock metagenome | isolation source: Antarctica rocks | place: Antarctica: Victoria Land, Richard Nunatak red sandstone | collected 2016-01-03 | reverse complement strand
GCCATGAATGTGTGTCGGTTGCATGACTGGGTGGAGGGCATTTCCCCACATGCTACCCCACTCTCGCACTTTGCTCGCTTGATGAAAGAGGCTGCTTGATGGCACTGTCGATTTCGCCACCAATACCAAAGTGTCCAAGAACTGGATAAAGTTTGCATTTACAGCTGGCATCGCTACAAAAGGCGTGCCAGTTTTCCAGTGCAGACTGCAGGTCGAAGTCTTCGGTTACAAGAGCCTGAAAGTTGACCTGTTCACCTGATACCATGAGGGCTTCGATGAGAGCATTGCGTTCTTCGACCTGGTTGTTACGTGCCCAGTCCCGTTCCGCTGAAATCGCCTTTGCTACCCGTTCGGCCACTGCTATCCCGTGTGCCATCCGCAATTGTCGCAGTACATCTAACGACTCCAGGAGCAAATCTTCCCAACGTTGACGTAGTTCGTAAGAGACTCAGCCTGCACACAAATGGTCTCTTGAATCGGAGGTTGTCAGCATATCAGCATTTACCCTACCAGGCTTGCAAAACCTTGCCCCTCGACTACCGTCACCAGTGTCAACGTTACCACAGAGGTCGAACTGCTCTTCCAGGGCAATTTCCAGAGAAGTTTGCCATCGTGCTTGCTTACCCCGTAGATGTTCTGGACCAGGGTCATTGGGCTGGGCTGCAATGTCTCCTCGACAATCAGCATATCTCGCGTGGCGCTCAGGCTGAACTGGCTGGGCTGCAAACGCTCCACGCACCAGCGATCTTTGCCAGTTGTGCCATCGAGCGAGCAAAGCTGTTTCTTGCCTTGTGGATCATCGCCATTGCCGTAACCCTTATACCCGTAGAGATCGTGCTCGCTGAGCACGGTGATCTGGTTGTAGGTATGCTGGCGTTGCCAGCGTTGCTTGCCATTGCTCGCGTTTAAGGCGAGCAGCAGCAACTGGTTGGGAGCCACCAGATTCTGTCCATTCAGGTAAAGGGTATTGCCAATGTGTAATACCCGGATTTGCTCCATGTTCGGGGGCATGTGCGCCGTCCAGATGACGTTGCCGCTCTTGCCATCCAGCGCTTGGATGCTGGCGACTGGCGTCATGGGATACTGAGAAGGTGTTACTTGCACCTGCTTGAGCACATAGAGCGTCTGCTCGTGTCCTACCAGCGAGAGCCTCCATCCCTGCTGGCCGTCATACGACTTCTTCCAGACCACTTGCCCATCGTTTGCTCCTAACGTGATCACCGACACGCTCCCCTCACCCGAACGAGACTCCAATAGGATGGATGCAGCTTGTGTTGTCACGACACAATCCACCATTGACGCTTTGGCGTCGCTATAGCTCCACAGCACCTGCCCATCGCTGGCCCGGAGCGTTTGCAGCGAAGCCTGGCCAATGAGATAGAGCTTGCCTGCGCAAATGCTCATCCTCAAGATGTCTGCCTGCTTCTCCTCTTGCTGCCAGAGAGCATGACCATCGCGTGTATCCACCGCCAGCAGCAGTGAACGCTGCGAACTCACGCTTGCGATATAGAGCACGCCATCGACGACCTGTTGTTGACTTGACTGATACATCGCCGCAACCTTCACCGGCGATTTCTTCCACACGATCTTGCCACTGACTATATCTAACGCGCTCACATGGAGCGCTGACACTCCCTGATTGGTATCTGCATCCCTAGCCACCGCGTCCCAGCTCACCGTATAGGCGACCCCACTTGCTCCCGCATCCTTCGACATTGCCTGCGCAGGGCACCTTCCCTGTGGCGTTTGCGTGGTAGGACTCGGCTTCCCTTGTGGTGCCGAACGCGCCGAGTTGCCCTGGGAACCACAGCCCACCAGCAAACCTGTCAGCAGCATGCTCGCTAACAGCATTCCTTTGAGAGACAGATGGAAGAAGCGATTCATATTTTTGCTCCTGCATACACAAAATGGGTACTCATATCACCTGTGAGCTATTGTACTTGCCCATCCGCCTGACTCTATGGGGCATTTGACATCTTTGCGAGGTAATTTGGCGAGAGGGGTACATTTGCTCATTCGATGTCTTCGTTTCGGATCTTCCCACGAAAAACCCATGTAGGGCTACAGGAGCGTCTCGTGGGAAGACCCTAGAGCATCTTCAAGAGATCTTTTGCATAAGAAGCTCAGCTTGTTCACAGCCAAAGGAGTCACAGACCCGTCGTCTGCTCGGCTGGACTCAAGGCTCTGACATAGATGGGAGCCTTCATACTCTCATTCGAGCAGCTTTTCTCCTCTTTACCCAAGAGCTTTCTTGAATCTGCACTAACAAGTATCTTTTCCTTCTAAGCAAACAGGGCTCACTTCATGCGAGGGAGGGCCGTTTTCGTCTGCACTGAGCTAGGAAGACAAAAGCTCTGGTGTTGATGAATAGCTCACGCTCGTCTTTTTCGGGGTCTACGTCATCTGTGCTACAATAGCTGCAGGCCGGAAGTCTACCGTGTCAGGAATACGGTGGGCCTTTTTCTCCCGAGACTGGGAAGGGACATTCGATGCAGATACACGCGATCCACATTCACCACTTACTCTCCTTCGACACGTTTGACTGGGAGAAGCTCGATCCGCATCTGAATGTCATTGTCGGTCCCAATGGCGTGGGCAAGACCAACCTGTTCCACGCTTTGCGGGCGGTGCGCGACGCGTTGAGCTCAGAACGAGCCCAGGCCACTGGCCACTGGACCAACGCCGGACATCAGGGCACGGATACAGATACGCTCACCATCGCACTGGAACTCCAGTTCACCTCAGCATGGGAACAGCACCTTCTGCGTGCGTTCCTGACGGCGGTACTCTGTGACCAGCAGGACATCCAGCAAACAATCACAACGGCAACGCAGCGCGGCCTGGATCCTGATAGCCTGAAGCGTTTTGCTGCCTGGGTACAGGAGCATCTGCGTCCAGAGAGTCTTTCCTGGCTCTTTAGCGGTCGGTTGATCGTCACGCATGCGGGAAGACAAGGATGGCGATGCCAGTACGAGGCACTTCCAGGGCGGCCAGCATTCCGGCTGGATCTGACTGGCGGAGGAACACTTTTCGGCCAGGCCGCGCACAACTCCCAGACTGCGACGCAGAACTGGGGATCGCTTTTTGCTGCCTGGCACACCAGCCTGACGGAGCAAGAGCGTGGGCAACTGGACAACGGGTTAACCGGAGCCACACCAGAGGGGGAGTTCCCGGTGCCCAATCTTTCACGCCTGCCGGACTGGGTCTCCTCCCAGCAAGGAGTAGCGTTGCAGATTGTGGATCAGATGCAGATCGTGGACCCGACAACCCTGGCAACTCGTCGGGCACTCACACTGACCGCACAGGTATCTCCTGAGCCACAAGAATCCTTTGGAATGCGTTTCATCTTCCGGCACTTGCTTGACCGATCCCTCGTGTTTACCGACAACGTGCGCCTCTTGCCGCAACGCACCTTCGTAGCCAGGGACCTCCTCACACAGCAGATTGATCTGAGTAGTGGTGAACAACTGGCACCCTTCCTCTTCCGTAAGCAGAACGGGAACGCTGCTGACCGCAAGCAGTATATCGCTGTGCGGGACCTGTTTGCTCGAATGACAGATCGCCAGTTTGATGTCATCGTAAGTTCTGTAGAAGCTGAAGGATCACCGCTCACGGGATTGGGGAACTTACAGCAAGAGCAACAGCCAGACATCTCGTTGGAGGTTGTAACCAGTAGCCCTTGGGATGACATTCCCCTAGAGTTCAGTGGGGCAGGCATCGCTGAGGTACTCTTCTTGAGTGCGGTGCTGGCCGGGAGTACTGGCCGGGTGGTTTTGTTGGATGAACCCGCGCTCAATTTACATCCGACGATGCAGACGACGCTGTTGAGTGAATTGCAGGCACTCGCTCACCTCCCTGAAGGCAAAGGGAACCAGCTCTTGGTGAGCACACATTCACCAAGTCTCGTGCCGCCTGACGCCATCGATTGCGTGTCCCGCTTCACGCTTCAAGACGGACACACTATCCGTCGAGCTCTGAAGGTCAGGCAAAGAGACCAGGACGGCACATTGAATGCTGAGCAGATAAGTCAGAACGATTTGATCAAGCTGCGGCAATTGCTGCGGGGAAACCTGGCCGCGCGGGCACTCCTCTTCAGTCGCGCTGTCCTCCTGGTCGAGGGAGAGACCGAACTGGGTGCATTGCCAGTGTGGTGTCCGGACTTGGTGCGCCAGGACATCGCATTGTATGCCGTGGGCGGAAAGGGAGAATTTATCTCTCCACTCAAGCTTATCCAATATTTTGTCATTCCCTGGGCCATCCTCGGTGATGGAGAGGTCCTCTGGGATTTGCACGAACAGAAAAGCCCTCAAGGCCAAGTTGGCAGGATTCTGGCTGTCTGCAACCAACCCTTGCCTTCCATTCCTGGTGATCCTGGGAACAATCTTCAGGACTTCGCGCAGTGGCGACAAATGCTGGAAACCAGGGGCATTTTCACGCTGGCAAGCGATGCAAATGAAGGATTCGAGAAGGCTGTACAGACAGAGGTCCGGCCGGACCTCTGGAGCGAGACCAAAACGAAGTTCGGCAAGAATAAGGTAGCATGGGGGCGCTTCATCGCCGAGAACTGCTCGTGTCCGAAGAAAGTGACAGAACTGATTCGGAAGGTCATGTGTCACTTGCGTGAGCAGGACCCCGATGAGGACTCCTAACCTGAAGAATAGTTGTAGATTCGGCACAAGCGTTTTAAATGTTTCTATTACAAGCTACGTATTTGGTTGAACAAATACGTAGCTTGAGGGCGAGGGGAAGACACGAGCAAAAAGGGCCATGCTGTTTCGTTTACATCTCTAGGTCAACGGGAAAACACTTCTTCTGACATGCCAACTCCATCATTTGCGGAAGGAGAGACGATGATGGCTCCTCGCGGATATACTCCATGTTCGCAACGATCAGCAGCTTCTGCCTGGCGCGAGTGACGGCAACATTGAGCAGGCGCATGGCATCAGACCCCCATCCCCCACGCAGGAACGGTGCAATCTCCAGGCCCGGCGACTCCACGGTATCGAAAATCAGGACATCGAACTCCAGCCCCTGGAAGGCATGAACGGTCCCGATCCGTGCGTAGGTTTCCAGATCGGTTCCGCGTACCAGTGCCTTTATACGCTCACGTTGTTCAGCATATGGGGTGACGATCCCGATACATTCCGGCTTCTTGTTGGGCATATCAGCCAGAGCGAACCAGGCCAGTTTGATTGCGATCTCGGCATGACAGGAATTGTACCGTGAACTGCCACTCTCTGGCTTGAGTGCTCTGGCTTGTGGCATGCCCCCCGTATCATAGAGGACAACTGCGTGCTCTAGTTCCGGTCCCACCTTCATTCGCGGCAGATGGGGATTGCGATCTTTGAGCAGCCCCTTATAGATGAGTTCACGCACTAGATCACAGATATCGGTGTGCATGCGGCTCTGATTCTGATCCAGGCCGCAATAGCCGGTTGAAGCTCCTGGTGTTGCTTCTCTGCTAACTTATAGGTCTGCTTCGCCTCTGCCAGCCGCTCCTGGATCGGTATTATCTGTTCTTGCAATGTGCGCAATGGCGCGGCAAGATCCTCTACGCTGGTTTCCAGGGCTTTTTCCCACTCTCCGATAAAGAGCTGGACAAAGAAGCGAGGAAACGGCTGATGCGCACGCAACCGTTCCAGCTTCTTCATTTCAGCCTGATAGGGTGTCCACTGGCGTGCGTAGTCCCGTTGCAAGGGTGCAAGCAGTGCCTCCTCTGTCAGACGGGTTGTTTCTGCGTCCTGCATTGCCTGCACTGCCTTGGCATCGCGTTTCAACAACGGCGAAAGCTGTACCAGAAGAGGCGTCAGACGGCGTTGCTCTTCTGCCTCCAGGTTTTTCAGGTCTGCCCGAAGCCGATGCAGGAAACGCCAGAACCGGTGCCAGTCCTGACGCCCATCACACGCACACCTGCCACGCCTAAGACGGTCAAGAGGAGATGACGGGTGTGGTCGTTGAGGCCAGCCAAGATGTTCCGTTGGACGTGCTCTCTCGCTTTGGAGCGGTCATGCTAGAAGATAGCAGTAGTATAGCACTCCCCAAAGAATTGGCAGAGCAGTGGCAGGGATGTGGGGGTGCTCCTGGAGAGGGACAAGCCGCGGTGAAACTGCATGTGCGCTGGGAGCTCAAACGGGGGCAGTTACAAGGGCCAAGACTTACTCATGGACGCGTCAGTGACCGATCAAGCCCGTTCAAGGAAGACCCCTTAGCTGAGGGAAGTCTGTATATTGCAGACCTGGGATACCTGGACTGGGGAAGGATTGCTGCTCGACGAGCTGCAGGCAGTTACACACTCACCCGCGCTCAGGCCAGACCTCTCTCCTGGACGCTCGAGGGCGAACCACTGCAGTTGGATAGCCTGCTCCCACAACAGGTGGGACAGAGCAAAGAGCTCTGGGTGCGAGTGGGTGATGAGCACCGACATCTGATGCGCTTGCTCATCCTGCAGGTTCCTGAAGAAGTGGCAGCGCGCCGACGCGCTGATCTGGATGCGGATGCCAAGCGGCGAGGTCAGCCAATACGGGAGAGAGCCTGAAAACTGGCCGCATGGACCATCTTGCTCACCGATGTGCCTGCAAACCTCCTCAGTTTGCACGAAGCTCAAAATTGCCTCACAGCTCGTCCAACAGGCAGTCCAGGAAGGATGGCCTTTCCGTGCGGTGGTGGCTGATTCCTTCTATGGAGAGGATCGCGGCTTGAGAGGCGGACTGCAAAAGCTGAAGGTGCCGTATGTGATGGCGCTCAAACCGTCACATGCCTGGTGACATCCAGAAGACGCGGCAGGTTGCCTGCAAGATGTGGCGCACGAGGCCGGGTGGGAAGGTATCAAACACCCCGGTAAGTGGGCAGCGATCACCAGAACCTTCCGTGATGGCAGCACACAACAGTGGTGGGCATTGGAGGTCGCGGCTGGACCCTAGCCAGACAAGACGGAACGAGCTGTGGTGGCCACGACCGATCCACGGACCTTGCCCGATCTCACCACCTGGTATCTGGTGACGAACGTGCCTGCTCCCACCGCGTGTCCAGTCACCCCACACCCATTCGCTCCTGCGAAGCTGGAAGAGGTGATCAGACTGTACGGGCTGCGCATGTGGGTTGAGCAAAGTTACAAACAGGTCAAACAGACTCTCGGCTGGTCACAGTATCAGGTGAGAGGTGATCAGGCCATCCGACGACACTAGCAGTGGTCTGTTGCGCGTTCTCGTTTTGTTGGTATCACGCCAGTCACACTTGTTCCAGTATGACGGCAGAAGAACTGGAGGTATCTGAACCAGAAATTTCTCCCCGCACAAACATTCCTGCTCCTGCAGTGGGAACGGAGAAAAAAATCAGCGCGGAAACAAGAGAGCGACCACATGCGTCCTGGCCGCTGGCCTTGCGAACTGTGCGGGGATGGTTGGAGCCCTAGATCATGCTGCGGCGCTATTGGAGAGCATGGGGAGACGCGCCCCCGCCTCCTCGACTGCAATGCTTGCTTGAACAGCTTGGACGCGGACAGAGGCTCTTCCTCTATGGTACGTTCACGAAGCACCTGCTGCCTCAAATCTTGTGAGTTGGCTCGCATGCCTTCATTTTGTCATCTGGCTCAAGATTTTTGCAAGCCCTGGTCAACAAACTATCGGTATGAACAATATGGCAAGCAATCGGTTGAAAGAAATGTTTGACGTTTGACGTTTCTCACCTTACAATCAAACCGTTAAACGTTACGTCAAACGTCTTCTAGCATACTCATATCCAACCAGTGGAGACTCTACGATAACGGGTCAAGTTCATTTCTTGGGCAAAGGGGTTACGTGGAGGTTGTTGTGGTAAGAGTTGTGTTGGTTCAAGCTCAGCATAGCGCGTTGGATTTGCAAAAAGATTGTGCAGCAACGCAAGATTGTCTACGTCGCTTTGTGTAAAAAGAAACGGCGTTCGTGGTCCAGAACCTTTCGCCAAGCTATAGCGTGTAGGATGTCCATGCTTTCTTATGCTCGTAATCTCAAAGTCCTGGTCCCTGAGGAACTCGATATCTCGCTCAAACATCCTCTCGGCTCGACGCGAACGAGTACCTTCTATCGGTAGAGTTTCGTCAATTTTATAGTAGGATGCGAGATAGTCGAACACATCACTGCGTGTGCATTCGTTTGCTACGAGAAACTGTAGTAAACGAAAGATACGCTTTGCTGACTCATGTTTCAGGCTCTCAGAACTGCTTGAGTGCAACGTTGTTTTGGAGTCGCCCAATCTGTTTGCTCCTTTATGTCCCTTCCCACAAAGTGCCCGTATTGTAGCATGGAGAGGAAGCGAAAGCTAGCGTTTATGAGACTCCCTTTTTCTAAGACAACTTTTTGGCTCACGAGTTATCGATGACCTATCACAATAACAAAACATAGCACGGTAAGCACAAAGTAATCAGCTTTGCGAAATAAACTGCTCATTCTCTTGCTAAGCTAAAGTGTTGAATGATGTACTTGCTTCTTGCACCTTACCTTGTGACAGCTTACAATAGGAGAAGAAGGAGTGAGATTATGTTCTTTATAGGCTGTCCAATGTGGGGCTACAAAGAATGGGTAGGAAATTTTTTCCCTCCACATACACCCTCAAGTGATTTCCTACATCTCTACAGTACTCAATTAAATGCTGTAGAGGGAAACACAGTATTTTACGCCCTACCTTCCATCGAGACAATTGCTCGCTGGTGCCAGGAAACCCCGCCTACCTTTCGCATCTGCCCCAAAGTCTTACGAAGCATTAGTCACGAAGCACGTCTTGAGAATAGCAAAAACGAGACGTTGCATTTTGTAGAACGAATGAGCGAATTAGGAACACGGCTAGGGCCAATGTTTCTACAACTACCACCATCCTTTGGACCTACTCAGCTACCACAACTAGAAGCATTTCTCAACTACTGGCCGACTGATGTGCGTTTAGCTGTAGAAGTGCGCCACCCTGACTTTTACATCGAGCAACATGCTCTAATACTAAACACTTTGCTCAGCCAGCACAAAGTCGCACGAGTGATGATGGACACAAGGCCAATTCGCACTGGCTCAACGAAGGAGCAACAGGTACTTCAGGCTCGTGAACGTAAGCCTAATCTTCCTCTTCAACTTACCGTTACTACTGATTTTACCTTTCTGCGTTATATTGGTCATCCAAGTATGGAGGTCAACGATCCACTGCTTGACGCTTGGTCTGAACAAATAGGACAATGGCTCAAACAAGGCTCTACCGTGTATGCCTTTTGCCACTGTCCTTTTGAAATACACTCACCAGAAATTTGTGTTGCACTGTATCAACGTGTCAACGCACTGATACCACAGCCACCATTGGTTCGACAGCAAGAAACAAAAGATACCGAGATACAGCAAACACGTCTATTTTGAGCTATGCACATGAGAAGGTTGTAATTCTTGAACGATGTAGAAGTTCTCGAAGGAAGGCAATAATAGGTTTGCAGTCAAAAGAATTGCAAATTTGGGAATGTTGGCAATACGACATTTTATGCGACTCCATCGGCGGAGACAGTCGCACGATGGCGACAGGAAACGCCTGATACGTTCCGAATGTGTCCCAAAGTTTCGAGGAATATCAGTCATTCAGCACAGCTTGATACGAGTAAAGATGAGACGCTCTCGTTTATAGAACGCATGCGGGGATTGGGTACACGACTTGGACCAATGTTTTTACAGCTTCCACCATCATTCGCACCAGCTCAACTCGGACAGTTAGAGACGTTCCTCAGCTTCTGGCCTCAAGATGTGCGGCTCGCGGTAGAGGTTCGCCACCCCGGCTTCTACATGGAGCAGCATGCGGAGACATTGAATACCTTGCTTCATCAGTATCAGGTAGCACGTGTGATGATGGATATGCGTCCAATCAGAACAGGTTCAACAAAGGAGCAGCAGATGCTTCAGGTACGCGAGCGTAAGCCAAATCTTCCTCTACAGATAGCCACGACCGCCGATTTTACCTTTGTCCGCTATATTGGTCATCCTCGCATGGAGATCAACGAGCCATTTCTCGCTGGCTGGGCGCAACAGTTGGGGCAGTGGCTTCAACAAGGCTTGACGCTCTACATTTTTTGCCACTGCCCCTTTGAGGAACATTCTCCTGGTATCTGTGCCGAACTCTATCGACGCGTTAAGGGGTTGGTTCCGCTTCCTGCTTTGCCCTGGCAGTTTGAGAAACCTGATACAGAGCCTGAACAGGCGCGTCTTTTTTAAGCAGTGCAGATCGGTGGGTTGACAGCGGACGCTGCATTTTATGTGACTTTTGGTACTCGCCAGACACCTTTGCATGAACTGTCACCCGTTTTGTCACCTTTCTCGAAGATGCTATCACCTTCTTGTACAGCTTTGTGTACTTCTCTGTCATGGACTGCACTGAAAAGTTGCATACTACATATTCGCGTACAACGACTCGATCAAGTGTGTCAATTTTCGGTATGAAGCGTATCATCTCCTTGAGGTCATGAACCAAAAATCCGCTTTTCTCGTGCACGACTATCTCTGGTGCCGCTCCACATACGAAGGCAATAACAGGGCAGCCCACCGCCATAGCTTCGATCATCACCATACCAAATGGCTCTTCCCATTCGATAGGATTGAGAAGGCCACGAGCGCGGCTCAACAGATCGATCTTCTCTTGTAAACCTATTGGGCCAATAAATTTGATCTGCTGATCGTCGATCAAAGGGCGGACTTCTTTCTCAAAGTAGTCTACGGATATGGGTACGTTTTTATCAACGATTCCAGCAATCACTAACGGTACATTCGCCTTTTTGGCCGCTTTGGCTGCTAGATGAGCACCTTTTTCAGGAACAAGGCGGCCCAGCCATACGAAAAAGTCTTCTGGCACCTTCGCTGTAGGCTTAAATAGTGCCATTGGTAGCCCATGATGCACCACTCCTATAAAGTTAAGCGGATATGAAACATCTTCAAGCGCACGCTCACTAATGGCGACCATCGGTGCCGACAAGAACCATTCTTTATACAGTTCGTCCGCATCACCTACCCACGCCCCCACTCTGTCAAAGGGAAAGCGGCTGTGCAGTGTCGTGATACAAGGTGTTAGTACGTGAGCCATTAGAGGAAAAACATACATATCCGAACTAGATGATAAATGAGTGTGAACAACATCAAAATTGTGATCTTTCACATATTCCACAGCTTTGTGAATGTGATAATATGCTTTGAGATGATCTTGCCAGGGCACTCCCGCGTCGATGAGTGACTGTGGAAAAAATGAAACGAGCTTCGCAGATGTAGTAGCATCGCCAGGGGCAAACAGCGTAACGTCATGCCCCTGAGCCACTTGCTCCTCTACGAGGTTGTAGAGCACAGTCTCTGTGCCACCATAATTTTTCGGTGGGATACTAATCCAAGGAGGGGCTATATGCGCGACCTTCATAGGAATCCTTTACTCATACATACCATTCTTACCGCAACCATCCGCATATTTGGATGATAACTACAAACCCTTTTTTACACGATTGAGAACCTCAAATAGTTTCTATTTATGCAGAACAATCAATGATCTACATTAACTATAATCTATTTCACTCTTACACGTCACACAAGATTGTGTTATTTTAGGTGGTTAACGAATATTTACGATGTTTTATGTATCTTCAATTCTAGCAATAATATATTTTGATGGGGTATTTTCAACCTCATGCTCAGGTTAGTTTGTAAGGTGAGCATTTCTCAAATTCTACAATGTCAAAGTGAAGTAAGCCAGCCACGAACACGGATATACTTGTGCACAACAAGAAAGGTCTCCGATACACTTCATGGAAGTGTATCGGAGACCTTGCCCAGGACCAGAGAAGGAAGGAGAAGGATATCTACAGTTCTGGCCTATCAGGATGTTTTGTATCAATCTATGAATAATAAGATGAGTAAAGTTTTGGTACCCACTCCAAGGTTTTTAGAGTCGTAGATGCAGTGACGATCTGAAGTGATATCGCATGAATGCTGCTTCTACGCCATCCCCCCCTTTAACCCGGTACCAATAGTATATACGCCTCCGCCTGCTTCGTGGATTACTGTATTCTTCAATATAAAAAAGAAGGGCTATGATTGCTCGTAGCCCTTCTTTTTTATATTGAAGTACTTACTCTGGATTTGTCACTCGTGGTGGAATTGGCCTATCTGTTGCATAAAGCCTTCTACGGTCCCCCACATACTTTTGCGGTGTGGGTCTCACCTCTTCATGATGATAAGAACCACTTGCGTCGGTATTCATACCGGGGAAATTCGGACCGTAGTTGTAGTGTCCTGTTTCCGCTGGCGACAGTGGGCCACGTGCGAACTGAGCAATGCCACTCGTAATAGGTTTACCATACTCTGGCGACTCATCATAGAGATCATCAGGTATAGCATTGAAATCGTTGCTTGTCAGTTCATACTCAGTCATAGTGAGCAGAACAAGATTCCTCTTACTATTGACTCTGGCGACATTCAGCGGCACATAATACGTTTTCACGCGAAGGCCCCCACGCTCAACGAGAATATAATGAGTAAAGCGTGCTTGTACTTTACCAATGGGATACCCGTCTTTATCAAGAACTTCTTGGCCGATCTGGAATGGTGATTGTACCTCTTTACGCCCATACGCTTTTACGAGTTTCCTAGACAGAGGTGCCATCGGGTCTTCCAGTGCCCAACCCAAAATACCAACAAATACGAAGGGTATAGCAACGATAGTCAGCCAGGGGTTATCAGGAAAGAACAACAGCCCGACTACCGCTACCAGAATTGCGCCACTCAAGGTGAGCGGCCACAAACTTGGGTTAGGCAAGTGGATATGATGCTCTTCCTCTTCCTTACCTTCTACATTCTCTACTATCCCCTCATTTTCTACAAGGGATTTGTCCAGCTCTTCTGTTGTGAGATTAGCAGCACTTTGAAGAGAACTATCCATAAGCTCTTGCTCTCCTCCAAGAATAGTGTACAATTTGCGAGGACCTTTATTGATACGTTTGTCCTACTGCTAATAAGCATACCAAATATGTGTGAGGTATGCAAGCGGTTGGAATGGCGTTGAGGTTCAAGAAGGGGCCTGATAACTTTCTGTCGCTGTCACTGCATTTGCTATGATATGTCGTCATAGCAAGTGCGCTAACGTTATAGCTGACAGACGACAAAAGGAGAAGTCAGCAATGCCGCCTCTCCTTACTCTTGCTTTTCGTGATCTTGTGGAAGAGGAAGCTGATTCTTTGTGGAGGTCCCATTCTGGGTAGGAGCTATCTGGTTGCTGGCGTGCGCACGCTCAAGTGAAAGCTGCTGATGATGGTAGATACGATTGGACAACAGTGCATGATTCGCCGTCATCGCTACTTGCATAGACTCGATGATATGCTCTAACTGCTCTATACTTGCAAACATCTCTTGCATATTGAGGTTTCCACTATATAGCTTTGCCTGTCCCTCATGCTCCTCATTCCCATTAAGCCCATGATGTTCATGGGCGATTTCTTTTTGCAGGCCATGAAGCCGCGCAGAGACGTAGTTCTCTACGTTCTTCATCGACAACTGAAACGACTCATCGAGTGTAGAGAGACGCTCATCAAGCACCTTACTGACAACCTCGGCTAAATCATCCCAAGGAATCTCGGTCTGGACCTCTATACCATCAAAATTAACATGTGGCTCAGCAGTATAAGGGACCTGGTTAAAAGACGAGAAACGTTGGGTGATGAGTTGGTCAATCGCAATGAGTTGAGCCGCAAGGGCACGCTCTACAATACCCTCAAGTTGCTGTTTCTGCTCAGTCTCGTTCGGAACATATGACTGCTGTAAGTCAAGCTTCTGCACCACCATCTCTTTGAGCTTCCTCTGCTGCTCAGAGAGGCTCTGTGTAAGAGAGCTCACAATTTCCTGCTGAATGAAGGCAAGGCGCTGCTCGAATTCACGTTTGAAAATATTGATACGTTGGTCAAACGTCCGTTCCAGTTCACGACGTTGTATCGCCAGCTTCTGCTCCAGAATGGTATTGAAGGACTGAAGTTCATCTTGTGTGAATGACATCGCTGTATACCCTTCTTGCCTTTCACTTGGAAAGATGTACCGTGTGCTGCATGCGAACGATTTCCACAAAGTCGGTATCCGCGATATTATACGGCCTTAGGCTCAGCTAGTCAAACAAAAGAGACAGGTGGAGTCTTTTTGACAGCGGAAGTTTTCTCACGTTACAATGAGCGTGAACGTGTCAAGAAATTTTATACTTTTCTCTCGACCGCTCATTACATCTGATACAGAGATCGCGCAGCGGGACAGCAGAACAGTAGCTGGAAGACTCCCGCATGCCCCTTTGTTGTGAAGTACACCTACATTAGCCAATAGGAGGATTTCTCATGGCCGAACGCGTTCCTGAAAACGCCCTCGATCTGTTTCAAAAGCCTGCACTTGCTCATCTGGCAACAGTAATGCCAGATGGGACCCCACAGGTCACACCTGTTTGGGTTGACTTCGACGGTACACACGTTTTGGTTAACACGTCCAAGGGTCGACGTAAAGAACTGAACATGGAAAAGCAGCCAAAGGTTGGACTTGATATTGTGGACCCAGCTAACCCATGGCACTGGATTTCAATACGAGGACACGTGGCAGAGATTACCGAAGAAGGCGCAAACGCACACATTGATAGAATGTCGAAGAAATATACAGGCCAGGACAAGTATGGTTTTCATCAGCCAGGCGAAGTGCGCGTCATCTGTAAAATTTTGCCCGACCGGGTGATAGCCAGCTAAAGATTTCAGTAGCTCACGTCAGTTGTCAGACAACGAGTATTATAAATTTCACAGTGTAATACTTCTTCGCTAAAAGGCGTACACACCCGACTCAGCTAGAGAAGGAAGACTAATGACAATACCCTCGAGCTCTTTCAAGCTTGGGGGTATTGTCATTGGTTGAGCGAAACTGACAGCGATTCCGGTACGTTAGAACATACGTCGTTACGATGAGAAGTTCATTTGCCCGACGGGGGTATGAGACAGCAATTTTTGAGCATTACGCCACATCAGCTTTTCCCGTACCTCTGGCGTAAAGTAGGTGAGGGGTTCGAAGTCTTTGAGCCAGCGCTGGGGCGTGATAAAGGGGTAGTCTGAGCCAAACAAGAAGCGATCTTGTAAGCGCGTTGCGGCTTCACGTAGCAGCGTTTCAGGAATGTGCTTCGGTGACCACCCGGAGAGATCATTGGACAGATTGGTTTTGTGTTGCATGGCGGCGATCATCTCTTCATGCCAGGGCCAGGAGGGATGAGCACCGATGATGGTCAGGCCAGGAAAGTCGGCGGCTAACGAATCCAGGTAGATGGGACGGGTGTAGTCCAGCTTGATGCCCATGCCGCCTGGTGTGCCTGCTCCGAGGCCGTTGGTACCCGTGTGGAAGAGCGCGGGTACGCCCAATTGCTGAATTTTCTCCATCAGTGGGTAAAAGGTCGGGTCGTTGGGATAAAATGCCTGCACTCCCGGATGAAATTTTGCTCCGGCGAGCCCAAGGTCTTTGATAGCGCGTTCTATCTCTTTGACAGCGGCTTTGCCTTTATGTGGGTCTACGCTGGCAAAGCCGATGAATTGCTGTGGATAGCGTTGGACGATTGCCGCTATGTAGTCGTTGCCCAGTGCAGGGAGTCCGGTTGCTGTTTCCGCGTCCCATGCCAGCAGTACGCCGATCATATCGAGTTCCGCGTAATCAGCGGCTATCTGCTCGATGTCCTTCAGTTTGACCTCGGTGCGGAAGAAGCGCTCGGCGGCCTTGGCGTAAGGACCGAGCGTGACCTGCATAAACTCCGTCGTCGGCAGGTGGACATGAAAGTCGATGGCGCGTGGCATATCATGTTCCTCCAAACAAATATGTGAACACAAGCGTTGGCCTGCGATGCTCTGTATTATAGTCTCGCGTGGACCTTTGATGTCCAGTGCCCGAACCAGCAGAGGTTTCGCTATCTATACTCGTTGCCTCCTGTTATGACTGCGCCGAGGGCTCAAATCGGTAAAATAATTGCTTGCATTATCTCCCGTCGTCAATCGCCCTGCTCCACTGCACGCAGGGCTATCGTTGCCGCTTCATCAATCACATAGAGTTTGGGCGGTCGCACAAGCAGATCCTGGCTCCCCAGATAGCGAATGACCACGCCATATTCACGTTCAGCCGCCTCAAGCGATACATAGCCGTTGATGACATCGTTCAGCACGAGATCTACAGGACGTTGGAATGGGTTCCCATAACCACCTCCCCCTGGTGGATTGAGTTGGACGCGGGCATCTGGTGCGAGGGGAATAAGAGCTTTTGGTTGAGGACGGATCGTGTTGTTCACGAGGAATTCGCCTGATGAGCCAGATTTACCACCTTCAAGCCCGGTAGCGGGAAAGCGGGTGCGGTCAACAAGTGCCGAAACTCCCCAGGATGCATCACCTCGGTAACTCACCTCTGTCCATTGTCCTAATCCTCCACGATAGGTTCCAGGTCCACCCGAGTCAGTGCGCAACTCTCGCCGATGTTGGACCAGCGGGGTTACGCTTTCTATGACTTCGGCAGGTACTCCCGCGACTCCGCTCGGGAAACCGGTTGTATTCAGGCCATCTTTGATCGCTCGCGCCCCGGTGCCTCCACACTGAAACAGGCTGAAGGTAAAAGGCTCCTGGGATACGGGCCATTTCCCATGCCAGACAGAGATCCAGATCGGATCAGCGCCGCAGGCCATCAGCTTTCCCGGTATTGCTGGAGCTAATGCTCCAAAGATCACCCCCGGCAGGAAATGTCCGATCAAGTGGCGCGAAGCAACTGGCGCAGGCTCTACGCAGTTCAGAATTGAGCCAGGTGGCGCGGTCACATGAACCGGGCGAAATGCCCCCTCGTTATGTGGAACCTCGGGACTCACCACCGCCTTTATCGCGAACGAGGCGTAGGCGTGGGTATAGTTCAGCACCACATTGATCCCCCGGGAGCTTTGGGGCGATGAACCGTCAAAATTGATGAACAGGTCTTCGTCCTCGATAGTGACAACCACTTTGATGCGAATCGGTTCGTCAAAGCCATCGCTCCAGGACTCGTTCTCGTAGCGTCCGTTGGGCAATTGACGGATCGCCTCGCGCATTGCCCGTTCCGAACGCGTAATGATTTCAGCGGCAAGTGGATCAATGGAGCCTAAAGCGAACTCATCCATAAAGCGGAGAAGTTCGCGTGCGCCAACTGCATTTGAAGCGGTCTGGGCGTACAGATCACCAACAGTTTCGTTGGGAGTACGCACATTCGCACGGATGATCTTAAACAGCTCATGATTAGGCTCATCGCCTATGAACAGTTTCGTGATTGGAATGCGCAAACCTTCCTCGTAGACCTCACGGGCCTCGCCTGAGAAGATGCGTCCACCGATATCGGGGGCATGACAGGTGCTGGCAAAGTACCCAACGATGTGTGTGTCTTTGAAGACTGGCGTGAGCACCGTCATATCGTTGATCTGACCAGCGGTTTGCCAGGGATCGTTCGTAATCAGCACATCGCCTGGTTGTAGTGTTTCTGCCGGATATGCTTTCAAGAAATGCCGAACTCCGGTCGCCATCGCGTTAATGTGACCAGGAGTACCGGTGAGTGACTGGGCAATCATTGAGCCGTGCGTATCAAAGACCCCACAGGCCAGGTCCTGCGACTCGCGCACAACAGTGCTGAAGGCCGTACGCATCAGCGTTACTTGCTGCTCATTCACCACGGAGAGCAAGCGGTTCCAGAGCACCTGCAGGGTTATCGGATCAATTGTATTCGTCATTGAGAGAGAATCCTCGCTGGGTACGTTATAGTTCAACAAGAAGGTTCCGCTGCTCGTCAATATGGAAATGGCAATCCGGACCTACGATCACCGTAGACTCGCGCTCTTCAACGATTGCTGGCCCGGCGAAGCTTATACCGGGCAACAGACCATAGCGGTTATAGACCGATATATCGTGATACCCCTCCAATTCCGGGACATACGCCTTGCGGCTCCCCTTCCTGGCCGTTTGAGCAGTTTGAGCAACTGTCTGCTCATCTCGGGTTATTTGCAAGCGTACTCCGGGCGGCGGACTGGATGAAGTGACGCGCCAATTGATAATTTCAATCGGCACAGACTGACTTAGCCGCTCATAGAGACGGCGATAGACCTCTTCAAACGAGTTGATGATCGTGGAGACGCTATCGCTACTAAGCTGACCAGCCGGGAGAGCGACGTGTATCTCGTGACCTTGACCAACATAGCGTATATCCGCCACACGTCGATGGCGAATGTGCTCAGGCAAAACGCCGGATTTCTCCAGCAGTGCCTGACCTTCCGCCTCCATTTCGCTGAGCAGCGCATTGACCTTATGCCAGTCCAGGGAAGCGATGCGACCAGGCCAGGAACGCACAAAGTCAAAGGCAAGCGGAGCAGTGAGAAAGCCAACGGCACTCATGACTCCCGCTCCAAAGGGCACGATGAAGGCGGGTGAACCTAGGGCTTTAGCAATGCGAAAACCATGCACTGGCCCGGCACCGCCGAAAGCAAATACAGGGAAGCGATGTGGGTCCTTACCCCGCTCCAGAGTGTGGATGCGCGCGGCATTCGCCATGCTTTCATTCACAATCTGGTGGATGCCCCAGGCTGCCTCTTCAATCGAGAGACCTAACGGGTCAGCGATTCGCTCCTGGATGGCTTGACGAGCGGCAGCGAGGTCTATCCTGATCTGGCCTCCGAGAAAGTAGTCGGGATCAAGGTAGCCGAGCACCAGGTCAGCGTCGGTCACAGTCGGCTCAGTTCCCCCATACCCATAACAGACCGGACCCGGCTCAGCACCCGCCGATTCCGGTCCAACTTTCAATAACCCCAGGGAATCTATGCGGGCAATCGAGCCGCCTCCTGCACCAATCTCGATCATTTCGATCACCGGCAGCTTTATCGGGAGTCCTGACCCCTTTTTAAGGCGATACCTCCGATCGACTTCAAATTCGTGGGCAGTGAGTGGTTGACCCCGGTCGATGACGCAAAACTTGGCGGTGGTGCCGCCCATATCGAACGAGAGCAAGTCGGCATATCCACATGCCGCGCCAAAGCTGGCCGCGGCCAATGCCCCCGCCGCTGGACCGGATTCCAGGAGGCGGGCTGGAAAGCGAATAGCCGTATCTACTGTGACGATTCCACCGCTGGAAATCATCAGAAAGAGACTGCCCTTGAAACCGATGCGGCCCAGGCGCGCCTGTAGCTCGTGAAGATACTTCTCGACATGATCCTGTACGTACACGTTGGTGATCGTCGTTGAAGTACGTTCGAACTCGCGTATTTCAGGCACCACCTCTGACGAGATTGAGACGCGCATGTCTGGTGCGACGCGCTGGATGATGGCACGGGCTTCCCGTTCAGCGGCAGTGTTGGTAAAACTATTCAAAAAGGCAATTGCAACAGCCTCAATCCCGTTCACGACTAATTCGCGGGTCAGTTGCTCGACGAATGCGACATTCAGTTCCTGGAGAGTCGTACCATCGGCCAGTGTACGTTGAGGCACTCCAAAACGTAGATAACGTGGCACCAGCGGGTGAGGCATTTCTAGCAGAAGGTCGTAGAGTTCGTAACGATTCTCGCGTCCAATTTCGATTGAGTCGCGGAAGCCCTGTGTAGCGAACAACGCGGTACGTGCGCCCGCGCGCTCAATGACGGCATTCGTCACCAGGGTGGTGCCATGAATGAGTTGCCGCACACCGCTTGCGGCAATGCTCTCCCGCTCAAGCGTTTCGAGCACGAGCGTTTCGACGGCCTGGGATGGGTCGCGAGGCGTGGTGAGCGTTTTGCCGACCGCGAAACTACCGGTAGCATCATCGAACACGACGAGGTCCGTGAATGTGCCTCCAATGTCCACTCCTATCCTGTGCTGCCCGGAGGAACCTTCCATCAGTCGACCTCCAGCTTGGGGAAGCGGCTTAACGGGAAAATATCTACTTGCGGCGAGCGTTGCTGGGAGAGGAGACCGCCGTCAACCGCTATAATGTGCCCGGTGATGTAACTGGCATCGGAGGATGCCAGAAAGGCGGCTGGCCCGGCCATCTCTTCAGGTTCGCCCACTCGTCCGAGTGGTATGGCTGCGCCTCGCTCCCGTTTCACCTCCGGGTCCATACCTTGCGAATCAATCGAACCAGGAACGAGGGCATTCACGCGAATACCGTAAGGGGCAAGGTCGAGTGCCATGGCTCTGGTAAGGGCCTCTATGCCGCCTTTCGATGCATCATAGGCTGCCATCCCCCGGTGGGAGTGGGTGGCCCCTCCGCTGGACATGTTGATAATGACGCCTTGATGACGGCGAGCCATCACCTGGGCGGCACGAAATGAACAGAGGAAAACGCTCTTGAGGTTGACCGCGAGGATACGGTCCCACCAGGCTTCGTCCGCCTCAAGAAAGTGACGCTCGACATTGACCAAACCGGCGTTATTGACCAACACATCCACCGTTCCAAAGCGTTCAAGCACAGTATCAAACAAGCGATCAACCTGGCTCTTATCCGAAACGTCAGCAACACCAGGAACGGCCAATCCCCCGTGAGCAATAATGGTCTGGGCAGTAGCTTCAGCGCCCTGAACATTGACATCGTTGACAATAACCTGCGCGCCTTCACTCCCAAAACGAAGAGCGATAGCACGTCCTATGCCATGTGCAGCCCCTGTCACCATCATTATTTTGTTTGTAAAGCGTTGTTGCATCAATTTGTTACCCCTTCTCTCATGTTAACTAGCTGGAGCCAAACATATATCGTTATTCAAATGTTTCCCACAAGGCAACACTTCCGCACGTTAAAAGGCACGCTTATTGTACTTCAGTATAACCTATTTCAGCCTCTGTCCGTGTTTACCTTCTTTCGAGTAAAGACAAGACCTGTCCGTGTGAAAGCACGTCATGCGGTTACCGTTGAAGCAGGAAGTGCCTCTTAGCGATAAGGGAAATCCCGTTCCCTTGAAGGGGACGAGAGGATGTCAAAATCTAATTGGGTTGCACTTGTGGACGTGCCTGCAAGCTAAGCCAGAGAAGCGACATGAAGATTGTAAGCATAATCACATAGGGCATAAGAGACCAGAGACCAACAGCCTGGGCTAGATTGCCAGCTAGCCAGGGAAAGAGGGCAGCGCCCATACTGCCAAGACTGACAAGAAAGCCAATGGCACTTGAAAGGAGTCGAGATGACACAAGTTTCGACATCAACGCTATGGTTGTTGGGAAAATGGGCCCCAGGCTGAATCCTGTCAGGCATAGACCAAAAGCTGATATCGCGTTGATCGGCACTAGCCAGATCAGGAGCACGCCGACAATGACTCCAACAAGACAACCTTGAATTAAACGCTTCTCACCAATGTACTGAGCTACCCTTGCTAGTGTAAGACGACCAAGAGTGAGACCTATCCAGTAGCCGCTCACGATCCAACCTGAGATGAGCGTGGTGCCATGTCTGTCCTCGGTGAGAAAACTGTAACTCCAACTGCCCAGGCTGACCTCTGTTCCAACATAGAAGAGCAGGAAAAAAGCAGCAATCCAGACAAGTCTCAGTTTGAGCACAGCCATCAAAACATTGCTTTCTGTCTTAGACGCACCTTCCTGCGAAACGGCATTCCGACCTCTAAAGAACGCTATAATACCGCCAAACAATATTAAGCTCATCAATAGCCATATTAGGTAGACATTGTTCCAGGTGAGCCCAACAGTCAAAATAGTAGACGCGATGATCGGGCCTAATAAAGCTCCCGTCCCATAAAAGGCATGCAGATAGTTAAGTAAAGCGGTACTGCGCGGCAGGCCAGCAATATATGCATTCAGGCCCGCGTCCAGAAGACCAACGCCAAATCCTAACGGTAACAGCATTAATACAGCTATAGGAAACGGCGGTATCAAGCTGAGCACTGTTACGCTACTTAGATAGCACACCGTCCCCACTAGCAGAAAGAGCCGATTACCAAGCTTCTCGACCAGTAGCCCACTATTGAAGGCTGCCGTGAGATAGCCCAGGGTAGAGGCAAGAAAGAGAAACCCAACAACCGCCTTATCAATACTGTACTGAGCACGAATACTTGGAATCAGTACACCGATTGCGCCATCGTTTGCGCCAATGAGGATAAACGCGAAGAAGGCCAATCCCAGTTGCATGTGTACAGAAGGAATTCTAGCGGTTTGCTTCTGCTCATCTAACGTTTTTGTCATAGCTCTCGTATATACACGGCTTGCTTCTTAACGACCCTGACACGCCCTTGCGCGCCATCGGTTCTCGAACGCGCTCGGATCGGCGTCTTTGTCGCATTCATAGCTATCTCCTCACGGTCTTCTCTGCTCTCGACGCTGATCTTCAAGTACATGCTCAGCCTGCTAGCATTATGGCACTATTTTCTATCTTGCTGCTACCATTCTATTGACAGAACCAATTGAGAAACATACCATAGCATCTGAATAACAAGATACTTCCCTACTACGTACTATAGAGCATACATATCGTCTATACGAAAGGTATAAATATTTTGCTGCCTACACAAAATCATACAGTTACGCTTCTTATCTCATGTCCTGACCAGCCGGGGATTGTGGCGGCGGTCTCTCGCTTTATCTTTGAGCATCATGGCAATATCGTGCAATCCGATCAGCACTCAACGCCCGATAACACCTTCTTCATGCGCATTAGTTTTGCTGAGGGAGGGTTTTCGCTCACGCCGTTAGAGCTTATTGAGGGATTTCGTTCTATTGCCGACGTATTTTCGATGCAGTGGAGCGCTTCCTACTCTCGGCATCGCAAGCGCGCGGGTATTTTTGTATCAAAGCTCGATCATTGTCTCACAGATCTGCTCTGGCGTTGGAAAAGTGGAGAACTTGCAATCGACATTCCTTTTATTGTGAGCAACCATCGAGACCTGGAACTACTCGCGCAAATGTATGGCATACCCTATCACTATGCCCCTATACAACGCGAGCAGCGCAGAGAAGACGAGCATCACATTCTTGATTTCATCCAGGGAAAAGTTGACTTTCTCATTCTCGCTCGCTATATGCAAATCATAGAGCCGTTCTTTGTGGATGCCTATCCGCACCAAATCATCAACATTCATCACAGTTTTTTGCCAGCATTTGTAGGAGCCAACCCGTATGCACGCGCGTTTGAGCGTGGAGTCAAACTCATTGGTGCAACCGCTCATTACATCACGGACAACCTGGACGAGGGACCAATTATCGCGCAGGATGTCATTCACTGCAATCACCGCGACACGGTTGAGGATTTAGTTCGCAAGGGTCGAGACGTGGAGCGACGGGTGCTGGCAGAGGCGGTACGGTTGCACGCTGAGGATCGCGTGCTAGTATACGAGAACAAAACGATTGTGTTTTGAATACATGAATCGCAATGTGTAGGGGCTCTAATTCATTACGCCCTCGTTCGGGATATAGAGCGGGACGAGGGCATGCAGATAGAATATTTTATAACGCGTCCAGAAAATCAAGGACAATGCGTTGAAGTCATCCTCTCGGCGACCTTTCACCTTTATTGCTTCTCGGCTGGAAGCTGCACTTCGGTGACGTAGTGATTCGGGTCCATATGCTCCACCCGCTGAAGGTGAACCTGGCGGGGCGCGCCAATGACCTGATACCTGTTTTCTTTCATCCAGCCGTACAGGGCGGCGTATGCCTGACCGAGAGAGAGATCATTTCCAGTATGAACGGTGCAGGCCATCAATCCGCCGGGCAACGTTCGGGTGCTGATCTGCTCGTTGCCTGGCAGAACAGTGGGCAACGGAATGGCTGTTTCCACATCTATAGCCATGCTATCATCGTGCCACTCGTACCTGGAGTGCAACACACGCATAGCTGGTTGTGAATGTTGCATGTGCTGCTGGTCCAGGTAGGCAGCGATTTTTTCATACTGTCGTCCGAGATCATCGCCTATTGGGATGAGTTCACGGACAGAAGCGACGAGCAAGGCGTCAACCTGTTTCAACAGCACGTCGTATACTGGCATTATTCCCTCCTGCTCGATTTGGCGAAGTCGCGCGGCAATATACGCAAGGCGCGCTTGCTCTGTGTCGATCATGTGCTGCGTTTGCGCCTGCTTGAGCTTGAACATCTCTTGCAGTTGTTCCAAGGAAAGGTCTTCCTTCAGGAATCGGGCAATCTGTTCCAGGGGAAAGCCCAGCTCCTTGAGGGCTAAAATCCGATTCAGACGCGGAAGTTGATCGAGCGAGTAGGAGCGATAGCCAGTGTCAGGATCCAGTGCATTCGGTTTGAGCAAGCCATACTGATCGTAGTAGCGAAGTGTTGCAACGGACACCTGACCAACCCGAGCAAAATCGCCAATCTTGAACATAGTACATTCTCTCATTTCTTGTTTCTTCCTTCAATGAGAGCATACACTCTCATGTAAGATGAGAGTCAAGAGAAAAAATCAGCAATTTTAGAGTCGCTTTCAGTGACTCTAAAACAGGGCTTTTTTCTGTTGCAAAACTAATCTACAATATGTTACCATTGGAGGAGGTAGAAAAGGCCCCCGGCCAAATTCAATAGGAGCATTCATGAGCGAAATTATTCTGCGAACACCGCCTCCTCGCAAGCAGAAAATCGAACTTAGTCCCGAAGAATGTAAACAGTTAAATGCAATTATCGACCTTCTTATTCCATCCGATAAAGACTTCCCTCCTCCTTCCAGTCTCCATCTCATAGATACATTTCTCCATCATCTCCTGCTCAGTAAGACAACGACGTTGGTATTGAGCGAGAAACGCCTTCGCATGGTACTGCGCGAGTTAAACGCTTCAGCCGACGGGAACTTCTGTAGCGTGAGCGTAGAGAAACAGCACATGATACTCAACCATTTCGAGCGACAAGACCCGGCCCTTTTCCAGACGCTCTGGACTCTTGCCAACCATAGCTACTATACACAGTTGGCAACCATGCGACATCCTTTGCCAATGTCGTAACTCTATTTTTCGGCCCAAATAGATGGGATGCCAGCACCTATCGTTGCAACATATCGAGTTGATTTCAGCGTTGTTACAATAGGCTTAGTAATTATGTTCCCGTTGTTTCCTTCTGGCCTACTCCCAGGATAAAAGAAA
>JAABUX010002636.1_pt1 | contig 25064 bp, 22 predicted proteins | sample 5561851 | NCBI WGS metagenome assembly JAABUX01 (sample SAMN10711883, study PRJNA513361) | rock metagenome | isolation source: Antarctica rocks | place: Antarctica: Victoria Land, Richard Nunatak red sandstone | collected 2016-01-03 | reverse complement strand
CGCAGTATAGACGATATACGGAGTTTGCGGTCCAGCGTTCCTGTACTATACCTCTTAGTAAAGCAGAAAGCAGTACGTACTATTCCTCTGCAGCAAAGTTTAGAGTGCGATGCAGGCTTTACTTGGGGTTGTTTGTGAAGTGAGCTGCTAATTTCAATTATCAATATTATGAAAAATGGTGGGTTGGTCAATGTTACATCCATTGGCTGCTGTGATTCTTTTAGATTATGTACTGCAGAGTTTTTGATGCGACTGAGACTTGTGGATGCGACTGATATTTCTGACATGACGTTATTGTGGTAGTAGGATTTGAAGGATTTGACAGTTTTGGAGGGTTTGTAGCTGGGGTGTTAGATGATTGGTGAAGGAGGGATGGAGGTATGTTTGTGGGGCAGTATAGATGTTGATTGTTGTAGAGGATGGTGGTGGATGGGTTGTTCGTAGTAAGGCTCTGGGGAAATTGTTTGTGGTATAATGGGTGTATGGATATGATTGGGGACTTTGGGGTGAATGAGGTGATGGGAGGTTGCTGGGTTTTCTTTTTGCTGGTGGTTTGTAATTTCAAAGCGCGGCATTCATGGGATTACCTATGGTTGCTATGGTTGCTGTGGTTTTTAATGTGCTGTCAAGGTAACGACTTCTCTTTCCGTAAGATGGTCTAGATGTGCTTAGGAGCTTTGAGTGGTTGTTTGTCAGGCTACTTGTGATGGAGTGGGAGATAATTTTTAGAGGCGAAGATGTCATATGTATGTGCCCCTTGCGTGTCATAATGTTGCACTAGTTCAAATAATCTGATAATCTTCATCGAGGTTCCGTTTACTTCAGGTCAGACCATTGCTAATTCAACGAACCATACATTAATGTTGATCGTGCTGGACATTGTCTCGCTCTACTCGAGACACTGCATACTTGATCAACATCTCAAAGTCGTCGTGTCTTGTGTCTTCACCAGAGGTGTTAGTAGCAACAAATAATCGCGAGAAACATGTTTCTCTAACGACTGCGACTGTGGGGAATGACGAACCGTTCACCTTCACATGCCTGCCACTAATTACAACCTATTTTGCGTACATCTGTGACAAGCTCGGAGGTGGCATTGTCGACACTCGAAGATGTACAAATTCTGAAGATTTTGGCATTCCTCGCATTGGATGCCCCGAATCTTCAGTTTTTGCCAACCCTCATGCTCACACTCGTGTCTGTCGCGAAGGTCGTCGTCGATGAGTCGAATTTGTGCAAAGTTGAGCGGACCATCAGCACGGGCGACCACTTGATCCAGTCGTGCCATTAGGCGATATTCGTCCCACTGTGGGCACGTGCAATTTTTCCATTCGACACGGCAGACGTAACAAAACTCTGCTTTGCAAAGGCATCTATTTTAACGCCCAGTCAGATTAGGAAGGTTGCCTAGAGCGATGTATGGTCTTTCGTCATGTGGTTGCATCCAAAATTCAACTCTATCATTCTCTTGCATTGTTCGCATTGTTTCCAGCCCTCAGTCTCGGCAAGCTCCATAAGGGAGATATAAGTAGGATCCTTTGGGCAGTCACCTTCATGGGTAACACCTTTGCATACAGAGCATGTCGACGAGCTACACTGCGGACATACCGCTTTGTCGTCCATTATCTGAGAAGGAAGGATGAACTTACCGCATCCGGTGTTGTGACAGTATGTCTTGTTTGTGGTGGCGTGTTCGACGATTTTCTCCTCGAATTGTTGGACTTAAATCTTGTTGAGGAAAGATTTTACAGCGTCAAGTGGGATAGGTACTTTGCAGCAGCGAGGTGGGAAGAGAGACTCGTCTTTCATTGCGAGCTCAAAAAGACCTTCGGTCTCATCAACACCATCGATGCCGCTGATGCAAAGGTTGCAGTAGCAATGACCACATGGCACCTTGATGAGATCACGGGTAGCGTGGCCATCTCCGCAGGCTATGCAGTACTGGATGCGATCTTCGTATCGTGTGAGAAGGTGGTCGAAGGTGGGTGTTAGTGATTCGATTGGAGAGGGGAATCGGTCTTCAGCTCCGTCAGCTTCGCCGAACTTTGTACTTATGTGGAAGTCCGAGAGTAAGAGCGCGTTGTTGCGTAACTCCTCGCGATAAAGGCCCAAAGCCACTTCAGCGTCTGTGGAACCATTTGATGCTGGGGTAAGATGAGGTTCTTGGTTGAGGCTCATCAGGTCTTCGAATTGGAGAGCAAGTACAAGATCAGCTGTGGCATGGTCCATGGTTGCGTCAAGCCAGCAATCCAACGATGAGGACAATGATGGGCGGTTTATATCGCGTATTCTGTTACGAATTGAGGTGAGGTGCTCCGGGCGGTGTTGAGTCGACGGCTTTGGAATATCTAGTATTACCGTCGACCATTGACTTTGCGAAGCTGTTAGCGGCGTTGACGCAGTGCAATAACACAATACAGAGCGAATTTACACTCGCAAGGCAATAGCACAACAAAGAGTGTCTCTATACTACACAAGGTAGAAGATGATGTGTAAGATGCTGTCTCATGAAGAAGAGGATGTAAGAGGTGACAAGAGTGAAATTGATGCTGATATGATGTGAGCCCTAAGCTGCACGGATAACGAGTAGACTCAGCTTCCAATCTCACTTCAGTCTCAATCAGAGTAGCTCTGGCTCTGCCTTAATGAGGGTCTCCGTGCTAGGTACTGAACAACAGATGAGTTCGTAATATGTTAGAATCGTAGCCATCAACAATTATGAGTAATATTTTATTAATGCTGGGGGAGTACACTTGTTCGATAATTCAGGCTCATTATTTCATGGGAATTGAGAAAGTTATGGTTTATCTTGAGCCGTCTGAAGATTGAAAGAAGCCACCAGAACCGGCTTTGCCTCTCAGGCGAAAGGATCGTAGTTCCATACAGAGATCTACAATATAATATCAGCAGCCAGCGAAGCATTTGCATCTGGACGAAACCTCCACCTTACTACCAGTGAGTCACTCGAAAACACTAGCTCTCCCGAACAGTACCTTTCACGGTCAGTATACGTACCAAGAGAACACAATAGGACTCCCTACCTGGCTCAAGACCAAACAACAAGACCTCTAGCCCGTCATGATCGCCTACAAAAGACCTGCCCCCAAGATGGGGCTCCTTGATAACGCATTCCACCATCAAGGAAAACGCCCTTTTCGTAATCTCCGCAAACGTCGACGTCTCGTGCGCATCGTTCCCCTTGACGTCAATTGTAACAACACAGCTTCCATGCTGCCACGATTCGGGCACCTTGAAGCCCGCCGACGAGCTTCGGCTGAATACCAACGGCGCTAGAGACTTCTCCCCTACGTGAATCTGCGCGATTATTTCTCGACATTCTTTGTAAATGATGGGCGGCAATTGCATTTCCTTTGCTGGATGCTGCTGCCAGCAGTCTAAAGTGCTGGAGAGAGAGCCGTTGAGGAGGGGGAGGAGGGGGAGGGGATTGAACATCATGCGTGGGATGAACAAGGAGAGGAGGGAAGTGGGCTCGGTCGTATATAAGGAAACAGGTCGTTCAAGTGGGTGATCTAAGTCATAAAATATTGGTGGAGACCACAGTGGAATCAGAAGACGTACCTACACAGCGCTGAAATTAATGACATCAGTATATGCGATATCATATGCGAGCTTGGCAATACTATGCGTCTAGCTCACACTCTGCGGTACAATTTTCGAAAGTGAGAGCGCTTGTCGGTGCATTCAGCGGAAGAACGCTACTATACTGCCGAGGGTAATCAACTATCCATCTTGTATAATCTGTTCACCCCAAACTTGATCAGACCGACGCTCACTCGATCGATCAGGCCTATCATGTTGTAACCTTGCGAGACTCAGGATCTGGTAGCTCGAGTTTTGCAGCCCTCGGTAGATTCCGATATAACACAGTCAGGGGTTTCCATTTGCCCTGTCTCGTCATCGAGCTATGTGTAAGTCAAGTCTTGAAATGGTCCAGCACTTGATACATGTCTCCATAACTTATTATGATCCTTCCCCTGCTTCTTTCTTGGCGAAAAGCCTTGATGCACCTGATCAGACCGAGTGACACATAATGCGATATATTGACTATATTGGATTGTACAACAGGAAAGGATCGACGTTAGGGTAATTTATATTTGGGAGATTGAGAATCAATCTCCCCTTACTATAATACATGTAACATTGATTTTGGACCTGCCGCAGAACTTGGTGATCGGTACTCTCCAACTTGAAGATCATTCTTGTCTCTGGCCTGTTGTACGAGCTGGTGCTTCAAGATCCGATTGAATTCATGAGGTTCCTCGCAATACACGACAGAAGAACAGTTGAGTCCTAGTATGAATTGGGGGGCGAATCGGGTTGATAATACCGCATTGGCATCTACCACCAGGATACCTATTGTACTCGCTGTGGTCGTCGAGAAAATGCCATCGAGTTTGCAGAAGCAGATATGCTACGGACTATCTCCGTTGATGTTGGAAGAGGAAGCCACAGCAATGATAGTGGCTTGCGTCCTGCAGCTTGTGTTCCTAGATGAAAATTCATCCATGTCTAACGTTTACCATGGCTTGTATCTAACTTGATTAGTCCTGGCGTCAATCGTTACTGTCCTCGATTTAAGATCACAATAATGTGAGGTTGCGTTTCAACGTCTGGTCACTTCCTCAAAGCAGAGTACGTTCCTTCGCAACCTACCCACAAGGGCTATGTCGGAATCAACAGCTGACCAATCGCAGGTACAGATACAAAGTCCGAATCTACAGACATCAATAGCCTCAAAATCTGCTCTTGGTGCCGTGTTCCTCGTCCTTAATCAGATTGGATCTCGAGCCCTTACTTTCATTGTCAATCAACTCCTCTTCCGCTATTTGAGCCCAGGAATCTATGGGGTAGCCGCACAGCTTGAGCTCTTTTCGGTATCCATCCTCTATTTTTCTCGTGAAAGCCTGCGGGTCGCATTGCAGCGACAGCGGAGCGATGATGATCCACAAGAGGTAGATAAAGAGGAGGCGAATGGAACGGTGCAAAATTCAGGAGGGGTAGTGACTAGCTATGGACCTACACAGAAAATGCAAGAGGCTGTCAATGTTTCACACATTGCCATCGGTATCGGGCTTCCTTTGACTATGATCTTCTCGCAGCTTTATCTATGGAGAGCCGATGCTGCCGTCCTGCAAACTCGCCATATCCATAGTTCGCTACGAATTTATGCTCTAGCTACAGTTCTCGAGCTCTGGAATGAGCCGTCCTATGCTATTGCCCAGCAACAGATGCTGTACGGCACCCGCGCATCAGCAGAATTTCTCGGATCTTTCACCCGTTGCATGGTTACATGTGCTTTAGCAATGTATGCTAGCAAGACCAAAAGCGACCTTGGAGTCTTACCATTCGCTATTGGGCAATTAAGCTATGCCATCATGCTCAACATCGTCTATCTCTCCAAAGTCCTGCCCATCTGCGCCCACAATGCTGTCTCGCTCCTCAACAAGAACATCGCCCACAATGACCGCTACTTTCTTTCACGCTTCTCGCGCCCTCTCGTAACAATAGCAGCAACCTTCTACGGCCAGTCAATATTCAAGCAATTCCAAACAAGCGGCGACGGGTACTTAATCGCAACCCTCACCACTCTCCCCTCCCAAGGCGCCTACGCCCTAGCAACCAACTACGGCGGTCTCCTCGCCCGTGTCCTCTTCCAGCCAATCGAAGAATCCTCCCGCTCCCTCTTCGGTCGTCTCCTCCCCTCCCAGCCAAAAAGTGGCTCCAAAATCAAACCCACAGAAACCAAATCCATCGCCCAAGCAAAGGCCCACCTATCGACCTTCCTCCATCTCTACCTCCTCCTCACCCTCCTCGCCATCACCCTCGGCCCACCCTTATCCCCACTCCTCCTCCGCACAGTCGCCGGCGCACGTTGGTCCACCACCGAAGCTCCCGCCGTACTAGCATCCTACTGCTACCTCATCGGCCTCCTCGCCATCAACGGCATCCTGGAAGCCTTCGTCACAGCGGTCGCTACGCCTTCGCAAGTGGGAAGACAGAACCTGTGGATGGCGGGGTTTAGCGTTGCGTTTGCCGGGACGGGGTTTCTGGTGTTGAGGGTGCTGGAGATGGGAGCGAGGGGGCTGGTGGTTACGAATGCGGTTGTGATGGGGCTGAGGATTTGGTGGAGTTGGTGTTTCGTGCAGGAGTATTTGAGGGGTGTCGGGGACCGGGGTTTGGATGTTTGGGAGATGGTACCGACGGGGGGGAGTCTGGCGGTGGGATGTGCGACGAGGTGGTATATGGGCGCCATGCTCGATAGCAGGGGTGAAGGAGGTGTGGAGGTCATGTTGCAGTGCGTGACGCTTGTAGGGCTTTGCGGCTTGGGTGTCCTGCTATGTGAACGCAGGTACTTGTTGACTTTGCTGCCGGATGCCGTGCTTGAGCGCTTTCCGGCAAGTGTCAAACGATATCATATGACGAGTATGATGGAAGATGGGAGGAAAGCCATATAGCTCTTGAATATTTCGTCTATTCATATCTACTTTCTTGATCCGACGATGGACCAATATGCATCGAACATTACTTATACCATCTAATGGAGATGCAAGACTTACCTACGCTAATCATCAAACTTAATCTTCGTACTCTTCTTCCCCTCCGCACCCGTCTCCTTATAAAAAGCCCCATAAGCCTCATGCCCCTTCTTCTTCACCGTCGTCCCAAACTTCAACAAATCCTCCGGAATCTCCTGATTAGCCGCCCTCAACACATTAATCAACGCCCCAGACTGCGCCTTATCATGATCCGTAAACAACGTAATCGCCAAGCCCTCCGCCCCAGCCCGTCCAGTGCGCCCGATGCGATGCACGTAATCTTCCACCGTCAACGGGAACGTCACGTTGACGACGACCTTGACGGCTGGGATATCGAGACCGCGGGCGGCGACGTCGGTGGCGACGAGGAGGGGACAGGTGCCGGATTTGAAGCTGTCGAGGCTGGCTTGGCGGGCTGCTTGACCCATGTCGCCGTGGATACCGACGACTTTGAGGCCGCGTTGGCGGAGGAAGCTTTCGATGCGCGCTGCTTCTTTTTTGTAGAGACAGAAGACAAGGATGCGGTCGTTTTTCTTGGCGGGTCCTTGATGTTGTTTGAGGATTTGTAGGAGTCGCTGCTCTTTGCCGTCGGGATCGATGACTTCGACTATTTGCTTTATTTTTGTGTTGGCGCGCAGTTCCCCGGTGGGGTTGTCTTCGCCGATGGAGATGTGGACGGGCTGCGTCATGAATGTTGCCGCTAGGTCGCGTACGGATGGTGGCCAAGTCGCTGTGAACATGAGTGTTTGTCTACCTGTTGTTGAGGTGGTCGATATGATCTTGCGGATTTCTTCTTCGAAGCCTTTGTCAAGCATGCGGTCTGCTTCGTCTAGGACGCAGTAATTCACGTTGCTGAGGTCAGCAGCACCTTCATTGATGAGGTCGTTTAGTCGGCCAGGCGTAGCGACGATGATGTGTGCGGTTTTTAGAGCTGAGCGCTGCTGGTCTTTGGGTACGCCGCCATATACGCAGACGGTGGAGAGGGATGCGGGTATGGCGAGACTTTCGATCTGGGTGTGTATTTGGACAGCGAGTTCGCGGGTTGGAGACACGATGACTGCTTTCGCTGGTGCACTACCTTTTGATGGGGAGGACGAGGCGGTTATAGAGCGTATGCAAGGAACACCAAAAGCGAGTGTCTTGCCGGAACCGGTTTCCGCCACGCCTATTACGTCGCGGCCAGAGAGTAGGAATGGCCAAGCGGCTGATTGGATAGGTGTGGGTCTGTTGAAAGATTTAAAGGGCGCATGGGAGGGCGTCGCGGTCTTAGGAAGATAGGTGAACTGCGTGATTGGCCGAAGAGGAGTTGAGGACGAAGGATCTTTGACCGTGATGAAGTTGGTGGCGAGGAAAGTGTCAATCTCAGCTTGAGGAAGCGCTGATAGGGATGGATCTTCTCGATAATCTTCTTTGGAGGAGGGAGTAAGGGTAGTAATCTTGGATTTGTCCCTGGTCTTTCCATTGGATGTCTTGACTGTGGGACTTGGGACTGATTGTTTTTCTACATTGGTATCATCCTCTGCATTTTTCGACAATTCGGACTGAGCTTTTTCCGCCTTGCGCGTAGTTTTGGCAGTACCATTCTCTTCTTCTCCCACATCAGGCTTGAGTGTCTTACCTGCCGCATGAAGGGTATGTCCATTTGCTAGCTTTTCTAGCTTCTTCAATCGTTTGGCCTCTTTCCTCTGTTTACTGGCACGATCGCTTTCAGGAACACGGCTAATACTTACGACGTTGTCTCCAACATCAGCCACTTTTGCTTCATAGCTTGGTTCTCCGTTGTGTCCATTTGTCTTCCCAGGCTTCTTCAATCGTTTTGCTTCTCTCTTCTCTGCTTTGGTCTTGCTCACGGGATCACCGCCAGAGCTTCCGTGATGCTCTCCAACATCCGTCAATTCGTTCTTTCTGTCAGTTCCTTCCCCATCTCCGCCTTTGACATTCTCAACTTTCTTCAGTCGATTGGCTTCTCCTCTATCCTCTTTCGCCTCGCTCACAGCAGCATTGCGAGGGTTCGGACCAGGCTCTTCAATAGCAGCTAATTTCAGGTCTTTTTCACTCTCTTGCCCGTTTCGACTATTGATCTTCTCCTGCTTCTTCTTTAATCTTTTCGCCTTTCTCCTCTCCTCTTTCGAGTTTTTGCTTGAAATAGCACGGTCATTTTCACCCGGTTCTTCGGCTGCCTCTTCTCGCCTACGCTTCTTGTTTGTTTTGCCATGGATCGTTCCATTATCGACTTCCGTCATGGCCGCGATGATTTTAGGTACGAAATCCCGCAGCCCACGCAGCACTATACAATAATGTCTAAGATTTTATTTCCTAGGCGGGGAAGGTTTGCCGAGAAGGAAGCGAAAGAACTCTTGGCGAACTTGGCAATGAAATACAGCATCAGAGCTCCATCATACGCCTCGTCTCCCGATATCATGGTCCTTATAATTGTACAGCGCTTTCGCAAGTAAGATCCCTATCTTCGGGTATGCTACTTAGATCTAGAGACGCCTCACATTTAATAGCATCTCTGCGAGTAAGTATCGCTTTCAACCCGATATTCTGGATCAAACCTGGACTGGCTGGGTCCTCGCAATACGGTAATTGGTGGTAATGCGGACGACGAGACACGTCGCAAGCACTCTTTCCGAAATTCATCAACGGCCCTAGATCATGAGTTCGTGATATCAAGATTACAAGGCCATTCCTGAAAGCGTCTGGCTGTAGTATGCGGGGGATGCGCGTGCCAAGAGCTTGAACTGAAGTCGGCCTGGGCATGACGACCTGGCGGAAGGGAGCCTCGGGGACAGATGGTGCATGACAACTCCAAGACCGCTGCAAGGATCCGACAGGTAATGGAGGGTCTGGAAATGGTGATTGGCGAGTGAGAGATGGGTTGTGCCCTGGCTTCCGAGGATCAATTGCTACACCACTAAACAATTGACTACGCTTTGCCAGGTTCATATCAACATTCCTCGTGACCTGTAGAAGCGATCATTTTCGGCGAGACCTATTAGCGTTCCGTGACTGCGCGTATCAGTCTGCCGATTGTGGGGACATATGGGGGGGGGGGCGCATATTGCTTTGCGACAAAACCAACGAAACGAATCGGGTAATATCGCCTCTGCGCTCCAGGAAATAGGGTGACCAATCAGAGGAGATTATATTGTATACGCCAAGACCCTGCTTATACCACTCGCATGCCTTAAAACGTGGGTTTCTCCCTTGAGACACACTGCGCGTCGAGTGCCATCGAGCGCCACATATGCATGATCGCTATATTCGATAAAGCACTCCGCCCCTCATGACAATGGGCCAGATTAATGATGATAGCCCTCTTCCGACTATTCAGCTTCTTGACCGTCCTGCTCTTCACTTCCACCGCCAACTGCACCCTCGGTATAAATTGTCGCGGCTCCTCCCAATGTTCGGAACTGTTCATTAACATTGAAACCAACCACCTCATCCCTACCTTCAACACCCTCTTGACGAACGGCTCTGGGCCAAACTTCCCCGGTGGTCCCCTGGGACCAAACGTAATATACCACTCCGGTGACCTCATCGCCTGCGCCGAAAACGCCAAGTGGGCAGCTGGTTCGGTCTGCGTGTTTATGCAAGGAAACGTACCAGCCGAGGGTGTTCGAGGGTCCGTCATTATCGAACGAATGAGCGATTTAGCCTACCATTGCCATGGAATGTGTGGCAGCGTGCCGTTGAGTGGGGACAACAATCCCTACAAGATTGGGTGGTTGACGGTCAATTACACCTATCGGAAAGGCTGCAACGGGATTTGTGCTCTGCCATATGGGCATCATAACGGTAATGGGACAGGGACATCCCAGATGGGTCCGGTGGAGATAGCGACGGGTGGCGGCTCTTTGTCTGTCTCACGGGTGCGGCGAGCACAAGTGGATATAAGACCTGAAGGAAATGGTGATCGAGGTGCTAGTAGTTGATGGAGTAGAGCCATTGTTGCAAATTAAGATCATCAGAATCCAATCCATTAATAGACTCTCCACTGTGCCTAAATAAGCTTGACTGGATATCACATCATGAATGATAGGAGTTTATTTGACCATAGATCGAATCTGACGAGGACCTGCTTAATCAAGATACTTGGTCCTTGAACGGGAGAGTCCCGTTTTTCATCCGACAAGCATTCTTCAGTATCGCTTTCTCGGCAAATAATTAAGCTGTCCACTAAGTATGAAAACCTATGCACCAGGAACTAAACCATACAAGCCTCCATATTTTCGCCAAAGAAGACCAGAACAGATGCTTGGTATACTTACATGGCATGTCACGTATGCAGTTGGTATTTCTGTACGAGAAGCTGCTGAGAGTAGTATTAGTCGATTCGGTGGACACCTAAGTAATCGCTGAAATTATCCACTAGTAAGTTTCATTAGCGTACTAGCTCTAGCTCTGATTCGAAAGCGCGATAAGCGCTCGAGGCCCTCCATGCGCTCCAAGAACTAGGCCGAGGAAGGCAAGATCGCACTCCAATTGCAACCACAAACCCCTACAAACATGGCCAACAGAATTAGCAAGCTGCAGCGTTGATTGTCTTCGTGATGGCATGGTAGCAAGCTTGAGTGGCCAACATGGAATTACGCCTCGGTTGGAGCGATTCGCGTTGAAGGTGTATGGCTGAAACATTACCCTACCCTACCCCTGTGCCTGTGCCTCATTAAGAATCCTATTAAGTTAATGGATTGGTGCCTGTCCCGTTAGCGCGTGCTCAAGACTGTTGGTGTCAACCTCCGCACAGGAACGGAGATATAAGGTACATTGCTGACATGCAGGCGTGCGGTCGGCTTTGAGATCTCCTTGTAATATTTGGGAATTCGTTATCATGCTGCTGTAGGATTGAGATATCAGATTTCAGGAATCTACGAGCTCCTTGGAATTTCCCTACACAACAATCTATTAGGCGAAGTAGCCTTGCTCAATTCTACTGCTAATTATTGCGAGGAATTTGTTTGGACCTTTCAGCGAAGAAATAGTCGCTGTTCAACATGTTCTCCCAATTCTTACAAGGCGGGGGCCTCTATCCATCATTCTCTGGGCTTTCCACACTCGTCATACTACTCGTTGCATGGCTATCGTGGTATACTTGGAGGTTCGTTCTTGCGCCTGCACTATATCCACGAGAACCTAAGGAGAAGCCATATTGGATACCTGGTGCGCTCTTCCATGGGAGAAGAATCGTTATGTATAGTCTACTAATGTATCTGCCTCATAGTAATCGGCATGTGTAACGACCACCTCAATGGGTTCAGAGCTTATGGGTATTTGCAGGACATGGGATCAGCTTCTTCAAGGACAGCGAAGGAACGTTTAAGGAGTCTAGGTAGGGGAAACACAAACACGCTTGTCGTGCTGACCCATGCTTAGGTAATTGAGTGACTGTTGTGGCTAAGGCTGTGCAGGAAATACTTTCACGATGACCGCAAACCATTTGCAATTACCGTCATGGGACAACGACTGTATGCCGTCACATCTCCGCAAGATATCTCGATAATCTACAGGAACACCACAACTCTTGGATTTGACGAATTTGTCCGGGATACTATGCTGTCGCTAGGCGCTAGCCAAGACGGCGTACGTAAGATGTATGAGAGCCCGAGATATGAAAACAGCGATACCTCGGGCAAAGGAAATATCAATCGCCTTCACAAAATCTTGGCCCATGCTGGAGAGGACTATTACCGGCAGCAGCTTCTTCCTGGCAACCTCCTGGATCAATTATGGGAAAATATTGAGAGCCGAATCTTCCAGGCACTGAGCTGGGAGGGCTTCCCCAAGCAATGTACTACATCCACTGGCGAGGGTACCAAGACACTATCGCTCCAGTCATGGTGTCGAGAAACACTCATTCGCTCTGTGAGCGCGGCGGTTTTCGGCGACCGACTTATACAATTGGAGCCGCGCCTAGTAGACATCTTCAAGACTTTTGATGACAACAGTTGGAAGCTCACATATAAATTGCCTCGTAGCCTGGCTAAAGAGGTACACGTTGCGAAGGATAAGATCGTGGTTACGTTCGTCGATTATTTTGCGACGCCAAGAGACCAGAGGGCTGGAGAAACCTGGCTTGTCCGAACGTTGGAGACCGAGATGAGGAAGATAGAGGTTTCGGATCATGATATTGCAGCATTGTTTGGAATGCCATTCTGGGTGTAAGTCTCATATCCAAACCTTATGATCTGAAGTCGACAACGCATTTATTGCGTTCAGAGTTCAATGAAGGATCATCAGCCGGCTGAAAGAGAGAAACAGGATCAATAGCAATGCCTATAAGCTTTGCTTCTGGATGATGGCGTACATCATTCATGACCCTTCCCTCTACAAAGCCATCCGTAAAGAAATCGATCCGGCAGTCTCGAAAGGCCAGGCAGGATTAGTGTCTCGACTAGAAGACTGTCAACGACTAGTAGCCATCTACCACGAAATCCTGCGCCTGAACACAGCTTCGGCCTCCATCCGCTCCGTCGACGCGCCAACCGATCTTGGTAGTGTGACCATGAGCGCCGGTGCCAAGGTCCTTATCCCATACCGCCAACTCCACCTTGACGAATCTGTCTTCGGCGACAACGCCGCGCAGTTTGACGCCGAACGCTTCTTCGCACGTCCTGATTTGAGCAAGAATCCGAGTTTCCGGCCCTTTGGAGGCGGCACTACCTACTGCTCCGGACGCCATGTGGCGAAGAGGGAGATCCTTACTTTCGTTGCCGTGGCGCTCCATCAATATGATATTGACGTTGCTGCTGGAACGCTGGATCACAAGCCTCAAAGCTTTCCAAGATGTGATGTGAAAAAGCCTTGCTTGGGGGTCCTGCCGCCAGTTGCTGGGGACGATGTCAATGTGGTCGTACGGAAGCGGAGGTCATGATGTACAGCAGTTGTAGGGCGAAACATTTGAGAGATTGTCCGCTCCTAGCTTCGTGAAGGTCGTTTTGTTGAAACCACTGACGTCGAACACTCTTCCTGCCATTGCTGGCCCTCTTTTCTGCCTTGTCTTTACTGATACTTTTGCCGTCATTTTCTCTGGAATTGCAATATCCCCCATTGAAGCAAGCCACTCTTACCACCCTCGATCCAATGCCGCAAGCCCACCTTCATGTTCTTTACATAATCACATGAAACTTTTCCCTTAAGCTGCTCTTCGCGAAAGTCCAGCTCTTCCAATACCCGACTGTAATGCCTTATCATCTGCTCCGTACGATCCTCAAAGTTCGCACTGGAGAATCCCGACTCAGCAAATGCCTCTTTGTATGCGCAATAGTCACCAAGACTATCGAGCTTCAGTCGCCGCAATATCGGCGCCAACGCTTCGGAATGCCTGCTGGAGTTGGGCGGCCCGACAGCCATGGGGTCCGTGAAGATGACTCGACCTTCGGCTTTCGTAACCCTGCAAACTTCCTTCACGACAGCCTCCCTGTCCCCGGAGTGCAAAAAGGCATCTTGACTCCACACAACATCAAATACACCGCGTTCACACGGCACGTGCTCAAAACTCCCCTCCACAACCTCCACCAGCCCTTCCAACCCAGTTTCTCTCGTCATCTCCCGATTCCGTTGATTCTCCACTTCCGAAAGATTCAGACACATCACCTTACACCCGTAAGTCTTTGCCAGGTACCTCGCCGCGCCCCCGTAGCCAGCTCCCATATCGAGAATACGTGTCGAGGCGGTGATAGGCGCAAGGAGAGAGGCCATGTGCGAGACGGTGCGTTGAGAGGCTGCGGCAATAGAGTCTGAGGGGGAGTCGTAGAGACCGATGTGGATGTCTGAGCCTCCCCAGATGGTACGGTAGAACGTGTCTGCATCGGACGAATCGTAGTAGGTGCGGGCTGTGTCAGTGGCTGCTAAGACAGCAGAGCTTGGTGATGGAGCTGGCATTGTGGGACCGAGATGACGATTTACGGTCTTGACGGTTGGTCAATGGTGATATCTGTATTGTGGTTGATAGGCTGGATATAAGCCCGGCTACGTGCTTCAGTTGTTAGCTGATAGGATATACGGTCAAGCAATGGATAATGCAAGATATCCATTCAAGTGAATGCAAGGTAAGACGAGGTCATGAATCCCCAGACAATGGGCAAATACGCATGCGATCGATTCATTCCTCTGGAGGAAATAGACTCTAGAACAATATCTGGACTGTAATCTGGGGAGGCTTTCAATTCTTGACTGCGAGACCAAGCCAGCCAATTACAGAAATTCTAGCCAGAGCAAAGACGTTGAAACATTAAGGGAGCCCTTCAATAATCATGGACACAGAAGAGCTTGTTCGACATTGGGTTGCTATGACAAGGAAAGCATCCTCTGGGCGTTCCATGTCTTAGAAATAGTGTGTGAAGGCAGAAGGTTTCGTCGTTGACGGCGTGGCACGAGCACAAAACGAGACACCTCCCACTCACACTTGTTGCAAGCCTTCCAAAGAATCAGTAGACTGCGTGAAGAGAGTAGTGTCTCCCAATACCTACATTTACCGATGGGGTTCTTTGTATCATGTTCGTACGTTGAACTCCGAGATATTCTGCCGGCGGAGAACCTCGCTTAGCTCCCGCGCTAGACCGTACCTAGTCCCACGATGAGTCTTGGACATCACCTCGCTTTGGACGACGTCTTTCATCATCAACAACTCCAAATCATCCGAGATGTAAGCTAGCTCGTTTCTACAAAGCTCTCTATTGCTCCCTCTGCACTTACATGTCCTATCTGCCTACTTGTTGGGAAGGCACGAGCTCATGAATGACCACGCCCCATATCATCTGCTGTACACCCCGCTGACGCATCCGCTCCTTCAGGGTTAATTTACGCACCCAAAAGCGCCTTGCGGCCTCCGTCGTTGGCTGCGGGAAGCGCAAGATCTGGCTCGACCCGAACGAAACCAGCGAGATCTCGAACGCCAACTCTCGTCAGACCATCCGCAAGCTTGTCTCTGATGGCCTCATCATCCGCAAGCAGGTCACCATGCACTCACGTGCTCGAGCAAGAGAATTGACTGCTGCGAGGAGGATTGGTAGACACAGGGGATTTGGAAAGAGGAAGGGTACTTCGGACGCTAGGATGCCACAGTATGTCATCGGTCTTCGGAACTACGTAGGTGCCAACAAGTGACTGACCGTTCCATGCAGACAAATCATGTGGATGCGTCGTCTTCGTGTTCTCCGCCGCCTCCTAGTCAAATACCGTGCCTCGGGCAAAATCGACAAGCACCTCTACCACGAGCTTTACCACCTGAGCAAGGGTAACACATTCAAGCACAAGCGTGCGTTAGTCGAGCATGTAAGCCATCCCTGTCGTGTATGATGGCCGCACGGACAGATCCCAACTAACGCTTGCCCCACCAGATCCACAAGGCCAAGGCCGAGAAACAACGCGAGCGTATTCTGAAGGAGGAGATGCAAGCTAAGCGTGATAAGACTAAGGCTGCTCGGGACAGGAAGATGGAGCGGGTTAAGGACAAGCGAAATGCAGCGCTTGCTGGTGATGAAGAAGAAGAGAAGGCGGAGAAGACCGAGAAGAAGTAGGAAGGCACAATTGCAGGTCGTGCTGTGTGCTGATCGAGTCCGAGCAATTCATGTTGTTCAAAGTGCATTTAATAGTGATGTTATGAGACATGCTACATTGATGATGCGAACAATAGTACGGGATGATTAGGTCTTCGGAGTCCAGCATAGCCAATGAAATTACCTGTTAGGTATCTCTATATTTTGAAAAACAAAACCCTCTATCCATTCGCTTAGTATATCGCTATGACAACATAAACACTATGGTTACGTATAGGTCGTTCCATTCTGGCAACACTATGGGCCTTCAACGGGTCTAAGTTTACCTAGGTAAGGAATTATATCTGATTTACGCTAGGCTGGTTTGGATCAGGCTCGGATTTAAGCCTTTTTGACCGTTGAAGACGTGAGCCTCTTTCGTTGCGCAGCGTATAGACTTGTTGCGTACCTCAGATTCCTTCGTAGCCATGGCCTCGCCCTCCTCGTCTCGAAGTCCTCCCCGAAAGGACAGTCATCATGATCGCTACCACAAAAAGCCTTCGTCGAGGAAAATACGGCGGAAGGACGACAACGATCTCGAAGACCGCTGGGGTGATGAGGAGCACGTAGAGGAGGAAGAATTCGTTCAGTCGCCGCCTAAGCGCGTTCGCCTGGATAATGGCGCCCCTGAAGTTCCGGAGGGAGAATTGGAACTCGATGAGGAGACAAGAAAGGAAAGGGAAATGGAAAGAGACCTCGCGGAGCGAGACGATTTCGCGAGGAGGTTGAATTTGAAGGACTCCGAGAAAACAAAAAAGCTTGTGGAGGACAGATCATCAACGAAAGAGGGACAGGAAGTAGCTCGGCGGCGAGCCCTCGCTGAAGATGCAGCCGCAAGACAAGCGGCCATGCCAGACCTACGAGAGAGGTCGAGACAGGAATACCTCAAGAAGCGGGAGACAGAACGGTTGGCCTTGCTACGGAAGCAAGTAGCAGAGGAGACGGCGGAGCTGCGAAGCAACCCAGATTTGACGCGGAGGGAGAAGGACGAGTTCGCAAAGAATAGAGAAGTGCTCTCGATCGCAGAGGAAAGGCTACGGATTGACGATCACCGTGATGGGTATGTGATGCCCGAGGATTACATTACCGAGAAGGGTAAGATCGATAGAAAGAAGAAGGAGGAGGCGCTCTATAAGCGTTACGTTGACAGGGACGAGCATGGCCAAGAAAGGTACGTTACAGAGCAGGAGGAATGGGAAAGGGAGCAGACTGCGAAAGCGAAAGCCCAGGTTTCACAAAGTGAGAGGGTGGACGAGGGTGAATACGACTACGTCTTCGATGATGCGCAGAAAATCAATTTTGTTCTGGACACGAGGCTGGAGAGTGATGGGAAGCCATTAAGTAAAGAGCAGAGAGCGTTGCAAGAACAGTTGAAAGCAGCCGAAGCGAAGGCTTCTTCGATCGAGGACACGCGCAAAAGCTTGCCAATATTCACGTACAGAGATGGGCTACTTGATGCTATATCTCAGTACCAAGTTCTCATCATTGTTGGAGAGACGGGCAGCGGGAAAACTACCCAAATCCCTCAATACCTCCATGAAGCGGGCTACACCAAGGATGGCATGAAAGTGGGCTGCACGCAACCCAGGCGAGTGGCCGCTATGAGCGTAGCAGCGCGTGTGGCAGAGGAAATGGGTGTCAAGGTGGGCAACGAGGTGGGCTACTCGATCCGCTTTGAAGATGCCACATCGGACAAGACTATTCTGAAATACATGACAGATGGTATGCTGCTGAGAGAATTCTTAACCGAGCCAGATCTTGGAGCATATTCGGCCTTGATGATCGACGAAGCCCACGAGAGAACACTTCATACAGATATCCTGTTTGGGCTGGTCAAGGATATCGCTAGATTCAGACCAGAGTTGAAACTCCTCATCTCGTCCGCTACTATGGACGCTCAGAAATTTGCGAAATATTTTGATGATGCTCCAATCTTCAACATTCCTGGAAGGAGATACCCGGTCGACATTCATTATACTCCTCAACCCGAGGCTAATTATCTCGCCGCCGCTGTTACAACGATCTTCCAGATACACATCACTCAGCCAAGAGGGGACATCCTGGTGTTTCTAACAGGACAAGAGGAGATTGAAGCAGCCGAGCTGAATCTCCAAGAAACAGCGAGGAAATTAGGCGCCAAAGTACCGGAGATGATCATATGTCCAATTTATGCAAATCTACCGTCCGAGCTACAGAGTAAGATCTTCGAACCGACACCTCCTAGAGCCAGGAAAGTCGTCTTGGCCACCAACATTGCTGAGACCAGTCTAACGATTGACGGGATCGTATATGTGATAGACCCAGGCTTTGTCAAAGAGAATGTCTACAATGCACGAACTGGTATGGAGTCATTGGTAGTCACGCCATGCTCGCGCGCTTCTGCGAATCAAAGGAGTGGACGTGCAGGCCGAGTTGCTCCTGGCAAATGTTTTCGTCTCTACACTAAATTTGCCTTCCACAACGAGCTCGATGACTCCACAATGCCAGAAATCCAGCGGACAAATCTCAACAGCGTCGTTCTTCTGCTCAAGTCTCTTGGTATCAATGATCTCATGGAGTTCGACTTCATGGATGCTCCACCTGCCGAGACTCTCATTCGTGCGCTCGAGAACCTCTACGCTCTAGGCGCTCTGAATGACAAAGGCGCGTTGACTAAGCTTGGTCGACAGATGGCCGAATTTCCAACAGACCCCATACTCGCTCGATCCATCCTTGCCGCCGACAAACACGGCTGTGTCGAGGAGGTCCTCTCTATCATCGCCATGCTAGGCGAATCCGCCTCACTCTTCTACCGTCCCAAGGATAAGAGACTCCTAGCCGACAGCGCTCGAGCACGCTTCACCATTAAAGAAGGCGGCGACCACTTCTCGCTCCTCAATATCTGGAACCAATGGGTCGACAGCGACTTCAGCTACGTCTGGTCCCGCGAGAACTTCCTCCAGCAGCGAAGCTTGACCCGCGCTCGCGATGTGCGAGATCAATTGGCCAAGCTGTGCGACAGGGTGGAAGTAACAATCACCACCGTCGGAACCAACGATCTCGTTCCCGTCCAGAAATCCCTCACGGCCGGCTTCTTCCCCAACGCAGCGCGCTTGCAACGTGGAGGCGACAGTTACCGCACGGTCAAGAACGGCATGACGACCTATTTGCATCCCAGTAGCACGCTCTTCGAGGTGAACCCGAAGTGGCTCATTTTTTACGAATTGGTGCTTACATCGAGGGAGTACATGAGGGGGAACCTACCGATTCAGCCAGAGTGGTTGGCGGAAGCCGCACCGCACTATCATAAGAAGAAGGACCTGGAAGCATTGGGGACTGATAGGAAAATGCCAAAGGGGCAGGGAGCTGCAGGCGCCAAGAGCAAAATTTGAGCTTCAGACTACCAGCTCTCTGCTCAGAGGCCTCAAAGAGCTCATGCTTTAATATCATACGTTGTACTTATTTCTTCCGACCCTACACTCTACCTAAGAAGCTTGCCAATACGTATGAAACACCTACCATCGCGGCTGCTGCATACGCCCCCACTATCAAAAACGCCTTTTATCATGCTACCACTTGTCTCATCACCTTCCCGGTCGTACTATTCCCACAGCACGTGCTTTGAATTCTCGAGTCACGTTGAATTGTACTGTATCTACATAAATCCATACTACCATACATATCACACCATCTCTCCGAATCCAACTCTCCCCACTCGCAACCTAACGTACGACACAGTCTATCCATTCTAGCCATCGAGCCACGATCCTTCTCTACCAGCCCTCCGAATCCACATTAAAGCGCAAGAGCTGCATTCCCCACCGCAAAGATTCCAACGCTATCGATGACAATCATCTACAAATCACGACAGATTACCTTTCAACCGTATATCGATCGTATCCTCCATCCCATCCACACCGTCGTTACCCCGCTAGCCCTCTCTTTTCACCCTATCGTCTGCGATTTTTAGCACTAGGCTCTTCTCAGATATCGTCCCAATCCTCTCTATAGAATCAAACCTTGAATTCCGTTCACGATGGCGAAGAAGTGCCGCTTTTCACCAACGAGCGATACTAGAAAAGCGAATACTGTTCGAGTACCAGCCAGTCAGCTAGATGAATGGAGAGATGCTGTTTTGTGGAGTTTTGGACGTGCTACGGGTTAGCGTCTTATGTGATTGATATGATATGTGTTAAGGTGGATGATTGGGGTCTGGGGTTGGATGAAAGGAGGGTTGTACTTGTTCATGGAGAAGTTTGTGGAAGGGTGAGGGAGGAGTTTGGGAAACGGTGGGGATGCAAGATTCTGGTACGGGTTTATTGAGGATAGGAAAGACGATAATGCGTTTGTGGACTTTTGACGCTGCGCGACTGGTCGTGGTTAGGAGGAGGGAAGGTTGAATAGGGGCACGGTGATGTTTCCGTGACAATCGTTAGCGCAATAAGGAACTTGCAGGATCAATTATTGAGAAATTCGATTGAAAGATTTGTCCTGTTCGAGGTCAGACCTGAAGGAACAGAACACAAATTCTCAATGTGTCTCACGGAAATATTGACAAAGAGGTCATACTAAGGAAGGGGTATCCAAACAGTTGTATTGCTAAAAGAGTGCGTTGCCGTCAAGTCATCAATCATCATTGTCATCCAACCCTGGAGGTCTCATTTCTGGGTCAGGCCAGTCCTCATCTTCGCCCAGACCCGGCCACTCTTTCATCTCGTTAGCAGCATCAAGATTATCCTTGATAACACAGGGATCAGTGTCTCGTCCTTGACAAATCTTTGCCCTTCCCAGATTTTTGAAGCGCGGGCCAAGAGGACCGCTGACGTAATGGTACGCTCCAAACAACCCATATTGTCTGGCGTCATCCAGAGGATAGAATCGATCGCCCCAGTGACCATTGAAGTAGAACCACTCGGTGGGAGCATGAGGTGTCACATTCGAGGCGCGTAGATCGTCAGCGAGATAATCGTACGTGTACATATGAGAATTCAACGCAGGATCCCAAAGAGGTCCTCGGTCTGTTTCGTCGTGGAGTATACCGAGAGGTAGCACGTACGGGTGCGAGCCTGGGGTTGCATACATGGCGTGGGTTCCCGTGGCAGAGTATACCACAGGCTTTACTTGGTCAACGATCGGATACCACGGTCAGGGAATGTTACGATACTTACCCGCTTGCCGATCTTTTCCACTGCTGAGTAGTTGTACGCCTCTCCAAAATAGTGTTCACTGTAGAAAACAAGCTTGGGTATGCCATGCTGAAAGCGGATGAGTGAATGCTCCCAATCGCCGACGTGATTGCCGAAGCGTATGTTGAACACAATGTTCCCAAGGTTGTAGCTGTAGAAGTAAAACCAAAAGGCATCCACGATACCATTACCTTTGTTTACGGTAAGAAGCACTGCTGGAGCATCACTTCGTCCACCGTGACTCTGAGCTCCCAATTTTCTGAATTGAGGCCGAGCTCCAGCTTGTCCCATGTTGACCTCCTCTTGTTCTTCACCAAAATCGTCTGGTATGTTCTTCTGTCCCCCAAGCCAATCTGGCCTTTCTTCCACATTGTCATTGCTTGTCAAATATACATTACGGCCTTTCTCAAAATTGTTCAAGTCATTCAAATTGGTTAAATTTGAGTATTGTAATCGGCCTTGTATAGGGGTATAGTTCAACTCGGGCGTGACGTGGAAGAGGTGCTCGGCAATGTCACATGGCCAGAACTGCTCTTCGGAGTACAAATGAACAAGAGGAGCATAGTCTAGGACGTACTGAGGTATCTCGTGAAGTATGTGAGAGTCGTTGGACAAGTCCTCAGGTTGTGTTATTATGGATGAACAGTCGTCCAGATAGTCATTCCTATCTTTAGTCCGAGCGTCGCAGAGACGCAGCCAACCGCAGGCTTTGGACGTATCTCGCATCTCATCGTAGAGGATCAACAACGAGTCAATGTGAAAGAGCAATGTGATCACGGAAAGACAAATTGCAAGGTTCACCAGATTGCTCCGACTCGTGACCGACTTTGTTTTTCGGACTTCAGTAAGACGATAGCTGGGTGGTCCTATCTCTTTCTCCTTTCCGGGTGTTCCTAGGTAATCGTAATCCATCTCTCCCCCTGAATCCAGACCCTTCTCGAGAGATCCTAGTGGGCGTCCCATGTCCGTTATCTCAATTGCCGGCGTCCGCTCTCCCAGGCCTTTTTGACCGTCTGGACATCAAGCTCGGGTTAACTTCAATGTTTATGAGGAAACAACAGTGGCTATGATAGAAAGTGTTGCTGGGGGTTATCGCCAAAATGTAAGGCGAAGGTTATTCGGACTATTCCAAAATTAGCAAATGCATCTCTGGAATGTGAAGCTTAGTGGCAGGATCATTGGGCAAAGAAGTCATCAGAGCTTCGAGTGCAATGATTCGGTTCGAACAAATTGGAAGCTGGAATAGAGAGACAGACCAGCTCGGGCACTTACTAAAGGCGTCCAAGATCTGAATTTGCCCTCCTCAGTAGTGAATAGTGTTAGTAAGAATGCTTGTCCAGAAGCCCAGATCGCCAGCTCTGTTGAATAGGTATACGAACACTTGACTAAGAAGTATATGGGTTCTAGAGCGACCATGCACAAGTGGTTTGAAGCGCAAAGGCGCGTCATGTAGTCCGAACATGAGCTTCTTAGCGGCGCTTATGATCAGCACTAAGATAAGATAAGGGAAAACTAAAGTACAATACTGAATGTGACCAGCTAGGTTCCAATTACATGTCTTTCAAATGGCTCAAAGTGTTGTTGATGATGTTGTAAATACTCCAGCCAGAGCTTCTTAAAACAATGTCAATTTCACCGTTCTGTTGAAGGTTGTGACAACGATTAAGTTGTCCAAGATGAGGAGTCGCAGAGCAAAACGTCTCTTCGTTGTAAAAGGCTGTGGAAAATTACCTACTTGAAGATTCCTTTTCAGACGAATTACCGACCGTAACCTCTAGGCATGGCAGGTGGCTCGCACCCTGAGGACCTTGATGTGGAGGAGAACGACTCGGAATGGGAATATGAGTACCATGATACAGAAACAGAAGTGAAGCGTATAGAAAATCCCGCTTGATTATGAAAGCTCACGCCCGGTAGAGCTTCTATGTAACACTCGATCTCTCCTCTGCCATGAACTCCTATCGTACCAGGAAGCAGAAAGACCCGAACGAGTCGAAATCAGCAGCCGAAGCGCCGAATGCCATGACCCAGGAAAACGAAGAAACCCCTGATGCACCCGACGTCACGAATCAGCAAGAAGGGACAAACCTTGACGGCACTGATCCGATTAATTCTATGTCTATGTCTAAATCTAATTCTAATGGCGACAAGGAGGCCGAGCCAGCTTCAGACCCCTCAGATCGCATCCAAATACTCGATCTACATTCACCCAATCCCATTATCGCCTATCAAAACCAAATCTATTCTTGCGAATGGACATCCACAATTGGCACAGACGTCCTTCTCACAAGTCCAGGTCCTGACTATCCTCATCCTATCCTCCGAGAAGAACCAGGTGTATCCGTAGTCGCAACAACAAGTATCAAACTCTTCGGTAGACCAACGCAGATCATGCCTCGTGAGAGCAAAGAACCAACACCTGCTCCAGATCAAGCGACACCAGTCAAGATCCCCATTAACGTGACCTCCAGGAAAGCCCGCCAAAACCAAGCCAAATTCCTAGAACGACTGATCGCCATCAAAGCCGCCAAGGGCGAAAAGGACGACGTGACAGTGTATGCGCAAAAAGTGAACCAAGGCTCCGCACGGCGAACTCTGCCGCAGGTACCACCGGCCAATGAAATCGCGAACGCGGATACAGATCCGGGGGACGAAAGCGTACCAACAACGCCGACAGTGCGACGTGCGAATACCAGAGGCCGTGGCACAAGTAGTCGAGCTCGTGGAGGCAATTCGCGAAGATCCGGTCTCCGGACAAAGAAAGGAGGACTGTTCAAAGATTATAGACCTCAACTCTTCCCCACCGAAGGCGCAGGCAGCAGTCACCAGCCCTCGCCCACGCCGTCCAGCTGGCACCAGCTCTCCCCCTCTCCCAGCAATGATGACGGTAATATCGTACAGCCGAATACTGCAAACTCATTCAGCACTCCACCCTCCGTCCCACCACCGGGCTATCGTCCACCAGTGTCGCGCCCGAATATCGGTCCTCCGAATACCGATCGCATGAGTATTGATACTGCTCCCAATGTGCCGCCAGATCCAGGTGAGGCGAGTAGGAACCCGGATGCAGATCCAACGCATTTGTCAACTCTTCCGATGGTGGAGAGCGGGAGCGAGCAGAGAGTTTCTGCCACCGAACGCGAAGCTGGCGGGCCCAGCCCGCTTGGCTGTGAGGCGAAGAGCTCCGTTGGTGGTGGTGTTGGTGATGATGATGGTGATGGTGGTGATGGTGATGTTCATCTGGTTGGCGCTGTGGTGAGGGGCTCCGCGAGTGATGTTGAGATGGGGGATGGGTGATGAGATCGATGACTTCGGAGAGGCTGGCTGTGCCATCTCCTTGGACTTCTCGGATCGCTTCCATTGCCACGTGAGGCATGTTGATGTAAGGTGATCAAGTCGTTTGCCTTGGATATGAAAGATTGAAAGAAGAAAGAAGCAGGCAGTAGGCTAAATGATTGTCGGTTGCAATGAATGAAACAGAGGTATGAAGATTATATTGTTACAACGGGGTTTGAATTTCTTGCCACGAGGAAAAAAGTATAAAACCAGCGGTTCCCACACTATATACCAACCAAGCTTGAAACAGGCAGCACACCTGTCTCACAAATCATATCGCATCACCACAGCAGCCTACGCGCCAGTCGTATATCGCCTCACATTGGTGGCTTCTATGAACTGGCGGGACTAAACCCAAACGAGCCCCCCTGGAACCGTACGCGCAGCGCATATAAACAGCCGTCCATCCCCATCCCTCCCACGCCAACCGCTTCGCGCCCAAATCGTCAAGCTAGCACTCT
>JAABUX010002635.1_pt1 | contig 25067 bp, 22 predicted proteins | sample 5561851 | NCBI WGS metagenome assembly JAABUX01 (sample SAMN10711883, study PRJNA513361) | rock metagenome | isolation source: Antarctica rocks | place: Antarctica: Victoria Land, Richard Nunatak red sandstone | collected 2016-01-03 | reverse complement strand
GCCAGAAGTCACGACGAGCCGCTATGAATGATCAGTATATGCTTTCTGTGTTGGCGGCGGCTCTCTCAGACTCAAACTCCTTACTATGAGCCGCCTGTCAATAGGGTTTGAGATGCGCTAACCCTGAGGGATTAATGGGGATACCCCATTGATTTACAGCAATTCCATCGCGAAACCCAATGAAACCTCTAAACTCCTGCAAGACCATCTCGCCATCAAAAGCATAAATCCCGGAGATAATTCTTGCATCAACGAGCCGCCATAAACTTTTACCATCAAAATAAACTTTTGGATGAACATTAAGTAGTTTCTTGAAAGCAGAATTTATCTTACTTATATCACTCATTTTTTTGCTCCCGCTTTTGATAAAGTAGATAATTTTATGGTAAATTAGCTATTCAACAATAGTCGCTTCGTTTAACTGCTTATTTCTGAATGCAGTCTACCTTCAAACTTCAGAGAGTAAGAAAGTCTTGAAAGCCTCTTTCTGACGGGGAAAAATTTAGGCGGAAATAGCTTTTTCCTAGTAGCTTTAGGATGCAGTTGGAAAAACTCATCTGGTGGTATAGCTTGCGCTTCGTCCCACCGACCAGCCACCAGCAGCTCGTCGATATCGAGGTGCTGTTGCTTGTCACTCTGCCCCCACCACAGAACTTCAACCGCATAGCCCCATGCCTGACACAGATTTATGGTCTGGTTGTTGGCATCTGGGATATTGCTCAAGTTAGCTGTAGCTCCGGCGTCTGGTGCCAGTAGCACTCTGTTGGGTGCCAACTGTTGAAGATAGTCTTGGAGCGTGTCTGCCCCATAGTAACCAGCCGCCGCCGTGCCGATTACTGCAATGTCATGTAGTCCCATCCGCCATAACATTAAGGCAGCTAGAGCACTTTTTAGCGCACCCTCGCAGAGAATTACCAAGGAGTTCTGCGTGGCATCAGGATCTGACTTTTCCCGTTATCTTTTTAGAGGGTGAGATCGGTTCTTGACCCGCTGTCTCAAAACCTGATTCTCTCGTAGCTTATTGTCATTAATTGCAATTAATTGACAATGAAAGGTTGAAAAAAACCACTCTATTTGGTTGTTTCAGGACTTAGCGGGAAAAGTCAGATTCAGGCAATCGTCCCTGGTGTTCTGCCAAATCACGCAGATCTTTGAGTAAAGCAGTGGCTTCATCGTAGGGTTTGGCTTGCTTGAATTCGATCAGCTCCACCACTCTCTTCCAGGTTTGGGCTTCTTTCGGTGCCAGTGCCTCTAATTCTTGAATTCGCTTTTTGATCGCCGCATTCCGTTCTTTATGTTTACGCTTTTCTCTCAAAGTATCTGCGCTCGCCTCTAGTTCAGATAATCGTCGATGCCCCAGAGTGAATTGAGGAGTCGAGCGACCTGCACCTGCCAATTCCTGCAATCGATTAATCAATTGCAGGTCAACATGAGGTTCGCGCCGTACAAGTTTCAGCAAAAATTCTTGCCGTTCGGCTTCCGAAAGAGCAGACAGCCAGTTTGACAACGGTGAATCTGAGGGGGCTTGATGGCGAGGACTTGCCTGAGCCGCAGCGGCGACCCAATCGGGATCAAGTTCTACCAGTTCAATGAATGCCTTGAGGGGTTGAGAAAGCTGGCTCAAATTAGGGGGAATCGGTGGCTCAAACGGATCATCATCCAGTGCATTTCCAGCCAGGTAGGGAGCCACTCGCAACCAAACCAGATACAGCAAGCGTAAATCTCCACCCAACAGCTCATCACGGAGCGGCAGCAATTGTGGCAGCCATCCCTCGCCTTCAACCCACCCCTGCATTCCTTCTTCCTGATTGATTTCAATATCAAGGACAATGTACGAGTAAGTTTGGGTAATGGTGATAGCATCGGGAAGGTCATAAGGCTGAAACCAATTCGGGTCAATGAGCGCTTTAGGGAACCGAAACATCAGTCGCCAGGTGCCCCAGTTGGCGATGTAAAACATGACATCAAAGTATTGGGTTAATACTTTCTCTGGATTGCCGCGAAAGTCGCCATAGTTATAGAGAAAAATTGCCTGAGTTGGCGTGAGTTGAACTCGACTGGATAGGTTTTTGATCTCCGCCTGTTCTTTAGCGGTGAGCGGGCGATCAATCGTCTGAAATTCGTAATACTGATACTCACTCATCTACAATCTCACCCTGTTTATTTGGGAAATGAACTAACCTGCTCTTGATAGCCTTCAAGAGCAAATGTCCAAAAATTAAACTCACTCGCAATATTATCAACCACTTGGCATTGGGCGGTTGTTCTCATAGTAAAATTGGTGATTAGAGAAAAGCGCTCGCCCTCTTCGGTTGTTCGTACCGTTATACTTTTCTGATTGTTGGTTAGCTTAGATGCTGCTGCTCTCAAGCTATCAAAATCCTTCTCAACAGGTGGAGTTGACACCACGATTATTACTTCCACATTCATATCAGCTCAATCCCGCTTGTTTCATTGCTTTCCACAGGTTACTGCGCCGTTGATGAACCACTCGCCACTGAGCAAAGAGAGTTTCATAGTCGTGTGGGGATAGTTCCTTCAGAGCAATCATCCAGCGAGCATGTTCGGTATAGTCAGACTTGTGGACTGACTCCGGTTTAGGAACAAAGTGCTGTAGGTGCGTTTTCCAGTAGTTCATCACCTGAGCCAATAAATCAGCAGGCGCGTATTGTTTTAGATACTCTCGGAGAGATTGATCATTTTGAGGAGAGAATTCTTTAGGGCGAATGACCACCTGATAGAACTGAGGATAGCTGGACTGCCCCTTGTTCTGGATTTCGGTCAAATCTTTTGTCAACAGTCGCAGCAGGTCGTAGTTTTCACTTAACTGAATTTTGTCTCCAGGTAGATTGGCAATCCATTGGGTAATTTGCTGCTGAAACCAATTTGCTCCTTTTTGGGAATCAGCAACGCTATCAATCAGCCAGGGAACCCACCAGGTATCAACGGTTTTAACGGTTCCATATCCAGATCCGTTCCAGGTGTGGGGTTTAGATTTGCGCTCGACATAATCTCGCCAGGATGTAAACAACGCTTGGTGAGTGGATGCAGACACAGTCATCTCAACAAACGCTTTAAACATGACAGACCAGTTGAACCATTGGGCAAGCGCAATCTGTTGAATCTCCAGGACATTGGCGAGTTCTGTCTGGTTTAATCCCTGCGCGGTTTGCTGATAGTAGCGCAGCAGCGTATTGGCATTTCCCCGCTCACCCTCATAATAAAAGCCTGAAGTGGCGACCAAAAGCGAAGCTTCGGGTGTCCATGACGGATCTTCTCGATTAGACTTCAGCAACGCCTTGAGTGTTTCTTCAATCACAACCAGGCTTTCTGCATAATTCTGTTGAGTCAGCAATGCTTCAATAATGGGCAACCCGTTTTCCCACTGTTGGGGAATCGTCTCTCGCAGATTATCCAGATACCGCTCGGGTGCGTATTGCTCAACTAAATGCAGGTAAAGGTGATGCCAGTGAGAATAGATATCATTCAACCCTCGCTTCCAGAGTGAAGTTTCTTTGTCGGCTGTTAATCCTGTCAAAATGCACTGCTGATCCACTTCAGGCAAATGCTTGAGGAAATTGAGAACCGCATCACTATCAAACTTTACTTCCCGAAATTGCTGCTCATACTGTTGAATCTGTTGAGCAAAATGAAAGGCGTCCTGTCCTTGTTCCCGGACAGTGAGCCATTCCCACTGCAATACACAGTTGGTCAACTGTCGCTCTACATACAATCCGTCAGTGATTTCCATCCAATCTGGTATGCCCTCAGAAACCTCTGCTTCTGCTTCCAGAAGTGCTGCGGCAAAATCACGCTCGGGGGTAAATTCATGCTCAAATGCCGTCTGGAGCAGAGGTAGCATCTTGCCTGCAACGTTCTCTAAATCTTCAGTAAATGTGGTCGTGTCAAAGTAGGGCGGTTCCCAGTGAGCTTCTTGAGCGATGTATTTCCCTTCTTCTTGCGAGGCTTCCCATACGATCGCATCCCAATCTCGCCAGAGTTCAGACCAGGTTTGAGCCGGTTTCGCCAGAGAAACGGTTTGGGCTGCGGTTGCCTGAGTTGACTCAACTATAGGGGGTGGAGCAAGAATTTGCTTTACGGTTTGCTGAGTGTCAGGAGAGAGTTGAGCGCTCGCTTGCTCTTGCAGTTCAGGTGACAAAACCGTGAATAGCGCATCAATCAGTTGAGCAATTTCCTGTTGCGTTAGTGCATTGAGCAGGCGCTCCCCTGCATCATCAAAGTTTTCTGAATTCTTTTGATTCTGCTTTGGCATTTGGGCTTACCCCCTTTGAGGTTTTTAATCAAGACACCAGAGTTGACTTTTGAAGGCGATTGCTACTTGACTGAAGCGTGTAGAACGCTCAAAAGCTCTTTCTCATCAGCCAGCCCTAAGAATTAATGAAATTTTTTCTACAAAAATGTAACAGTTCCCGCCCAATTTATATGAGCTTCAGGAATTGGTTTCAAATCCTCCGATAGCCCTTCTATTACTTCCCCAGTCTTCTCCAAAACTATAACTATTGTTCTGGGAATTCCTCTATTTTTGGAAACACGAAAAATTACATGATATAGAAAGTTATGTGATCTTTGTTTATAAATGCGCTCGTGATTCTCCATTTTACTGTAAATATTGTAGATTGTCTTCAAATTCTCTCAGCCATTGTTTCTGGCTGCTTGGTAATTTTATCTAACACCTTTGAATGAAGCTTCATCCTCGTTTTGCTAAAAATAAAGAGCTATCTCCTCCATGAAATTTTATCTTTCCTTCTAATGTGTTTTTATCTTGCAATCTCAACCAACCACTACCAGATGCTTCATCGTTTTCATCACAACCTTCCCAGGTGAATTCAAGCTTCTCACCTGATTTATCTTTCACGACTTCACCATCGATTTGTCCTGTGACTAAACCAAATTGAAAATCACCCGCTCCCCTCTCATTGATTTCAATGTAAGCCTGCACTTCCATGTTAAAGTAGTCTTCGTCCCAATTTGCCATCTCATAAATGTGCCAGGTTCCAGGAAAATTCATGCTCGTTTACTCCTAATTAATCTGATCTGGGATAGCGTTTCCTTCTAGCCAATCGAGCGCAATCTGCTCTATTGCTTTTGGTCGATAACGATACCAGTCATCGGCAATGTTATAGCGATGGATTGCAGGTTTAAAGCGTTGAAATGCGCCTGCTCCTCTAATTTTAACAGTAATTCGTTGGGCAAAGTTCCTTAGTATATATTAATACTTTGAGGAGTCAACAGGTGTTGTCTCAAGAGCAATGGATGAAGTTAATGAAGCAGGAGGATTTGCGGGCGCTTTCGCCTCTAGGTAGTGATATGGAAGTAGTGGTGAGACAGAACCCTTGTCCCGCAAGTATCGTGTACAATATTAGCTAATGCAATTAATTCCTGAATATCACTAGTAAATTAGCATTTTCGATGACAAAGATTTTGGCATTCTTATTTTCCTCATTCATAATGCTGTTATCCAGCGTAGCACGAAAGTCGGTAGAATTCCCCGAGGGAAAGTATGAGGAACTCCCAGAACGAGTCTGTCCTGCCTGTGGTTCTCGGCATCTGATTAAAAATGGTTCAGCTCATAACGGCAAGCCAAAATATCAATTGTATTAGCTGCGGTCGCCAATTTGTTGTCAATCCTACTAAAACAACTGTTCCACAGTCAATAAAACAGCTCATTGATCGACTCTTGCTTGAGAGAATATCCCTGCGAGGAATTGCCAGAGTTACTCAGGTAAGTTGGTCTTGGTTGCAAGATTATGTCAATCCTCAGCTAGCTCGAACTCCCTACCAGGTAAAGGTTTCAGGAAAACTACCAGGTAAATTGAGGGTCTTCAGAGTTAATGGTGATAAATTTATTTAATCAAAACCCGGAATTAACCAGCTTTAAAAAGCTCAAACTTATATTAAATACTTCTGTAAAATATCGAGTGTTTAACTAATTAAAAGACACAGGTTTTAATCACTAAAACAAGCTAAAAGCCGTAGACGAAAATTATCGAAATTTGTAAATCCGTAGGCTTGACGCTTTATTTGTTTGATTTTATTGTTAATTCCCTCCATTATTCCACTACTAGTATGACTCAAAAAATAATTACAGATTGTATCCAAATGATTTTGGATTGTTTGTATGACTTGACCATAAATACAAGCTGCTTCTTTCAACCAGAGAGTAAATTCGAGTTGACCCGATTCTACTGTTTGACTATCTTGATATATTCTCCGAAATTTCTCTTTATAATTATAAGCGAGTCTCAGACGCGAAGATTTATTTAATAACTGCTCCAATTTCTCCAACTGTTGCTGATTTAAATCCTGGTGATTTCTCAGAATTAATACTAGCTGATTCCACTCTCTAATTCCTGTTTGGTTAGCAATTCTTTTCAGCTCATTGATTAGTGGTTTCCTCACATGAAATCTGTCGGTAACTATCTGAGCATTTGGGAAAATTTGTGGGATAATTTTCGCAAATTCTCCCCACATATCTATACTTACTTCTGACACCGTCTCTCTAATCTCTAATGGTTGCTCCATCAGCTTTTGAATGATTGATTCTTGATTGTGACCATCGATAACTTCAATTAGTTTTCCTCTTTCTAAATCACTCACTACTGTTTTTAAACTTTTATGTCCTTTTCTCATGGCAATTTCGTCTATACTAATGCGAAGGACTGATTCCCATGTTTTTTTAACTTGTGATTTACACACATGTTTAAATATTCCTTCAACTTCATCAAAACTTAGCCCTTCTGACTGAGCAACTCTCTCGATACTTGCTCCTTTAATTCTTTCAAAAATATTTGCTTCATATCTTTGAGTGTGTCGCCGTCGCCAGTCTAACCATTCTAAATTTTCTGTTGAATAACGTTGGCATTTACAACAATAGAATTGTCGTCGGGGTACTCGCAAATAAACTGCTTTACCAAAAACTGATAAGTCTCTGATTAGAATTGGTCTGTTTTGATGAAGTTCCGTTGCGATAGAATGACAGTGCGGGCATTCTATTCTATTATTATTAAATTGAATATGAAAACAAATACTATCTTCAATTGGTGTCCAACCAACCTGAAGGGGTTACAAGGAGGTCTGGAATGCAGACAAGATAAGCTCTTTGGCCCTCAGACCTCGTTGATAATACTTCCACTTATTGCGAGTTAATCTCATTAACTCCGCCACTGCGTCTGCGCATTGTTCGATGAAATTAACCCAAGTCTGTCCATACAAGCCAACATAAAAGCTACTGTGCCGTCTAACTGTCCGACCAAATTCTTTGACCCGACCTACATATTTCTGTAAACCCATCTGCTTAATCTTTCTACCCTGAAATGTGGCAGTTGTATAGGCAATCATTATTAATAAAATCATTGCCCTCACCCGGAAGTCTGTTACCAGAGTCTCTTCTAAATTGTAGCCACCACTCTTAAAATCTCTAAACATCTCTTCAATATCAAATCTTTTTTGATATGATTTAATTGCTAAGTCTAAATTATCAAGATTTGTCATAATAAACCAGCCTTCATCTGGTGCCCATCCTTGATATTTCTTCTTCCATTTGGCTGCTAAATTAAACCGTTCGAATCCTTTCTGCTTAGTGACTTTTACTCCTTCTAGATAGAGAGAAGTACCAGGACTCAATCCTAAAGCTTCCAACTGCACCCAAATTCCATCTGCTAATTGAATGTATTCATTCTTTTTTAAACGTAAACAGAAGTACACTCCCTCTTGAGCTAACCAGTTCGCCAATTTTACCGAGCAAAATTCTCTGTCCCCCAATACTACTGTTTTATAATTCTTGAACAGATGCAAAACTTTGTTGCAGAATGCAATTTGCTCTTCATAATTAGTACTTCCTTTTTTGGGGAGTAGCTCAAAGTAAATTGGGATGGCGCGTTGCTCCCAAATCAAACTAATCATTAACAGATTAATACATCCCCAGTTAGTACGATCAATCGCAATATGAAGTACTTGATTACAGTCAAAATCGGTGGTCAACCAGTTTTCAATAAAGGGGAACCAAAGTTTTTCAACCTTCAGTACTGGTAGCGACAAAAATCTCTGCAGTCTATGCCGCCGACTTTCAAACTTTATAGGCAATGGAAGGGCGGTAGCTAAGGCTTCCAGTTTCACCATTTTGATAGATTGCAGCAGATCAATCAAAATACTTAGCAGCAGATATTGGCACGGTTCAAGTTGACTTTTGAGGTAAATTTGGTAAAATTCAGGCATGTTATCATTAAGGAGATCTTGTTGACAAAACCAGACCTCTTCTCTTTATACCATGAATACCTAAAACCTTTAGCCTGCAAGCACTTCAGACCTCCTTGTAACCCCTTCAGGTCCAACCAACTACATTAGACTGAGGTAAATCTAGCAATTTTGTTAAGTTACTTTCCATTATCATTAGACTAAATCCCTTAGGAAAAATTACAATGTCTAGAAAATAGACAAAAGCAGACTATTTTTTGACCTAAAGTAGTTGATTTGAACTACTTTTACTATTTTATTAGAAATTGATACTTTTTTCTACCTGATTCGTAAAGTTAGATTCGGCTCCAAGCATTACTCTTTAAGCAATTCAGCTTTTCTGTAACTAAAAATACAACTTATGCATCAGAAAAACTTATCACCACTGAATCTGGAGAGCCTAAATTGACCATTGAATGTGACGAGATGTGGTCATTTGTTAATCGCAAGGAAAATGAGGTCTATATCTGGCTAGCAATTGACCGTAGTTCCCGAAAAATTATCGGTTGCTATATCGGAGATAGAACCAGAAAATCAGCCCGTAAATTATGGGCTTCCTTCTGAAGGGGTTACAAGGAGGTCTGAAGTGCTTGCAGGCTAAAGGTTTTAGGTATTTATGGTATAAAGAAAAGAGGTCTAGCTTTGTCAACAAGACCTCCTTAATGATATTATGCCTGAATTTTACCAAATCTACCTCAAAAGTCAACTTGAACCGTGCCAATATCTGTTGCTAAGTATTTTGATTGATATAGCAATCCTAAATGAGACCCAAACACAGTCCTACTGGAATACGCCTACGAGAGGGAGCCGGTTTCCAGGTGTTTGTAAATCAAATAGGATTGCTATAGTAGTGCAATCTATCAAAATGGTGAAACTGGAAGCCTTAGCTACCGCCCTTCCATTGCCTATAAAGTTTGAAAGTCGGCGTCATAGACTGCAAAGATTTTTGTCGCTACCGATATTGAAGGTCGAAAAACTTTGGTTTCCCGAGATTTTTTCCTGACATTATGCCACGCCTAAGTGTTGGGTAGAGTCGAGGGGGGATATTATTCCCCGCCCCTCTATTAGAGTCGATGCCCGTGTTGCCACGGGACACCTCTCCTTCAGAACCGTGCGTAAAACTTTCGCCTTACACGGCTCCTGGTTTACAGATACTCGGACAGCGTTAAACTGCCTTTCTAGCTCGCACTTCTCCATGGACGGATTCGTGTTGATGACATTCTCTGTGGAGTACTTCCAGGTTCTTTGACTTCCGATTAAGACGGTTGCCATCGATATGGTGTAGCTCAATGATGTCATCAGGAAAGAATTTAAAACCGCACTGATTACAGGTGTGCTTCTGTCTTTTCAGGAGGTCAACAGTTATTCCGTTGTAGCTTTTGTTAGAACGCTCACTCCAGTAGATATAGCAATCCTAGTTGATTTTCAAATCTATGGTACACTTATACCAAAAGATTATTTGTTGGTTATACCTATGAAAAACTTTTTGCTAGAACAACAAAAAAAAGAAGAAAGATTAGCCATTTTGACAGAGTTTATTCAAAGCAATCCTTCAGCTAGAGAACTCAAACGGGCAATGGCAGTAAAAATGGCGCTACAGGGTACACTTTACTCTAAAATTACCAAACTTATGGGTATGCATAAGTCTTGCATCACAACTTGGAAACAAAAATTTGAAGCTAAAGGTTTGGAGGGGATAAAACTAGCTTATCATGGCAGGTTAAGTTATTTGACATCAGAACAAAAAGCAGAAACTATTACTTGGTTGCATCAACAATAATATTGGGATTTAGATGAATTAGTTACTTATTTAGATGAAAAGTATGGAATAATTTATAAATCTAAACAAAGCTATTATGAGTTGCTGTCGGCAGCAGGTATTAGCTGGAAGAAATCACAGAAAGTCAACCCAAGGTTCGACCCAGAATTAGTCAAAACAAAGACAGAAGAGATCATTAATTTCGTCAGTCATAATCAAGCTGAGATTGAGGCTGGGCAGTTGGTTGTATTTTTTTTAGATGAGTGTCATTTGCTCGGTAATGATGTGTGTGGATACGTTTGGGGTCAAACGAATAGCAGAATTGAGATTCCAATCAAAAACATCAAAGATAGGCAAACTTATTTTGGAGCATTAAATTATCAAACGCAAGAGTTTATTGCCCGTGAATATCCAGCCGGAAATGCAGAAAATACAGTAGACTTTATTAAAGATTTACGAAAACAGCATCCTGGGCGAAGAATTGCTTTGATTTGGGATGGGGCTAGTTATCATAAGTCAGATGAGATTAAAGAGTTCTTGGCATCAGTTAACGATAACTATGAACCGGCTCAATGGCCAATAACTTGTATTCTATTTGCACCCAATGCACCTGAACAAAATCCTGTAGAAGATGTTTGGTTACAAACCAAGAACTTTTTAAGAAAGTTTTGGCCTCTATGCAAGTCTTTTACTGTTTTCAAGTGGCTTTTTAAATTCTTTACCAATCACCAAGAATTTGATTTTCCTAAGCTGCATCAGTATGCACCCTGTTTGAATCTCAATTAGGATTGCTATATCTCAAGCCCTGATTATTTCGTTGGTTCTGGCTTTATGTTAACGCCGTGTAAAGCCTGACGTAGAGCGCTTTACAAATTTTCGGACGTGTCTTTTGGGTCTATTCACTTCTAAGTGGTATCGACTGGTTTGGTACTTCAGGCTTTTAGCAAGTCAATGCGCTGTTTACGCAGTATTTCTCGCACCTCCATCAAAATCTGCCCAAGTCTATTCAAGCCACTGCCATCGGCTCCACAGCCCCAGTAATAATCACCAGGTGCATTCTCAACGATTAGCTCCGAGCCAGTGGATAGTAGTATTTCTCGGATTGAGGCATGGGTTTCAAATTTGCGTAGCACTCCCCGCCGCATAATGTCGTCTTTGACCTCGTTCCAATCGTAACGGGGGGGACAAGAGCGGTCGCGCCCCAACTTAGCAGCATCCTTGGGCGTCTTCACCTGTCGAATTTGGTCAGCGTGGGGTGTCCCAGCAAATTTTTGCGCTTGAAAGTAATGTTCACGGGTGGGCCACCAGAGGCCATCTAACTCTAAGCCATGGGGTGAAAAATTGGAGAAACAGCCGTAGGGTGCTTCGCGAGCGCTGTAAAAGTAGACGGCCATAGTGTTTACTGGACAAGGCTTACACGAGCGAGCGTCAGTTAATCGGGAGAGCGCACTGGCATTCAACGGTTCTCCGTTACATACTCGTGCAATTGCAGCTAATGCCAGCCGTTCGAGCAACAGTCGGTTAATCAAGTTCCGGGTCGGATCATCAATCGGTTGCTGGGTTGGATTTTCCACAAACTGCCGCCTGCAGTCTAAGGCATTGGAATCGTTGTTTACCATAATGCGTGTGTCCGTATTTGATGGTTCGATCCGACTGGCACTTAGAACAGATCATGAAAACACAGGAAAACATTAGAGACTTTTTTACTTTATCACTCTACCATTACTATTCAGGACTACCCATGCCTAGTCTTACCTAATCAGCTTTTCAGGCTCTTTTGTCGTCCCGTCAGCTTGAGACTAAGCAATCCTTGCTTCATAGTTTTGTTTTAGCCAGTTTTGATATGTCCCTGATCTGGCTTGCTCTACCCAAGCAGAGTTATTGAGATACCACTGAACTGTCTGAAGTAAACCACTCTCAAAGTTTGACTGAGGTTGCCAGCCTAAATCGCGGCTGATTTTACTAGAGTCGATTGCATATCGCCAGTCATGGCCAGGACGATCTTTAACAAAAGTGATCAAACTTGAGTGTTTAAAATTAGATTTAGGCACTACCTGATCGAGTATGGCGCAAATTTTCTCGACCACTGCCAAGTTTGTCTGTTCATTTTGACCACCAATATTATACGTTTCGCCAACATGTCCCTGGCTCAAAACAAGATCTAGGGCATCACAGTGATCAGCCACGTAAAGCCAGTCTCGGACATTTTGACCATCACCATATATAGGTAGAGGTTTACCGTCCAGAGCGTTGAGAATGGTCAGAGGAATCAGTTTTTCAGGAAACTGGCGCGGACCATAGTTGTTCGAGCAATTGGTTGTTAGAGTCGGTAGACCATAGGTATGGTGGTATGCTCGTACCAGATGGTCAGCTCCTGCCTTGGACGCAGCATAGGGACTATTGGGCGCGTAGGGCGTATCTTCTCGGAATGGTGGGTCTTTCGGGCTCAGTGAGCCGTATACTTCATCAGTAGATACATGTAAAAAGCGAAACTGCTCTTGTTTTTGTGCTGATAGTTTTTGCCAGTAGAGCAAACTTGCTTCCAGTAGCTGAAATGTTCCTACTATATTAGTCTGAATAAAATCCTGCGGGCTAAGAATTGAACGGTCAACATGACTTTCAGCAGCAAAATTAATAATTCCATCGGGCTGATACTGTTCTAGTAGATAACCTACCAACTCCTTGTTGCCGATGTCTCCTTGGACAAAATGATAGTTTGGATCATCTTGCAGCTCTGCCAGAGTTTTTAGGTTGCTGGCATAAGTCAGCTTGTCTAAATTAACTATGTTAGCCTTAAGTGCCTTTCTAGCTTGAAGGACAAAATTAGCACCAATAAAGCCTGCTCCACCTGTCACTAGTAATGTTTGCATATCTTTATACCTGCTAAATGAATACATTTTATAAACTTCCTTATCAAAAAATAATTAAGTCCGGTAAAAATGTTTATAAATTTGACATCTGGCAACATAATGCACGATTATACAATATGTTGATGTTGAGGTCATGCTTTATAACTGCTGAAATCCTTTGGTATATATATTATGGCATGTTTTGCTCCCTCTTTTTTCTGTTATTGTGAGAAATCCGGGTGTAGATTAAGGCTTGGTAGTTACCACTTGCAGTTTCCGAATAACCAACCACTTGGCCCAAGTTATTGATACCTGAGCCACGATTGATCTTGACGCGTTGGTCAAGCGGTTCTATCGCACCTAATATTTGGCTAAACAGCACCACTGTTCTTTTTAAACAGAATTAATATAGTTTGGAAAATCAGCTTCAAGTCATACATCAAGCTCCATTTTCTTTGATATTCCAAATCCAAGCGAATTACATCATCAAAACTAAGGATTTGAGAGCGTCCATTTATTTGCCATTCCCCAGTCATGCCTGGTTTTACGTCTAAACGCTGCCACTGGGTAATGTCGTAACAATCCACTTCATCTGGTGTCGGTGGTCTGGTGCCCACAAGACTCATTTCCCCTTTAAGCACATTCCAAAATTGAGTCATTTCATCAACACTTGTCCTTCTTAAGAAGCGCCCGACTCGCGTAATTCGCGGGTCATTTTTATTTTTGAAAAACGCACCTTTAACTTCATTTTTGATTTCGGCTTTCAGTGCTTCTGCATTAACACACATGGAGCGGAATTTCCAAAGCCGGAAACGCCTTCCCATCCAACCACAGCGGATTTGACTGAAGAAAATGGGACCAGGACTATCAAGTCTAATTGCAGCGGCAATGGGAATAAACAAAATTGCCGTAATTCCCAAACCGACTAACGCCCCAAGGACGTCTATCAACCGTTTAACCCAAGAGCACATGGAAGGATGGGTTGCCGGTAGCAGATGTTCGCTGCAGCGAACCTCTTGCAGCGGCTTTATCACTGCTTCTGCATTAATTAGGAAAAGCTGCTCTAGTCCTGTAAGTGATAGCACCGTCATTACCTGAGGATGGACATTTTGAAGTATCAATTTAATTCCTTGCTTTTCGGCAGTTTTGAAATTACTAACGAGCGCACCTAAACCACTACTGTCCATAAAAGTGGTCTGGCTAAAGTCAAAGATAATTTGCTTGGGAACGCAACTCCCTTGGGCTAGCTGCTGGCAGGTTTGCTTAAAAGCCACAGCCTCAAGGACACTCAAACGAGTGGGGAGCTTTACTAGGGGAATTTCGTTCAAGAATGTAACCCATAAATCAGCATCTAGAGATGGAGAGTGGCTAATCATGATGAACACCTCATACTTAATTGCCATCTAAAGTTTAAGTAAAAATCTTATTTATTCTGGTTCAGTCAACATAATCTATGCAAAAAGTGATGATATTGAACTGCTCAGATGAGGGTTGTATTGCAACACAACCCTCTAAGGAACAAAAGAAAAGCGTAAGAGTACAATACCAGAACCGCTAAGGACTGGAGTATGAATTGCCGTAGGGACAATCTTTTCTGTCCACGGTATAGAACCAGAATTTTTGCTTAAAAAAGAACCATTATTATCTAGCAACTGACCCTGAAGAGCTTCCCCACCCAAAAACTGCGTTGTGTAACCAGGTAAGTTAATAGCAATAGTGGTTGAAATATTATTTCGAGTCCAAGCCACAATGTTGATTTCACTATTCTTAAGAAAGGCCATATATTCAAACTCATTAATTGGAGTTTGGTTGGCTAGATAAGCGCCATTTTTTTTCGCTTGTAGTAGCTCTTTAAAAGCAAAAAATGGTACGCGACGTAACATATGTGTAGACGAACTGTATGACAACGTCAATTGATCAGGCCCAAGCAACTCCCATCCTATACCTGTTAAAACGTGGTAACAGGACATATCAATTCCTGAATCCAAGATGGCCTGAAGCATACGAAGATCAAACATTGCATGCACTAAGCTATTGAACTCAGGCACATCGACAGGTGGACCAAGGTTCCACTCAGTCAGCCATATTTGCTTTCCAGCAAATTGCTTTTGTGCGGTTTTGACCGTAGCAATTAATCCGGCTGGGCCTTTTTGATAATCAGTTTCAAAGCCAACCGTTTGCACCCAGGGGTAGTAATGCAGAATAACGGCATCAAAATCTTGAGTATTGGCCATAGCGAGCTCTTGATTCCACTGTGCTCCAAAGTCGAATTGAGGCGCACCGGGAGCACCTACAGGCGCTAAACCAATACCTACAGGCCCTTTAAAATTCCCAGCACGCAGTGCCTGTACCGCTTGTCTGGCATGCTGCAGATAGCCCGTTGCACCACCTATTACCTGTGAGGATAGGTAATATTCATTTCCCAGTTCTACCCACTGGACAGGTGCATTTGTTTGTTGCCAATGTAAAGCTAAGTTTTGAATGCTTTCCGGCGAATCCAGAATGTTGAGGACGTAAGTAACTGATGCATTAACATTACGAGCATGGGAAATAAAAGCATCGAGCGCAACATTTTTAGTTTGGGGTTTTTCTCTGACTCCAAAGGTTTCAGGCCCAGGCCCACTGCTAGGAATGGCACCTGTTTTCCAGTCATACCAATCACCTTCGCCGCCAGGAAAACGTAGTACAGGAATGCCAATATCTGCTACAGCGCTCCAGACTGCCTCATTACTGGGATCCTCAGGGGAGAGAAAAAAGTCGGTATCTGTACCTACTAATGAATTAACAGGACTGACTTGAGATAAATCCAAAGTGAGTTGTTGGCTCAGAGTCTGACTATTCGCAATCGGAGCTTGTATTCCTATAATGTTCAAAGCTAAAAGCCCGAGCACGCAGCAAGTTAAGAACGATAAGAAAAATTTTGAGACTTGTAACTTAGACTTATAGCTAGGTTTATGTTTTTCCATTTCGCAGCTTTAGTTTTAAGGTTTACATTCAGGAGTAAGTAGTGAATCTGACCTAATTCTTCTGGGCAGTTGATTTCACTACTCACTTGTTTATACAAGCCATTCATCTACTTACCTAACAAAGCGAGTTAATAAAAATTCATAGTTAGCCAAAATCTTCTCCCACAAGAAATGTTCATGATGACGAACGGAACTAGCTATTTTCATCCTCTTGAGTTCATCTTCATCATCTAGAAGCTGGTTTAACTCTTGAGTACACTCATATTCATCCTTGAAGTAGTGTGCACTAGGGCCAGCTACCCACCGGTTGAAAGAATTACTATGTGCAAGAACAGCCATGCTGGAACCCAAAGCTTCAACTAGGGAAGGATTCGTGCCACCAACAGTATGGCCATGAACGTATAAACGTGCATAAAATCTCAATGTATCAACCACTAACTTTTCGTAAACAGCACCAATAAACAGAACCTCATCACTTGCTACCTCTAAAACTTTTCGGTGATAGTCATTCGTACTGGGTTTATATTCCCCAAGAACAATGAGCTTAAATCCCCGCTTTTGTTGGGAGAAAGCTGACACAATCTCTAAAATAGAGTTCTCTGGTTCTGGCCTGGCAATGACCAGAGCATATTTATAAGAATCAATATTATATATGCTTAATAAGTTAGGTTCTGCACTAACAATCTGATCGGCTCCATAGGGAATCATAGTAATTTGTTTGGGAGACACACGAGTGGCTAGATGAGCCATAATTTCTGGATGATCAGCAATAAGATGATTACCTATCCAACAGCCTATAAGCTCATTCATTCGCAACCAGTACCGTTCAATTCTGTTCCATTTTTGTCGCCGCCACTCAATTCCATCCATGTTAATTAAATTGATGATTCCCTTCAATCGATACAGACAGGAAAAAATCGCAGTGTTATAGCCAAGTGTTAAAATCAAGCCGTTTCCACGTGCAGCACGCCAAGTAGATTTCCCGTCAAAAATAATGGTACCTAAAGCAGTAGAAAGATGAACAGGTATATGAACTAGTTGAATGCCATTCCAGTACTCTGTTCGAAACTCTCCTGCGTCAGCTTGACAATACACTGTTACCTCCCACCCTTTAGAAACAAGGTGTAAAGCTAGCCTTTCAGCAAAGGTTTCAAAACCGCCGTGCTTTGCTGGTATGCCACGCGTACCAAGGATAGCCAGTGTATGTTTTTTCCCGATTGTGTTGAAGTTTAGCATTGCTTTTAATTAGGAAAATGGTGGCAATAACGGATTGTATGTGTTGAAGACTCTGCTACCGATAAGCGGTACTAAATTAAGGCATAATCGGGCTATATCTGGATTTTTGCTAACTAGTTTGGAATGCAGACCAGGAGGATTGACAGCATAGCGAAAGCTGAATTTTATAGCACTGTGAACTAATTCAGAAAAGCCTAAATAAATCGGTAGCTTTTCTTAGCAACTGCTGAGATGTAGTCAAAACTATGAACGCAACCGAGAGCCAAAGCCTTCTATAGCGTTGAAATAGACTTAGGTCGAGATTAGAAGCTTTAGTCTGTTGTTGCTAATCCATTAGCAACACCTGTTGTTTTAAACCGTTATCAACATCTGTTCTGCAATACCTTAGCAATTCTATATAGTTTTGTAAGTTAGAAAAAGTCTTACAACTAAGAGTAATTATTTGGCTCAAAAGTGATACAAAATCATAAAGAGTAGTAATAAGTAGCAAAAGTTGTGAAACTCAGACCGGAAAGAGCCAGAAGACGCTGTGTTCACACTAAACACAACTTCAACCAAGCTTCGGGAAGTCGGCTCTCCTGGCTTTATGGTGAAAAAGTAGCTCAAGATACAAAAATCAGCCCCACGAAACCTGCAAGCCTTGATTTTCCGTTTACATAAGAATTGTTTATCACCCAATACCCAGGAGAGCCGGGAAGTCTAACCATCACTAATCCTATCCATCCCTTACACGCTCAGGTAGTTCCTGTGCCTTCTATTCATGATCTGGGTAGGTACGTCAGGGTAAGCGTTGCTCATACCTAAGACAGGCTTCTGTCTTTACCTTGATCAGAAACAAGCTTTGAGCAGAGCCTACATTGTGCCCAAATAGAACGTCGCTCACACCGACTAAGACAATGGCATACTTATACTCTTTTGGGTTTCTCTGTGTGTTATGAGAATGTGGTGCCATGTTAGTGGGAAAGCGCGATCGCACAAGTATTCGTGCAAAAAGTCCTCGTCTTTATTGCCCTCAAAATCATCCGCACTAGTAAAGGACTAACACCTGTTGGGGAGTCGGGGGAGCTGGAAGCTTCATTTCCACTAATAAGTACCAAATCTCCGAACGTCTAGCTGAGTGAAGCTACGAAGCACAAAACCCTGTTTAAGACTTTTGTAATTAGTCACAGCAAGAAGTCGGGCTTATTGAGAATGAGGGAATTCACAAGCCCAATCAAATTAAGAAGATGGGAGCGGAGGTGGAGACCGCTCCAGGATGGCCAACAAGTTGAACAATTCTGCCACCGCATTCTTGCCCTGAATGCGCATGGTTTCTAAAAAACTGAACATCATGGTCACCAGTTGTGCGCCAAGCGTGACTTCTGGCTCCGCCACTAACTTTGCGATGCACGACTACTGGACGCAAGGCCCGTTCGGCATCATTATGATCGGGCTTGACCTCTGGATGACGTAAAAAAGTGAACCACGCTAGCCCTATGCCGCCGCAAGCGATTGGCCAAATTCTGAGAATCAGCGGCCCATCGACCGTCAGTAGGTGTGTCCAACACTTGTGCCAATTGGGCTTCGACTAGGGGGCGTTGCTCCTGTAACTGAGCCAAATTGAGTTGCCCTTGATGGTAGTCCCGATGTGCTTGCCGAGCGGTGTGCAAAATCGGGAAAACGCGCTCGGCAAATTCACGATTGGCGGCAAACCGAGAGGTCTCCAACGCCTTTAACTCCCGTTCGAGATGCGCTAGGCACTTCTGAAGAGAGCGCTGCTGCCTGAGGACTGTAAGCCGACCAACAATCACTGCTGAGAATGCCTGCATGCGTCCTCACCCAATAGCGACTTGACTTCAGCCGAACCGCGCGTGGGAGCCAAAAACAACACGGCATCCCTCGGTACTGGTTGCCACCCACATCCAATAAGTCACGCCGTCAATCCGGTAGCTCGTTTCATCCACGCAGCGCACACCTGGTTGTTGCACCCAACTCCAGGGCAAACGCATCTAAAATTAACAAAACTAAATGGACAAAAAGCATAGTTTATGTATTCAACGCAAAAACAAGGGTTTTAGTTAATCTGATTTTTTTATCCGTAGACGAAATGTAAAAATTATCATGGCAGCGGTTCTCATTAAATAGCATCTAATGCCAAAAAGTAGAAGGTTATTGAGAATTAAGTACTTTTATTGACAAGGTGCGTTTGCCCTGCACCCAACTCCACCATTGTTCGTACATCGGGTGCAAGCTTTCACAAAACCACCGATGCATTTTGGCCAGACTACCGTGAGACAGCGGCACACCGAAAATCGTCTCGACTAAATAGCGTTGTTTGACCCACGGTAAGTGCCCGCCGTACCCCAGCCAGCCCACCAGACTGCTCAATAATCCACCGTAACTGAATCCTTCCCGGCAACCGGGCGGCAGCGGACTTCTCCCTTGCCAGCCACATCCTGGACACTCATACCAGGAAAGCGAGTACTCCCACACTTCCACTGGCTGGTTCACCAACTCGGCGACTTGTTGTCGCTGCACTGGAACCTCCGCCACCCGCTCCACCTTCCCCCCGCACTTCGGGCACTCGCTCAGGGGTAATTCTCGCCTATGGTCTACCCACCCAAAGCCGTTGCGCGTCCTGCCCTCATGTCCATACTTCGGTCCTCGCTTTCTCAAGCCTTACTTGGGGCGGTTGGCTTTTTTGTAACCATCCTGCGATGGTGGTTGTGAACTATTTTGGCTCGTCCGCTGCTTCAGTTTATCCAGTTCAAGAGTGCAACTGCCCCACTTGCTGCTGCACTTGCTCCAACTGTTGCTTTAACTGCTGGTTCTGCTCTCTTTGCTTGCTGTATTGATCAAACCAAAACCTCGCCCCTAACCGCAAGGAGTCAAAGTCGGGGGCCTCGATCATCTCCTCTAGATTTTGGCTGTTCTCTTCCATGCCTGTCAGCATACTGGCAATTGGGCCAATTCTCAACTACCTTCGCTTATTGCGGTGACTAGTTACAGACTTTTTATTACTTTTAATGACATTAAACTCGATTTTTTATTCGCTTTTATGACTTTTTCGGACTGACAGGGCTGGATAGAGTTGCTAACTTAGTTACAACAACAAGAGTTGCTAACAGATTAGCAGAACTAAAAAATTGCTAACCTATTTCAACAACAACAGACTAAAACCTGTAATTTCTGCTTTAGCAAGATAGCGATTGTTTCCATGCAGTCTATGTCAATACGATAGAAGGCTTTTGGCCCCTGTTGTGTTCATGGCTGTGACCAAACTCGATATTTCCTCAGAAAAACTGCTGTTTTATCTAGGCTATGCTTGAGTTTGTTCACAATGCCTGGAAAATTGGCAAGGCTATGCTGTCAGCACTCCTAGAGTGCCTTCTAAACTAGAGACCCAGAATCCATATTGACCCTCTTGCCAAAGATTTTCGTTTCATGCAATCTACTGAACATAGAGAATTTGTAGGTTTACAGCAGTACTGGTTCGTCCTCGAACGTCGTTGGTTGCCTGCTGCAGCGGTCTTAGGCTCGGTTATCATGTTTACAGCCGTAGTTACCTTTTTGCAAAAGCCGGTCTATGAAGCCAAGGGAAAACTGGTATTCAAAAGGAACAATACTGCCTCTTCCCTAGCACAGTTGGGGGAAACAACTTCTAATAAAGGGTTGGATATCTTGAGTCAGCAAAGCAATCCCACTGATAGAGAGGCAGAAATTGTTAGTTCTGTCCCGATCGCACAAGAGACAATCGCTGCACTCAAGCTAAAAGATCAAAAGGGCGTCCCCCTAGAACCTGAGGAACTTCTAAAACGGCTCCAGGTAAAGAGTATCAAGGGGGCAGATGTTCTACAGCTTTCCTATAAAAGCAACATTCCCAAGGATACCGCGGCGGTCGTCAACCTTGTGATGGATCTTTATTTAAACAGCAATGCACTCAGTAACCAAGCCGAAGCCACGTCTGCCCGAAAATTTATTGAAAAACAGTTGCCTCAAACTGAGGCGACTGTTCGTCAAGCAGAAGCAGCTCTACGCAAATACAAGCAAAGTAACGAGATTGTAGCCCTTGACAAGGAAGCAGAATCAGCAGTGGAGGTGATTGGAGACCTACAAAAGCAAATCACCCAAGTCCAGGCTAAACTAGAGGCTAAAAACGCCGAGTACGTAGCACTGCAGAATAAGGTGGCTATGACTTCACAAACAGCTATCACTGTGAGTTCCCTGAGCCAGTCTCCTGGAGTGCAGAAGGCTCTTGAAGAATTTCATCAGGTAGAAAGTGATTTAGCAGTCAAACGGGCCCGCTACCAGGAAGATCACCCAGCGATCGCTGAACTAAAAGATAAGGAAGCTGCGCTCAAGACTGTATTACGAGAGCGGGCAGGACAGGTTCTTATGGGTCAGAAACAAGAGCCCGATGGGAATTTGCAGATTGGAGAGCTGAAACAAAAACTCAACGAACAGCTTGTCGAGTTAGAGGTGGAACGCATAGGACTAACCAGACAAGTGACTGCTTTATCAAACGAACAGTCTATCTACAAACAACGGGTTAATAGCATACCCAAATTGGAACAGGGCCAACGGGAGCTAATGCGGCAACTGGAAGCAGCCCAATCGACCTATGAAGCGCTATTGAAGAAGCTTCAAGAAATACGGGTTGCGGAAAACCAAAATGTGGGAAACGCCAGTATTATTGAGGCTGCCCTCGTTCCTAAAAAGCCTGTCACTCCCAATAAAGCCTTAAACTTTGGTGTCGGGGGTTTCCTAGGGATTTCGCTTGCCGTAGCTACTACCCTCATTTTAGAACTGAGCGACTCCTCCATCAAAACTGTCAAAAAGGCGAGGGAGGTATTTGGGTATACCTTGGTGGGAAGCATTCCTTCCTTCAAGAAATCTGAAAAAGTTACCCTTCTCAGTGGAAACCGTAAACAGACTGTTCCGGAAATTCCGATCAGGGACACCCCCCGTTCTTCTATAAGTGAAGCCTACCAGGTGCTTCAGGCAAATCTGAAATGTCTAATTTCAGATAAAAAGCTGAAAGTCATTTTGGTAACGAGTTCTGTAGCTAAAGAAGGCAAATCCACCACTTCTGCTAGTTTGGCCGTAGCCATGGCCCAACTGGGGCATAGTGTCCTATTGGTAGACGCCGACATGCGCTGTCCCTCTCAGCATCAGATCTGGAATCTCCCAAATCAACTGGGACTGAGCAATATTATCACCGGGCAAGCGGAAATCAGGACAGCAATCAAAGAAGGGATGGCGAACCTGAATATCTTAACTTCCGGGATATTGCCTCCTAACCCGCTGACCCTTCTCGGTTCCGAACGCATGGCTTCATTGGTCAAGCAGTTCTCGGATAAATATGACTTTGTCATCATTGACACACCTCCTTTAGCCATTTTCGCTGATGCATGTATCATGGGCAAATTCGCTGATGGGGTACTCCTGGTAGCCCAGCTTGGGGTGGTGGATTCTGCTAGTGCTATTTCTGCTAAGGAGTACTTAGAGCAATCAGGTCAGAATATTCTTGGTCTGGCAATCAACGGTATACCCCCTAACAACGAGTCCAATAAATATTATTACGCCAAGGAATACTACGCAAAAGAAAATGCTAAAAGTTTCGGAAAAATTATTTATAAAAAAAGAGAAAACACTAATATATCCTGACCGAAAAAGGGGGGTTGGGTATGGCCTAATCCCGCGCCAAGCGCATTGGTTTAACTTATGCTGGTAATCTTGAAACACTTGGATCTCATCAATGCGACCAGAAGCATATTTTTGGACATGATAAACCGTATGCTATCGATAGCAAGATCAAAATAAGTTGGAATGGAGTCCAGTTGAGGATATTGAATCCGGTCTTAGAAAGACTGTCCAGTGGTATCTAGAGCATCAGGATTGGTGTAACAAAGTTAGTGCTTGTAAATACAACCGTGAGCGTTTGGGAGTAGCTAAGTGAAAGGAATTATTCTAGCAGGAGGATCAGGAACGCGATTATATCCACTTACGCGTGCCTTCTCCAAACAATTAATGCCAGTTTATGACAAGCCGATGATCTATTACCCATTATCTACACTGATGATGGCTGGCATCCGTGATATCTTGCTTATTTCGACCCCTCAAGATTTACCACTTTTTCAAAACTTGCTAGGTGATGGTAGCCAGCTTGGTATAACGATATCTTATGCTAAACAGCCAAAACCAGAAGGCTTAGCGCAGGCTTTCATTATTGGTCGCGAATTCATTGGCGCTGACAACGTAGCCTTAGTTCTTGGCGATAACATTTTCTATGGAGACGGCTTTAGCCATAAAATTCAACAGGCTACACTTCTCGAATCAGGTGCCGTTATTTTCAGCTATTGGGTGAAAGACCCTCAACACTATGGCGTCGTCGAATTTGATGAACAAGATACCCCTATTGAGTTAGAAGAGAAACCCAAGAATCCAAAATCTCATTATGCAGTAACTGGTCTCTATTTCTACGACAACAGTGTCATTGAAATTGCCCGCGACTTAAAACCTTCAGCTCGTGGGGAACTTGAAATCACTGACATCAATAAAGCCTATTTACGTCAAGGGAAATTGCGCGTTGAGAAGTTAAGCAGAGGTGTAGCGTGGTTGGATACTGGTACCCATGAAAGTCTTTTGCAAGCTGCCTCATTTGTTGAAACAATTGAACAGCGACAGGGATTAAAAATTGCTTGTCTTGAAGAAATTTCCTACCGAATGGGCTACATTTCAGCTGAGCAGGTAGTTCATCTAGGCAGTGACATGCAAAAAAACGGTTATGGTCAGTATTTGTTGAGACTAGTTCAGGTTGGAGGGAGACAATAATGAAAGTTGTAGAAGCAGCATTGGCAGGAGTGCTAATTTTTGAGCCGCGTGTCTTTGAAGATGACCGAGGCTTCTTCTTTGAGTCATTTCACAAAGCTGATTACAAAAAAGCTGGGATTAAAAAGGACTTTGTTCAGGACAACCATTCTTCTTCCATTAAAGGCACACTTAGAGGACTTCACTATCAACTGAACTATCCTCAGGGGAAACTGGTCAGGGTAACCTCGGGGGAGGTATTCGATGTGGCTGTTGATATTCGCAGAGGCTCCCCCAATTTTGGCAAATGGTTTGGGGAATATTTGTCTGCCGATAATAAAAGGCAAATGTACATCCCTGAAGGTTTTGCTCACGGGTTTTGTGTCGTGAGTGAAACTGCGGAATTCTTATACAAATGTACAGATTTTTATGTGCCAAGTGATAATCGCGGCATCATTTGGAATGACCCAGATATTGGTATCAGTTGGCCAATTCGTTGTCCTCTTCTTTCAAACAAAGATGCAGTACTTCCCCAGTTGAACGAATTAGATCACGTCTCTGAACATCGGGAATTGATCCGAACTGCAGCTTTCTAATCATCAGGTTTCTGTACTAAAGCCGGAGGAAGGACAACTTGAAAATTCTTGTGTTATGAAAAAATGACCAAGTTGGCTGGGAGTTGTAGCGCACCTTGTCCCCGCTAGGTGATGTGGTATCCCTCAGGGCAAACGCATCTAAAATTAACAAAACTAAATGGACAAAAAGCATAGTTTATGTATTCAACGCAAAAACAAGGGTTTTAGTTAATCTGATTTTTTTATCCGTAGACGAAATGTAAAAATTATCATGGCAGCGGTTCTCATTAAATAGCATCTAATGCCAAAAAGTAGAAGGTTATTGAGAATTAAGTACTTTTATTGACAAGGTGCGTTTGCCCTGGTATCCCTTGGGCGAGATGACTTAGATTTGGCAAACTTTTTAACTTTAGGCCAAACTATTAGCTCTATCCAGCCACAGCTCATTGTCAATGCTGCTGCCTACAGTAACATTGACAGAGCTAAAAGTGAACCGGAGTTAGCAAGTCAATGTTTGCTGAAGGGGTGACAAGGAGGGCTACAACACTTATAGGTTCAAGGTTTCAGGTATTCATGGTATAAAGAAAAGAGGTCTAGCTTTGTCAACAAGACCTCCTTAATGATAAGATGCCTGAATTTT
>JAABUX010002634.1_pt1 | contig 25068 bp, 18 predicted proteins | sample 5561851 | NCBI WGS metagenome assembly JAABUX01 (sample SAMN10711883, study PRJNA513361) | rock metagenome | isolation source: Antarctica rocks | place: Antarctica: Victoria Land, Richard Nunatak red sandstone | collected 2016-01-03 | reverse complement strand
CATCGCCGGGTTCAGGTTCGTCCAGTTCGGCGGCGCGAGGAACGAGGGTCGGAGCCGGAACCAACCGATCCACCGGAGGCTCGGCGGGCGGACTGACCCGGCGAGCCGGCTTGAGACGTGGCACTTGGACCGGCGCCGGCGGCTCGGCTGCGATTGGTTCCGAGGTTGCGAGGATGATCGACCGCGGAGCGATCTCGACCGGGACATCCTCGGCTCGGATCTCATCAATAGGCTGAGCGGGACTGGCCGACTCGCCGGGGTCCGTCGGGTTTGGTACTCCGACCTCGTGCCAAGGCGTGCCGTCGGCTGAATCGAACTGGCCGGCATTATCAATGTCGCTCGCACGGGGTCGGAGTACCGAACCCGTGCCACCCGGACCGGAAGGTTGCTCGGTAGGCTCGATCTTCGCTTCGACCGTGGCCGGCGCAAATGGCGGATTGAGTTCGGCGAGGACCGCGTTGACCTCATCGAAGTCGGTGGTGGATGATCCGATGCTCGGGACCGGAGGCGTCGGGTTTGAATCGATTTCCGGAACCAATTCGACCGGCGGCGCGGGCGGCTCAACGGTCGAGGGCCGGATCGGGACCCGGGGCGGCGCGGTCGATCGGTCACGATCGGCGACGCGCTTGAGATGACCGAATACCGAACGCGGTTCGGACGACCGGACGCTGGGCGGTCGCCCAGAAGTTGGCCGGACCGGGGCTGGGGGCGGAGTCGGTTCGACTCGGGGTGGTGCGGGAGTCGAGGGCGACGGGACGGGGGGAGCCGATCGAGCACGCAGCGTCTCGCCGGCTGCCTTCCAACGAGCTTCCCAGCGCTTCTCGCTCTGGCGGTCTTTGAGCCACTGGTCGCGTTGGTCGAGCCGCGTCTGCCAGCGCTTCACCCGGTCGTCGTTCGGGTCGAGGTTGGTCGGCTCGGACGATGGTTGGCTCGGGGGGGCCGGCTCGGGTTCGGGCGGGCTTGAGAACTGAGGGATGGGGTGACTCTCGACCGGTTCGGCGTCCACCGTGATCGGCGCGTCGAACGACCCACGTTCGCGGCGGTTCGGGTCGGTTTCGTGGATCGTGAGCGTGGCCCGGCCCACCCGGAGGGGGACGCCGACCGGCAACGGTCGCTGGGTTTCGGTCGGACGGTTATCGACCCAGATCCGCCCTGGGGGGCCGATGGGCTGGACTTGCCACTCGTCCCCTCGACGGCGGAGGGTACATTGGACGTCGCCGAGTCCCACCTGGTTGAGCCGGACCTCGCAGTGAATCCCCCGACCGACCCGGACCGGCGTGGCGCCCAGTGCGAGGACGCGAGTGGTGGCGTCGTCGTCGCCGGGCTGGATGTGCAAGGTCCAGGTCACCGCCATCGCCGACCGATCGGGGGCCGAAGGTTGGGGAGTCGGTCGATGGGGGCGGATCAAGGCCACGGTGAAACCTCAAGTGGGTGGGGTCGAGTCGGCTGAAGGCGACAAGAGGTCCAACAAAGTCGATCAGGTCCGTTCCACAAACAGGTCGGTTCCACCCGCCAACCAGCGGTTGGCCGTCCCGGCAATCGCGGCGACCGCCAGGGCGATGGCGGGCAACTCGACGGTCCAGTGGATTGCCGAGAACATCCCGAACCCGAGCAACGACCCGACCAGACCATAACATAACGACCGGTCGGCGGTCCCGACCCGACCGATCGCCCCCGGCAGCCGGGCCACCGCCCAGCAACCGAGCACGCCGGCCAGCCCGACACCAACCCAGCCCGACTCGACGGCCCACTGCGCCAGGCTGCTCATCGCCGAGTTCGGCTCGATGTCGCCGGTCTTGTAGTACGGGTGAACGGTGGCGAACGTCCCCATCCCCGTGCCCAGGAGGGGGAAGTCGCAAAAGATCGCCCACGACTCGCGCCAGGTCCGCTGCGACTCCAGCCAGCTCACCCGGGGGATGACCTCGGGGGTGGTGACTTCGTGGATCGCCACCCCACCCACCAGCCCCAGCCAGAGGAGGACCGTCGCGCACCAGCCGGTCTTCCGGACGCCCGAACCCCACGAACCCAGCAAACCCACCACCGCGATCGCGACCCCGAAAGGGAAGCTCGCCCGCTTGCCCGCCATCATCCCCACCAGCACCGTGCCGACCAGAGTCAAACCCAAGGTGAGGATGACCTGGCTCCCCTGCCCCGAGTCGCGGACCCGGGCGATCATCCCTTCGCGTCCCCCGCGCGGGGACAGGGTTTGCAACGTCAGACCCAGGGCGAGCGGGATCGCCAGGCTCGCCAGTGACAGGAACGCGCCGGGACCGCCGACCATGCTGCCGAACTGGAACAAGGGCAAGGCCCGCGCGGCGGCCAGCGTCGGGCGGTCGGCTTTGGCCTCGCCGACTTCGCGGAGGACGGAAGGGACCGGGCTACTCATCAAGTCGTCGAGCGTCGGTCCCCAGAACGGCCCCGAGCCGGGGATGATCGAGCCGTACAACCCATTGACCCCACCCACCAGTTGCACCACGCCGAGGACCACGTTGACGAAGAAAGCGGCGATCACGCACCCCCAGAGCAACCGGACATGCTGCAACCGGTCGCTGTAGTGGGTCGCCACCCAGAACGTCGCCAGGCATCCCAGCGCCGCGACGAGCCACCGGAGCGTGGCGGGTCGGTCGAGCGAGAGCGGCGACCGCGTGGCGAACGTCGCCGGGATCTCGAAGCTCGGATGATCCTCTAGGACTCGGTCGGGGATCACCCCCAAGGCGTTGGTCGCCACGGCCCGCTTCGAGATCAGGCCCGCCACCGCTGTCGGGAGCGGAATCAACTGGACGAACCCCAGACCCATCGCCAGCCCGAAGATCGGCATCGCCGGACTCTTGAGGATCGCCCAACGCCCCAGCACGGCGACCCGGACCAGCCAGAGGGCCGCGATCAACGCCGCCAGAACCGACACCACCGGTCTCGACCACCAGACCACCCCCCCGAACGCCAGGGCGGTCCCGAGCAAAAGCCCGGTCACCGCCAGGGCGAGCAGTTGGTCGATCCCTTGGATCAGCTTGAGCTTGAAGGTGGACATCGAGTGGTGGTTCCGGGGTCGAGTCGAGGTTCGCGTCAAACATGCGCCGAGGCCGCCGCCGGCAGCAAAGCCCCAGCGCTCCGGTCACGCCGCGATCCGGTCGGCCGGACCTGGGTGAGCTGGGGTGCGTCCAGGAACGGGTTCGGCCCGTAGCTCGACCAGTTTTCGAGGTCGTCGCAGAGGCCGTTGAAGATTAGGCCGGCGATGAACACCTGCGACTGTTCGAGCATCGCCTTGGCCCGCTGGAGCGACCGGATCTCCTGCGAACCCGACCGGACCACCATCACGGCGGCATCGACGATCCGACCCAGCATCCGGCAGTCCGCCAGCCCGAGGACCGCCGGGCCATCGAGGATCACCCGATCATAATGGTTCTGCGAGAGCGACAGCAAAAGCTGGCGAAGTTCGAGGCTCCCCAAGACTTCGATCGGGACGTCGCGGGTGTCACCGGTCGGGAGGAAGTCGAGGTTGGGCAGGTCGGTTTGAACCACGGTCCGCTGCCAGGGCAAGTCGCCGCGGAGGACGTCAACCAGGCCGTGGTCGTGGTCCTGGCCGGGGAAGACCCCGTTCAGGCTGGGGCGGCGGAGGTCCACGTCCATCAGCAGCGTCCGCTCACCGGCGCGGGCACAGGTGGCGGCGAGGTTCAAGGCGGTGGTGCTCTTGCCTTCCCCCGCCTTGGCGCTGGTGATGAGCAAGGTAACGATCGGCCCCTTGCCGTCGATCGCCCCCAAGAGGCTGGCCCGGAGGTTCCGGTAGGCGTCGGCCTCGATCGAGTCGGGCGTCCCCGAGGTCCACAAGTGGCCGCCTCGGTGGTTCCGCGAACTCCGGATCATCCGGGGGACGACGCCGAACAAGGGCAAAGCCAGCCCCGCCGTCAGGTGCTCGGGGACCTTGACCGAGTGGTCGATATGTTCGAGCAGGCAGACCAGGCCCAGTCCCGCGCCGAAGCTGAAGACGAGGCAAACGGCGATGTAGATCAACCGGTTCGGCCGGACGGGGATGAGCGGGGTATCCGGGCGGTCGATGATTTCGACCGGCTTTTTCTGCGAGTCGATCACGATCTTGAACGCGGAGAGCTTCTCGCGGAGCGCGGCGACCGCCTTGGCCTTGAGGTCGCGGTCGGCCATCATGGTCGTGTATTTCTGGTAGACCGGCATCGACCCGCGCATCTCGTCCATCACCAGGCCGATCTGGTGTTCCGTCACGCCGACGCGCTCGATGGCTTGCGACAGGATCTGCTGCTGAGCGTCTTCGAGGGCCTCCGTGTCGGCCGGGGCGACTTCCCGCTCGAGTTGCTTGATTTTCGTCTTGATCTCGCTGAGTTCGGCACGGGCGCGAGTCACCGCCGGATCGCTCGGGTCGCGCGAGGCGTTCAGGGCGACCCGGAGTTTCTTCGCCGGCGCCAGCCGCTTCTCTTCGAGCGCGGCGATCTGCGACGACCGAGCTAGCGCGGCGGGCGAGGTTTGTTGCGGCCTCAGGGCGTCGAACTGGAGTTGCTGCTGGGTGGCCGCCACCTGGTTTTGCTCGTGGATCATCCGGGCTTTGAGCATCTCGGCCTCGGCTTCCTTGAGGTTCCGTCCGTTCGGCGCGATGTCCTTGTTCTCCTGGACGAGCTTAGCCAGGTCTTTGTCGAGGTTTTCGAGATCAAGACCATAGGACTTCAAAGTGTCGGCCGCTTTCTCGCGGGCCTCGATCCCCGCCATCCGGCTCCGGTCATCGGCCCAGGCCGCGAATTTTTCGAGGGTATAAGTCAGGATCTTCCGGATCAGCTCGGGATCTTTCCCCTCAAAGGTCACGACCACGGTGGACGACTGCGGGATGATCCGCGTCTTGATCTTGTTGATCATCTCGGCGGCAGGGTCGGGGACGTCGAAGACCGACGGCGGCAGCCCGAGCGTCTTGTCGTAGAGGACTTTTTCGAGGAACGACTTGCTGCCGAGCATCGCCAGGGTGCTGGGGACGTATTTCTCGGACCCGGTCGTGTCGTTGACGATCATCTCGCCCGAGCCGACGAGGTTGCGGATCGCCGGGTCGGTCTTGGGAGGCTCGATCGTGAGCTGCGCGGTGACCGAGTAGATCGCCGGGAGCCGGAGGACGAGCAAGGTCCCGGCCGAGGCGAGCGGGATCGCGACCAAGAGGACGAGCCAGATCCGCCGCCGGATCGCGCCGAGGTAGTCCGACGCCGTTTTGATCGCCGCGGCGGGACCGCCGCCAAAGTGACCGGTCGGCCCGTGGACGGTGGCCACGATCGGCCGGGTTTGGGGGTGCGACGCGGGCGAGTAGGCTTGAATTCCATCCATGGATCAGTCGTCTCCTGTCAATCCTCGCCGACCGAGCGGCCGGGGATCATCGGGGCCGGGGATCGGTGCAGGAAGCCGAGGAACGCCCCCAGCGGCGGCCTTGCCGTGGGAACGGGCGTCACTTCAATGGGAACAGAAGCGACGACGATCGGCGGCGCTGTCGTCGCTGTCGCCGTCGGGGCGAAGAGGCGATCCATCTGTTCCGCGGCGGCCATCGAGAGCCGATGGAGGAACCGGAACGCGATGTCGGCCACGACCAGGGTCGCCTCAACCTCGTGGTGGTCGAGCGCGACGACTAGCGTCAGGTCTCGCCCCCCGAGGAGTCGAAAAGTCGCCGACGGACCCGACATCCGGTCGTCCGGGTGGTCCGCTCGGGCCGAGTTGTCTCCCGTCGCTTCGGCCTCGAACACCGGCTGACCGTCACGCCGGCAAGTCAGTTGGAGGTGGTCGCAGCCGAGCTTTTCGGCCGCCCCGCGGAGGATGGTCCAGATCGCCTCGATGTCCTCGGCCAGCTCGACGCGCTGGATGGCTTCCCAGGTGACCTTGGCGGCGAAGCGTTCTTGCTGGCGGCGGATCATCCGGTCGTTGAAGTCGGCCCGGAGCGTCTTCAACTCGTCGCGCCGGCTTGTGAGGATCAGCAAGAACGCCAGGCAACCCGCCAGACCCATGACCAAGGCCAGGGCCTCGCTCTGGTACACGACCCCGATCATGACCACCCCGCACAGCCCCGACGAGAAGCAGTAGAGAAACACCGCCGCTTGCCGCGGGTTCAGGCCCAGGCCGATCAGGAGGTGGTGGACGTGGCGGCGGTCCGCTGACGACAGCGGCAGGTTCCGGACCCACCGGCGGAAGATCGCCATCGCGGTGTCGGTGATCGGCAGCCCCATCGCCAGGATCGGGAACAGGAGCGAGACCGACGAACCCGGTTTGAGCGACCCCTGGACCCCGATGATCCCGATCGTCAGGCCAATCAGGAGGCTCCCGCTATCCCCGAGGAAGATGCAGGCCGGGTGCCAGTTGTAAAGGAGGAACCCCGCTAGCCCCCCGGCCAGCGCCGCCGCGAGGATCGCGGCGGCCGGGTTATCGAGCCAGATCGCCACCAGCGCCAACGTCCCGCTGACCATCAGGCCGACCCCCGACGCCAGCCCGTCCATCCCGTCGATCAGGTTCCAGATATTGATGCACGCCAGGAACCAGAACATCGTCACGCCGAAGCCCGGGATGGCGACATGGACGTTCCAGGCCCCGAGCGCGATGTCGAGGCTTGGGCGGTCGAGCGGGATCGACAGATGGAGGATGGTGATCCCATCGATCCGAACGCCGCCGAGATACAGCACCACCACGGCCGCCATCTGGCCCAGGAGCTTGAGGCGCGGCGGCATCTCGCGGGTGTCGTCGACGATCCCGACGCCCAGGATGATCAGCGCCGCCAGCCCGGTCGGGAGCAAGGTCAAGAGCCATCGGGGGTATTCGTCCCAGCCTTGCAGGTAGTGCCCCGAAGCGGCCACCGCCACGGCGACGCTCAGGCCAAACGCCAACCCCAGCCCCCCCAGCCGCGGGGTGGCTCCTTTGTGAATCCGGCGGAACTGGTCCGGGCGGTCGATCGCCCCGAGCCAGGTGGCGAACCGGGTCACCAACGGCGTGGCCAGGACGCAGCCGAGAAAGCCGACCGCGAAGATGAGCAAGTACGAGTTTGGATTAGGCATGAACGGACGGTCCTCATCGACCTGGTGCGCTGTTCGACCAGTGGCAGCCAAGGCGTGTCCAAGCAGCCGGGCTAGTCCTCGCGGACCAAAGGCAGGTCAGCGACCCAACCTCGGTCGGGACTCGCTAGGCCAGGCCGCCTGTGGGTTGAAGCGAGGACCAGCCAAGCAAGCGACAACTCGATGAGCCGTCAAACCCCGAGCCGCCGAGGCGTCGGTCGGGAAGGTCGGATCAGAGATTCTTCGGCGGACGCGCTGTCGGTCCGGGTGAGTCTTGCGACCCAAAGCATCCAGGGGCAAGCCGAGGTCCGGCATCCAGGGTGATCCTCCATGACGGCGGTATGATCCAGGTGGACAATCCCTGCTCGCCTCAGTATCAAGCGGCGACCCCATCCGGTCAACCCGAAAACCCTCAAGCATGGCCCGGCCAGGTCGCATGATCCGGCGCCACGACGGGCCTTGCCGCGAGCGACCCTACAAAGGGGAATCGACGTGGATGATCTCCGCCTCGGGATGGTGGTGCCGAAACGTATAGTCCGCCATCGTTTGAGCTTGTCGTTTGATATATTCTCGCAGCGGGTTGCCGTTTTCAATTGCTTCGGAGCTGATGTTAGGACCTAGCTCTATTAACAGAAAAATCATCGCCCTGTTCTCATCTCCGGGCCGCTCTTCCTCGAAACGGCAGATCGTATAGGAGACCACGCCCATAGCTTCCAAATTATGAAAGATCTTCTCAAACTGGGTGAACGCCTTCCACCGATTAAGAGAAACGTCATCGCGCTGGTAAGTCACCGAAACTGATTGACGGACCGCATTATGCTCAGGATAAATGTAGACTTCGGCGACGCTCATGTTCCCCAGCATCGTATCGAAAGAAGTGATCGCGATGCCGGACTGGTCTTCGCCACGTAGCGTCAGCATATCGCTTATGATGGGATTGGACAGACCGATGAGTTTGATGTCGGCGGAGCTGATGCATACTCCCTGAATCGTCCGGAGGACATCAAGGACTTTGCGGTAAGCGACGGCCAATCCGCTCCGATCCACATCCTCGGTAGCGATGAACAAAACCCAGTGGGCGTCTTCGCTGATCTTGAACCACCCGGCGGCGATAACTTTGACGGCTGACTCGGCGAGGAGGTTAAGCAACCGCCGACCGTCGTCAATCCGTCGCTTCACCAACGAGAGCATATCCATGTCAAAACTCCGTCAGGAACGTTCGTGATCGCTTCGAGCAGCAAAGCGGCATCTTGTTTTGTCTTCTGCTCATAACGACTTGTTTCATTCCAATCCTTGGCGATGCTCCATTGAAAGTCGAGATTGGAATTCGCTCCACAAGCCCGGTCGAAGTCGATCCTGAGGTTTGCCAGGGTCAACAGCTCGTTCAGGTCGTGAGTCCAACACTTCGCCAGTTTTTCGAGGTATTTCCTGTCTTTAAAGATGATCCCGGTGTCGTCCAGATATTTGAGTAAGCAGCTCTTCAAAGCACATTCGAGGGCATAACCTGCGAGATGGTAGGCGCCCGTCCATTGACCGTTCGCCAAGAGGATTTCGGCATCACGCACCCGATCCGCCGTGAGCTGCTTCAGTTCCGCACGGTTCACTCGACCCACTCCGACTCAATCAGTCACCTTGACCGGAGTCAATCTATCACACCGACTCCTTGGGTGACCAGACGGCAAAGTCCCAACAAACTCAACGACCGCCCAGGCGCAGCGGTGAGCCTCGATCAGCTCGTTAGGGTGTCCGAGGTCAGCCCACCATTGGCTTCGTTTTTTTCTGGAACGCCGATCGCGAACCGACCGATCAACGTATCAGCAAATTCAAAAGAAAAAAACCGCCCACTCGCCCGTTGTCGCGATATGAGGACCGCTAGGGGCGGCCGAAATCGCCCCTGGGAGCTGACCATCCCCCCGGTGGGAGGGTAGCCGCCCGAATTTCTAGGAGTTAGGGTGGGGAATTGCGCTTCGGGATCGGCGGTGACCGCCCACGGGCGCGGCTGATTGCCCGGGGCGGGGAGGAGTCGTTGCGGGTCAGGCCAAGTCCGGGTCGGCTTGACGGCTGATGGGCGAAGGTTTAGCTTCGAATCAGATTTTCCGACCGATTTTGGTCGGGAGCCGGCAGGGTTTTTCGCAAAGAAACACATGGAACCGAAGACCTACGACCTCGTCATCATCGGCTCGGGTCCCGCGGGGGAAAAGGGGGCGACGCAAGCGGCTTACTTCGGTAAGACGGTCGCCTTGATCGAGAAGGAGGTCTGGCTCGGGGGGGCTTCGGCCAACACCGGGACGTTGCCCTCGAAGACCTTGCGGGAAACTTCGCTGTTCCTCTCGGGGTTCCGGAACCGGGCGTTGTATGGCCTCCAGTTCACGCTCAAGCAGCAGGTCAACGTCCGCGACTTCATGGCGCGCGAGCGGTACATCTGCGATACCGAGCGCGCCCGGATTCAGGCCAACCTCAAGCGGCACAAGGTCCGGGTCTACTCGGGGATGGCGTCGTTCACCGACCCGCACACCGTCGCCATCAAGCCGCACGGCAGCCCCGAGATCCGGATTCGCGGCGAAAAGATCCTCATCGCCACCGGCTCGTCTCCCTACCGCCCGCCGATCTTCCCGTTCCACGACCCCCGCGTCCTCGACTCCGACACCATCCTCACCCTCCGCGACATGCCCGCCACCATGCTCGTCTGCGGCGGCGGAGTGATCGGCTGCGAATATGCCTGCATGTTCGCCGCTTTGGGGGTCAAGGTCACCTTGATCGAGCAGCGCGACAAGGTCGTCGGCTTCCTCGACTCGGAAATCTCCGCCGCCCTCCGGCGCGGGATGGAGGGCCTGGGCATCCGGATGTGCATGTCCGACGCCGTCGTCTCGGTCCGGAATGACCAGGATATCGACCTCCACCTCAAGTCGGGGGCCGTCGTCTCAGGCGACGCCGTGCTCGTGTCCGCCGGGCGGAACAGCAACACCGGCGACCTCGGGCTGGAGCAGATCGGGATCGAACTTGGCAAGCGTGGCCTGATCCTCGTCAACGAGCATTACCAGACGACCCTCCCGCACATCTACGCCGCGGGGGATGTGATCGGCGTCCCCGCGCTGGCCTCGACGTCGATGGAGCAAGCCCGGGTAGCGATGACCGACGCCTTCGACCTCAAGTTCAAGAAGGCGGTCGCGCAGGTCCTCCCGTTCGGGATCTACACCATCCCCGAATGCTCGATGGCCGGCGACACCGAGGAAGCCCTGATCGAGAAGCAGATCCCCTACATCGTCGGCCGGGCCTCCTACACCGCCAACGCCCGTGGCCAGATCATCGGCGACGACGACGGCTTTCTCAAGCTCCTGTTTCGCGCCGGCGATATGAAACTCCTCGGCGTCCACGTCATCGGTGAGCAGGCCACCGAACTCGTCCACGTCGGGATGACTGCGTTGTTGATGAATGCGGATGCCGACCTGTTCATCAACTCCTGCTATAACTACCCGACCTTGTCCGACCTCTACAAATACGCCACCTACGACGCCCTCGGCCGCAAAGCCGCCGCCGACTCGCTCGCCACCGCCGAGCAGGACGCGGCGTGAGCGGGATCGCCGACATCCCAGGCTTCCACCTCGAATCGACTCCCGAGGCAATTCCTATGAAAGACCCGATTACTCAAGAGCCGCTGACGATCCTCTCCGATGGGACTGACCACCCTTACGTTAATGTGAATGAAGTTCAAATCGATGAGATTTGCCGATTCTTGGATCGCCACAACATCCCCTATGTTGTGGAGGACATCCTCATTTCAATTAATGGTGGTCCCGAGGGGACGGAAATCAATTTTCGACGGGGATAGGACGTCGCCGCGCTCCAAGCCCTCCTTGATAGCGTCCCTTAGTAGATTTCAGACGCCCCCCCGAACCAGGTCGGCTCGGGGGATTTGCAACCGAACCGAGACAAGAACTCACTCCTCTCAACGCGCCGTCTTCCGCGACCGACGCCCGCCGATGAAGCTGTCGAAGACGTACTTGCCGAGGTCCTCAGCGTTGCAGTAGGCCGCGACGCCGTGCGAAACCCGCGCCATCTCCTCGACGAAGTTGACCAGGCCGAGGTAAAAATAATCCTCGATCAGGGCGAAGCTCGACACCCGGATGCCCGACGCGGCGCACCGGCGGACTTCGTTCAGGGTGTGCTTGGCGGTCTTCTCCGAGGGGGGATAGATCAGGACGACCTCGCGCCCCTCGATGTGGGCGGTCGGCTCGCCGTCGGTGACGACGATGATCTGCTTGTTCGACGCCCCCGAGCGGTTGAGGATACTCCGAGCCAGCTTGAGACCGGCGTCGATGTTGGTGAAGTGCTGCGGGACGCGCTTCGGCAGGTTGTCGAGGTCGAACCGGAGGTTGACCCGGCTGTCGTAGATGCTCACCGGCTTTGGGGCCGAGTTGAGCAACTCCCGCTCGGTCAGGACGCTGGCGAACGAGTAAAAGCCGACCAAGGACAGCGTGTCCTGGTTGAACTGGCCGCGGACCATCGCCTGGAGCGCTAGAGCGACCTTCTTGGTGGTGGCGTACTTGCCGTACCGGCTCATCGACCCGCTCATGTCGATCAAGACGACGGTGGCGCACCGGGTCTGGTGCTCGACCTCGTGGACGACATAGTCCTCCATCTTGAGCTTGATCGGGTAGCCGCCCCCTTGCCGCGCCATCGCATTCTTGAGGGTCTCGTGCATGTTCATGTTCGCCATCGAGTCGCCGAAGACGTAAGGCTTCGAATCCTCGTGGCGGATCGACCCGTCCCCTTTGTTCTGGGTCTCGTGCTTGCCGATCGCGTCGCGCTGAAAGGTCTGGAATAGGTTCGTCAGCGCGGATTCCTGAATTCGGCGGATACCCTTCGGGCTGACCTGATACTTCCCTTCGCCGTCCTCCTCGATCAACCCTTCCTTCTTGATCAGGTCGACGAGGTCTTTCATGTCCTCGTTGTCGACGTCATCCAGGTTGCGCATGACCTGATCGCCGTACTGCATCAGGTATTCGCTCAGTTGGTCGAACGCCTTTTCAGCTGACTGGGGCGAGAACTCCTGCGACCCATCAAATTTGGAGTATTCGTTGAAGGCCATCGTCGTCCCCGGATGAGAAAAAGGAGATGAAAGCGGCCACGGATGAAACACGGATAAGAAACATCTTACTTTGACTTGTCCGTGTTCCGTCCGTGTTTCATCCGTGGCTAGAAATCTTCCATTCAACGCTTGTAGGACGAGCCGCCCGCCTTGGCGGTCTTGTTGAGCTTGTTGTGGACGTGCATCCCTTCGAGGATGAACTCCACAGCGCTGGCCACGGCGGCCTCGCGGGCGTCGGCTTCGCTCAAGTCGGGCATAATCTTCCGGGCGAACTCCTCGGCCTTCTTCTTGAGGTCGGGGATGCGGTCGACCTTGTCGAGGATCTCCCGCGACGGCTGTGTGTCGCCAATCTCGACCCCTTTGCCCCCCTCGAAGAAGTCGATCGCGCCGCGGAATTCCTTTATGTTCATGTACGAGTCGAACACGTTCTTGACCGCTTCGGACGCCAGGCGGCCGATCAGCTTGTCCTCATGCCCCTCGTCCTCGGACATCGTCAGTTCGAGCTTGCCGCGCGAGCTGGGGGTCGCGTGGGTCAGGTCGGAGACGCGCGGAACGATCGTCATCTCGTTGTTGAGCAAAGCCCGGCGCTCGGCGTTGGAGATCACGTTTTCAAGGTTGGCGATCGACATTCGGACCGACACCCCCGACGCCTGGTTGACATGCGACGACCCTCGGGCCAGGCGCGACATCTCCTCAACGACTTCCTTGATATAGATCGGCACCGCCAGGCGACTGCCGTTCCGGTCGAGCCAGGCGTTCTGGTCGTTGATCGCCATCCCGAGTTCGCGGGTGAGCGGATAGTGGGTCCGAACGACCGAGCCGATCCGGTCCTTGAGCGGGGTCACGAGCCGACCGCGGTTCGTATAATCTTCGGGGTTGGCCGAGAAGACCATGCAGAGGTCGAGTTCGAGGCGGATCGGGTAGCCGCGGATCTGGATGTCGCGCTCTTCGAGGACGTTGAACAGGCCGACTTGGATCTTCGGCGACAAGTCGGGCAGCTCGTTGATGCAAAAGATCCCGCGGTTGGTCCGGGGGATCAGGCCGAAGTGCATGGTCAGCTCGGAGGACAGGTAGCGACCCTCGGCGTGTTTGATCATGTCCACTTCGCCGATCAGGTCGGCGATCGTCACGTCGGGCGTGGCGAGCTTTTCCTGGTAACGGTCCGACCGACCCACATAGGCGATCGGCGTGTCGTCGCCCATCGTGTAAAGCTTGTCGCGAGATTCTTTGGATAAGGGGTTGAACGGGTCATCGTTGACTTCCGACCCTTCGACGACCGGCATGGCGTCGTCGAGGAGGAAGACCAACTGCCGGAGCATCCGGGTCTTGGCCTGCCCGCGGAGGCCGAGAAAGAGCATGTCGTGCCGCGACAAGATCGCGTTCTGGATCTGCGGGACGACGGTTTCCTCGTAGCCGAGGATGTCGGGAAACAGCGACGACCCATCGCGGATCTTCGCGATGAGGTTGCGCCTCATCTCGTCCTTGACCGACTCGCTTCTGTAGCCGCTCTGCTTGAGTTCGCCAAGAGTCCGAGGTCGCTCCGTCGCCATGTCGATTCGATCTCCAGGATGTCGAGAAACTGGTGCCCGAGCCGGAGAGTGAACAACCATCACTCGGGCCAAGCCGAAGGCTCGACCCGTGGGCAGGTCATCGCAAGCCAGAAAATCTATCGTAGGCAGACGCAACCACGGGGTCAATCCAACCGACAAACCAGCTTCCTCCGAGCGAACCGCCAACCTGTCCAGACATCCTCATTTGTGCTCTTGATGACGGACCCAGTCAAGCTAATCGCGCCCCAATTTTCGGAGTTGTACCCGCCGTACCTCATGACCCCGATCGACGATCAGGCTCGCCATCAACATCAAACAGCCACAATAAGTTTGGAAAAATTAATTATTTAGTAGTCTGATTGTGTCATCGACTCGATCAGTCAAAGCATAAATGCGTTCTGGCTAAGAAGTCGCCCGAAATTTAGCTCCTTCGCCCCGCAGGAGCCAGCACGGGTCGACGTTGGTGGCAACCAGGAAGGCCAGCAAAACCTCCCCCGGGATGGTGACACCACTTTCGTAATTCAACCAGGTTCGCAGCGGGATGTTCAAGATCCTGGTCAATTCCGGACCCTCTTCATCCCCAAACTGTTCCAGACGGATCTGGCGGAGACGCTCCGCCAACGCCTGTTTAGGCTGCACATGGAATCGAAAGTCGATCGCTTTGGACATAATTCCTCCTCGGACGACGCATGATGGAGCGTGGCCGATCTGTTGTGAGTCCGACTTCGATTGAGACCGAATTGAAGTAAAAAATCGGTCGCTCGCGGCGAAAAACTCGACAACCGAGCGCAGGTGATCTTTTCTGATGGGTTATCGACACATATTGTTGCCGGAAGCTTTTGGAGAAATCTAATTAGCTCAGATTCAGACAAATTAATCAAATTTATTTTTGCGGCCACTCAAAAATTGTGGTTTGATGAGGTCTCACCGCAATGTCAAATTTGCTGCTGGTTACTCAATTCACAACCTCCAGCGCATCATTTGGGCAGGTTCGCCGAGGTACTCAAGGAGCCGAAGTTAGCGGCGCGGCTGGTCCAGTGCCGCAATCGCGTTGATCAGAATCAAAGGCCGTCCCTGTCCGGCTCAGTTCTCACTCGTTGGAGGACCCGATGGACCAATGGATCACAAACGAACCCGCCGATTCACCGCTCGTCGTGAACGCGAAGGACCGGCTCCATGAAGATGGGTGGCAAACCGACGACTTCGTCGAAGACGATGCGAGTGGTTGTCCGTGCTGGGTCGCCACCGGGTTGAAGGAAGGGATTCTCATCCAGGCTGAGGGAGCAACCAAGGAAGAAGCCTGGCTTTGTGCCGTCGAACAGGCGCGGTCACGCGGCAAGGGAAAGTAGGCTGGGAACCGTTTCCCGGGTAAACGGAGAACGGTTCCCAGCCGATTCGTTGATCAGCAGCCGGCACCGGCCGCGATGGCCTTGATCGCGAGGGGCCGGCGGCGCGAGCGGCCCGCGGCGCGCGGGCCGTATTTCCAGCCGCTCCAGGCCGCGAGCAACGCACCGGCCGCCAGCATCCCTTCGGTCCGAGCGGTGAGCGAGACCGGCGCGTCCTCCGTGGGGACGGTCGCGAGGAGTTCCAACGCGGCATCCCAGACCTTCAAGCTCATCGCGTCGGTCGTCTCTTCTCGGACCGCCTGGGGGCCGGGGGCGGTCGCGGTGTCGACCGGTAGGGCGGGGACGACTGGTCCAGCCGGCGGCTGGGCCGGGGCGGGCACGGGGGCCACTGGTGCCGGCGCGAGGGGCTGGACCTCGGGGCCAGGGATGACCTCGATGGGGCCGGGCGCGCGAAGTTCGGGGATCGGGACGACGTCGGGAACCGCGAGGATGACCGAGATCCGGTCGGATCGGCCCGGGGTGGGGCGGGCGACCTCGGACGACGTCGCGTTGGCCGTCTCGGCGTCGTTCATGAGCGGCGAGAGGGTTGTCGATGGCCCGGTCGCCAACGGGACGAACGGGGACGCGACTGAAGCCGGCGCGACGGTGACCGCCGCCGACGGGAGCGACTGGGCTGTCGACGGCAGGCCCAAGCCGGTCGCGAGGCCAGGCAACGGCAAGCCGGTCGCGAGGAACAGGCCGGAGGCCACGTTGATCGGCGCCGCGACCAGGAGCCGGCGCGATTCCAGGCCCTCGGTCCCCAGGCCGATCCGGTGGCGAGCGAGCCGACGGGGACGCGGACGAGATCGACGGTCACAAGCGAGCATGAAACCTCCTGCTGCCGATCGGAAGTCGGGATGGGACAACCAGCGCGCGGATGATCACCAGTGCTTCAGACTATCCAGCCGTCCGGAGGGACGCAACAACTTCCACAACCGAGGTAGCCATTCAGCCATTACCTTGGTCCGGTCTAGACGACCGGCGCGATACCTCTACAATATGATTGCTGACCCAATCGTGCTGGACAGACCCAGCGCGCTCCCCTCGATCGCCCGCCGGATGATTGACCTGCCTTGAGCACCGCCCGCCGAGTATTCTCCTGGTTGGCCCCTGACCGTGCCCGGGTTGGGTTGGCCCTAGTCCTGACCAGCGTCGTTTGCCTGCTTAACCTGCCGACGCCAATCCTGGTTCAAGGGTTGGTCGATCGAGTGGTGACACCGGGGCGGTACGGGCTTTTGCCGCTTTACCTGGCGGGGTTGTTCGCCGTGTTCGGCCTGCAGGCGGGGGTTGGCTTCCTCAACACCCGAGTGGTGGGTCGGCTGGGCCAAGGGGTCGTCCGCGAGTTGCGGCACCGGCTCTACGACCGGGTTCAGCGCCTCGGGTTGACGTTCTATGACCGGACCCCCTCCGGCTCGATCATCGCCCGCTTGATGGACGACGTCAGCGCGATCCAGGTACTCGTCACCGCCCAAACGGTCCAGATCCTCACCGACCTCGGGACCACGGTCATCATCACCGGGTTGCTCCTGGGGAAGAACTACCGCCTGGCCCTGGTCGTCCTGGCGTTCCTGCCGGTCTATGCCGTGAACTTCCACTACTTCATGGCCCGGATCAGGGCCAACAGCGTGATCGTCCGGGCCAAGATGGACCTGATCTTTGGGCTGCTCAAGGAGCGGATCGACGGCTCGCTCCTGATCAAGACCGCCGCGCAGGAGCCGGCCGAGGTCGCCGCGTTCGCCGGACAGCTCGACGACGCCCACGGCCCCCGGGTTCGCGACCACCAGCTCTCGGCCGCGTTCTCGAACTTGAGCGCGGCGATCAGCGGCGTCGGGATCTCGGCCGTCTTCGCCGCCGGGGCTTGGGAGGTGTTGCAAGGGCGGATGACCCCCGGCGGGGCCGTCTCGACCGCCGCCCTGGCGTCGCTGCTCTTCGGTCCCGTCGCCCGGTTGGCCGACCTGACCTACGTCTTCGAGCAAGCCGCCGCCAGCGTTGATCGGCTCGGCGAGATCCTCGACCTCCAACCCGACGTGGTCGAGCCGACCGATCCCGTCGCCGTCGGGCGGGTTGAGGGGCGGGTCACATTCGACCGGGTCGGCTTCGGCTATCAACCCGACCAACCCGTCGTCTGGGACATCCGCCTCGACGTCGCCCCCGGGACGCGGGTTGCCCTGGTCGGCCCAACGGGTTGCGGCAAGAGCACGCTGATTAACCTCCTGCTCCGTTTCTATGACCCAACTTGGGGCGAGGTTCGGCTCGACGGGGTCTCGCTCCGCCAGATGACGACCAAGGACCTCCGCCGCCAGGTGGGGGTCGTCCTGCAGGAACCCGTCCTCTTCCGCCAGAGTCTCGCCGACAACATCCGCTACGGCGTCCCCGACGCGACCGACGCCCAGGTCGAAGCCGCGGCGCGAGCGGCGATGGTCCACGACTTCGCGATCAACCTCCCCGACGGCTATCAAACTCTCATCGGCGAAGGGGGCCACAAGCTGAGCCACGGCGAGCGCCAGCGGGTAGCCATCGCCCGGGCCTTCTGCAAGGACCCGGCCATCGTCATCCTCGACGAGGCGACCAGCGCGCTCGACACCAAGAACGAGGCGATGATCCAGGCGGCCCTGACGAACCTCCTCCGCGGCCGGACCTCGTTCGTGATCGCCCACCGCCTCGTCACCGTGGTCGACTCCGACCTGATCGTCGTCATCGACGGCGGCCTGATCATCGAGATGGGAACCCACCAAGCCCTCCTGACTCGGCCCGATGGCTTGTATCGGTCGCTCTGCCGGAGCCAGTTCGAGGTCGATGAACTCCCAGCGGCCGACCGACCCTCGACCCGAAAATCCAACCCCGGGCCAGCCAATCGGTTGCAACCGTCCTCAACTCGCGACACCCACCAATGGACGTGAACCGCTTCGGCCCGCCTCCCGATCCCACCCACTCGTCCGAGCGGTTGCGGCGGATGGTCCGCGAGTTCCTCCGGCCGCACTATGCCACCGTCGGCTGGTGCTTGCTCGGGCTGCTCGTCCAGTCGAGCTTGATGCTGCCGATCCCGGTCCTCCAGGGGGTCGTCCTCGATCGATTGGTCGCCCTGGCCCGCCGGACCACGCCACCAACCGCCGCCGAGCAAACGGCGACCGTCCGCCTGATCGCCTGGATCTTCGCCGGGTCGGTCGTGTGCCACCTCGGGCGGATGGCCTTGTCGTGGAGCGTAGCGCGGTCGATCGGCCGGGCGAGCCAGGAGTTGGTCGTCACGCTCCGGGGGGCCTTACAGCGCAAGTTCATGCGGCTCCCGATGGCTTACTTCGACGCCCAGCAGACCGGCCGGTTGATGGCTCGGGTGACGAGCGACGTCGGCTCGATCCTGGTCTTCTTCAACAGCGGGTCGCTCCAACTGGTCAACGACTTGATCCTCGGGCTGGGGGTGGCCGGGGTGATGCTCTGGCTCCAGTGGCGACTCGCGCTGGCGGCGTTCGTGGTCTTGCCGATCTACGCGATCAACCACCGGTTCTTCGCCCGGCGGGTCCACGGCCTGTCGCTGGCGATCCGCGCCCAGATCGCGTCGATCTATGCGTTGCTGTCCGAGCGGATTTCCGCCGTCCGCGTGGTCCGGTCGTTCGCTCAGGAAGACGCCGAACTTGGGGAACTCGATCGCCAGGTCGACCTCCACCGGGGTCTGAATCTCCAGAACCTCGACACAAGTGCCGCGCTCAACGCCTTGGCCACGCTGGTGAGCGGTTTGGGGACGGTCCTCGTGCTCGCCTATGGGGTTCACCTGATCGGCCAAGGGCGACTCAGTGTGGGAGAGTTGATGGCCTTTTATGCCTTGCTCGCCCAGCTTTACTTGCCGATCGTTCGCTTAACGCAATTCCAGATCACAGCCGCGGCGACCCGGATCTCGGTCGAGCGGTTGTACGAGGTTTTCGACGAGCCTGAACCCGTCAGCGACCGCCCCGACGCCCGCCCGATCGTTCATCCACGCGGCGAGCTGATCTTCGATGCGGTGACGTTCGCTTATGGACCCGACGCGCAACCCACGCTCAACCGCCTCTCGCTGACAATTGCACCCGGGACGACCCTCGGCGTAATCGGCCCGAGCGGCGCGGGGAAGTCCACCCTCCTGGCGCTAGCTCCCCGGCTCTACGACGTGGCCGATGGGTGTGGGTCAATCCGGTTCGACGGCTCGGACGTCCGGGACTTGCGGGTGGTCGACCTCCGGCGCGCCGTGGCTTTGGTCCCGCAGCAAGCCCTCTTGTTCGAGGGGACGATCCGGTCTAACCTTGTCTACGCCGACCCCGACGCGACCGCCGACCAGATCCGCTGGGCGATCGAATCGGCCGACCTAGCTCGGACGGTCGACTCGCTCCCGCTGGGTCTGGAAACCCTCGTCGGCGAACGAGGCCAATCGCTGTCCGGCGGGCAACGCCAGCGGCTGGCGCTGGCCCGGGCGCTGATCGCCGACCCCGCCGTCCTCCTGATCGACGACGGGACTAGCGCTCTCGACGCCGAGACCGAGGCCCGCGTCCGCGTCGCCCTCCGCTCGGGGCGACCCGGCCGGACCACGGTGATCGTCTCGCACAAGATCGCCTCGGTCCGCCACACCGACCGGATCGCCGTCATCGAAGCTGGGCGGATCACCGAGGTCGGCACTCACGCCGAGCTTCTCGCCCGAGGCGGCTATTACTCACAAGCCTACCGCCAGCAAATCCAGCCGCTCGACAAGGCGTTGGCGGGGCAATGATCCGCGGCACGACTCAGCGTGGCCCGGTGGCTACCTTCACACCGGATTCAGACTCAACGGTCCAGTCGAAAGTCGCCTGGAACGGTTCCCACCACGGCGCAACACCCGTCGCGGGGTCGCTATGCCGCCCCAAGCCGCCCGCCGACGGGGGCTTAATCGCATAGATCAGGCGATACTGGCCGGGCTTGGGCTTAGAGATTGTGGCGCCGTAATGGAAGCCATCACGGGCCATCATGGGCGTCAGCTCGCCTTGGGCGAGCCTCTCGCCGCTGCTGGCCGCGATCAACCAGTAGACAATCTTAAGGTAATCCACCTTCTCATCCTTGGCGAACCCGTTCGGGTTGTTGGCCAGGGCTTTGACGTCGGCCTCGATGTGGATCATTGGAGCAGTCGAGTCGGCCGGCATATCGTCCATCATCACGGCCGGGAGCCAGACAGCAGCGACCCGGATATGGTTCCGCTCGATCTCGTCGCCGATCGGATATTCCCGGACTGAGGAACCGGCGGCGGGGACGGCAGTTTCGGGAGCCAAGGGTTGGCTCGACTGCCGTTCCGGCTGCTTGCGGGTCTCCAGATTCAGGAACAGGAACGATCCGACCGCGACGAGGATGACAGCAGTAATCGCGGGTCCAGCCCATGACTTGTTCACGACGAAACTCCTTCGGGAGCGAAGTGCCCGGAACCTGGCGCTGCGCTCAGACACCCACCTCAACGTGGGATGGGGTCGCTTTGGTGGGAGGAATGACCGGCTGGGAAGGAGGCTTGGGGTTGGTCCGCTCAAAGATCGGCAAGATCAGCGTCATCGCCGCGCCGAACAGCAAGAAACCCTGGATCACCATCGTCTGGACGTTCGGGTGCAACCCCAACATGGGGCAACCCAGCCCGATCCAGGTGACCGGCGTCACCTTGATCAATCCCGCGTTCTGAAGTTCGAAGACCCCGTTACCCGCGAAGATCACGGCCATCGCAAACAGGATGAAGCCGGTCGCCTTGAAGAAGGGCCGCATCGGCAACCGGACGCTCGAAGCCCGGATCACGACGGCGATCACCGCGAGCAAGACCGAGCCGAGGATCACGCCGGCGGCGATTCCCATGAGGCCATCGCGGGACCCGCCCTGGCCGGCGATCTGCGCCTGGTACATCAGGGTCGTCTAAACCGCCAGAAACGACGTCACCGCCAGCGTGCCCAAACCGCCGACCTTGGCCCCGTGCGCGGCTTGCTGCTTGAGGAAGTCCGCCCATCGTTTGGCCTGGGTCTGCGAGATGAGCCAGTAGCTAACATAGAAGAGGATGGCGGCGGCCAGCATCATGACCCCGCCTTCCATCAACTCGCGGGTCCGCCCTTGCGTGGCGCCGACGAGGAGGTTCAGGCCGACAGCCGTCACGGCGCTGGCCAGAACCGCCGCGCCGATCCCCCACCAGATGGCGGTCGTCGCCTGCGGGCGACCCGTCTTCGAGGCGAGGGCGAGCAGCATGGTCAGGAGGAGGATCACCTCGACTCCTTCGCGGAGGACCGTCACGAGCGAGACGGCGAAGGCGGGACCGAACGACCCGGCCAACGCGGTGTTGGCGTTGGTGACGGCCTGACTCACCGCCAGGCGGAGGGCGTCGAGCCGAGCGGCGAGGTCCGCTCCAACCGTCCCAGAGTCGAGTTGCCCACGGATCGCGTTGAATTGGGCTTCGAGCGGTGGGACAGCTTGCGGCGACCGGATGTTGAGCATCCGTTCGAGCGGTTCGAAGTCGTTCCAGTAAGCGTCACTCATCGACGAGGCGGCATCTCCCCCCCGCCCCGAGTCGGCCAACTTCCGGACCTGGACGAACGACGCGGCGAGGGCCTCCAACTGGTGCGACTGCTGGGTTAAGCCGGGAGCGGTCGCCACCTCGGCGGTCGCGGCCACCTTGCCGACATCGCGACGGTCGAGGATGTTGAGCCGCTTCAAGTCCTCGGAGGCGCGGCTCAACTCGATCATGAGCTTGCCGATCGGAGCTACGAGCTTCCTGGCGTCCATCTGCCCGTCATGGACCGTCTTGAGCGCTGTCCGAAATCCCCGCAACTGAGCCTCGATCACGCCGGCCCGCTCGACACCAAGGTGGCGACGGACGGCCGTCTCCATGTCGGACAGCTCGAACTGTCCCCAGTAGGCGTCCTCGGCCAGCTTGCGAGCTTTGGGGTAGCCGTCGGGCTTGCCGACGATCAACCGGGCTTCGGTGAGCAGTTTGCTGATCTCGTCAATCACCTGCGGCCAGGCGACCACCGGAGCCGCCTCGCCAGCGACCTTGATCGCCGCCGACGCTTGCAGGCTGATCGTCCCCAGATCGACCAGGGCATCCTGGACCAACGTGACGTCGGACCGAGATGCCGGACCCATCTCGTGCCAGACGTTGAGGGTGTAACGACCGGCGGGCACGTCATGGAAGCTAAACTCACCACCGGCCCGGCACACCTTGGCCCACGGCGATCCGGCCACCACGATGAAGCCGCGCATGTGGCTGTGGACGTCGCAGACGAGGCGGACCAGGCCGGGCTGGTCGGGGATGAACTTCTGGGTTGCATTCGGCGACATGCTCCACGAAAATGTCACACCCGGGGTCGCACTGTGGACATTGTGGGTTTCGCCGTCCTGGTTCGAGAACTGGATCGGCTGGCCCACCTGGGCTACCTGAACCCGCGGCTCGAACTGGAGTCCTTGTTGCTTGACCATCAGGGCGACACTCACGCCAACTGGAGACGAGACGGCCACCGGCGCGGGATCCACCGGCTCCAGCGTCACGACGGCGGGGCTGACCGATGGCGAGCACGAGTCGGGCATGATGACCCGGCCCTTCACCTCGGCGGCCCCGGCGAGGGAGCACGACCAAGCCAGCAAGCCAACCGTCACCAGATGTCGCAGCATGGAGGGTTCCATCAAGGATCTCGTGTCCCGAAGCGAACAGGCGAGGCTGGATCGAGCGGCCTGTTCATGATTACTGAGATTCAGTCTCAACAGTGCCGATTGTATCCTCGCGGCCAGTGGGCGTCAATTCGGTACTTGCGATCCTTCGAGCCAGATTTTTGAGTTAGAAATTAGTTGCCGATGAGCCTCGAACATGCCGCCAGTCCCTACGATGGCCCGGTCCGCGAGTCGCTGATCCGGGCCGGGGGTCGGATGATCCGCCTGGTCCGCCCTGGTGATCCCGACCGCCTCCTCGAAGCCCCCGAAGTCGCCGCCTGGAACCAGGCCGACGATTACATGCCGTACTGGGCGTACCTCTGGCCCGGGTCGTTCTTGCTGAGCGACGCGGTCGTCAACGGGAACTGGCCAGCGGGCACCCGGACCCTGGAGCTTGGTTGCGGGCTGGGCTTGCCCGGCCTAGTCGCGGTCAGCGTGGGCTTGCACGTCGAGTTCACCGACCAGGACCGGACTCCACTCGGGTTCGTCGAACGGAGCGCCCGGGCTAACGGGTTCGACCCCGCGCTCTATACGATGGACCTGCTCAACTGGGGACACCCAACCGAGCGGAAGTTCGCCCTGATCCTCGGCGCGGACATTACCTACGAGCGCCGGTTGATCCCACTCGTCGCGGGGGTGATCGCCGCCCAGCTTGACCGAGGAGGCGTCGCACTGATCACCGATCCCGATCGGGTAGCCACCGAGGGGTTTGCCCGGGCGCTCGCGGCGGTCGGCCTGTCATCCGAGGCCAGCAAGACCACCAGCGACGGCGACGAATTCGGCCCCGTCCAAGGGACGCTCTACCGGATCTGGCACCAATCAAGCTGATCGGTTCGAGCGGAGCGTGGCGATCAGATCCGCGACCGCCGCGATCCCGGCGTGGTCGAGTTCGCGGCCCAGTTCATCGACCAGCCGCTCCGACGCCGTCGGGTCGGCGAACGTGGCGGTCCCGACCTGAACCGCCGACGCCCCGGCGACGAGGAACTCCAGGGCATCATCGACCGAAGCGATCCCGCCAACGCCGATGATCGCCAGGTCGGGCAAGGCGCGCGCGACCTCCCAGACCGCCCGGAGCGCGAGCGGCTTGATCGCGGGTCCGCTGAGACCACCGATGTCGTTGGCCAGGATCGGGCGCCGGGCGCGCCAGTTGATCGCCATCCCCCGGAAAGTGTTGACCAGGCTGACGGCGTCCGCCCCGCCGTTCGCCGCGCTTCGGGCGATCGCAACCACGTCGGTCACGTTCGGCGTCAGCTTGGCGATGATCGGCAATGGGCAAGCCGCGCGGACCCGACCGACCAGCCGCTCCACCGCCCCCGGGTCGATCCCGAGGTCGAGGCCGTGGCTGACGTTCGGGCACGAAACGTTCAGCTCGACCGCCGCGATCCCCGGTTCCGTGCCCAGGGTCGCGGCCATCGCCACGAAATCGGCTTCGTCCTCACCCGCGATGTTGGCGATCACCGCCGTCCCGACCGACCGGAGGTAGGGGAGGTGATGGCTCCGGAAGTGGTCGATCCCGTCGTTGTCCAGCCCGATGGCGTTGAGCAAACCCGACGCCGTCTCGACCGTCCGAGGGGTGGCGTTACCCGCCCGAGGGTGGCGCGTGACCGTCTTGGGAATCACCCCGCCGAGGCGGTCGAGCTGGATGAACCCGGCCATTTCCCGGACATAGCCAAAAGTTCCCGACGCGACCAGCACCGGGTTCTGGAGCGCGAGTCGCCCCAACGTCACTCTCAGGTCGGCCACGAAACCACCTCGCGGGATCATCGATCGGGACAGTCCGATCATTTTACTATCAACCTTCCGTCTGGCAACGACAACCACGCCGATGGGGGGAATCAATGGGTGCGGTCGAGTGCCTGGTTGACGAACGATCGACTGCTCGTCAGAATACGTTCATCTCCACCCGAGCGTCGTCCCTGCTGAGACGCTTTCCCGGCTGGTGCCGATCTGTCGGCCCACCTCTGGTCCTCAAGGCTTTGCCTTGCCGCGACCTCGGGGTTTTCGCGTGTCCGGGCTATCCCTTACCATCCATCAATCGACGCTGGCGACCCGGATCTGGGCACTCGTGCCCGGGGTTCGCGAACTGGTCCTTTTGGCCCTGGTCGTCGTCGCTTTGTATGGTCGGACCAACCGGGTCCGCCAAAGCCGCTTCTTCGCCCCTCTGAGTCGGCTGGTCCGACCATCGGGTCGCGGGCGGCGGTGGCCGGTCCTCTCGCAATGGCTGGTCGACCGGTGGTTGCTCGTCCTCGCGGTTCTGGCCGGTGCGGGAGTTCTGGCCTGGGTGGCGACTTCGTTCCGGGTTGTGCAGGCCTGGGCGGGTCGCTAGGTGCAAGTGTCAGCCGACGTCTCAT
>JAABUX010002632.1_pt1 | contig 25081 bp, 17 predicted proteins | sample 5561851 | NCBI WGS metagenome assembly JAABUX01 (sample SAMN10711883, study PRJNA513361) | rock metagenome | isolation source: Antarctica rocks | place: Antarctica: Victoria Land, Richard Nunatak red sandstone | collected 2016-01-03 | reverse complement strand
ACGGCGCCGTCTTCATCATCGAGGGCGTGGCCGGCGTGCAGCCGCAGAGCGAGACCAACTGGCGCCTGGCCGACCGCTACAACGTGCCGCGCATCATCTTCATCAACAAGCTGGACCGCACGGGCGCTGATTTCTACCGCGCCTTCGACACCCTGAAGGAGAAGCTCGACATCATCGCGCTGCCCCTGCAGCTCCCGATCGGCATCGAGGACACCTTCATTGGTGTCGTGGACCTCGTCGAGATGAAGGCCATCATCTGGGAGGGCGGCGAGCTTGGCGCGGCGTTCCATGACGAGGAAATCCCTGCGGACCTCAAGGAGAAGGCGGCGGAATACCGCACGTTGCTGCTCGACACGGCGCTGAGCGTCGATAACGAGGCAATGGAGGAGTACTTCGACAAGGGCGACGTGTCCGTCGAGACCCTGAAGCGTTGCATCAAGGCCGGCAGCATCAGCGGCGCCTTCCGCCCGGTGCTGTGCGGCACCGCGTTCAAGAACAAGGGTGTGCAGCCCTTGCTTGACGGCGTGCTGGACTACCTGCCCAGCCCGATCGACGTGCCCGGCATCAAGGTCGCCGCCGAGGAAGGCCAGGAGGAGACCGTCGGCGACGACCGCCGCGTCATCCCGGCTAACGCGACTGCGCCGTTCGCCGGCCTGGCGTTCAAGATCATCAACGACAAGTATGGTACGCTCACCTTCGTGCGGGTCTATGCCGGCACGCTGAAGTCGGGCGACACGGTGATGAACACCACCAAGGACCACCGCGAGCGCATCGGCCGCATGTTCCAGATGCACGCCGACAAGCGTGCGGAGATCAAGGAGGTCCACGCCGGCGACATCGCCGCCTTCGTCGGCCTGAAAGACACCGGCACCGGCGACACCCTGGCCGCCGCCGAGGACCCCGTTATCCTCGAGCGCATGAGCTTCCCGATCCCGGTTATCGACATCTCCGTCGAGCCGAAGACCAAGGACGGCGTGGAGAAGATGACGCTCGGCCTGCAGAAGCTGGCGGGGGAGGACCCGAGCCTGCGCCTGCGCACCGACCAGGAGAGCGGCCAGACCATCCTGTCCGGCATGGGCGAGCTGCACCTGGAGATCATCATCGACCGCCTGCAGCGCGAGTACGGCGTGGACGCCAACATCGGCGCTCCGCAGGTCGCCTACCGCGAGACCATCAGCAAGCCGCACACCGAGACCTACACCCACAAGAAGCAGACCGGCGGCAGCGGCCAGTATGCCGAGGTGAAGGTGCTGTTCGAGCCGATGGAGCGCAACGCCGGCGTGGTGTTCGAGAACAAGGTCGTCGGCGGCACCGTGCCGAAGGAATACATCCCGGCTGTCGAGAAGGGCATCCGCAACCAGTGCGAGACGGGTGTGCTAGCCGGGTTCCCCACGGTGGACTTCAAGTACACCCTGGTGGACGGCAAGTATCACGACGTGGACTCCTCGGCACTGGCGTTCGAGATTGCGGCCAAGGCGTGCTTCCGCGACGGCATGAAGAAGGCGTCGCCGATCATCCTGGAGCCGATTATGGACGTGGAGGTCACGACGCCGCAGGATCACGTTGGCGACGTCGTCGGCGACCTGAATCGCCGCCGTGGCGTGATCCAGAGCCAGGACAGCAGCGGCAGCACTGTCATGGTGCGCGCCCATGTGCCGTTGAAGGAGATGTTCGGCTACATCAGCCAGCTCCGCGGCATGACCAAGGGACGCGCCAGCTTCACGATGCAGTTCCACCATTACGATCCTGTGCCGCGCAACATCGCGGACGAGATCATGGCCAAGAGCGCCTAGAGCAGCACGGGCCAGGGGCGGTGCCCCTGGCCCTGGTCGTGGCACGTCCTGCCAGGGGTCGTACAGGGCTAGCCACTTCCTGCTGTCGGCCATATTGGAGAAGTACTGTGCTAAAAACTTTGAGTGCCGTCTTGCTCGCTGGCGGACTGCTGGCTGCCCCGGCGCACGCGCTGGATGCCGTTGTGACCGGGGTGGACCGAAACACCGACGGCACCATGACCTACCACTTCGCCGTCCGCACCGCCCCGGGCGAGACCCTGACGCCGGGCGACCCGGTGCCGGAGGGCGACTTCTTCACGCTCTACAACTTCTATGGTCTGGTGGAGGGATCCGCGAAGTCCCCGCCGGGATGGGAAGTGTCATCCGAGGATTTCGGCCGGACGCCGTTCCTGAACGGCTACCCGGTGGTGACGCCGGTTGACATCGCGGGGACGCCCAACCTGACCTGGACGGTGACGAAGCCGGTCGCAGGCGGCGCGCAGATCGATGGATTCCAGGCTACCACGCGTATGGCCGGCACGGTGATGGGTCAGTACACGGCGCAGGTGACGCGGCAAATTCCCGTCGTCCAGGGCGCCCCGGCCGGAACGCCGTTTGCCGAGGCGCATGACTTCAAGCAGGCGATCATCGGCCTTCTGCCGGCGCCCAGCTTCTTGGCTGATGTAAAGTAACGAGGATAAGCTGATGGCACAAAAGAAAAGCCGGGCGTGGTTCACCTGCCCGCGTTGGACGGAGATCGCTGGCACTGCGCCTAACCAGGTCAGCCCTAAGACCATAGCGTTGCTGAAGGCGGGAAAGCCTATGGCGCGGTCCACAATTCGCCGGGCGCTGTTGATGGTGCGCCAGGCTTCGGGCAGCCTGTTCGACGTGGACGAACTGATCGTGGACCAACGCCCGGCCCGATAAACCCTACTTCTCCCTTTTCCTCTGGGAGAGGGTCAGGGTGAGGGCGGCGGCAAGGGCTGATCTCGGCAACGAAAGAGCGGACTGCAATCGGCAGAGTTCGGTCCTCCCGGCCTCCCTCACCCCAGCCCTCTCCCGGAGGGAGAGGGAGTCGGCCCTACCGGAAATCCCGCGTCGGCACCCTGATGCCCGGCTGCCGATCCGGCACGTAGGCATCCCGCGCCACTGGCGCCATGTCCCCCCGGTCCGGCGCCCCCGGATGCGTCGCCCCGTCCCCCCGTCCATGCCGCAACGGCCAGGGGCCATCCCGCTCCCCCATGCTCCGCAGCATGCCGGACAAATCCTCTAGCCGGTCGGCGATCACGTGCACGACGCCGGACTCCTTCTGCACGCGACCATGGCACGCCACCATGCTGGCCGTCAGCACCAGGCGGCGCTGGCGGGCGAACAGGCTGGGCCACAGGATCAGGTTGGCGATGCCGGTCTCGTCCTCGGTCATTATGAACATGACCCCTTTGGCGCTGCCGGGCTTCTGCCGCACCAGCACCAGGCCGGGCACCACAACGCGCCGGCCGTCCCGGATCCTAGCCAGGTCGGCGCAGGCCACCATGCCCCGGCGCCGCAGTTCGTCCCGTAGGAACGACACCGGATGCTGCCGCAACGTCAGCCCGGTGCTGCCGTAGTCCTCCACAACTTCCCGGCCGGCGTGCATGGGGACCAGTACGACCGGCGGCTCCACGATCTCCGGCCGGGTGTCTGCGGCGGCGAACAGCGGCAGCGGCGCGTCGGCCAGGCCGCGGATCGCCCAAAGCGCCGCCCGGCGGTCCAGGCCCAGCGAGCCGAACCCATCCGCCTCCGCCAGCCGTTCCAGCGCCGCCACCGGCACGCTGGCCCGGCGCCAGAGGTCATCCAAGCTGGTGTAGGCGTGCTCCCCCCGCGCCGCCACAATGCCAGCGGCGTGCGTCCCGGCCAGGCCATGCACCATCCGTAGGCCCAGCCGCACGGTCGAGCCATCCAGCGTGCAGTCCCAGCGCGAGTGGTTCACGTCCACCGGGCGCACCTCCACCCCATGCTCCCGCGCATCGCGCACCACTTGGGCCGGGGCATAAAACCCCATCGGCTGGCTGTTCAGCAGCGCGCAGCAGAACACGTCGGGGTAGTGGCACTTCATCCAGGCCGAGGCATAGGCAACCAGCGCGAAGCTGGCAGCGTGGCTTTCAGGGAAGCCGTAGCTGCCGAAGCCCTCGATCTGACTAAACGTCCTGGCCGCAAAATCAGCAGTGTAGCCCCGCTCGGTCATGCCCCTGATCAGCTTATCCCGGAAATGGCTGACCCCGCCGGTGACCTTGAACGTCGCCATCGCGCGCCGGAGCTGGTCGGCCTCGTCTGGCGTGAACCCGCCGCAGACGATGGCCACCTGCATCGCCTGCTCCTGAAATAGGGGCACGCCCAGGGTCTTGCCCAGCACCGCCTCCAGCTCCGGGGTGGGATAGTCGGGCAGCTCCAGCCCCTCCCGCCGGCGCAGATAGGGGTGGACCATGTCGCCCTGGATGGGGCCGGGGCGGACGATGGCGACCTGGATAATCAAGTCATATAGCGTGCGCGGCTTTAGGCGCGGCAGCATGGCCATCTGCGCCCGGCTCTCGATCTGGAACGTCCCAAGCGTATCAGCCCGACAGATCATGGCGTAGGTAGCAGCATCCTTCTGAGGAATAAGTGCTAAATCAGCACCATGCGCCTGCTCTCTCTCCCCTCGGGTGAGGGGAAAGGCGTTCTTCTCCACCAGCAGGTCGAAGGCCCGCCGCATGCAGCCTAGCATTCCCAGGCCCAGCACATCGACCTTCATGAAGCGCAGCGCGTCGATGTCGTCCTTGTCCCACTCGATGATTTGCCGCCCGGCCATGGCGGCGGGCAGCACCGGCACCAGGTCGGACAGGCAGTCCCGCGTCAGCACAAATCCGCCGGGATGGGTGCCAAGCTGCCGAGGGAAGCCGATCAGCTCGCGCGCTAAATCAAGCGTCAAGCGCAGCCGGCGGTCATCTAAGTTGAGGTTCAGCGCCCCAGCGTGGTCCTCCGTGACGCCCTCCTCGCTCCATCCCCAGACCTGACCGGCCAGGGCGCCCGTCACGTCCTCGGTCAGGCCCAGCGCCTTGCCCACGTCGCGCACGGCCCCGCGGGCGCGGAAGCGCATGACGGTGGCGCACAGGGCGGCGCGGTGGCGGCCATAGGTGCGGTACACCCACTGGATCACCTCCTCCCGCCGCTCGTGCTCGAAGTCCACGTCGATGTCCGGCGGCTCCTTGCGGGCGGCGGACACGAAGCGCTCGAACAGCAGGTTGGAGTGCGCCGGGTCGATGGCGGTGATGCCCAGCACGTAGCACACGGCGGAGTTGGCGGCGCTGCCGCGGCCCTGGCACAGGATGCCCTCGCCCCGGGCGTAGCGCACGATGCTGTGGACGGTCAGGAAGTACGGCGCGTAATCCAGCTCCGCAATCAGGCGAAGCTCATGCCGCAACTGGTTGGCAACCTTGTCCGGGGTGCCAAGCGGGTAGCGTGTGGTAGCACCTTGCCAGGTCAGGCGGTCCAAGGTTTGCTGCGAGGTCAGGGCCGGATCTTCGACCTCATCCGGATACTGGTAGCGCAGGTCGCCCAGGTCGAATGTGCAGCGGCTGGCCAGCTCCATCGTGCGGGCGACGGCATCGGGATGGCGGGCAAACAGGCGGGTCATCTCGACCGGGGTTTTCAGGTGGCGGTCGGCGGTGCGCTCCCTGCGGAACCCGACGTCGTCGATGGTGCAGCCCTCGCGGATGCAGGTCAGCACGTCCTGCAGGATGCGGCGGCCCGGCAGGTGGTACAGCACGTCCCCGGTGGCGACCATGGGCGTGACCGCGCCGCCCAGGTCTTGCAGGTGGTGCAGGCGGACGGCATCGCCAGGACGGCGCCGGACGGTGCCGGCCAGGTAAGCACGGTCCGGCGCCAGGGCGCGCAACTGGGCCAGTTGCGCCGGCAGCAGCGCATCGTCGGTCGGCACTAGGACGAACAGCAGCCCTTCGGCTCCGGCCAGGTCGTCCCAACCCAGGTCGCACCCGCCCTTATTGCCGGGGCTGCGCCCAACCCGGCCCTTCCCAAGCGTCAGCAGCCCGCACAGTCGGGCCCACGCCGCCCGGTCGGTGGGATAGGCCAGCAGCGCCGGGCCGGGCTGCCCCGGCTGATCGGGCCGCAGATCCAGCCGGCAGCCGGCCACCAGCCGCACCTTGGCCGCCTTCGCCGCCTCCCACGCCTGCACGATGCCGGCGACCGAGTTGCGGTCGGCGATGCCCAACGCCGCGATGCCATAGGCGGCGGCCTGCTCGAACAGCTCCTGCGGATGGCTGGCGCCGCGTAGAAAGGAATAGTTCGTCGTGACCTGCAACTCCGCGTATTCTTTAAAAGAGTCCATGCAGGAACCACTCCAGGCCGCCGGTTGCCAAATCCACGCCGTCGCCGCGGCGGAACAGCCAGAAGCGGGCGCCGTCCTCATCCTCCACGCGGAAGTAGTCGCGCACCGCCCACACCTCGCCGTCGCGCAGCCACCATTCGCCGTGGATGCGCTCCGGCCCCTCGGCCTGGCAGACGCGGTGGCGATGGCGGCGCCAGGTGAAGGCGGCCGGGGCGCCGTCGGGCAGGGCGGCCAGCGCCTCGACTGGCTGCGGCGGGTGCAGCAGGCGGACGGGGGCGGGCCAGTGGGCCGGCCAAGTGACGGCGCCGGGCCGGGCCAGGGCAGGAACCTGGCGGACGCTGCGCTCGGGCACGTCGCTCTCGACCGGCTCGGCGCGGAACACGCTGGCGGCGCCCAGGCGGTTGCTCAAACGGTCTACCAGGGCGGAAACATCGGGCATGGCAGGACCGGCCGCGTCCTGGCGCCAGTGCAGAGGTTCGGCTAGGGGGATCACCAGGCGCATGGCCTCCACGCCCAGGCCGGGATCGACCTCCTCCAGCCGCTCGTCCAGCAGACGAGACAGATGGCGCACGTCGCGGGATGGGCGCGCGGTGCCGATGCGGACGGCCTGCACCGCGCCGTCCACCCGCTCGAACAGCAGGTCCAGCCGGCAGGCGCCCAGACCGGTGCGCTCCATAGCGGCGCATAGCGGCACGACCAAGTGACGTATGGCCTGGGACAGGGCGTCGGCGGTCAGCAGCGGCTCCAGGAACGCGACCCGGTGCTGCAGCAGCTCCTCCGGCACCAGGGGTAGGATCGGCTCGGCCACGCGGCCATGCGCCTGGTCCAGCCGCAGCAGCAGATGCGGGCCGAAGCGGCGGGCTAGGGCGGCGCGGGGCAAGCGGTCCAGATGAGCCACCCGATCAAACCCCAGGCGATGCAGGGCGGTCACCGACTCCGCCACCAGGCGCAGGGCGGCCAGGGGCAGGGCGGCGATGGCCTCGGCGTGCTGGCCCACTGGCACCACGCCACCTGGTCCGTGCCGGGCCACCGCGTGGGCGGCTCCGGGCGTATCGGCGACGGCGCCGCGGGCGTGCAGGCCATCCTGCAGGAAGCGCTGGGTCAGCACGTCCAGCAGCGCGGCCTCGCCGCGGAACAGATGGGTGCAGCCGGTCACGTCCAACCACAAGCCGTCCGGTGGGTCCGGCGCTGCCAGCGGCGCCAGGCGGTGGCACCAGGCGGCCAGGCGGCGCAGCGCATCGGCGTCCCCTTCCGGCTCGGCCTCTTCCACTCGCAGGCCCGGCGCCAGCGCAACCGCATGGGCCAGCGCCATGCCGGGCCGCAAGCCGAGCGCCGCCGCTGCCGGGTCCATGGCGCCCACCACACGGCGGCGGCCGTCATGCAGGGCTGTCACCAGAGGTCCATCCCGTAAAGGCTCATCCCATCCGGGCGAGCGCCGCTGCAGCCGGTCTGTTGACCAGTGGGGAAACCACACCGAGACGACCCTTCGCATCGCAAGCCTCCACATCCCAAGTTCTCGGCCGTCCGCCTCGGCAGCGCAGCAGGTTCAGCCGCCAGCGCACCTGGCCCAGCCCCGGCACGTCCGGCGCATGGGGCATGGCAGGGGCGGAAGGCAGGGCGCCCACCTGCCAGCGTGTTGCCGCAGCGGTCGCGCCGGCAGACACATCCCCCGTCCAGGGCCGGCGCAGCACCAGGGCCATGGCGCCCCCGTCCTCCGCTGCCAGTTGCAGCCGGCGGGAGGCGGTCAGCGACAGCGGCCCTGACAGCTCCGCCACCACGCCGGCCAGGCCGCGATGGCGCAGGCCCTCCTCCATCACCAGCAGCACACCGCTGCGGCCGCCTGCTTTGCCGCCGGGGTGCTGGCGGGGCGCGCGGGCGTACACCACCCGGTCCGGGTGCAGCCCGGCGCCCGCCAGGCCCGGCGCGAACAGGTCCGCCCGCTCCATCACCCACAGCACCGGGCCGGGCAGCCGCGCCAGCACTCCGGCGGCGAAGCGGGCAGCGACGGCGGCATGGTGCAGGTCGGAGCCGGTGCCCAGCACTTCATGCAGGGCGCCCCGGGCTAGGCCGCCGCCGGGCAGGGCGGCGTCGATGTCAGGCGGGCCAAAGGGCAACGGGGGCAGGCTGTCCGCTACGCCGGGCCGTTCGATGCTGGCGACGGCGGCACGTAGCTGGCCAAGCTGGAGCATGCTGGGCTGGGGCGAGCTGGGCCTTGCTGTGTACTGCATATGTTCCATACTTGCCCGACACACCACCACATTTATGTTCATACTTTGTTCTCAAATCGGCCAAAGCGTCAATACAGTTAAGAGAGGGGTACCGTTAATGCTGTATTTGCAGGCTCAACCGAAGCAATGCCGGACACCCCTGCGAACCGGATGCACTGATGCAGCCTGCACCCGCAACTTGCTCGCGCTGCTAGGTTTATTTGGTCGCATGCAGGCCCAGGCTCAGCGGCAGCCAGGGCTTATCCGGCCAATCCCATAGGCCATCCCCGTCCTGGACTAGGCACCGAAACACCCGCCAGGCGATCCGGCAATGCTCCTCCAGTTGGTCCATCCACAGCCCGGCCCTGCGCAGCGCGTCCAGCATTTTGCCCACCGGGTGCATCCAGTCGAACTGCCGGCTGTTGGATAGCCGTGCCGCGGGGTCCACGTCGTTGGTGGAGTCGTCCATCACGGCCGGCGCAGCGTCGTCATGGGCGCGAACCAGCCGCGCCGCCCGTTCAGGCCCAGCGCCATATCGTTGAACACCAGGGCTGCCGGATAGGTGTCCAGGAACCCTTCATCGCTTGTCCGTCACGCCGCACACTCCCGCTGCGGCAAGGTGGGAACCAGGGTGTCTGCCCAGCGTAATGGGTATGATCCAACCCGCCGGAGTTCACCGCCATGAACAACATCATCTACATCGTCGGCCTGGTCGTCGTTGTCGTTGCCGTGCTGTCCTTCTTCGGCCTGCGCTGATTTAAGGGCCGCGCTGATTCAACCCCGCACTGACCAACCCCTTAGCTAAGCCGAGTGGCTGCATCCCTGCCAGGCCCACCCTTGTCAGGCGGTGGCGCGTCAGCAAGGCTGCGGCATGACCTGGTCGATCCTTGCCCATGACCCCGTGACCGGCGCGTTGGGCGCGGCGGTTGCTTCCCGTTTCTTCGCCGTCGGCGCGCTGTGTATCCATGTCGAGGGCTGGGTCGCCGCTTTGGCCACCCAGGCGCTGGTCAACCCAATGTACGCCGTCCACGCCATGCCCCGCCTGCGCCTTGGCGAGGACCCGGCGGCGCTCGTATCCACCCTAACCAACCCTGATCCTGGCCGGGCGCAGCGGCAACTGCACATCCTGGACACCCAGGGCCGCATCGGACAGCACACCGGCTCCGACTGCGTAGCCTGGGCAGGGCAGGTCCGTGGGCACGACGTGTCGGTCGCCGGCAACATGCTGGCCGGCGCCGCGGTGGTGGAGCGCACGCTGGACGGCTTCCTGCACGCCACTGGCACCCTGGCCGAACGCCTGCTGACTGCCATGGAGGCCGGGGAGGCCGCGGGCGGCGACAAGCGGGGCCGCCAGGGCGCCGGGTTGAAGGTATGCCTGGCCGATCCCTATCCCGATCTGGACATACGCGCCGACGACCACCCGAACCCGCTGGCCGAGCTGCGCCGCCTGCACCGTGTCAGCCTGGAACGCTACGCCGTGTTCCGCCGCCACTTGGCCGGTGCCGCCGACCCCTGGGGCACGGTGGACCGCAGGGCCATCGATGTCGCCATCGCCCGCGACGGGCTGCCAGCTGCATGACTGGCGTGGCTCCCCCTCCGGCACCCTTCATTGCAATGAGCGCTTGGGACGCGGCAATCCAGAGGCCGCACGCATGATCCTGGCCGTTTCTGGCCTGGCCGCTTCTGGATTGCCGCGCCGAAGCCGGCTCGCAATGACGGTGCCTCGTAAGGATAGGGGCCTGTACGCATGATGGGTAGGCTTGCAACTGCCCTGCTGTTGGCGCTGGGTCTGGGCGCCGCAGCCCAGGCGCAGACCCTGACCATCGCACTTCGGGAAGACCCGGACATCCTGGACCCGACGCTCGGCTCCGCCTACGTCAGCCGCGTCGTGTATGCCGCGATGTGCGACAGGCTGATCGACCTGGATGCCGGGCTGAATCTGGTGCCGCAGCTTGTCACGTCCTGGGCGTGGGAGGACCCGCTGCACCTGGTCCTGCACCTGCGGCCCGGCGTGGTGTTCCACGATGGCGAGCCGTTCAACGCCGAGGCCGTCCGCTACAAGCTGACCCGCGACCAGACCCTGAAGGGCTCCATGCGCGCCGGGGAGGTCAACGCCATCAGCGGCATCGAGGTGGTGGACCCGCTGACGGTGCGCCTGGTGCTGCGCGCACCCAACGCGCCGCTGCTGGCGCAGTTAGCGGACCGCGCCGGCATCATGATCTCGCCCAAAGCGGCGGAGGCGATGGGCGCGGCGTTCGGTACCCACCCGGTCTGCGCCGGGCCGTACCAGTTCGAGAGCCGGGTGGCACAGGACAGCATCACCCTGCGGCGCTTTCCGGCCTACTGGGATGCCGCGTCCTATCATTTCGATCAGGTGGTGTACCGCCCGATGCCCGGCTCCTCCGTGCGCCTAGCCAACCTGCGGGCCGGCGCCGTCGATCTCGTGGAGTATGTGCTGCCCAGCGACGTGGACGCCGTGCGGGCCGACCCGCGCCTGCAGGTCGCCATTGGGGACGGGCTGGCCTACACCGGCATCAACTTCAACCTCGCCAACGGCCCGGCCGCCGACACCCCGCTGGGCCGGAACCGCCGGGTGCGCCAGGCGTTCGAGGCGGCGCTGGACCGCGGCGTGATCAGCCAGGTGGTGTACGGCGGGCTGTTCACGCCAACCGCTCAGGCCAACCCGCAGGGGTCGCCCATGTGGGTGCCCGCGGTGCAGCCGCCGCCGCGCGACCTGGACCGCGCCCGCGCCCTGCTGCGTGAGGCCGGGGTGGCGCTTCCGGTGCCGGTCACGCTGACGCTGACCAACAGCCCAGACGTGCAGCAAGCGGCGGAGGTGATCCAGGCGATGGCGGCGGAGGCCGGGTTCGAGGTGAAGCTGCAGGTGACGGAGTTCGCCACGGCCCTGCAGGCAGGCTACTCCGGCAACTTCCAGGCGTTCCTAATCGGGTGGTCCGGCCGGTCCGACGCCGACGGCAACACCTGGCAACTGCTGCACACCGGGGGCACCTTCAACTACGGCCATTGGAGCAACCCGGCCGCCGACGCCGCCATGGACCAGGCCCGCGCCGCGTCGGACCCAGAGCAGCGCCGGGCGCTGTATGCCAAGCTGTGGGCGGCCGAGCGGGATGACATGCCGCTGGTTTACCTCTACATCGCCAAGAACATCGTCGGACTGAAGCGCAGTCTGGCGGGATTCGTGCAGGTGCCCGATGGGCTGATCCGGTTGCGAGGCCTGCAGTTCAATTAGGCCCTCGCTTAACTAGGCCCTTGCATGATCGTCCGTCCCCGTCCTGGCGCCCTCGGGCTGCTGTTCGTCCTGCGCGGCTCCGTCGTGCCGGGGATCCTGCCGCGGATCGGCACGGTGCTGCTGATCTCCGCCGCAGTCGTGGCCTGGCAGCGCCTGGCGCCGGCGTACTTCCAGGACCTCACCCTGGCGCCGTTCACCCCACTGGGCCTGGCGCTGTCCATCTTCCTGGGGTTCCGCAACAACGCCGCCTATGAGCGGTGGTGGGACGGGCGCAAGCAGTGGGGGCAGTTGCTCGCCGAGGTCCACGGCCTGGTCCGCGATAGCGTCGTGCTGCTGCCGGACGACCCTGTGCTGCAGTGCCGCTTCGCATACCAGGCGGTGGTGTTCGTCCATGCCTTGTGCGACCAGTTCCGCGGCGTCGAGGACGCGGGCCTGCGCGGCTGGGTGCCTGCGGCGGAGTGGGACGCCATCGCCCGGCACTGCAGCCACCCGGACGCTATCCTGCTGACGCTGCTGGAGGCGCGGGATTTCATGCTGCTGTAACGCGCCGCCAGGCCAACGTGCATTCCTCCCTCGGGAGAGGGCCGGGGCTAGGGAAGCGGCCAGGGCCTAGCTGGCGCCGAGAGGAGGACGGACCCTTGCTTCCAACACGGCGACGCTTGGTTTTTGCGGCCTCCCTCATCCCGGTCGGCTACGTCAGCAACCCCGCCAGCGCCCCGCTGAGGCACGTCGCAATCGTCCCCGACAGCACCGAGCGCAGTCCCAGCCCCACCACCTCATGCCGCCGCTCCGGCATCAGCGCGCCCAGCCCGCCGACCAGGATGCCCAGGCTGCCGAAATTGGCGAACCCGCATAGGGCGTAAGTCAGGATCACTCGGGACCGCGGCGCCAGCGTGTCCGGCGGCAGCGCAGCCAGGCCGAGATAGGCCACGAACTCGTTCAATACGGTCTTGGTGCCCATCAGCAGCGCCGCGGCGGGGGTCTCTGCCCAGGGAACGCCGATCAGCCACATCACGGGCCGGAACGGCAGGGCGAACATCTCCTGCAGGGTCCAGCCGCCAGGCAGCGCGTGCAAGGCGGCGTTGACCAGGCTGACCAGTGCGACCGCGACCAGCAGCGTGGTAGTGATGCCCACCAGCGGCCCGATGCCGTCTGCGGTGCCGCGCACCAGCGCATCCAGGCTGTTCAGCGGTGGGTCGCGCTGCAATGCCGCCGCATCACCGCCCCGCTTTGCCAAGCCAGGCTCCGAATCCGGCCCGAACGGCACCATTAGCGCGGCAACGGCCAGCGCCGCCGGGGTGCTGATGACGGAGGCGACCAGGATAGCCCCCAGCGCATTCGGCAGCACCGGCCCCAGCACCGTCGCGTAGATCACCATGACCGTGCCAGCGACCCCCGCCATGCCGCAGGTCATGACCGCGAACAGCTCGCCCCGCTGCATCCGCGCCAAGTAGGGCCGGATCAGCAACGGCGCCTCGATCATGCCGACGAAGATGTGCACCGCCGCCGCCAGCGCCAGCGGCCCGTCCAGCCCCATCGCCCGGCGCAGCAGCAGCGCGAACACCGCCGTCAGCCGCTGCAGCACGCCCCAGTGGAATAGCAGTGCCGACAGGGCACTGATCACCAGCACCAGGGGCAGGATTTTGAACGCCAGGATGACGCTGCTGCCAGGCCGCAGCTCCGGGAAGGGCAGGGCGCCGCCGCCGAGATAGCCGAATAGGAACGCGCTCCCAGCATCCGTCGCATCCTGCAACGCCGCTGCGGCGTCGTTCAGCAGCAGGATCGCGCGCTGAGCCGGGGTGAAGCCGATCAGCAGCACCGCCAGCGTGGCCTGCAATGCCAGTCCGGCTGCCACGGTACGCCAGCGGATAGCCCGGCGGTCCTCCCCCAAGGCCCAGGCCAACATCAAGAGCACGGCGTATCCGGCAACTGCTTGCACCGGTGGACTAACGCATCTTGCGGATGGTGCCGCGGATCGGGAGAGAGAGGACGGACGCGGACAGGACCATACCGGCAGGCTACCGTGCGCCGGCCTGCCTGCTCAATCCCAAGTCGACTCGGCCCAAGTCGATCCGGGGCGGGCAGGCACCCACCCCGGCGGCGACGCTCGGCGCGACCTCTACTTGATCGTGCCGTTCGCCTGGTTCGGCAGGAAGCCGCCGCCTGCCCGGATGCCGTTGTAAAGGATGCTCAGGATCTGGATCGGCGCGCGGCGGAACACCAGGCCATCCGAGTCGGTCGGCGCGATGTTGATGGGCAGGTTAGGGATCGACAACCCCTGCTCGTAGGGGCCGCCAAGCTTCGCCCGCACGGCGGAGATGGCATTTGCCGCCGGCTGCTGGCTGAACTGCCCCAGCAGAAGGCGGATCGCCCCGTCATGCAGTGCCTCGGCCGCCAGGATGCTCGCCGACGAGGAGATGTTGACGGACTGAGTCAGCAGGCCGATGGCGCCGGCATACGCCGTTACCCCCGCATCCGTCAGCGAGAAGGCGCCGAGCAGGAAGTTGACCTCGTTCAGGAACGGGTTGAACTGCGTCCCTGGCGCGACCAGCCCGGCCGCGGCACCCAGCGAGTTGAAGCTGTTCAGCAGGTCGATCGCCGGCTCTGCTACCGCCGCGCTGCCCAGCACCCGCCGGAGAAAGCGGATGTGGTCCACTTCGTCGGTGGCGGTCTTCTGGATCACGTCGAAGACTGCCTGGGTCTGGAACGGCACCTTCGCACCACCGAGCACCGTGCCCTGCGTTCCCGTGCCGGTCAGGTCAACCGCCGAAAGGCCCTGGCCCAGGAGCCCGCGCAGGTAGTACTCGCCCTCGACATACTCGGTGTTGAGAGCGAAGTTCAGGATGTCGTTGTCGGTCAGCGTCTGCGCCTCGGCCGGCCCAGATGTGACAACGCCGGCGGCGCCGGTCGCCAGCACGCCCAGCGCGACGGCGCCGGCCGTCTTGAAGCCAAACTGCTTGATCGCGGTCCGGCGCTCGATGAGCAGTCCGTGTGCGCCGTCGTCATCGGCGACAGCCCGCTCGTAGGATGTCAACTGGTCGTCCATGCCCTGTAGTCTCCTTATGCGGCGTCCGTTGGCCGGGCGCCACGAATACACCTTTGCTTGAAGGCGCAACTTCTATGTTGCGCTTACCCAGCGGTGCTAAACCCCGGGACCAGCCTAAAAGCTGCACTGGCTCTTCTCACAGCTTCGGCACTTTGTCACCGAATAACCTTATATCGTACGATAATGCACTAGAAGGCTTCGCCGGTTGCGGGATGCTTAAGCAAACACCTGCCTGACCTGCGCATTCTCTGCTGCCAGACACCCTGGCCGAGCCGACCAGCTTCCTGCCACTTATTAGGCCCGAACGCCTGGCCCGCACCCCTGACACCATCACTGTCATTGAGATAGTCGGCAGCAGGCCCCACCATGGCCGAGGCCGGCTACAACGGCGAGCGCATCGTGTTGCTTGGCCGGCACCGACGTGCCACGCATCAACGCCGTATGCGAGGTGATGGCGGACCTTTGCGGCAAGCTCGGCATGAACCCGGGCTACGTCGCCACCGACTGGGGCACGATGGACTAACGCATCCTGAGCCAAGACCCCATCGCGGACGGCGGCTGGAGCATGTTCGGCATTTCCTCCGGCAGGCTGGACCACCCGTCCCCCGCCTACCACCTGGCCACCCGCGGCAACGGCCGGGCTGGGGTGCCGATGCGGCTGACCGATGCGCCATTGGAGGCGCTGCAGTCCCTGTGGTTCGCCGCCGATGGCCTGACGGCGCAGCAGGCGGTGGCGGCGCAAATCCAGGCCCGGCGTTGCAGGTCGGCGCCTAACCCCCGCGCGGCCGACGCTTCCAGCTCGGCGCCTGGCGGCGGGACCTGGGGGGTGCTGCCGGGCCTGCCGCTGTTCACTAACGTTCGGCGCGTTTAAGCTCTGCGCCCGGTACTGCACACCCAAATGGGACGCCCTACATGACCTCTATGAACATCGAGCAAACCGTCCTCCCCAACGGCCTGCGGGTCGTTTCCGTCAACCTGCCCGGCTTCGACAGCGCCGCCGTGGCTGCCTTCGTGAAGGCTGGCGCACGCAACGAGACCGAAGCCAATAACGGCGTCGCCCACTTCCTGGAACACATGGCGTTCAAGGGCACCCGCACCCGCAGCGCCCTGCAGATCGGCGCCGAGATCGAGGTGCTGGGCAGCAATATCAACGCTTTCACCTCGCACGAGATGACTTGCTACTTCGTCACCGGCCTCAAGGGCACCATCGGCCAGTCGGTCGCCATCATCGGCGACGTGCTGTGCAACTCGGTGTACGAGGACAAGGACATCGCTGTCGAGAAGGGCGTGATCCTGCAAGAGATCAAGCGCGCTACCGACAGCCCCAGCAACGTCGCCTATGACGGCTATGGCCTGATCGCCTACCCCGACCAGAGCATTGGCCGCCCGATCCTGGGCCGCGCCGCGGGGATCGAGGCGATGACGCGCGACCACTTCACCGGGTTCGTGTCGGACAACTACTTCGGCGAGAACATGGTCGTCGTGGGAACCGGCGACTTCTCGCACGAGGCGTTTGTCGGCATGGTCGCCGTCCATTTCGAGAAGCTGACCAGCCGCAGTGCCCCGGTGCAGGTGGCGCCCGCACGCTACGAGGGCGGAGCGGTCCGCAACACCGAGCGGGACTTCGAGCAGGTGACGATTCTGCTGGGCCTGCAATCCGTGGCGGAGACGGACCCGACGGTCTATGCCCATAAGGTGCTGGCCCGGGCGCTGGGCGGCGGCATGTCGTCGCCGCTGTTCCAAGAGGTGCGCGAGAAGCGCGGCTTAGTTTATAGCGTCGGCGCCTTCAGCGACCACGGCGTGGACCATGGCGAGCTGGTGATCACCGCCGGCACGACGGCCAAGCATGTGGATGAACTGCTGACCGTGGCGTGCGGCGAGCTGACCAAGGTGACGCAGAGCGTGACCGAGGCCGACATGACCCGCGCCAAGAACGGCCTGCTGGTCCGCCTGGCGACCGCGAAGGAGAAGCCGTTCAGCCTGGCCCAGGGCATCGCCGGCAGCCTGTTCGAGCACGGCGAGATCCAGACACCCGAGTACGCGATGCGCATGGTGGAGGCGGTGACGATGGACGACGTGACCGCCGCTGCCCGGCGCGTGGTGGCGAGCAACCCGACGATCTCCCTGGTCGGCCCGGTGCCCGACATGGACTACCATGGCAAGGTCCGCGCCGCGCTGGCATAGGCTCGCTTGCGTCTCCCTCTCCCTTTGAAAGAGGAGCGGGGTGAGGGAGGCTGCGGGGACTAACCTCTGCAATGGCGGCGGTGTGCTTGTTCACCGTGGAAAGTTCGGTCCGTGCGGCCTCCCTCACCCCAATTCTTTCCCAGAGGGGGGCAAGCAGCAGGCATCACGTCCGCGCACGGCTAAAGGGCGCGCATCTCGGCACGCAATCCGCTAGACTGCCGCGCCCGACGCAGCCGCCCCAAGGAATCCCAGCCTAATGCCCACGCCGTTCTCCTCCGACGACCTCGGCCGGATTTTTGACGCCCGCACCCTGACGCGCGGGCGCAGCTTGTTGCTGGTCGGCGCCGTCGAGGTGCGGCTGGAGGGCGACGTGGTGACGGCCACCGTGGACCAGGCCGCCGGCAAGCAAACCGCCACCCTCGAACCGCAGCCCCACAACGGTCGTGTCGCCCTAAATGGCCGTTGCACCTGCCAGGCCCCTGCCTGCGCCCACGTCGCCGCCGCCGCCTTCGCCGCCCTGGAACGCTACCCGGAGCTGCGCCGTGCCGCGCCGAAGGGCCTGTTGGACACCCTGACCGACAACGAGCCGCCCGAGAAGCGCATCGTGCTGTTCGAACTGGCCGCCGTCCCGCCGCCGGAGGGCGCCACCGTCAGCACCTTCCTGGTCGGCGAGCGCACCCGGCGCATCACCCCCACCACGCCCCGCCAGGTCATGGCCGACCCCGGCAGCGGCGCTCCCGCCCGCGCCCTGGCCCGGCTGCTCGGTGGCGGTGCCAGCACCAAGTCCACCATCAGCCGCGCGCAGCTTCCCGACGTGCTGCGCCAGTTGGTCGCGACCGGCGCGGCCCGCTGGGCGCCCTCCGGCAAGCGGCTGCAGGATGGCGAGCAGCGCACCTTCGACGCCCACCTGAAGCCAAAGCTTCCCCTGAAGTCCGCCGTCCTGCAAAGCAATGCCGGCCCGTACTACGTCGATGGCGCGACCGGCGCCGTCGGCCGCGTCCGCCTGCGCCAGCCCGCGCCCGAGCCGGCCCGCCCCCGCCGTCCCGAGCCGGTGGTGGTCCCTGCCCACGCCAGCGACCAGAGCATCGTCGAGACCGACATGACGCCGGTGATCCGCCTGCGCCGGGTCCGCACCACCGACGCCGTGGGCCGCATCGGCCTGCTAGACGCCCTCACGCTCGATTTCGACTACGGCGGCGTCACCATTGACGGCCACGACGAGCGCCAGTTCATCCGCGTCGTCACCCCGGCCGGCCCCAGCTTCGTCCGCCGTGACGCCAAGGCCGAGGCGGCGGCGTTCGACACCGTCAGCGCCGACGGCTTCACCCAGATGCGCATCGCCGACGCCGGGTCCAGCAAGGGCCGCCGCGCGCTAGTGCATGTGGGGGAAGACTCCGCCGAACGCTGGCACCACTTCATCGCCGCCCGCATCCCGGCGCTGCAATTGCTGGGCTGGCGCAACCTGATCGACCGCGACTTCGGCCCCCGCCTGGTCGAGGAAGTCGGCACCACCGACGTTCAGGTGGCCGACGCCGGGCCGGGCCGGTTCAGTCTGGACTTCGGCATCGAGATTGACGGCGTGCGCCTGCCGCTACTGCCAATCCTGACCAAGCTCATCGAGCGCGGCGGCCTGGAGGCGGCGCAGATCGTCGATGGCGAGATCATCACCAGCCTGGACGACGGCCGCGTGGTGAAGCTGCCCGCCGAGCGCATCCGCCGCCTGCTGGCCATCATGGGCGACCTGATCGAGGGCGCTGGCCGCCTGCAGGACGGACCCTTGGTGCTGCCCGCCGCCGAGGCTGCGACGCTGCTGGAGCTGGAGGACCTGGTCAGCACCCGGTTCGAGAACGCCGCCGCGATCAAGACCTACGTCGAGCAGTTCCGCGACGACGCCGAGATCCCCCCGGTGCTGCTGCCCGGCACCTTTCACGGCGACCTGCGGCCCTACCAAAAGCAGGGGCTGGACTGGCTGCAGCACCTGCGCGGCGCCGGGCTGGGCGGGCTGCTGGCGGACGACATGGGCCTGGGCAAGACCGCCCAGACCATCGCGCACCTGGTGTTCGAGCAGGCGTCGGGCCGCATGGACAAGCCGGCGCTGATCGTCGTGCCGACCAGCCTGATCAGCAACTGGACGGCGGAGCTATCGAAATTCGCGCCGCACCTGACGACGGCGGTGCTGCACGGCCTGGACCGGCACCAGCGGCGCGACCGGCTGGACGGCGTTCATGTCGTCATCACCACCTACACCGTGCTGGCGCGCGACATCGCCGACATGAAGGAGCTGGCCTGGCACGTCGTGGTCCTCGATGAGGCGCAGGCAATCAAGTCCCCCGTCGCCAAAGCCACCCGTGCGGTCTGCCAGTTGGAGACCAAGCACCGCATCTGCCTGTCCGGCACCCCGGTTGAGAACAACCTCGAGGAGCTGTGGTCGCAGTTCGCCTTCCTGATGCCGGGGCTGCTGGGCGACCGCCAGGTGTTCACCAAGCGCTTCCGCACCCCGATCGAGAAGCGCGGCGACGACCAGCGGCGGATGCAGCTTGTGCGCCGCATCCGTCCGTTCATCCTGCGCCGCACCAAGTCCGAGGTGGCGACAGAGCTGCCGCCCAAGCACACCATCCTGCGCCGCATCACCCTGGCCCCCGACCAGCGCGAGCTGTACGAGACCATTCGCGTCACCCTGCAGGAACGGGTGCGCGAGCAGGTGGCCGAGCGCAGCCTTGCCGGCAGCCGGATCATCGTGCTGGACGCGTTGCTGAAGCTGCGCCAGGTCTGCTGCGACCCGCGCCTAGTCAAGCTGCCGTCCGCGCGCCTGGTCGAGTCGTCCTCGAAGCTCGACGACCTGCTGGAGATGGTGGGCGAGATGATCCCGGAGGGCCGACGTATCCTGCTGTTCAGCCAGTTCACCTCCATGCTGGACCTGATCAAGCCGCGCCTGGCCACGGCCGGCATCCCCTATGTCGAGCTGCGCGGCGACACGCGGGACCGGGCGGAGCCGGTGCGAAGCTTCCAGGCCGGGGAGGTGCCGTTGTTCCTGATCTCGCTGAAGGCCGGCGGGCGCGGGCTGAACCTGACCGCGGCGGATACCGTGATCCACTACGACCCCTGGTGGAACCCGGCAGTCGAGAACCAGGCCAGCGACCGCGCCCACCGCATCGGCCAAACCAAGTCGGTGTTCGTTTACAAGCTGATCGGCGCGGACACGGTCGAGGAGCGCATCCTGGAGCTGCAGCAGCGCAAGGCGGAGCTGGCCAACCTGACATTCACCCAGCCGGGCGACCTGGCCGGGCTGGAGCAGGACGACGTGGACTACTTGTTCGGAGCGGAGCCGGGTCGGAAGGCGGCGTAGGCCCTCAAGAAGGGGGCTGCGCGGGCAACCCGATGGACGTGGTCATCTCTGTCTATGCGGAGACGGCCCGGTTGCTGAGCGATGCAACATACCGGGCCGGCGATGACGACCAAGTAGGTGCTGCTGTGGAAATGCCGTCCCACAAGGTGTTCAGCTTCAGTTTCTCCAGGGTGGTAGCGGGGTACTAGGTGCTCAGCATGTAATGCCGCGGCAGAACCTGGTGCAGGAAGATGCCGTTGAAGAAACCGCCCAGTCCAAGGCCGAACAAGATGTCGGCCGACACCGGAAAGGACCGCTGCTGCGCCTCATTCTACACGCCGCGACAACCTCCATATCGTGTCATTGCCGTCCTCCGACACCAGCACCGACCCGTCCCGCATCGCCGTCACCCCCACCGGGCGGCCCCACACCGTGGTATCGTCCCGCACGAAGCCGGTCAGCACGTCCTCGTACTCCCCCGTCGGCGCGCCGTCCCGCATCGGCACGCGCACCAGCTTGTAGCCGGTCCGCTTGCCCCGGTTCCAAGACCCGTGCAGCGCCACCAACGCGTCGCCCCGCCAAGGGAACATCGCGCCGTCATACAGGGTGATCGCCAGCGGGGCCGAGTGCGGCTGGATAAGCACGTCTGGCACGTCAACATGCCCGGCCAGGTCCGGCCGCGCGCCTGGATGACGCGGGTCCTCGTGCGCGCCGATGTAGTACCACGGCCAGCCGTAGAAGCCGCCGGGCCGCACGCGGGTGACGTAATCCGGCGGCAGGTCGTCGCCCAGGCCGTCCCGTTCGTTCACGGCGCACATCACGGTTCCATCCGGCTGCACCGCCAGGCCCACGCAGTTGCGGATGCCGTTCGCCAAGTGGCCCGCCGGGCGGCCCTGTGGATCGAACACCAGCACGTCGGCACGGCCCGCCTCGTCCCCCCAGGCGGCGCCACGACCGGACACCGCCTCCAGCGACGCCAGCCGGGGCAGCGGCACTGCCGGCGGCGCGTCATCGTTGGAACCGCTGCCGACCGCCACGTACATCCGCGTCCCGTCCGGGGAGAACGCCACGTCCCGCGTCCAATGCCCGCCCTCTGGCAGCGACGGCACCACCACCTCTGCCAGGCCAGCGGCGTGCAGTGCGCCGGCCTGATAGGGGAAGCGCACCACGCGCCCGGTCTCCCCGACATAGACGTAGCGCGGCTCCGGCCCCGGCGGCCAGAACGCGATGCCGAATGGCTGGTCCAGCCCGGTTGCGAACACCTCGCTGACGGCAGGGGTGCGCCCGTCCTCCGCGGGCCGCAGCACCCGGATGCGCCCGGCGCCGCTCTCGGCCACAAAGATGTCGCCATTCGGTGCGGTGCGCAGGATGCGCGGGCCGCCCAGCCCCTTGGCGAACAGCGCTACCTCCGTTCCCGCGGGACCATGCGGCACGGCGCCGGCCGGGGCGACGCTTGGCGAGTTGCCGGAGGAGCGTGTGGCGAAAGGCACCGCCAGGTCGTCCGGGCGGATCAGCCGCACCACGCCGGGCGCGTCGCCCCGCCAGTCCCCCATCGCGTCCCGCCCGGTGCGCGCCGGCTCGGCAGCGTAAAGGCCCGTCAACGGCGCCAGTGCAGCGAGGACAAAGATCGCTTTGTTGAAACGAGGCATGAGGTTAAGTTTCCGTAACTATGCAAGCCGATTGGGCGGCGGCCCCGACTGAGCAGCAGCATCATGCGCGCCACGCACTCGCGCAGGTAGGCAGCTTGCGGCCGGAGCCAAGGCGTTTGCGGCGAACGTGAGAGAGGATGGCACCGGGTTGGACATGCATGGGCAGGGCGTCGCGTCGGCAGCGCGGGATCACGATGGCCCGCACAAGCAGGGCGGCCCGCACAAGGACGGCCCGGCGGTCCGCTCCACCCGGCCCGGTTTCCAGCCCGGCCCGCCGCCGCCGGGTAATCTCGCTGGCGAACCTCCCGCCACGGCCTCGACCCCGCCGCCGCGGCTGGACGAGGTTGCGGCCGTGGTCGCGCCGGAGTTCGACGCCGGGTACTACCATGCCAGCCACCAGGACGTGCGCGAGTCCGGCATGGACCCCTTGCAGCACTTCCTGCTGCACGGCGCCACCGAGTTGCGGAACCCAAATCGCCAGTTCGATAGCCGGTTCTACGCCGAGGCCAATCCCGAGGTGCACGACACCGGCGTAAACGGCTTCTGGCACTTCCTGGTCCAAGGCCAGGCGCAGGGCCGGGCGCCCCGCCGCGGCCGGGAGGCGGAACGGCAAGCCTTCCTGCGCGCCCGGCCGCCGTCCGAGCACCCCGGCGGCCGACTGCCCGTGGTCATCGCCTGCATGACCCCTGCCGCCCTGCACGACGCCTTGCAGGCGCGGTTGCCCGGCGCCCCCGGGATGACCCTGGCCGTCAGCCACGACCGCTACACCCGCCATGTCGGCGGCGTGCAGATCCTGGTCGCCGATGAGCAGGCTGCCTTCAACGCCCGCGGCGAGGCCTACCTGCACATCGCCCCCGTCGCGCCCCGCCTGACCCTGGCGCCCGAGGGCAACGGTCCCTTCTACATCCACGCGACCCTGGACGGCGCCTATATCGGGATCACCACCTACGCCGACCTGCGGCGCATCCTGGCCGAGCTGCTGCCGGCGCTGCCCGCCGCACGCCGCTTAGTGTTGCACTGCCTGCTGGGCCACCAGGTCCATGCCTTGATCGCGCTGCACGAGGCGCTGGCGCCGCGCGAGGCGGTGTTCTGGGTCAACGACTACGAGGCCATCTGCATCGGCTACAACCTGCTGCGGAACGATGTCGCCTACTGCGGCGCGCCGCCGCCGGGCAGCGGGGCGTGCCGGGTCTGCGTCTATGGCGGGGAACGTGGGGAGCACCTGGCCCGCATCCAGGCGCTGTTCGCGGCGGTGCCGCTGCATGTCGTCGCGCCCTCCGCTGCCGCATTGGCGGTCTGGCAGCGCGGCGCGCACCTGCCGCACTTATCGACGCAGGTGCACGAGTATGCCGCGGTGAAGGTCGGCGCCGTCCGCAGCGCCATGCCGGACGCCCCGCCCCGCGGCACGCCGGAGAACCCGGTCCGCGTCGCCTTCGTCGGCTACCCCGCCGCGCACAAGGGCTGGGACGCCTTTGCGGAACTGGCGGCGCGGATTGGCGGCCTGACGGCCTACAAGCTGTTCCATTTCACCGCCGCCCCGTCCGACCCGCCGCTGCTCGGCGTGGAGACCATCCCCGCCTCCGTCACCTCCGCCGCCCGCAGTGCCATGACCGATGCCCTGGTGGCGCATGGGATCGACCTGGTGCTGGTGCTGTCCCCTTGGCCGGAGACGTTCTGCCTGGTCGCCTATGAAGCGGTCGCCGCCGGCGCCGACATCGTAACCCTGCCGGGCAGCGGCAACGTGGCCGACATGGTGCTGGAAACCGGCCGCGGCCTGGTGGTCCAGGACCTGCCTGCGCTGATCTGGTTCTTCCGGAATAATGACGCGGTCCGCTACGTCCGGCTGTGCGGGGACGCCGGGTCGGAGATGGGCCAGCTTGTCTCGCTGGGCATGACAGCGACGCTGCCGGTCCCGGCCTGATGCGGACCTGCTGCTTCACCAGCTTCACTTACGGCTACCTGTCCCGTGCGCGCGTACTGCTGCAAACCCTGCGCGCCGCCCAGCCGGACTGGACGATGTGCGCCGTGGTCGTGGACCTGCCGCCGCCTGGTGCTACCTCAGAGGAGTTGCTCGCCGGCTTCGACCAAGTGCTGCACCCGGATGACCTGGGCATTCCGCGCGTGTGGAACTGGCTGTTCAAGCACAACGTCATCGAGGCCTGCACTGCGGTGAAGGGCGCCGCCCTGCTGCGGCTGCTGGCGGAATATGACCGGGTGATCTACCTCGACCCTGACGTTGCCGTGTTCGACCCGCTCGACCCGGCGCTGGATAGCCTCGACGGCGCCTCCGTCCTGCTGACCCCGCACCAGACCGCGCCGAACCGGCGTCCTGCCGCAGTGCGCGACAACGAGGGCGCGTCGCTGCGCTACGGCGTGTTCAACCTGGGCTTCCTATCTGTGCGGGCCGACGCGGACGGGCTGGCGTTCGCCGGGTGGTGGGCGGAGCAGCTCCACCAGGCCTGCTACGACGAACCCGGCAACGGCCTGTTCACCGACCAAAAGTACATGGACCTAGCCCCGTGCTTGTTCCCTGGCGTCGGCATCCTGCGCGACCCCGGCTGCAACGTCGCCAGTTGGAACATCAGCACCCGGCAGGTCTGCATCGGCCAAGACGGCGCGATCACGGTGAACGGCGTGCCGCTGCGGTTCTGCCACTTCACCAAGGTGGGCGGCGTCGGCGACGTGATGCTGGACCGCTACGCCGGCGACAACATCGAGGCGCTGGAGATCTGGGCCTGGTACCGCCGGCAACTGGCGCACCAGCCGCCACCCATCCCGCCGGGCTGGTGGGCCTATGGCAGCTTCGGCAACGGCGTGCCGGTCACCGACGCCATGCGCCGGCTGTTCCGCCGCCGCCCGGACCTGATGGCGGCGTTCGACGACCCGCTGTTCACCGACGGCGAAGGCTATTTCACCTGGCTGGGCCGCGAGCACCCGGACATGCTGCCGCCACCATCATCGACGGCTATTCCAGCCGCCACTGCCGCTTCGTGAACACATCGAGCTGCGGCCGGGTGCGCTGGTCGCCGAGTGGCAGCGCCAGCCAAGCCTGCAGGCGCTGCAGCACCTCCCGTGTGACCAGCGCCAGGTCGAGCGCCAGCGCTTCCGCAACGGGCAGGTAGCGCAACCCTTCCAACTCGCCGGAGCCCGCGAGCGTTCCGCCGACCTCGGCTGCGTCCACCACCAGGAAGCGGGCGTTGAAGCGGATCGGGTTGGAGGGCGGCGTCACGGCGCGGCACAGGTAGTCCACCCCGTCCAGCCGCGGCGGCGTGCCGAGCGACAGGC
>JAABUX010002631.1_pt1 | contig 25089 bp, 41 predicted proteins | sample 5561851 | NCBI WGS metagenome assembly JAABUX01 (sample SAMN10711883, study PRJNA513361) | rock metagenome | isolation source: Antarctica rocks | place: Antarctica: Victoria Land, Richard Nunatak red sandstone | collected 2016-01-03 | reverse complement strand
AACACGATCGTGCCGGCGCACAAGTGCCGGCGCGCCCCGTGTTTTGAGGCCAGCAAAGCCGGGCCCGCGGGCCGGGTCTCTGCGGACGCCGTGCAGGCCGGCGCCGCCGTCGGCCGCGGTCCCGACGGCGCGCCTTGTCAGGTGCACATGGTGGGCAGGCAGAAGGGCGTATTCGCTTGTGCGGCGTGCGTGGTCCAATACAGCATCACATCACCTGAGGACCGGGCTGTGGCGTTGCGGTCGCGTGTGCGCGGACAGCCCAGAAGAAGACAGGAGCGCAGTGTCCGCCGGCTCGTGCAGGGAGCCGCCGGTGGGCGTGCGCGGAAAGGGACGGTGGGCTGGCCTGGCACCATGCATGCGGGTGCGTGTGATAACAGTGGCAGCGCGGCGGGCGCGCGCAGGGAGCTGGTCGCGTACGTGCGCCAGAAGCGCTGGTGGGCGCCCGGGCACGGCAACCTGCGCTACGTGCTGGAGGCGTACTCCATGGCGCGCGATGGCAAGTGGCACCTGACCGACGTGTACAACCAGCGCCTGCAGCCGTACGTGCAGCCGCTGCGCCAGGCGCGGGCCCTACCCTATACCCTATGAACTCACCGGACTCTGGCGCAGGCGCCCGCCCAGCCGAGCTGTGCGTTCTTGCGAGGGATGCGCTTGAGCGCTGTAGCAGCGCAGGCGGCCCGCCGGCTCAGCATGCGTTGCTGAGGACCAGCGGGCCTGCGTGGCTGCTCGTTCACAGGCACGTATCCGCCGTTCCTGAAGGATGTGCTGTGCCCCCGAAGAGCTCCTGCCACACGCAGGCAGCGCCCGAGGCGGAGGCGCCCGCGGCCGTGGCCGCGCCGCTGGCGGTCGGCGCGGCGGCCGCCGCGACGAGCGCGCCGGCCGCCGCCGCCGTGGCTGGCGCGGCCGGCGGCCTGCAGGCTGGCGGCGTGGCGGCGACGGCGGCGGGCGGCGCGGCAGTTGGCGCGGCAGCGGCTGCGGCGGCGACGGCGGAGACTGCGGCTGCGCTCGCGGCCGAGGGTGGCGGCGACAGCGGCGAGACTGGCGTGAGCGGGAGCGCCGCCGACAGCGACTCCATGACCCGCAAGGTGGCGCGCAGCCCTGATCACCTGTTGCGATGGTATGTTATTTAAGCACAATTCGCTCTCGGGAGTGGCACTTGAGCGCCGCAGGTTCGCTCTGAGCAGTGCACTGTGTGGGTGGGCGGCTGAGTTTGCAATTGTCTGGTCGGCATGCATGCAAATCCGTGATCTGCTCAATGCATGAGCATGGGTATCGGTGGTCACTGCATCTCTTGCGTATGCACATCGTCGTAAAAGCGCGCTCTGTGAACAGATCGTGCACAAGCAAGGTCTGGAGCAAGGGCAACCCTGAAGCGCAGACCCCGCACGCGCGCGCGCGCAGATCCAGCTGCTGCGCCAGCTGCTGGAGTGGGGCCGCGAGGTGGACGCGGGCGCGGGCGCGGGCGCGGCCGCCAGCGTGCTGGTCGTCATCTGGCCGCCCGGCCGCATCCAGCGCGTGCGCCGCGGCACGACCGCCGGCGACATCATCCGCTGCGAGGGCCGCATCGAGATCGAGGACCCCGAGCGCCCCGCGCTGCGCCCCGGCGACGCCGCGCTCGTCAACGTCAACAACCGGCTCGAGCCCGCCAGCCGGCAGCTGGCCGACGGTGACTTTGTCGTGCTGAGCCCGGGCCTGCTCCAGATCTAGGGCGGGTGCCGGGGCCCGGAGGCCTGTGACTTGGGGCACCTTTGTCCAGGAGGACATGTGCAGGGCCCTTGGCGGTGCGTCGCTGCTCGGTGAGGTACTTTGCAACACCAGCCGATGAGACGCCGTGCGACACCGCTCAATGAGGTACCTTGCAACATCAATGAGGTACCTTGCAACACCAACAAACAGCCATGGCCTGTTGCGTGCCACCCACTTGCGCTGGCCATGCAAGCGCTGGATGTTGTGTGCGGAGCGACACGGCGTGCTTGGCACGGGCATGTCTACCGGCCCCAGTGCGTAGTGAGCTGCCATGTATAATGACTGATGGGCCAGTTTGGCTGTGCTGTTTCTGATTGCTTGCAGCCGTGCGTGGTACTGGATGAGCGCACGGCGTGCTTGCGCACTTGCGTGCCTGTGCGGTCTGCGGTCCGGGTTGGGTTGGGTAGGAAGCATGTTTGTCAGGTGTACACCCAGGATCAGGGGGGCAGCGCAAACCGCTCCTCTGGCTGCATCTTGCCCACCGCGGCAACAACCCGCACTGTACGATACAAGCCTTGTATTCTAGTCTTGTTTGACTGATGCAGCGCGGGCGAATACTACTAGTGCAGCTTTGCGCTCACAGTGCAAGCTGTTGTTTCACCTGAGGTGAAGCCCCAGGCCACACATGCCTCGTTAGGCTGGTTGTAAGAAGAGCCGCAGGAGCTGAGCAGGCCTGGCATACAAACACGCACAGTGTGACAAAGTGCATGCTGTACACCTAATCATGCTGCGACTGCAGGCACACCTACAGTCTCATTACGGCGACTCTGCATACATTGAACCCACACTTCCATGTGCTGCGCTACACGATAGTTGCTGCCAAGCCCAACACTGAAGCAGCTGCAACAAGAAACATATCGCGCGGCATGTTCAGATACCCTCAGATCAACATCCTGTGACGAAATGCCGCTGCAGGCCAGCAGTGACGCAGCCTGAGCACTGCTCGCGCAAACCTGAGAGCGAGTGATGTCACAAGGCGCCCCTTGCCTATCACTGCTGGCGCAGACCTGGTAACAGGGAAACTATCCTGCAACGAACACCGCAGCCTGACTGCTGGGTGCGCGCCAACCAAGGTCAGCGAGGCAGTGTGTCCGCGACCCGCTTTTCTATCAGGTCCACCATCAGCGGGTCGATGCCTGCGCGGCCAGCAAGTTGCTCGCCTACAGCAGATATGTAAGACCTAGAGCTGGTGCACAACGCAGTCTGGAACAGTCACAAGCAGCACAGAGCAGCCAAACAAGGTGAATTTTGCCGCCAGCTGAGGGGCAGGCAGCACCTCTGCACGCGACGTGGCTTTGCTTAAAAGCAAGCACTATGCGCTGCGCTGGCTACACAGGCAGGTGTAGGAGCACGCGCGTCTCACCTATGGGGTCAGCGACTATGCACTCGACGCCTGGGTGCTCGGCCTGCGCCGAGGCGACGAGCGCAGGTATGTCCTCCGTGATATGGCGGCCCCGCGACAGAAAGTACGGCGCCACCACAACGCGCTTGGCGCCCGCTGCAGCGCACTTTGCCACCGCGTCGGCGATGCTTGGCCGCGCGAGCTCCATGTGCGCTACCTCCACGTGCGACCTATGCGTCTTCTGCCTGCAAGCAACATGAAGCTGCGGAAACGCAACGCTGGGCAGGCTACACAGTAAGCTTGAGCCAGGCCCGGCCCTGGGCCAGCCTGCACAGCAGGTAACCGTTCAACCGCTGTACATGCATTTCCAGGAAAAAGGCAGGCAGCACCTGTACAGCTCTGCAAACTCTTCTAGCATCCTGTTGGCCTCCGCTCGCTTGGACCCGTGGTCTACAAGCACCACAGCAAGGCCCTCTTCTGAGTCGCCACGAAGCTCAGCTGGCGAGCTGCCCATGCTGCGACTCACAGCTGCCGCTACGGGCCTCCTGCAGGGCCACCTTGCTTGTGGGGCTCTGCAGAGTAAGCGCCGTGGTTGCGGCCTGATTGAGAGTGAACAGTGCCGGCACAGCTGCGTGCCTCTATAGGCCAAAGGCGCTTTCACAGCGCTGCGCAGCATCCTCAGCGGCCCTGGCGGGCGCCAGGCATCAGGCAAAGAGAAGTGTGTGATGATAACAGGACACTGCTTATTGCTAAAGGCCACTGTGCTATGCTAAGCTGAGCATATGTGGTGCTGTAAGCAGGGGCTGAACTGTGTTGTGACAGGCTTTGCCAGCCAAACTTGGCTAATGTTCAATGCTTGCACAAGCAGCTATGCCACCATGGCCTGACCAGCTACCATAGCTGGTTGCTGGTCAGGCCATGGTGGCCTTGCTTCTGTGAGACTGCCCTATTTATTTTTTCATGCATGCCAGCTAGACACGCTCCAGCATTGGACAGGGCCTCATGAGGAACGGCTCCTGCATGCGACACGGCACGCAGGCCTAAGGCGCGCCGCGTTTGACTCAGGCCATTCAGCACATGGCCGGTGCTCCTCAGCATGCATGGCGGACTCGCGGCAAAGCGGCGAGCAAGTCCAGCCCAAGCACAAGCTCCACACCCAAAGCGCAGGAGGTATGGCTCAAGCTGGGGTGCGACCGAGTCACAGGCGCGTCAGCCGCCGGCGCCCCGGTGCTTGGCCTGGCCGGCGCCCCGCCCATGCTTGGGCCGCCCCGCGGGCGTGGCGCCCGTGGCCGCGTGGCGCGCGAGCGCTCGCTGCACCCGCTGGTACAGCGCCTGGGCGCGCGCGCGTCGGAGCTTACTCGCGGCGCTGCCCCCCCCCACGCGAGTCAGGCACCGGGCGGACCAGGGCGGTGGCTGCGCGCGCTTGGCCTGTCTGCCACTGGCGGCGCATTCAGCAGCAGAAGTGCAGACCTGTGTCACACTGTAGTGGCTAGGCATGCGGTGTAGCGACCACAGGCAAGGAACGCCCCTGCCCGGACTCCTAGGCCAGCTTCAGCCCTCTGGCACGCATGCATGTTCAACCTTATGGATTTAACCACATGGCCGTGAAAGGTGCATGACCAGGCGAGGTCGTAGGCCTGCGGGCAGCTGGGAGACATGCAGCTCCGCGCACCTGGCGGTCCAGGACGGGCTGGTCGTCGTCCTCGTCGCTGCCGTCGCCAGCGCCGTCGCCGGCGCCGGCCGCCGGCGCCGGCGCGGCCGACGGCGGGTCGATGGCGAGCGCGGCGGCGGCCTCGCCGGCGCCCGGCGCCGACGGCGGCGCGAGCAGCGCGCGCGCGCGGCTCTGCTGCCCGGGGCCCTCCGCGACCACCTTGGACACGTACGCCTGCAGGGCGCAGACGAGGAGCCGGGCTGCCGTGTGTTGCTCATCGGCACAAGTCATGTGACAAGCTGCAGGCCTCAAGGCCATGCGTGAGTGATGCTCATCCAGCTTCACAGCATGCACCTGTGCCGGCGCGCCGCCATGCAACAGGGCTCTGCTGATCGCATCAGGGCATGTGTGCCATTCAGGCATGCTACTATGGGGCCTGCTGCTTCACTGAAAAGAGGCTGCTCACTCCATGCCGCTCAGGGAAGGGATGACCGCACGCCTACGTCACAAGCAGCACTCTGTCAGGGTCACACAAGCTGCGCTCTTGTCGTAGGACCATGCCGACCTTTTGCTCTAGCGCACGCGCGCCTGTATCAGCTCGTGCGTGCGCTGCTCCAGCACGCCCAGGAACGCCATGAGGCTGGCGTCGGTCGGGCCGCCACTGCCGAGCAGCGCGCGCACCGCTGGCGTGTCGCAGCCCGCGCGCTGTCCCCGGGCGCACGGCTGTGTTACCAGCGTCAACAGATATATCTGCAACAGATATATCTCCCTGCCTCACCCTGCTGGGCTCCTGAAGCGGGCGCCAGTGGCGAGCAATCGACTTCTGCTGGGCCGGGCGCCCTGCTGCAATGCGCGCCCAAGCAGAGAATGAATGTTCCGGGCAGCTCCTGCCTACAATCTGGTTTACCCAATCACGGACGTCGAGCAACACGCTTCACATACAGGTCGCCAGACAGCCCGCCGAGGACCGGGCGCCGCGCGCCTGCCACAGCGCCGCCAGGCCCTCGCGCAGCCGGGTCGTGCGCAGCACCGCCGCGTCGCGCCGCGCCTCCAGCGCGCCCGCGGCCGCCTCCGTCGCCGCCAGGCGCTCCTCCAGCTCCTGTCCACCCAGCAGCGCCCTCCCTCGCGTGCATGCATCTGTGGGGGGCTGCATGCCCCCAAGCTCGCTGTGCAACTGCAGCACTCCGAGGAAGCGCCCCTTGCGCAGGTCACGGCACAGCGCGCACCAGGTGCTACACGGGCAGCACGCTGTCTGCGAGCCTCGCTGGAGGCCGCACGAGCCGTGAGCGTACCTGCACGTCCTCGGCGGCAAGCCGGCTCGTGCGCTGGCGTCAGGGCAGGCGCTCCTGCTCATGCGTGCGCCCTGCGCGCCTCCCACGGGGGATGGACCCGCACAGGGCCGCGGGCGCGCCCGCGCGGCGGCCTGGCGGGCGGCCTCGGCGGCCGCGGCGGCGTCGCCGGCGGCCGCGACCTCGGCGCGCAGCTCGCCGGCGGCGGCCTCCAGCGCGTCCACCTCCGCGTTGACCGCGCCGACGTAGCCGAACAGGCGGAAGTTGGCGTCCTCGCCCGCCACCAGCGCCGCCGCCAGCGCGTCCATGTCCGCCGCGCCTGCACGCATGTTTACTAAAGCGTGAGAGAGAGACTTTTGTAGTATAGAGGTGGCGTCCTCGCCCGCCGCCAGCGCCACCCTAAGCGCGTCCATGTCCGCCGCGCGCCTGCACCCATGTTCGTTAAAGCGTGAAAGTAAGCCTTGTGCAACGATGTTAGCATCCCTGCACCCGCCGCCACCGGCACGTCCTTGTCCGCCGCACCTGCATTTGCTTTTTTCTGAAGCGTGACTGAAAGCCTGTTGTAGTGATATGGCACCCTTGCCTGCCGCCGCCGCGGCAGCCACCCTGCGCATGGGGCCAACAGGGCGCGCGCTGGTGGCCACCAGCGCAGCACCACTCTGCGCATGGGGCCGGCAGGGTGCGCGCCCGTGGCTGCCAGCACAGCGTCGAACGCGGCGCCGAGCTCGCGCAGGCGATCGGCGGCGGTGGCGCCGCCGCCGCGCGCGCCGCCGCCCGAGGCACCCGGGCTCGCCGTCCGCCGACGCGGTCCGACCTCGCTGCTCAGCACGGTCGCTGTCTGCAGGTCGCGCACCTCGATCTCGCGGTTGCGCTTGGCCTCCTGCACGCGCGTGCATCGAGCACGTGGGTACAGGGCACACTGGGCAACTGCCTGCATGCACTGGCTAGGGTTTGAACACGGCGCAAACCACGCAAGCCCGGGCATGCGATTTATGGAGTGCGCATGCAGGTTCGGTGACCGGGGGCGGCGCACGCGCTGCCGGCGCGCGTGCTCCAGCAGCTGCGTGAGCTGGCGCCACTCCGCCTCGGCGTTGGCCTGCTCGCGGTCGGCCGACGCCTTGAGGCCCCCGGCCTCCGATTGCGCAAGCTCGCGGCCCGCTCCGGCCGCATGAGCCTGCAGGGCAGCACATCCTCACATGCTATCAGGTTTCTCTGACAGCCTGTATGCCTTGCGGACCGCAGCAAGGGAACTATGCTGGCTCAGCTGCGGCTGCAGCGGGTGAGCCTGTGACCGGACGGCGCCGCGCCTCATGCAGCAGCGCGGCCAGGCAGCGGCGCTGGCCGGCGAGGCCGCGCTGCAGCTTGCGCAGCGCCTCGTCCAGCGCCAGGCGCTCGCGGCGTAGCGAGTCGACCACGCCGCGCAGCGCGCGCGTCTCGGCGCGCCGCGCGTTGTGTCGGTGGCAGGCGCCCTCCAGCCGGTTCTCCAGCGTGCGGATGTGCTTCTGCATCTGCGCGCGCGCCGTGAGGTAGGGTAGGGTATAGGGCTCGCCGGCCGGTTGTGCCAGTGGCAGGCGCCCTCCAGCCGGTTGTCCAGCGTCCGGATGTGCTTCTGCATCCGCGCGCGCGCTATGCGCCCGATGGGCTGCGAGCCCGCGCATGCACGCGAAGCAATGGCACACCCACAGGCTGGTGTGCGCCTGCATCTGCGCGGCGCAGCGCCCGCAGCGGCACTTGCTGCGCTGGCGGTTCCACTCACGCCCACCCGTCCGTTTGTCAGCCTGCTGGTGTGCATTTGCCTGTATGCGCAGGTTGGCAGCCTGCTGGTGTGCATGCGCCTGTATGCGGTCGCGCAAAGCCTCTCTGCTGCATGACTGCTGCATGACATGGCCTCCCCACGCTATCTTGGGCACAGCTTGGCTGAGGTGCGTCTGCCCTCCGCAGGGCCCCGTGACTACTACCTGCGGTCCTCCCCCGCGATCGGCAGCCCTGGTGGCGGACACGCATCACAAGCTGTGGACCTTGCTGAGGGTGCTGCGGGCGCGCAGCAGCCCGCGTCTGGCCACGTCTGCACACGACGCAGTGCAGGAACGTCTGCCGCTCTCTGCTTGGTCGGCCACACCGTGAAGGAGCGACACAGGTTTCGGCAACTTGTAGCCTCTCCTTTGCAGGCGGGCATGCCGTACGTACTGCACATCGGGCACCCCGGAGCGCCTGCAGGTGCTCGCATGCGGCGTCTACCTACCCTGCTCTAATCGCAGTGATTCTAAGGGTTTAACACCCTGACGTGCCTGCAGGTCGCCCTCGCGCGCGGCGTTTACGCCGCCCATCGCCCGGCGCTGCGCCGCCCCGCGCGCGCGCAGCGCCGCCAGGCCCTCCTGCAGCTCCAGCGTGCGCGCGCGCTCGGCGCCGATCTGCGCGCGGGGCACAGTCTGATATTTTGCAGGCAAAAAGTATGGCTCTGTGACAGAGGTGCAGGAGAACATCGGCCGCAGCTGCAGCAGCAGCAGATGCACAACAGCACAGCAGAGAAGGGTCCTTCATGCACAGTGCAATCCCATGTGGCTCTTTGCTTTGAGGCCCTGGCAGCAACATCGATCTCCGGCAGAAGAGTGCGGGCTCCTGTGCGAAAGAGTCTGCGCTGTCTCAAGAGGGACAGCCGTGTGGGCTGCACAGACCGCTGCATTTCTGCGCGTGTGTCACCGCCGGGCTGGCACCTTCTGGTTGTAGACCTCCGACTGCTCCTGCAGGCCGGCGATGGCCGCCGCGGCCGCCGCAGACGTGGGCGCCACGCTGAAGCGGTTCTCCAGCATCACCTCCTCCTTCAGCAGCGCGTTGTCCGAGCGCAGCCGCTCTATGGCGGCGCTGCGCGCGCAGCGCAGGCGAGGCAACGCTCATCACGCTTTAATTTGTTGCAGTGAATCCTCCGGCAGTGAAGTGCTCGCCCACCGTGGCTCCCTTGCTGTGCCACACATGAGAACAGTATGGCCATCTGGATGATATACAGGCCAAAGTGATGTTCAGAGGACTTCACAGAAGGGACTTGGTCCGACTACCTCCAGCTATTTATGCACTTGTGGTATTAGCCCTCCCAAGAAAGCAGCTCAGTTCCAGGCTACCAGGGCTGTCGCGTGGGTTGGAGAAGTGAGGTGCAGGGCGCTGGGCTGCGGTGAAAGCAGTCCCAACAAGCTGTAGCCGCAACACGCTTGGCGCACCGTTGCTTGACAAAGAACTGCTGCGTCTCCGCAAAGGGCTGCGCGTCCATGAAAGCCTGCTTCCCTGCGCAGCAGCGCCTGTTCAGGCCGCTGCGGAGCACCAGAGCCCACCGAGGGTCAAGCGGGAGGTGCGTGCGTACGCATAGCTCCAGGCATTCTGTAGCATGTACAGCAGGCTACAGCGCCTCTTCTAGGAGAGTCAGCACGTCCCGCCAAAGCAGGATAGGGCAGAAGCACAGCAAGCTGCGTTAGTGCGAAACCAGGGCAGGGCAGGGAATAACAAGCGCCCTGTGTCGCCCCCTGCCATCAAAGTTGTTGCGCATACCTCCTAATCATACATGCTGAATGTAATGACGTGTGAGAGGAGTGGTGTCAGCGGCGTACAGCATGGGTGCTAAGTGCGGTCCACGCTCCTGGGTGTTTAATAAGAAGTTTAGCGTGCAGCTCACACCACGGTAACGGAAAGCCTGTAGCGTACTAGTTAGGTAGCACTGCCGCACTGCCCGCCCTACCAGGCACCTTGCACGTTTCAGGTGTACCTGCATCCCGGCTCAAGGGGCCTCTGCGGTCACAGCGGAGCAGCAACAAAATGGAGGCAAAGGACTGGGAGCAAGGGCCTCTGGAGCTTCCGCGGCTGCGGGAACGTGCGCGCTTCTATGCGCTGCGTGCGCACGCCGCGGAAGACCTCGTTGGTGGCCGCCCTGCCCTGCCTTTGCCCCCACCTCTTTATTATTGACTTGGAGCAACAGTCGTTTGAGGTACCGAAGGCAAGGCTTGGGCATAGGCCTGAGTTGTTTGGCTGTTTGGACGCCAAGGGAAAGAGGCCCAGCACTGTGGGCAACAGCACACCTGTGTGGTGTTCTCCTACTGTGAGCAACTCGCCCTGAAACTGTTATACTGCAAGCTACTCCGAGTAGTAAAGCATTCAGTGTTATTTCAGCGCTGAGGAGCTCCACGAGCGCGCAGAGGGCCTTGACGCGCTGCTGGACAGCCCGCTCGGCCGGCGCGTGGCTGCGACGCCAGAGGAGGACTTGGCGTCGCTGCTGCTCAATGACGCCTACAAGCCGAAAATGCACCGCCTGTATGCGATGTTCTACGGCGGCGTCACCGCCGACTTTGTGCTCAACGTGCGGCGCACGCCGTTCCCGCTCAAGCGCATCCGCGCCGAGGTGTGTTGCGCCCATGGGAACTCGCTCACTGTCCCCGCCGCCTGTGCATACCTTGACGCCGCGATTGAGACCAGGCTCACAGGGCAGATGCACAGGAGGCTGTTGTCACCCTCTGGCACCTTGCTGCTGCCTCCTTGCCGAGCTTGCCGACCTTGAGCAGCTGTCTCTTCTGCTGCCGTGGCGTCCGTACGCGGCCGAACAGGCTTGTTGTGCTTTCAAGAGGCGTGGCAACATAAGTGTGTAACACCAGGGGCTTCAAAATGAGCTGAAATGCTGTTCAGGCCCGTTAACGACTGCTGTGGGACGCCAGGACCCGGAGCTGTGGACGGAGTTTGATTCGGCAGTGGCTGGGCTGCAGCGCATCTCGCCTTTGACGGATGAGGTCGTAGACGTGCTGCGCCTGCACTACGACTTTGACGTGCCCGCGGTGCGGGCCTGCTGTGGCTGCCCTTACAGCATTCGCATGCCTCCCTGAAAGCCTGCTTGGAGGACAGCTGTGCCAGATTGATGGTATAGGCAGGGACTGGTTGTGGCTTTTTTCTGGTGGCCAGTACGTTTGCACTGCTTAGTACAGACGTAGTTCTGTGGCAGTGCTGATGCATCACGGGCGGGTGATGCATTACCACCCGCCCGTGTGTTCCCTGCCGAGTGTGTAGTGCTGCTTTAAAATGTGTATTGCTGCCGCCTCAAGAGCTTGCCTATCGCAGCATGTTGTGCAGTTCCTCTTCTTCGCATGTACACTGTGAAACAGCTGTAACTCAGTGGCGCTGACGTACCACCTGCTAATGGGTATGCACGCGCGCATGCGTGCCCCAGGAGATGCGGGAACGTGCAGCCGCATATGGCGTCGCACCCGGGCACTGGGACGTGCTGGCTGATGGCGAGCATGCTTTCATCGCCCATGGTATGGTCTATTGTAGCGAGTAGCCATCTTTGGAAGCTGCAGTGCTTCTCTCGCCACACCACTGATGTCTGATTTGCTTTCTGACCTTTTCTTCTGGGGAAGTCACGTGCAGCCAGTGTGCCCCGGTGACTTGAAGTGGGCCTGCAGTGGGGTCAGCATGATGAGGTGCGTGGGGAAGAGGGTTGCCCTGCATAGGGCTGGATGCCACCAGCTCTGCATGCACCATCTGGCAACACACCGAGTGAGCGTGTGGGTCCCGCAGGCCCGGTGGAGGCTGCATCGCACGTCGAGACCTCGGTGACCCAGCTCGTCCAGCAGTTCACCATTCGTGCACAGGCGCGCGTCACCGCACAGGCCACCTCCCAGTGCTTGGCACCTGAAGCCCAATGCGCCTCAGTGCTCTTGCGCACGTGTGATGGCAGGTCAATCTGTTTTCCTAACGGGCCTCTTCTATCGGTGTGATCCACATTGGCCAGCAGTATCAGCAGGGTCACCTGCATGTGCGCTTCAACCTGCCATGATTTCAGGGCATGCTATGCCCGCGATGCTGTACCTTTATTTGACGCTCTGCGTGCGGGTAGTGTGGATCTTGCCGGCCATGGGACGTCTGCCGTGTCAACGTCTGCCAGGAGCAGACAGTAGCAGCATGTGTGCCACAGCATGAGACCTCGCGGATGCGCTGCCGCAGGTGCGGCACCTGTTCCGGCAGCGCGGCATCCGCATCGACCGCACAGAGCGCGTGGCAAACGCGCTGGGCAGCCTGGCCGGCGTGGCCACGCGCCTGCGCGCGCTGCCGCATGGCGTGAAGGTGCCTCCCGAGCAGGGCAGAGGCGTTGGTGCAGGCCTGTTGGCCTAATCTATTATCAGCCACTGGTTCCTTGCGGTGCCGTTGACCAGGTGCATCCTGCATGCACCTTGTTTAGGTTAGCTATGTGTTCCAGCTCTAAAGCAGGAAGTGGCTCCGCTTTCAAACGCCAGCTGCACCAGCGCTCCGTGTCAGCTCCGGGCCCCACTTGATAGCACTGTGCTCTGGCGCTGTGGCTGGGCACCGTCAAGCACGCTGACGGCTCTGCTTTCAGCATGTCGCTGACACACAACATAACGAACAGTGCAACGCATGTGATATGACTGATGTCTGTGCGCCGCAGACGGCGCTGTTTGCGGGGCGGCGCGCGACCGACCGCGGCTTTCTGCTGCTGCAGAACCTGTTCTGCCAGCGCCACCTGCCAGGCTACTCCGGGTCGTCCTCGGTGTACGCAGTCACGCTGCTGGAGCGCGCCATGCGCGCCGAGGGCATCCCTGTGGCCGAGCGCAAGGCGGCCGTGGGTGCGCTTCTATGGCAAAGCGCTCTTCGTACTGGCTCATGTACCCTTGTACAGGACATGAGATACGTCCAATGCTGTAGTGGGGCCCCATGGAGGAGCATACCACTGGGGTTTGAGCAGGAGCATTTGCTACAACTAATATATGTTTAGCAAGGTCTTGACAGGTGGTGCCTGTTTTGCGCTGGCAAATATGCGGATGATACAGGCATGCCCAGTTGTGATGGCCATGTTATTTGTGATTAGACTGTGTTGTGAGGATGATCAGTACCAAGGCTGACACGTGGGGGTTGCGCCGCGACCAGTGCGCTTGACGGGCACGCTTGCGCATGAGGTGATGAGCATCACGGGGCAGCTGCTGGCGTGCTTCGACGATGAAGCCGCCTTCCGACCCACCCCCTGCCACCCCGCTGCGCCCTGCTGCACCAGCCCCGCCGGCGAGAGCGAGTGCAACGGTACGGCTGCCGCCGCCGGAAATGCCAAGGAGGGCAGGGAGCGCATGGCCTGCGCGGATGGCCAGCAAAGCACGCGCACAGGTGGCCAGGCCTCAGACCCTAGCCATGCGTGGGAAAATGGCACACCCGAGGCGGGAGCCCCCAGCGGCGGGAGCGGCAAAGGGGGCCCTGTCCCTGTGTCGGCGCTGCTGGCGCACCTGCTGTTTCTGCGCGCAAACGGCGGCCTGGCCGGGGCGACTGCGCTGGCCGACACGTTTGGCACGGCCGCATTTGCGGCCGCGGCGGCCGCCGCGCGCGTGCCGGACGAGTTTATAGAGGACATCGCCCGCCTGCACCCGACCGAGCCAGCAATTGTGCCCGGCGCGCACACAATGTGTCATGATCCAGCTTGTCTCGTTGACATGCCTTGAGAGTGTTCTGAACCTAGTTTGCTTACCCTGATGACATGTGCGCTCAATAGTGGGGCGTCATGCTGATCAACCTAGCGGACCATGAATGCTTCGTATCGCGGCCTGTAGGCCGTGCTAGCCCTGTAGGCCCTGCTAGCCATTGCAGCGCACATAGCCATTTGCCACTAGGTGCGCAGACTTCCTGCAGTGCCTTCGTCACACACAAGCCTGGTTACCCTGGCTGGTTTGATGCGTCGTGTGGAGCTCAGTCCCGTGGTGCAGGCGGTCGCGTGTTCGACCTGCTGCACGTCTGGCGTGTGGACTCGGGCGATTATGCGACAGTGGCGGAGGAGATTGTCCAGGCCTGGGAGCGCCGCGCAGCGGCCGCGGCGGCTGAGCGGCCGCCGCGGCCGCCGCCGCCGCGCCCGCGGCTCATGCACAGCAACCTCAAGGATGTTGAGATGGTGCTGGAGGTGTGCAGGTGAGCCCGGAACCACTTCTGCCTAGTGTCCTTGGTGAACCTGCCAGGAGCCTGCGCTTGCTCTCATCAGCGCGCGTGAGATGCCTCCTGCACATTTCTAGGCATCAGCAGGAGTAACTTGCCACCGTGGCAGTCCGCCAGGACGCAACCAAGCTGTATAATCAAGTTTTGTTGGTGTTGCATCTCTGCTTAGCAGCAGTCATCAGCATTACATTACACCTCGTCATGCTCAGCAAGCATGTCAGCAACCGAGGAGACCACATCCTCCTTGTAACCCACCCCTTTTCTGACACGCCTGCCCTTGTAGCCTGCCGGAGCGCATACGACCATCGGTGTGCGCGTTCGGCGGACTGGCTGACGGCTTCCTGCCGTTTGACGTTGGCGGCGGCCGCGCCGAGCGGCTGACGCTGGCCAGCGTGGTCATGAAGGCTGTGCAGGCGCGCTGCCCCCTTTCAGTGCCTGCAATAGCCCGTTGCAGACAGAGAGAAATGCACCGGCCAGATGTTCAATGCCAGCCTGCATGTGCCACGCCTTGGAGACATGCAGCAATGCTGCGCCAACTTCGGTTAGCTGCAGTGGGCGCCAAACAGGTCTGCATTTCAGGTGCGCGGTGTGTGCGCGTTCTTTGCTGTTCAGTTGCTTTTCCCTGTTGCTGGAGAGCATCCCGCCTCTGCATCTGCTATGCAAGACCGTGCGCCGGGCAAGGCTCCTTGCAGGTACCTCCACAAGCAGGTTTGCTTGGGCGCAGGCTCATGCGCCCGAGTGCAGCGCGGACCGATGCATGGATTGCGCGGGCAAGCTGGGTGACGACGCCAACAAGGGCAAGGCACAGGTGGCGCCCTTGCTAAGTCTGATTGCTAATGTGACACTCTTGTGATTGGCGCTCTTGCGCCGGCAGCATCAAACACGCTATGCCCTTGCAGACCGGGACGCCTTATGCTTACGTGCACATTGGGTATGGAGGTGCTTGCACTTGAATGTGATGTCATACAGGTCACTTAGTGCCCACTCATGTGTGGCAACACAGCTCATGCATACACGTGTGAAGTCTGATGTCATCTTACATTACCTTGCGGGGGCGCAGGTGGACCCGCGGCTGCCCGAGGCTGCGCAGGCGCGCGTGCGCGCACGCATGGCCGCCATGTTTGAGCAGCGCGACCCGGACGCCGAGCGCGTGAGCGCCACGCTCGCGGCCATGTACCATGCGGTCACGCGCGAGGGGCTGCTGGGCGAGCAGCCCTCGCTGTAGGCACCGGTGCCCAGGGAGCGCTGCCAGGTTTGCAGCTACGCATGTAGGGGGCGGCTGAGCACAGGCAGGGATCATGGTGAGGTGTAAAGACCCAGGCCTGGATGCGGAGCGCTGACAGACTGCTAAGCGCTGTGTGTTATTGCCTTGAGTGACATCTTCTGGCACCCGTAATTGGCATACAGGAAATGTGCTGGCCTTGACGGGGGGAGGTGTGCACGGCAGACGATTGTCTGACGTGTGCGCCGCATCACTTGATGTACTGCGGGACGGGAGTGAACGCACGCCGCTCATGTTGCTACTGCTCTGTGATACATGCACTGGGCTCATCAGCCGGCACATGCACAGTCTGTGTCCAATGTATAGTGGGCTAGAACTGCTGAATAGATAGGCAAGCCAGCTTTACACTTACCTACGGGTGCCAAAGCACACCGACAGTGCGATTGCAATATCTGCATGGCAGACTGACTTCACTTCCTGCTCTCTGTCTAGGTAATACAGCTTGATTAACAAACGAAGCAAAATACAAGCGGCCACAAGAACCGTGCTGGAAGGGTTTACTACAGTAGCTGCATTGAGCCGCTCCAGCTTGGGCTCAGGGATGTCAGAGCCTGCATCACCAGCAACGCCCATACGCATACCAACAGAAGGTGTGTGCAGTCCCGCTAAGCACTGCCCTCATATGGATGCCTTGATACTTTGGCAGAGCATGGGACCTGCGCTCGAGCACCATTATTCGGTTCAAACCAACGACTGGGCAGGGGCCATGGAATGGTGCGAGGTAGGACCTCATGTGAGGTAAAACATCACACCGCCCCATGCCCCCTGGCTACTTGTTAGTTCGATGTGAACAATAGTCAAGCGCGGGTGCGATGTGCTGCCAAAATACCAAGGCACCGCATGTTTTCTGCCATTATCTGCGAACATCACAATCCTGCTGAATGTGAGATTGCGCCATGTGGCTCCTGCTCAGCTCACACGCTGCTGCATAAGCACGCTTCTGCAAGCACATGTAACTTGAAAAAGCTTTGACTATAGACCTGATCACACCCACGCCCAAAAAATGAGCCCATGCAGGGGCGCTGCTGGGCATTCCAGGCCGACACCCATCCGTCTCGCCTTCCGCGTCCTGCAGTCCTTGACATAAGGTTTCAGCCCTTGGAACAGATCTCACCACTCTGCATGTTTGACGCTTGGCATAGTGTACAGGAACATACAGAATTCAAGCAGGCCCGCTGCTGCCCGTATGTCTTCAGGTCTGCGCCTGGCGGGCCCCAGACAGGTACCAGACGCATGTGCAGCCCTGCAGCTTGGCACGCTGCGTATGTGTTGCCGGAGGGCAGAGTCACTTGTCGTCTGGCGACCTCCGTACTGCGCGTCTTGCTGGACGCCTGCTCGCGATACATCTCCGCCATCTGCGCTGCCAGTTACACGTACTTTAGTAGTTCAAACAGCTGACATGTGTGCCCAGTTCGCAGAGACATAAGTCATTTGCATGCATGCATTGCCGGCAACAAACGGCACATGCATGAGCTCTGCTGAGCGCATGTGAATTGCTGAGCTCGCAAAGCCTGTGCAGCAGCGCAGCCGACGCGCACCAGCCTACAGCAGCTGACGAAAGCAGTGCATCGAACGCGGCGGCAGCAATCGCGCCTGCTCGGCAAATGTGGCGTCCTCAGCCGACCTACTGTTGCGCACGCACATCCGGCGCGGGGAGCACAGGCTGCTATTACCACACGGGTCCGGCAAGTTGACGGCCGCGCGGTGCTCCGTACATGGCAATGCATCGTCCTTCAAGGCAGCATTAAGCACAGATGAGCGAATTGACCAGGCGCAGCGGGCTCTGATGCGCATGAGCTCTCAGGTGCCGCAAGGCACCGGATGTATGGTTTGACGCGCGCGTAGTGTGCGAAGTCAACGCGGCCAGCCAGGCCGTGCACCAGGCGGCCATTGGCTCGGCGCACCCGTGTGATGGTAGCAGCCTGTGCGCTGTTTCGCGCGAGACGGCCAGGCCGGCCGCCTTGATCTTGCACACCACGCACGCGTCAAACTACACGTCCGGCAGCTTGCGGTACCTGCCACGGAGAGCTCATGCGCGTTAGAGCCCGCTGCGCCTGGGTGCACGCGCGCCTCTGTGCTTGATGCTGCCCTCATGCGCTGCCCTGATGCTGCCATGAGCACTACCTCAATGCTGCCCTGATGGACGGGCCACTGCCATACATGGACAGGCCAGCCGCACTGACTGGTGTCCTCACCGAAGACTGAAAGCATGCGCCCGCGCTCAGCGCATGCAGCCGCGCAACACGCGCGCATACTACCAGACTATGGTTGAAGATAAGGAGAGAAGATGTCCCAGCAGTGACCGCTGAGTAGGCGCGCGCCTCTTGAAGCCGCACAGGCCGTCACAAATGCCATGGCGTGTCACGAGGTGCTGAAGGGCAGGTTGCCCGCATTTCTGACAGCTGGGACGAATCCGAGATGCCCCGGTCACAAGGGTGACGCTGAAAATCAACATGCGCTGCAGCAGAGCGCCACCTATATATTTGCCTGTCATCATGGGCCCACACGCCTAGATAGAAACAGACAATCTTCAGTAGGCCCGGGGTTGCATACATGTAGAGCTGGCTTGGCTCGATTCTGACATGCGCCGAGATCTGCTCGCTCAGCTGGGTAGCCTGCTCCTCTGCAGAGCACGCTGACTTTAGACGATTAGCAACTGAGCCGAGCTCCGACAAGGAGCAGGCACTCCAGATGGTCGAGCGGGTCTTGGCGTATGTCAGGTTGGAGCCGAGCCGGTCCTACATGTATGCAGCACCCCCTCCGAGCGCCCGCCCCTGCCCGCACATGTGCGCTGCTTGGCAGCCCCACAAATAGTTACAGACATGCATGCACCGCGCGGAATGCATTCATTGTACAAGTGAGCAGCCATGTATCACACTGCCAACAGCCAGATAGCAACATGCATGGCATGGATTTTGCACTGAGTGCATCATCCAAACTCCCCAGCTCCATGTTCAGAAGGCCATGAGAGGACGGGAGCAGTGTGCCAGCACAAGATCAAACGCCTGCCCAGGCGCAATCACTGGGCTCATGCAGCGCCATGATTGTTTCCAGCGGTCACGGAGCACGGCACCGCCACAGTGGCTGAAACGGATGGCGCTTTATACGGGATACGCACTAGTCCAGCCAGGCGCCGATGACGGCCACGTCGAGCATGCACTCCGTGCCGGCAGGCTTGTTAGCCATCTGCTTTGTCTCATGGCATGTCCATCTCAAGCTGCCATGCACCCAGTGAATGCAGCAAGCGCACAAGGCGAGCCGCAGCGATGGCGTACTGTGTATGCCGGTCGTCGGGGCAAGCGACTGCCTGACAGGAGCTTGGGCAGGAGCTCCTCGCCCCGGCGCATCGTGCACGTCACGCGCCTCGATCACACGACGCGTGGCGCACTTAGGTGAGCTTGCCTGGCCTGCGCATGCACTCAGCCTGGCAATGCGCTTCTGCTTGTGGCTGACGCGTACGGGGTCATACAGTGTCGTTTGTCACCATCCAGGCCTGCGCGACGGTGGAAGCATGCCGGAGGAGCTGGGGAGGCGCCAGTCTGTCACTGCGCTCAGGCCGCCCCCGCCGCCTGGCGCCGCCGTGGGCTTCTCCAGGCCGCAGAGCACGGTCCAAGCCAGACTGGCAGCGGCAGCCCGGCCTCGCGCAGCCTGCCGCCCAGGGCACCTGCACGCCAGCGCGTGCAGCGAGCGCACCAGGTGCGGCCCGCCACACCTGCACGGGCGCGCAGGCGCCCTGGTAGTACTGTTGCAAGGCAGGATGCTTGAGAGCCTGGCTGTTGCTGCCAGTCTGGCGCCCGGCCGTGCCCTGCGGCCTGGAGCAGCCCGCTAAGGCGCCTAGCGGCGGGGCCGGCTTGGGTGCAGCGACAGACTGGTGCCTCCCCAACTGCTCCGGCATGCATCCGCCTGCGCGGAGGCAGAGCATGTTGGCAAGTCTGCGTGACCTCGTCCGCGTCACAAGGAGGAGCGCGTCACCAGGCGGACTGCATGCGCAGGACAGGCTTGCTTGTTTGCGCCGCGCGAAACGAGGTTGACGCGCATGACGAGTATGATGCGGCCCGAGGCAAGCAGCTCATGCTGGAGCTCCATTAGACAGTCGCTCGCCACTTGAAGCAGCATGCACTCACGCCGTCACTGCAGCTCGCCTGCACAGCGGGCCCTCGCTGCTTTCCGCTGGCTCGTGCCTGACGTCTACAGCCACCATACCAAGGTTAGCATAGAGACAGCTCGTTGCATTTCTGATCTTCACATCCTGTCTCTGGCAGGTATGAAAAGGAGTCGCGTTGGCATGTACTTGGTCCATCCCAGCATGCATACCGACGTCTACAGCCACCATACCAAGGTTAGCATAGAGACAGCTCGTTGCATTTCTGATCTTCACATCCTGTCTCTGGCAGGTATGAAAAGGAGTCGCGTTGGCATGTACTTGGTCCATCCCAGCATGCATACCCTATGCAGCATGCCTAACCCTCAGCCTCCACAAGCAAAGGTCAAGCTAGCAGACTGCTGCTATTAGAGTGAGTGCGTCCTGCTGCCCATCCCACTGCCTATACTGAGTCTGCTCCAACGTCTCAGGGATCTGTCAAGTGTTCTTGCTTCCCAGGCAGCTCTGCGCTCAGGCAGCTCTGCGCTCAGGACGGTCTCTGGCTGTAAGGGCCGTGTCCTGCTGTCAGCTCCGCAGCTCCAAGAGCTTCAACCAGAGCAGCCGGCACGTTAGCTGAACCAGCAGCAGAGAGGAGAGCGCTCTCTCAGTCTGCCGTGACCACGTGCGCGCACTGAGCTTCAACACGCACTACTCTTTGTGCTGGCTCTTGCGACTGGGTGAGGCCGTGCGCCTGCCGTGGCCTTGCCCTGTCCAGAGCAACACCGGCGGCTGCCCATAGCAGCCGGTCAGACTGGCTGCCACACCTGGCTGACATAGCAGCAAGCGCGCTGGCTTGCTTGTCTTCCAGCATGCATTGATGCCCTGCAGCCTGTCTGTTATCTGTCAGAGTCAGTGCACAACAGAGCTTGCATCTCTGCCTGAGCGGGCCTATCGGCGCGTGGGCGCCAGACCAGCTCCTGAGCAACTCCGGTGTCCATGTGGTGCGCGCTGAGACGACGCGCGTGGCTGCTGGCCACGGCGGCGGCGCTCGCGTGCCTGGCCGCCGCAGCACAAGCCTCGCCCACTGGCCTGCCGACCGAGTGGCGCGCGGGCAAAGCAACGTACTATGGTGGCATGCCTGACGGGTGCGCTTATGCACTGCACGGCAGCATTTTGGCACAGACGTGCATGCCCTCAACCAAGCAGAGACGGGTGTGCGGTCACATGCACCTGTGAGACATGTGACTGTGCATGTCTCAGTGGGTCGGTAGCATTGCTGAGGTGCACGGAGGGTCGCAAGGCCATGGCAGGCTGATGTGGATGTGTGCTGCAGGATGTCACCCTACGACCCGAGCTATGGCACCAGCATCGTGCGCCCTGAATGTTGTTTCGAAGGCTAGTTGTTGACACTCTGCTGCACCTTGACGATCTGCTCTGTAGCGACATGAAAAGCGTGCGGGCAACGTCAGGCGTGATTCCCACATGTTTGCATCGGCAACGAACCAGCGAGGTGCCTGATCAATATGTCTGCAGATTGCGATTATCAACAGTGTTTGACAGCCTGCTGCGTCGCTACAGTGTGAGAGTGTGAAATGTCTGTTAAACCATACGGGAGTACCCATGGGACATACACGGGTGCTTGAGCATGCTGAGAACATCACAAGGATTGGCGCGCAGGGCAGCTGCGGGTACGGGCTGCTTGACAAGGCCAAGTACCCCTTTTGGAGCGTCGCGGCGCTGTCCACCGCCAATTCTTACTTTCTGGACGGGCCGCTGCAGGGCTGCGGGTGCGCCACTCCCGGCGCGGTGCCTGCCATTGCTTCACTGCCCTTGCATGCTTGCTGGCTGACCGGGCAAGGTTGGCCTGCCAAGCCATAGACAGCGTGGTTGATAAGGAGCACACTCTCACACAGCAGGCAATCTGTAGTCTGTGAGACAAGTCTTGCTGCTCTTCCTGCTCATCCGTGTAGTTGCATCAGGACCCCTGGGGGGCCTACGCAATTACTGTCTTACTGTGCTGCTTGTCGCGCATCACCAGCAAACTGGATGACACAAATGTTTGGTGGCCCTGACATCAACGTGCTTGGGCGTGCTGCAGGCAGTGCTTCCAGATTGAGTGCCTGAACGAGGGCGGGCCAAATGCGGTGCGCCACTTTGAGCCTTCATGTTCATCAAGGCACATGCTGAATGCCTGTGCAAGCTAGGATACCCTGGCTCTTGGCATGGCCCTGGCACCGCTCATTCTGTGTGATAGCTATACACACATATCAAAGATGTTTGCATGCTTTGGCTCCGAGCTTTGCAGACATCTTGCTGCTGGCGCCAGGGGCACTGCAATGCCAACCCTGATGACAGGTCCATGACGGTGATGATCACCGACTCGGTGCGCTGCTCGCATGCTGGTAGCCAGGCGCGGCTGGCCTGATCGAGCATCTTCGCTCCGTCGCTTCCTTCGTTACAGCCAAAGCTGTCCACCTCTTTGCTTTTGTGTGCCCTCCACCTATCACAGAAACGCGTCCTTGTGAATGAGGTCAGACACTATTCCTTCTCGGCATGCACAGAGCTGGCTTGCATTCACGCAGTTTGCTAATATGCACGTGTACTGTCTGAATGCTGTGTCATCCTGCAGTGCCCCGAGTGCGAGGCCGACCACCTCGATATCCAGGCACGCTCCCAACGCTGCGCCCTTGTCTGAGAGATGTCTCTCACATGCATGACCCTGCATTGTCTGTGAAGGTAGTGATCAGCTTGCCTGAAATGCATTTTTCATGCATTTCACTGCAGGCGATGCAGGCATTAGAAACTGTTTGAAAAGACTGTGGCATAAATTCACTAGCTCACATGCTGCCATGACTGCGGCAGGCGCTGACATACCTCAAGATTGCGCCCTGGCGGTGGGGCGTCATGGACATCCGCTACCGCCGCGTGCAGTGCACGCCGCCCGAGGACGTGAAGGCGCGCGCGCTCGCCACCTCCGCGGCAAGCAGGCTAGGAGAGACACGAGCAGTGACTACTCATGGTCTCTGCCATGGCGCCAGAGCCGAGGATGAGCTCACCCTCTCTCATTAGCACAACTGAGCGCACGGATGCCAGGCGCAGCCGCGTGGCTGCAGATCTCAGGCAGGTCTGGACGGTGGCGCAGGTGCTGGTGGACCAGAACCGCGGCGCCGGCGGCTGGCTGCGGCTGTCCGTACAGGTGCTGCTCGCTGCCCCGCGGCGAGCCCAGGCTTGGCCGGATGGCATGATTGTCTGTTTCATGTGACGAGCTAATCACCAGTCGCTGTGCACGTACATGGCTGCAGGCAGGAAACCAGGCAGGAAGATTAATGCGGGTCTAGGCATGGATGAGAGACGATTCATAGGTGCTAACACACGCCTCGCAAACTCCTGGGTGTTGTCAAGCACGAGCTGAGGGCGCCTACCGCGCGTGTGCGCAGGCTGCGGGTGGGCCCGGCGGCGTCAAGGCGGTGCAGGTTAAGGCGCGCGACAGCGACTGGATGGGGATGACGAACAAGTGCGCTCCAGGATACGCCTGCATGACTGCCGGCCCTGTATGCAGGACTGCCAGCTCAAGGCATGAGCTGTGTTGTTTCAGCCTTCGTTGCACCAGCTGCCGGCGCATCAGCCTCAGTGCGTTTATCAATGGGGAGACTGGTGGACATGCCAAGTCTGCCACTTCTAGGCACTACTCCAACCTGTTAGGCCCTGATACTGTGCCTTCGTGCAAGCTCGCCAGCTAATGCGCACGCTATCCTCAGATTTATCTCCTGTAAAGCTTTCAAAATGACATGTGTCCATTGCATGTGCTCGCTGGTAAGCACCGCACCCCTTGCCCTGACACATGGAAGTGGCACCTACCAACGTGTGGTGGCACACATGCGGGGCGGAAGTCTGCCAGTTATCTCGGACTGTAGCAGTCCTGCCACCGCTGGCGCATGTGGCTCAGTAGCGTACTCAGTTAGAGCCTGCTCGCTGAGCGCGCATGGCGTACAGGTGGGGCGCTGCCTGGGAGGTGGACGCCGCGCCGAACCCGCCGCTCGACGTGCGCATCATCGGCCAGAACGGCAGCGAGGTTTGCGCCTGCCGCCCCTTCCAACACTTGCGCAATGTGCAGTGTGATCAAAATTGTTAATGCGCAAGGATGTTGCGCATTGGGGCACGGCGCGGGTCTCCAATGGCTGCCATCCCTGCTAGGTCTGACACTCCTTGCCTTGCTGCCTCATGTGCAGAGACTGTCCTATGTACGTGAGACTGCACCCAGCCGCCACGTTACGGCGCGCAGGTGACCGCGTACGGCGCCATCAAGGCCGCAGGCCAGACCGGCAAGCTGCCGACGGGCGTGCAGTTTGCGTTCGCGCCCACGCCCGGCGCGGCCGACGTCGGTGGCCCGGCCGTCGGCCTCGCCGGCCACCACACCGTCGCCAACGCGTCTGTGCCCGCCATCACGCCGCCGCCGGGGCTGCACGCCGCGCCGGGACCGCCCCAGGCCCCGCAGGCGCCGGCAGGAACCCCATCGCCGCTGGCGCCGCAGGCAAGCCTGCCGCCGCCGCCGCCACCTACGTCGCTGCCGCCGCCGCCGCCAGCGGCCCCGCCGCCGCCACAGCAGCCGCCGCCACCGCCGCCGCCAGCAACACCGCCGCCGCCGCCTCCACAGGGGCCAGCTTTGCCGCCGCCGCCGCCACCGCCGCCTGCACCGCCGCCGCCGCCGCCACCACAGGGGCTGGCCTCACCTGCGCCGGCGCCGGCGCAGCCCCTGACGGTGCATGCGTACTCAGCAGCACCGTCGCCCAGGCCCACGCAGGCGCTGGCGCAGCCACAGAGTCCTCTGCAGGACCCACACCCTGACCCCATGCTGCCGCCGCCCGCTCCGCGGCGCGCTGGGCCAGCCTCACCGCCGCCGCCACCGCCTCCGCCCCCGCCGCCGCCGCCGCCGCCGCCGCCGCCACCTCCGCCCCCGCCGCCGCTGCCCCGCTGACACATCACAGCTGGATGGGGGGCAGCTCCACCAGGCCATGCCAAACCCCTTCTGCCGACCCGGAGGTTGCCGCTGTGACTGCTTCATGCAGCCGCTGATGTGACATGTAGGACTGCGGCGTCGGCATCCTCTGGGCGGTGCTGTGACGACCTATTAAGTCTGTGCAGGGGCAAATATGAACTGAGAACTGCGCATTTTGTCCGTGATGCGCGCTTCCAGGATTGCTCTGATCGCCCTGAGAAAGCTGCCAGCACTATCATCCTGTGCTGCATTTGGGTGCATGCATATGCAGGCATGAGCTTCACAACGGGCAGGCTGGCAGACTGCCTTGGTATACCTGGGTGGAAGCCTTGCTGCCAGAGCGCATGTATGTGCTACTATGTCATAGTGTAAACTATGTCACAGTTTTGGACGCGCTTGCAGCTCAGTGCCTTTACGTGCAATGGAGCTTACCTCCACTCAGCCCTGCTGTGTCACAATCAAGGCTCTGCATGAGGCATTGGGAGTGGTTAGGTCATGACTGGAGGTGCCTTTTGAGGCTGCGGAAGTTGTTCTGGTCTGTGCGCGGAGGTCAGCTCAAGAGTGCGCCTGCATGGGGGCGCTCGCATGCTGCCGCACCAGACACCTAGACTCTGCATGCGCGGCAGGTGCGCGCACACATCGCGGGCGTGGCAAAGCCGGGCGTGCGCATGATCGACCTGTGCGAGGAGCTGGAGGGCTGCGTGCGGCAGCTGATCGAGGAGAAGGGCCTGGAGGCCGGCATCGCC
>JAABUX010002630.1_pt1 | contig 25091 bp, 27 predicted proteins | sample 5561851 | NCBI WGS metagenome assembly JAABUX01 (sample SAMN10711883, study PRJNA513361) | rock metagenome | isolation source: Antarctica rocks | place: Antarctica: Victoria Land, Richard Nunatak red sandstone | collected 2016-01-03 | reverse complement strand
AGTACACGTGCGAAAGTGAGTCACAGGAGCCGTGCAGTGACCTAGCGCCGTGAGTACCGTTTACAAGACGTACTCGAGGAATCAGTGGCCCGATTTTACACTGACGGGGGATGGGCAAAAATAGCCTATTTCCATTGTTCAGGTCCTCCCAGACAGGGTCTCGCTCCATCGCGCGTATTGGGACATGTAGAATAGGATTGTAGCCAGCCCCTACAGTTGTAGGGAGGTCTGGTCGTCCCGTTCTACGTGTCCCGACCGATCATGAAGCGCGAAACCCTGATCGTGCCGACGAGGAACACCGTGCCGCCGGGCTGCCCGGTGGGCGCCGGGTCGTCGGGGTGCGGCGGCATGGTGCGTCCTCCCGTCGTATTTCCCCCAGTATAGCGATCGCGGCCCGGCGTCGGCACTGGCCCCGAACCTGCTGCACACGCTACAGAGTGGAGCGGGAGCGAGGGAGGACGCGCATGCGCGAGCGGACACGCACACGGGCGAGTATCGACGAGGGGGCTATCGCCGTTTTCCTCGACGGCCTAGCGGGGATGACGCCGCAGGACATGGCGCGCCGTGCCCACGCGCTGGCCGTGGTCGTGCAGGACGCGCCCAACCGCCCCGGCTTGCCCGTGAGCTCGGCGACGCTCGTGGAGGCGCTGCGGCGAGTGCGCGCGGCTAATCGAGGAGCCTTAATCAGCGCCCTCACCCCCCTCACCCCCCGGCACGTCCGCGGGCGGCGGCACGAGGCGCAGGTAGGGCTCTTCCAGCCGCATGGCCCGCTCCCGCTCGGCCAGGGCGAGCAGCGCCAGGAACCGCGCCGCCTCCTCGCGCACGAAGCGGTCCTGGTCGGCCGGCTCCCGGTAGCGGCCAATGGCGGGGCCGAGCGCGGCGAAGTAGTGGCCCACGAACGCGGCCGTGAGCGGGTCGTGGTAGACGTCGGCTAAGTAGACACTGGTAAGTTCGTGCATGCCAAAGAGGCTGTGAGAAACACGCCTCCAGCCGTACCGGGTATGCACGAACTTACCAGTGTCTACTTAGCGGGTCGGCCGTCACGAGCGCATGGTAGAGCGCCACGCGGGTCCGCTCGATAAGCGGCGTCGGACGCAGTTCCTCGTGGTCGTCCCGTGTCATCACCCCCCCATCCGTCGTGCGCGCGCCTCCGACCACCGACTACTTGGAAAGCAACATGTCCGTCAGGACATACATACCGATGTAAATGCGACATGGTTAGGCGTCCGGTTGTCTATTTACGGGAGAAAAGAAGGGGCGCTGCCGGCTGCCCTACTCTTCAAGGAGGCGCGTGTCCCCCTGCGCCCGCCTGCCGCCTCCGCACAACGATGACGGCGGCGCTACGCGGCCCCACCCCAATCCACGCGCACGGCATGGAGACGCCGTTCCGCATACGCCCGTCGCGCCCGTCGCATCTCACGACGGCCGCGGAGCATCAGCCCACGGCGACGAGCAGGAGCGCGCCGCCGATCCCGAGCGCCTCCACCCGCACAAGACCCACAAACAGCGGCAGGGCCAGGCCCACGATGAGCGCGACGATGGCCGGGACCGCCAGCCAGAGGCCGGCGGCGACCAGACGCGCGGCCCGCGTCCGTTGTGCCCGGTACCGCTCCTCGCGCGTGGGGCGCGCCGCTGAGATCGGCCAGGGTGTCTTGGGTGTCCCCAACGTCGCTGCCGTCGATCGCATCATCGGATGGTCCTCCTTCTGTCTCCCTTGACGCCAACCACGCGCCGCACCGTCGTCTCTCTACAGCGATACCACGCCCACGCCTCCCGCGCCCCCCCTTATCCACGCCCATGCGCCGACGGTGTGACGCGAGATGAGCGGCCCCCGCCGCGCCGTCGGCGCTCCCAGACCAGCAGCGCCCCGTCCGTGCCGACCTGCCGCAGGCCCAGCTTCTCCAGGACACGCCGGGAGGCCACGTTGTCCCGCAGGCAGGACGCGACGACCCGCACGACACCGGGCTGGCGCAGCGCCCAGTCAACGACCGCGCCGGCCGCCTCGGTCGCATAGCCGTGGCCCTGGTAGGCGGGGACCACCCCGTAGCCGATCTCCACCGTGCCCGTCCCGACGGGTGGCTCCCGAAAGCTCACCTCCCCGATGAGCGTTCGCTCCGTCCGGTGCACGATCAGCCACCAGCCCCAACGCGCGTACACCCCATCCGCCGGATCGGCCCCCGGCATCCCCGCAATCACGGGCAGGATCTCCTCGTCGTCCCGCAGCCAGTCGGCGGGCACGCGCACGCCCAGCGCCCGCCCCAGGTGCATCCGCCCGGTCAGCGCGGTCTGGGCCAGGGCGGGCGTGAAAGGCGTGACGATCAGGCGCTCGGTCTGTAACGCGGGCATACGCGCCTCCCCATCGGCTGACGCCGCGCTGACGGGACGGAGCAGCGCCGGATGGGATGTCTCATACACGGCTCAGGCCCTCACAGCGGCTCGTCGTCGTCCTCATCGTCGTCGGCGGCGCGCTCCACCTCGATCTCGTCGACGGCCAGACGCCGGACCTCCACGGCCGCGAGCACCGCCGCGCGCGCCCGGTGCAGCTCCATGTGCAACTCCGCGCGCCGGGTCGCGCCGCCCTCCCGGGGCGGGTCCTCGGCGGCCGCGCGCACCAACGCCTCGTACTCCTCCCAGCACGCCCGCGCGTCGGCCGCAGCCGCGAGCAGGCACCGCAGCCGGAAGTCCTTATCCTGATCACCGGCCCCCGCGCCCTCCGTCGCCATACGCTATGCCCTTTCCCCCTATTCCCCGATATCCGCGCCCGGCGCGGAACACTTGCCCTGATGCGTTACCCTCGTCCGGCACGTACACGTTCAGCCGATCCGTACGGCGCGTCTTAGTCGTGGTCGGTGCCAGCGCCTAGCGCACGGGCGGCGCGGACGAGCGCCGCGTTGCCCGTCGTTCGCGCGCCGTCCGGCGCGTACAGCGTGTCTTCGAGCCCGATGCGGGTGTCAAGGCCGCGGTGGATCGCATCCGTGAGGAGCACCCAGGTGGCCTCCCCGTCGCCGTGCTGCAAGCGTGGGACCGTCAGGCCAAGCCTGTCCAGCGCCGTGTGGATGTCGTCGATCAGGCCGACCGCAGCGGCGGCGCTGACCGCGACCGGCTCGACCAGGATGCGGGTGACCTGCCCGCCCACCCCAGACACCGCGAGCCGCTCGGCGTCCTCGACGGTCCAGACACCCGCCTCGATGCCAACCCCAGCCTGGATGAGCGCCCGCATGACCTCCGTCGCGCCCGGCTCGGACACGTTGACCGAGGCGTAGTCGGGGGTGCGCCAGGCCCGCACAAGGGCGAGGCGGCGCGCGAGGTCGGGCTCGATCCAGGCGCCGGTTGACACGCCGACGGGGACCCCGCACGCGGCGCGGACCTGCGCGACGACCGCATCGACGACCTCCGCATCCAGCCGTTCGCGTCCCTCGGCGTCGCGCGGGTGTAGGTGGATCGCCCGAGCCCCTGCGGCGACGCAGGCGGCGGCGTCTCGCGCCAGTCCCTCGACTGACACCGGCACCGCGACGTGTGCGGCCTTCGTCAGATCCCCGTTGAGGGTCGCCTGTAGCCCTATCCTTGTGTGGTTCATAGCATCTCCTGTCGTAGAATCCAGGTGGCTTCCGTTAGCCGATCCACAATGTAATCCTTGGGCTCGTGGATTACTCGTCAATAGCTACTCTCTACTGGCCCCCCACCGGCTCGCCGATCAGCCGCTCGACCTCGGCCCGCTCCCTGTCGTAGGAACGGAACGCCGGCGTCTGTTCTGGTCCCTCTGTCATTGGTCACACTCCTCGCCCTCTGCGGAAGGGTTGTCTGCCGGCGCGGTCGGCGCGTCCTTCGCCTTGTTCCGACTCCCCTGCGGGCGGCCGCGCCGGTGCCGATGGTTGCGCGCGTAATCATCAAGTGCGGGCTCTGGCACCATGTTCAGGCGCGGGTTGATCGCCCTGTACGCCAGCGTTCCATTGGCGATCAAGTTCTTGACCGTCTGCGCCGCCAGACCCAACCGCTCGGCGGCCTCGGCCGTACTGTAATGGGTAATGCCGTCGATGACTAGCGGCACGCTCTTTCTGCCCCTCCCCCGTGTGGTACTCGCCTTATCGTACCGCGCGGGGCGGGGAAACTCCGGCCCTTTGCGCACAGCGCCCGTGTGGCCGTGCCCTCTGATGACGTTCGGTTTCATCATTGGTCGATCCTCCATGATGCGCTGGCCGGCCGGGGCGTCCACCCCGGCCGGCGTCGTCCTATCAATCGCGCTAGGCCCGCGCGTGGGCGGCGAGCCAGGGGCTCCCCTCATCGGTCAGGCCGTCCGCGACCATAAGGGTGCGCGCCTGCACCGCCGCGTCGTCAATGATGGCGACGCGCCAGCGCACGTAGTCCTCGAAGTGGGCCTCGTCCTCGCCCTCCCGCTCGTCGCGGTCGCACCAACGGTCGAATTGGGCGAGCACCGCGTTCACGGCCCGGTCGATCACCTCAAATAGCGTCGTTGGGGCCGCGTTCAGCGGGCTGGGCTGGGGCGCGTCCTGCGCCTCCTGGGGGTCGTCCTGCCGTGTCTCCAACACAATCATCTGGTTCATACCCATGGGTGTTATCTCCTCTACCGTGGGGGAGCCGGCGCGCTCGGGGGAGCGCGCCGGCCCGCGTGGGGGGTGTTAGAAGGGGATCGCGTCTTCGAGGCCGACACCGGCACCGATGGCGATAGCGCGCTTGGTGGGTGGCTCCTGTGTGCGAGCAAACGGGCGGTGGCGCCGGAGCGCGTCCCGATAGGACCGCTCTAGCTCGTCGTGATGGGCGGCGCAGAGACCGCAGGTGTCCGCGCTGACCTGCCAGCCGTCGATGTGGTGCCGCTCGGTCGCCGGGGCCGTGCAGCCGAGCCATGCGCATACGCCGAGCGTCGGCGTCGCCCTGCGCGCCTGGGCGCGGGCCTGGTCGCCCGCCGCGTTGCGCCCCAAGTGCGGCTCGCACCCGAACTTGGCGCGGTAGGAGGGGGCCAGCTTCCCCAGCAGGTATTCGCCCCAGCCCGCCTCGATAGCGCGGGCGAACCCGACCGCGCCGATGCGGCTGTAGTGCTCCGTGCCGTACCGGGCGAGGGTCGCCTGTCCTCCTAGCCGCCCGCGCTCCTGGGGGGTGAGCGCGCGACGGGGGGGTGTCGCGCCGGGGGCGGGGATCGCCGGGGTATAGGTATCCTGGGCCTGTGCTACCATAAGGTGAACTCCCTTGTAGGGGGTCTGAGGAGGCGGGTCGCCCAAAAACTCTTGGCGGAGGTGGCGGCCCGTCTTTTTTATTCCCTATACCCTAATTATATAGTTTACGTGAACTATATAATTAGGGCAAAAGAGCCTAAAACAGGGGCAAAATAGGCACATGTTTATTCGGCGCACGTCCCTGTAGAGCGAAGATATTTCAGGGCGGGGAGCTGCGCGGCTGCCGTGGCGGCACGCTTAAAAGTGGCGGTCTCGTCGGCGTCGCGGGGATGCGCGCCGAATAGTCGTCAGTCGGGGTAGAGGCGCGGAAACGTGCGTTTCCGGGGCGTTTGGGGCCGACGAACCGCTCTATTCTTTTCCAACCAGTCAGGGGTTGTTGCCCATGCTGTCACACGGAGGGGTACAGGTGCTCTACCGTAGATGGGCTAGACAGCTACCGGCTATACCATAGGCATAGGCGGGGTACGGGCGGACACAGGCCAACGACGGCGCTCTTGACTGATGGGGTGCCACCGCCGCGAGCTTCACACCTGCCCCTCCCGCTAGCGCCGCGTCCGCGACACTCTGCTCGTTGGAAAAGAAGGGCCGGCGCTCGCCCTCACTCGGTCGGGTCTGCGTCCGCGCCCGATTCGGCGTCGCCACCTGGCTCGGTGGCGCCGCGTAACGGCGGCACTTGTTCCTGATCCGTACGCCGTCGCCCGGTCGATATATCGCGGGGCGGGCGCGCGGCGGCCGCCTTGCGCTCGTACTCGCGGCGGATGCGCTCCTCTGTGATGCGGTCGATCTCCCGCTGGTGCTCCAACATCGCCAGGAAGTGCGACCACTGCTCGCGGTTGAAGGTGCGGGTCTGGATGGCGATGTCGCGCACGACGGGGTTCTCCAGCGCCTCGCGCAGCGCCTGGTCGTTCTGCGCGACCTCGGGGTACTCCACCGGCTCGCTCCCCGTCAGGTAGCCGGGGTCCACCCCGAAGAAGCGGGCCAGCACCGCTACCTTGTCGATCCCCGGCGCCTCCACCTTGCCCCGCCGCAAGTCACTGAGCGACGACTGGGAGATATTCGTCGCGTGCGCGACGGTCCGCGCGGAATAGGGCTTCCCCGTCGCGGGATCGAGCCGCGTGTCGAACAGCTCGTTGAGCCGCTTGGCGAAGAGCCCTTCGGGGCCTGCGGCGTCGGGGTCTCGGCGCTTCCTGGGCATATCTTCCAACAAGAACAGGCGCGCGCGCGACGGCGACGCGCCATGAGGATCATAGACCGACGGCATACACTTGACACCCTCCGCAGTGTGCTATACACTAGGCCAAGTATACGATCATTCGTATTTACGGCTAATCGTATATCTGGCCTCGGGTGAGCGCATGCCTGTCCGCTGCCCGTAACCGTAACACGTCGGAGGGGCCGCGTGCAAGGGCCTGATGTGGGCGCCGTGCGCGGGGACGCCCACGGGATGCGCGGGGAGGTGATGACACACAGCGAGAGACTGCCCATGATCGATGAGACAGTAGGAGTGACACGGACACAAAGGGAGATACATACGAGATGGACCAGCTCATCACGCTCATCAACGCCTACGGCTTGCAGTTCGTCCTCGGGGCGGTGGGCCTCGGCATCATCGGCACCGGCATGGGCACCACCGCCGGCGTCCTCGGCTACCGCCACGGCGCGGACATCACGCGCGGCGCCTGGATCGGCATGATCCTCATGCTCGTGATCCGCGTCTTCGCCGCCGCCCTCGCCGGCAAGACCGGCGCGCAAATCTAGGAGCACGCCGGCCGCTCACTGACGGCGGCGGACCCGGCCACGTCGAACGGCTGGCGTCCGCCGCCTTTTTTATGGAGATCGCCCATGGAGTCGCTGCACACCCAGCGCAACCGCCGCAGCCCGCGCGTGCCCAACCAGCCCTGGCGCGGCCCGGCCAACCTCACCATCCCGCAGACCGTGGCGCTGCTCGCCGCTGCCCTCTTCGCCGTCGCCCTCTGGTGGGCGAGCGGCTACCTGCCCGGCGCCGCGTCGTTCGGCGTCCTCGCCGGTCGCGTGATCCTGACCGGCTTCGCCGGCGGGATCGCCGCCGTCCTGTGCTACGCCGCCGCCGACCCGACCCGCGAGCCCGTCGTGCGCCAGCACATGACCTACAGCTTTCGCCGCCACATCTACCGCAAGGAGCCCGCCCATGGCACCCACGCCCACCCCATCCTCTTCCCGACCCGCCGCCCGCATGCCGCTGGCTCGCCTGTGCGCCGTGCGCGCGCCGGCCGCGCCCGCGTCGCCGCCGCGCTCCGGGCCGTCGTCGCCGCCCTCCCCGGCCGTCGAGCCCGTCACGGAGCGTAACAATCACAAACGCCGGCGCGGCGCCAGCGAGGAGACCACGGCCCCACACGCGACACGATCGGGCCGTCCGCGCACGCCGCTCCCGCTGCCGTCCGGCCCCGGTACGTTCGCCGTCGAGCCGGACGGTACCCTCGTCTTCGCGGACGGGACGTGCCTGGCCGTCGTGCGCGTCGACGCGTTCCTCAACCTCTCCGCGCTCGGCCCCTACGACCAAGAGCGCGTCTGCCGCGAGTTCGCCGCGCTCGTCCACGGCCTGGCCCACGCCCAACCCTTGCAGGCCGTGATCGAGAGCACCCCGACCGCGCCCGAGGATGCCATCGCCGGCATGCGCGCCCTGGTCACGACCGACGACTCGGAGTTGTCCGGCGTCGCCACCGACACGCTCGCCTGGGTCAAGGGGGAAGTAGCCCGCACGCACGTCCCCGACCTCGCCGGCTATGCCGTCGTCGCCCCGGCCCCCGAGCGCAAGGGCGGGTTGGCCGGCCTCGTCGAGGAGTTCCGCGACCAGATGGGCGTCCGGCGCGGCGGTCCCGAGACCGTGGACCGGCGTGGCCTCGACGCCGCCGTGGACGACACGCTCACCCAACTCAAGGCGTCGGACCTGCCCACGCGCCGCCTGCGCCGCGCCGACGTGCTGGCCTTCCTCTGGCGCGCGGCCAACCCCGGCACGCCCCCGCCCGAGGGCCTGGCCGCCGCCTGCGCCGCCGAGAGCGGGAGCTTGGCCGCCGCCCTCACGCCGGCGTACTGGCGCGAGCGCCGCCGCCACGTCGAGCACGGTCTGGCCGCCGATGGGACGCCGGCGCTGTATTCCTGCTCGCTCTACTTCCTGGGCTCCAAGGAACTGACCAACCCCGGCGCCTTCGCCGACCTCATCGCCATCGAGTGCAACGCGCGTCTGTCCTGGCATATGCGCGGCCTGGACAACCTGCGCGAGCGCGGCCGCGTCCTGCGCAAGCGCAAGGCCTTCGCCACCTCCGTCCGTCGCGCCTACGAGAAGAAGAAGCTGCCCTCGCTCGACGACGAGGACAACAAGGCCGAGGCCGAGGCTTTAGCCCAGGAGCTGCACAGCGCCGAGGAGGGCCTGGCCCTCTCCACCGTCGTCCTGACCCTACACGCCCGCACGGTCGAGGAGTTGGACACGGCCCGCCGCCGCGCCCTCTCGCTCATCGGCACGCGCCTGGGCATCCAACCCGGCAAGGGGCGCGGCTACCAAAAGCCCCTCTGGCAGGCCAGCCTCCCGCTCGGGCAGAACACGGCCCGCCGCCGCGCCAAGCGGTGGCACACCGCCGTCATCGGCAACGGGCTGCCCTACCTGGCCCACAACCCCGGCACGCCGACCGGCTTCCCGGTGGGCTTCACCTCCACAGGCCACGAGTTGGTACTGCTCGACCTGATCCACCAGACCCTCTCCACCAGCGTCATGATCGTGACCGGAGCCCAGGGCATGGGCAAGACGTTCTGGCTGCTGCGCTGCGCCCTATGGGCACGCTACCGGGGCCAACGCGTGACGCTCATCGCGCGCGCCGACCACTTCCGGCCCTTCGTCGAGCTGTGCGGCGGCACCTACATCGAGCCCGGCACCGAGGGGCAGGCCGACCCGCCCATCATCAACTTGTGGGACCTGCCGGCCGGCATGCGCCTGGCCAAGAAAGTCGACTTCCTCATCGCGGCCCACGAGATCATGCTGTGCAATCCGGGACAGGACCTCGACGACGAGATCCGCGGCGTGCTCGACCGCGCCATCCAGGCCGTCTATCGCGCGCACGGCGTCGTGCCGGGGGAGGAGCGGCCCCTGCTGCGGGGGGACGCGCCGCTGGAGCGCGCACTCGTCGCCCATGTCGGGCGTCTGTCGCGGGAGGAGGGCCTGAACGCGCGCAAGCAGGAACTCTTGGAGAAGCTGCACGCCACGCTCGTGCAGTACGTCACCGACCCGGACGACCCCCAGCGCGGCGAGGGCCGCTACGCCTCCCTGGTGGACCGCCCGACGCGGGTGGACATCGGGGCCGATGTGCTGTGCTGGAACCTCGACGGCCTGGCCCCGCGCCTCTACGCGCTGACCCTGTTCACCATCACCGACGCCATGGCCCACCGCGCCAAGTCCACCTTCGACGCCACACGCGGGGGCAGCGCCGAGTTTCTGGCTATCGACGAGGGCTGGTTCCTCTCCGAGTTCATGAAGGCCGGCGCCGAGTTGACCAACTGGGCCAAACGCTCGCGCCACATCGGGCTCATCCTCGCCTTTGCCAGCCAGCAACTCAGCGAGGCCATCCGGCCCGGCACCAAGCCGATCTTCGACGCCGCCTCGCTCAAATGTGTCTTCCGCCTGGCCGACGTGCGCGAGACCGAGGACACGGCGGCGTGGGCCGCGCGCACGCTGCAATGCGCGGTCGAGGAGGCGCACAGCCTGACCGGGCTGCACGAGGGGCAGATGATGCTGTTCCGGCAGGCCAAGGACGGCTCGCGCCGGCGCGGTTTGGTCGGCGTCATGGCCCCGCCGCTCGAATACTGGGCCTTCACGACCGAGACCTGGACCGACGTGCCCAAGAGAAACGCCGCCGTCGCCCGCCTCGGCGGCGTGGCGGCCGCCATCCGGCACCTCGCCGGCACGGAGGCGTAGCGATGCCGCACACCCTCCCGCTGCTCGTCGCCGGTGTCGCCGCCGTCGCCCTCGCGCTCAGGATAGCGCGCACCACTCTCATGCGCGTGCTCACCGTCCTGGTGGGCCTGACCGCGCTGGCGGGGGGCCTCGGGCTCCTCGCCGGCGCCCTGCATCTCTAACCGCTCGCACAGGAGGAGACCTCCATGCCCATACCCGTGTCCGACCTGCTCCCGCTCCTCGCCCTGGGGCCAGCCGCCCTTGTCGCCGCGCTCGACGCGCTCGATCAGAAGTGGGGCTGGGTGGGCGACGACCTGGCTTTCCTGTGCGTCGGCGCGGCCTTCTTTGGCGCGCTCCTCGGCCGGGAGCTGCCCGCCGTCGCCCCGCTCGCCCCCGTCGCGGTTTTCCTCGCCTTGCTGCTCTGGGCGCTGCGGGTCGCCCTCGGCGACGCCTGCCGGGCCTGGGGACGGCGGGACCCGCACCCGCCCCGTCGCCTCGCGTTCTTCGTCCTGGCCGCCGGCGCGCTCTGGCTCGGCCAGGCCCTCGCGCCGCCCGGCCCCGTCAAGAGCGCGCCCGGCCTACACGCGGCCGGCCCTAGCCCATCCATGGAGGTATCCCGATGACCCTTCCCCGCTCCCGTTCCCGCTCTCGCCTGCGCGCCCTGGGCGTGGCCCTCGCGCTCGGCGTGCTGCTCGCGCTGACCACGCTCGGCTCGGCACTGCCCGCCGCAGCCGCCGGCCCCACGCCGACCGCTACGCCCGTCGCGACGGCCACGCCGTACCCGACCAACACGCCGGCGGCGACCTACACCCCCTACCCGTCGCCCACGGCCACGCACAAGCCGGCGCTCACCCTCTCGGCCACGTCGGGCATCACCGGCACGACGGTCAGGGCCGACGCGTCCGACTTCCCGCCCCACACGGCCGTCACCCTCTATTGGGACAAGGGGACGGCCGTGCTGGCGACCGACCAGACCGACGAGGGCGGGGCAGCCAGCCTCGACGTGACGATCCCCGCCGACGCCACGCCGGGCGGCCACAACATCCGCGCGGTCGGGGCCAACCGTACCAGCGCCGTCGCGCTCTTCACCGTCCAGCAGCAGGGCGCCCCGCTCGGCAACGCCACCCACTACTGCACCGGCCTCCTCAACTGGTGCCCCGACCTCGGCGGCTTCGTCGGGACCATCTTCGGGACCATCGGAACTTGGCTCAACGACCTGGTGGTGGGGTTGTTCTCGCCCATCGAGCACAACGTCAGCGACGAGTGGACGGCCATGGTCGCCCCCTTCGCGCACGACCTGACCTACCATCCCAACATCGCAAACCCCAACGTGCTGCAATGGGACGGCCTGCGCCGTTTCCAACACTCCTTGCAGGAACTCGCGGGCGTCCTGTTCTTCGGCTTCCTCATCGTCGGCGTCTTCGCCCGCTACCTCGAACAACTGGGCGTGGGCGACTTCACCCAACTGACGAGCCCGCTGCGCCGCGCCGTGGTGGTGACGGGCCTCATCCTGGGCTACCCCCAACTCACGAGCTTTGGCTTCGTCGCGCTCAACGCGGCCACGGACACGATCAACACCTTCCCCCTCGCTCAGGGCGAAAGCGCGTGGACGGCGATCCGGGGCGCGATCCTCGCCGTACAGACCGCGTTCTCGTTTACGGGCATCCTCGACGTGCTCGTGATGATCGTGGGCTGGATTATCGTGGTGCTCTCCGTCGTGGTGCGCATGTTCGGGGAGGGCATCCTGGGCGGCCTCTACATCGTCGGCCCGCTCGCCCTGGCCCTGTTCGTCGCGCCCTACTTCGACACCATCGCCAAGAGCTGGGCGCGCATCTTCATCAGCATCGCGCTCTGGCCGGTGGGTTACGCCGTGGCGCTCAAGCTCATCGCGCTCATGTTCGCCGCCGGCGGCCCCATGAGTGAGTTCGGCGGCTTCTCGGCCGCGCTCGGAGCCCTCGGCCTGACGCTGCTGCTCTACAAGATGCCCGCGATCGTGGGCGGCTTCGTCGGGGGGGCCGGGGCCACCATCGGCGCCGTCGCCTCGTCCGTCACCGACATGGGCATCGGTACGGCCGTAGGCGCCGCCAAGAAATGGGCCACGGGCAGCTTCGGTAAGGGAGGCAACTAAATGACAACAGGGAGGAGCACACCCATGGCAAACCCAATGAGGCGGCCTCAATTCCGGGCGCGCATCCAGTGGCATACCTGGATGCCCTGGTACGAGTTCTCGCGCATCGCGGGCGAGATGCAAAGCCATGAGGAGCGCGCGGGCGGGATGCTCTTGCCCGCGCTCGGGATCGCGCTGGTGACACTGGTGGCCGCGATGTTCGTCCCCCAGCTCTCGCTCCTCATCACCGTCGCGGGCGGCGGCTCCATCGTCGGCGCGCTCACTTGGGGCAGTGGCGACGGCCGCCGCCTCTGGCGCGGCGTCAAGGTGGTGGGCTTGCCCTCCCCGCGCACGTTCCTGGCCCTGGGCGCGGACATGGCCGCCGACGATCTGGTGGCCCTGTGGCACGGCCAACCGCACCCGGCCGGCCTGCTCGCCGGCCCCGAGGGGGAGGGCTGGACGCGGGAAGAAACCATCGCCCGCTACCACCGGTGGCGCCAGGCGCGGGAGGCGCTGCCGCCGATGGACCGCTCGGCGGCCCGGATCGCCGTGGTGGTCGGCTTCGACCACGAGGAGCTGATGGACGCGCTGCTCGCGCACAAGCTGCGCCTGGCCGACCTCGACGCGGCTGGGGCTGGACACGCGGGCTACCTTGCGCCTACCCTGCAAGTGACGCTAGTGGACCGGGCCGGGGCGCAGCCCCTCGCGCTGCCGGCCCCGCGCGACGGAGGGACGGACGATGACCAACACGCAGCAGCAGTACAGGCCGGGCACGCCGGCGGGGGGGATGTGGCAGTACCACACCGAGGTCATACTCCCCAGGACGATGAAAGAGTACGAGCGGACGATGAACCAGATGGGCGCCGATGGGTGGGAACTCGTCGCCGCATACCCCCTGTCGTTGAAGGGGGCGGTCCGTTCACCCGACGGCAACACGACCGACGTACAGGTAATCTGGAAGCGGCGCGTGGGCTGACCAGCGCCGGCGCCATGGCCAGGCACCCGGGCATAGGCGACGGGGGGCACGGCGATGTATAAGGCGCAGCGGCCGTCCATTCTTTTCCAACGAGCCGGGCTTCGCGCCCGTTTCGCTCGCTTGCCCCGGTGCGCTCGGCTGGCGCTCTACGCCCTCGCGGCGCTCGCCCTGCTCTGGCTCCTGGGCCTGCCGCAGGCCGGCTACCGCCACCTCTACGTGTGGCTCGCCTACCCGGTCGCATGGGCCATCGACGGCGTGCAGGGGTTTGGCGCTCCCTCCTGGGCCGCGTGGACGCGCGACATCGACGGCCGCTACGCCTGGCTGCACACGACGGCGCACGGCGGTCTCGGCGGGGCCATCCTCGTCGAGGTCCTGCTGCCGTTCGTCCCGGTCGGCGCGATTGGCTGGCGCGTCGGCTGGTTCCTGTACACCCGTCCCAAACCGCTCAAACCCTCGACGGCGCACGGCTCGGCGCGCTGGATGACGCGCGCCGAGATGCAGCAGGTCGCCTATAAGGGGGCACCCCTCGTCCTGGGGATGCGCGACGGCGTGACCGTCGCCATGGACCGCGCCACGCAGGTCCTCAACACCCTCATCATCGGTCCCATCGGCAGCGGGAAGACGAGCGGCTTCATCCTCGCCAACCTGCTCCGCGAGACCGGGGCGCGCGACCTCGTGATCACCGACCTCAAGATGGAGCTGCTGCAGAAGGCGTACACGCACCTCGCCAAGCACTACGAGGTGTGGGTGGTCAACTTCTTCTCGCCGGACACGAGCATGGCGTACAACCCGCTCGCGTGCTGCCGGACGCCGTTGCTCACGGCGCTGTGGTGTGATGCGTGGGTCGCCAACACCGGCAAGAGCGAGAAAGATCCGTTTTGGGACAAGGCGGCGCGGGAAGTCTTGATGGCCGGGATTTTCCACCTCAAGGAGGTGGCTAAAGAGGCGGCCACGCGCATGGGCCAGCCGGCGCAAGACGTCACGCTCGCGCACCTGGACGAGTTCCTGACCGGGCAAAGGCCGCAAGACGTGATCGCGGCCCTGGAAGAGAGCCCGTCGCCCCTGGCGCGCAAGAAGGCGTTCAGCTTCATGGCCGCGCTCAAAGCGAACGATAAGCTGCTCGGCTCGGTGTTCGCGGAGATCACGCCGCGCTTCACTATCATGAGCGACGAGCGCGTGCAGGCGACGACGAGCCGCGACGAGGTGAGACTCACCCGCCTGGGCACCGGAGAGGGCCCACCCGTCGCCGTGTTCCTCGCGCTCGACCCCGATTACATCGAGGAGCTAAAGCCGCTCTCGGCCGCCTTCTTCATGGACCTGTTCCGCGTCCTGGGGGACACCGCGCGGCGAACGCCGGGCGGCGAGCTAGCGCGCGACGTGTTCGTGTACGGCGACGAGTGGGGCAATGTCGGCTTTGTCCCGAAGTTTACAACCGCTATCAATCTCCTGCGGAGCGCCGGCGTCTACGGCGTCTACGTTGTGCAGATAACCGCGCAGCTCATGGAGACCTACGGTGAGAAGGGCTTTATCGCCATCAAGGGCGCGTGCCTTTCTCGTATCGGGCTCTCGAACATGGTCGACGAGGATGCCAAGTGGTTTAGCGAGTCGGTCTTGGGGCAGGCGACAGAGGTCACGCTCGGGGCGAGCGTCCAGCGCGGGCGCTTCCAGGTCACCACCGATCGAGGCGGCCAGAACCAGAGCGAGACCAAGCGGCCACTCCTGACGCCCGACGAGGTGCAGAACATCGGCAAGGACGAACTGCTCGCCAAAATGCCCAACCTCTCGCCCGTGCGCCTGATGCAGCGCCGATACTTCGAGGATGACGAGGTGAAGGACCGCGCGCCGGCCAGGGGCCAGTATTGGGTACCGCCGCTCGGGCAGGATCGCCAGGACGGCGCGCTTGAGCCGCCGCCACCCCTGATCCTGCCGCCGCCCGCGCCGGGCGAGGCCCAAGCGGCGCAGCCGGAGCACGAACACGCGAGCGCGGCGGCCGTCGATGTGAACGGGATTGGCAACACGACCGGCGAGAAGCCGGCCGTCGATGATGGATGGTACGGCGGCCTCCCCACGGGCGACGGGCCGGACGTGGATCGGTAGCGGCCGGGATCGGACGCCACGGCGCGCACGAGGGGGCGGTAGGGTGATGTACCGCCCCCTCTCTTTATGCGCCCTCACGCGCCCATGGTCATACGAGCGTCCCCGCACGCCCCGCTTCCCCGGAGTAAGATAGTGTGGCGCGATGCTGGCGTTATTGTTACTCTAGTGGTACGCTATCGCATCCGCGCATGGGCGCTCACCTGCGTTCGCGCCGATTGCAGATCAGGCCACGAGACGAGGCTCCATGACCACCGAGGCCGATACCTGTCGCAAGTACGTCGTGCCCAAGCTCGACGCCGCGGGCTGGGACACGCCCCCGCACTCCTACACCGAGCAACGGACGTTCACCGACGGGCGTATCGTCCTGGCGGGCTCCAAGGTGCGCCGCCGCCCCGCGAAGCGCGCGGACTACCTGTTGCGCTACACCCGCGACGCGATGATCGCCGTGGTCGAAGCGAAGCCCGCGTACAGGTTGCCCGGCGACGGCCTCCAACAGGCCAAAGACTACGCTGAGATCCTGGGCCTTCAGTTCGCCTACGCCACCAACGGCCATGGCATCGTCGAGTTCGACTACACGACGGGGGAGGAGCGCGAGCTTGCCGCCTTCCCCACGCCCGAGGAGCTATGGGCGCGCGTGCGCCGGTCGCAGGGGTTGACGGACGATCAGGCCGCGCGCGTGCTCGCGCCCACGCACTACGACGCGGGGAAAAGACCGCGCTACTACCAGGAGATCGCCATCAACCGAGCGGTGCGGGCCATCGTGCAGGGCAACCACCGCGTGCTGCTCACCATGGCCACCGGCACGGGCAAGACGGAGGTGGCCTTCCAAATCTGCTGGAAGCTCTGGGGCACGGGCTGGAGCCGCGCGGGGACCCGCCAGAAGCCGCGTATCCTGTACCTGGCCGACCGCAACGTGCTGGTGGACGACCCCAAGGACAAGACCTTCCTGCCCTTCGGCGACGCCCGCTGGAAGATCGAGGGCGGCGTGGCCACCAAGGGCCGCGAGATGTACTTCGCCACCTACCAGTCGCTGGCCGAGGACGAGTCTCGCCCCGGCCTCTATCGCGCCTATGCGCCCGACTTCTTCGACCTCGTGATCGTGGACGAGGCCCACCGGGGCAGCGCCCGCGACGAGAGCAGGTGGCGCGCGATCCTGGACCACTTCCACGGCGCGGCCCAACTGGGCCTGACGGCGACGCCGCTCAATGAGGAGAGCCGCAACACCTACGTCTACTTCGGCAAGCCCCTCTACCAGTACAGCCTGCGCCAGGGTATCGCCGACGGCTTCCTCGCCCCCTACCGCGTCCATCGCGTCGTGAGCGTGCTCGACGCCGCCGGGTGGCGACCCACTAAGGGCGACCTGGACCGCTACGGCCGGCCCATCCCCGACGACGAGTACCAGACCAAGGACTTTGAGCGCGTGGTGGCCCTGCGCGCCCGCACGCAGGCCATCGCCCGCCACCTGACCGACTTCCTCAAGGCGACCGACCGCTTCGCCAAGACCATCGTGTTCTGCGTCGATCAAGAGCACGCCGATGAGATGCGCCGGGCGCTCGTCAACCTCAACAGCGACCTCGTGCAGCGGCACCCCGACTATGCGTGCCGCGTGACGGCGAACGAGGGCGAGATCGGGCGCGGGCACCTGAGCCGCTTCCAGGAAGTGGAGAGCCGGACGCCCACCATCCTCACGACCAGCCAGTTGCTCACGACCGGCGTGGACGCGCCGACCTGCGCGAACGTGGTGCTGGCCCGCGTCATCGGCTCGATGGTCGAGTTCAAGCAGATCATCGGGCGCGGGACCCGCGTGCGCGAGGACCACGGCAAGCTCTCCTTCAACATCCTCGATTACACTGGCTCGGCCACGCGCCTCTTCGCCGACCCGGCCTTCGACGGCGAGCCGGTCGTCGTGATCGACGGCGGCATGGACGCGGAGGGCCGGGCGACCGACGAGCGCATCGTCGAGAGTCACGAGGGGGACGAGGAGGGCGAGGATGTGGGGGGCGCGCCCGCAGAGGGCGGCCCCGTCGTCGTCGATCCCGAGCCGGGGGACATCCCGCCGCGCAAGTTCTACGTGGACGGCGGCCTGGTCGAGATCGCGGCGCACCTCGTCTACGAACTGGACGCCGACGGCACGCAACTGCGCGTCGTCCAATTCACCGACTACACCGGCGAGCAGGTTCGCACGCTCTACGCGTCGGCCGCCGACCTGCGCGCCCGCTGGGCCGACCCGCAGCAACGCGCCGGGATCATCGCCGCCTTGGAGGATCGCGGGATCAACTTCGACGAGCTGGCGGCGGCCAGCGGGCACGGCGACGCCGACCCATTCGACCTGCTCTGCCACGTCGCTTTCGACGCGCCGCTGCGCACGCGGCGGGAGCGCGCCGAGCGGCTGCGCCGGGACAAGCGCGACTTCTTCGACCACTACGCGCCGCGCGCCAGGGCCGTGCTCGACGACCTCCTGAACAAGTACACGGCGCATGGTACGGCGCAGTTTATAATGCCTGATGCGCTCAAGGTGCCGCCCCTCTCGGACTACGGCAATGTGCGTGAAATCGCGAACCTCTTCGGCGGCTTCGAGCCGCTACGCGAAGCCGTCGATACGCTCCAAACGTTGTTGTATGCGGCCTAGCCTCAATTAACTATGCTGTTGAGACATTGATGAACACGATAAACCCGCAAAGGAGCGGCAATGGATAACCCATGGGTTAACCTTCCAAAAGTGGCGCCCCTGGTTCTGCCTGAAGATAAGACGCTGATTGACGACTACAATGCCTCCCGAGGAATAACAAATCCAAGCTATATTCACCTTGAGCAGCCTCCCGAACCCTTCATCGGCAACCCAGATGCACCGATCGTCCTGCTAAATCTTAATCCAGGGTACTCACCAGAGACAAATGCCTCGTTTGACACTAACTCATCATACTTCCAGGGGACAATCCTCGGTAACTTGGCGCATACGTTGAAAGATTATCCCTTCTATCTTCTCGATCCTCAGTCTGGAGGATCAGGAGGCTATAAGTGGTGGTACGATAGGTTGCGGACTCTCATCAATGAATGCGGAGAAGATGGTCAGCGGAAGGTCGCCCAGAACATCTTGTGCATAGAGCTTTTCGGATACCACACTACAAAGTGGCACTACAAAATCCCAGAGGTGCCATCACAACAATACGGCTTCTATTTAGTCAGGCAGGCGATGGATAGAGGCGCATTGATTATTGTTATGCGTAAACGCTGGCTAACGTCGCCACTCGTACTAAAATATCTACCTGGATTAAACGGGTACGAGGCGCTATACACTCTAAACGCCACCATGGCTATGTTTATTACACCAAACAACTGCCCAGCTGGTTATCCGAAGGCTCTTGAAATCCTCAAGCAGATTAGCGTTTAGTGACCAGGAGTAGACGTGGCGCGAAGGAAGGCGGGACAGCTTAACCTGATGCCAACAGCGACGACAGCACAGCAACTTGGCGGCATCGTCAAGGCGGCCCGCGACATCATGCGCAAGGACAAGGGGCTCAACGGCGACCTCGACCGCCTGCCAATGCTCACCTGGATCATGTTCCTCAAGTTCCTCGACGACAAGGAGCAGCTCGACGAGGAGGAGGCGATCTTCTCGGGCGAGCGGTACCGGCCCGCGATCGAGGAGCCGTATCGCTGGCGCGATTGGGCGGCGCCGGATGACGGCCTCACGGGCGACGCGCTCATCGCCTTCGTCAACAATGACGAGGCGATTCGGCCCGACGGCGCGCGCGGCCCCGGCCTCTTCGCCTACCTGCGCTCCTTGCAGGGGGCCGAGGGCGGCGACCGACGCGACGTGATCGCCGCCGTGTTCCGGGGCGTGACCAACCGCATGATCAACGGTTATCTGCTGCGCGACGTGATCGGCAAGATCAATGGCATCCACTTCACCTCGTCGGAGGAGATCCATACGTTGGGTGCCCTGTACGAGTCGCTGCTGCGCGAGATGCGCGACGCGGCGGGCGACTCGGGCGAGTTCTACACGCCGCGCGCCGTCGTCCGCTTCATGGTCGAGGTGGTCAATCCCCGACTCGGAGAGACCTTGCTCGACCCCACATCCGGGACGTGCGGCTTCTTGGTCGAGGGCTACCGGCACCTGGAGAAGCAGTGTAAAACGGTCGAGGACCGGCGCAGGCTCCAGGAGGGCAGCATCTTGGGCGGCGAGGCCAAGCCGCTGCCGTACCTGCTCGGGCAGATGAACCTGCTGCTGCACGGCCTGGAGTCGCCGCGGATCGACTACGGTAACGGGCTACGTCGCCCGCTCAACGAGATCGGCGACAAGGACCGCGTGGACGTGATCCTGACCAACCCGCCGTTCGGGGGCGAGGAGGAGCGCGGCATCCAGGGCAACTTCCCCGCCGACATGCGGACGAGCGAAACGACGCTGCTCTTCCTGCAACTTATCATGCGCAAACTGCGGCGCGACCCCACGCCCGGCCGCGCCGGCGTCGTCGTGCCCAACGGCGCGCTCTTCGGGGAGGGTGTCGCCGCGCGCATCAAGGAAACGCTGCTCCGAGAGTTCAACCTGCATACAATCGTGCGCCTGCCGAACGGCGTGTTCGCGCCCTACACGAGCATCCCGACCAACCTGCTCTTCTTCGACCGCTCGGGGCCGACGCGGGAGGTCTGGTACTACGAGCAGCCGTTGCCGGAGGGGCGCAGCACCTACAGCAAGACCAAGCCGCTCCAGTACGAGGAGTTCGCCGACTGCCTGGCGTGGTGGGGCAACCGCGAGGAGAACGCACGCGCCTGGCGCGTGCCAGCCGTCGATATCCTGGTCAACGGTTGCAACCTCGATATCAAAAACCCCAACGGCAAACAGGACTTGGAGCACATGCCGCCGGAACAGTTGGCCGACGACATACTGCACAAAGAACAGCGCATCGCCGAGATTATGGCCGAGATCAAGCAAGTGCTGGTCGGTGTTAGACTATGACGAGGGTTACAGCCGCTCAACAACGACTATTCGATAATGCAGTCTTAGTCGCGGCAATACGCTTGTTGTTCGACAGGATGCGCGAGTTATATCCATGTCCTATCCTCCGCGATGTAGTGACCATACATAACGGGCAAGGCTTACTGGCTGATGACCGTAACGAGGTTGGCCCGTATGAAGTCTATGCAGCAGGTGGGCTTGTAGGGCACCACTCAGTGCCACTCTCGACCGATCCGTTCGTGGTCATCGGCCGCAAAGGATCGGCTGGTAAGTCAACGTTCGCGGCCAAAGGTGGTTGGGTGATTGACACAGCGTACTATGCCCAGCCTAACGACTCGGCACTGGATACCAAATACCTCTACTACGCCTTATTGTCGCTCGACTTCACCGATGACATTATTAGCACAGCGATCCCTGGTATAAACCGCACAGCCATCTATCGGCACTCTATCCCGCTACCCCCCATCGCTACTCAAAGGGCAGTAGCTAGTTACCTAGATGCCGCCGGGAGTCATACACATGAGTTGCCCGCACTGCCTGACGCTTTTCAAGAGCAGCGGCGCATCGTGGCGTGGATCGAGGAGCTGGCGGCCAAGATCGAGGAGGCGCGGGGGCTGCGGCGAGAGGCTAAGGCTAAAGCCAGCAGCTTGATCGCATCTTCTGTTAGTAAATTGAATATTGACGAGCGGTATTGGACCTCGGTTCAAGCAGCAATCTGTGACAAAAAGGGGTCAGTACGCAGTGGTCCCTTTGGTAGCCAGTTACATCATGACGAGTTCGTTGAGGCTGGCGTGGCAGCAATTGGAACTAGAAATGTGCAGGTCAATCGCTTTGATCTCAATAGTGGTTGGTATGTGACACATGACAAATTCGAGCAATTCAGGCGCTATCAAGTGTTTCCACAAGACGTACTCACTACCATAGTGGGAGCATCAATCGGCCGGTTCTGCGTTGTGCCCGAGGACGTTCCACCTGCCTTTACTACTAAACACATCATGGCACTCACGTTAAATCGGGCTGTGGTCGAGCCAAAGTTCGTCGCATACTTGTTGAACTATCATCCAAGATGTAGGAGCAGTATCTTCTCTCAATGCGAAGGTTCTGCGCAACCTAGCCTAAATGCCTCCAAGGTCTTGGCGACAGCACTTGCCATCCCCCCTTTATCTGAGCAGCGTCGTATCTTGACTCAGCTAGAGGCTGTGCAGGTCAAGGTAGACGCACTCACTCAGTTGCAGGCTGAGACTGCCGCCGAACTCGATGCCCTGCTACCATCCGTCCTCGACAAGGCGTTCAGCGGGGAGTTGTGACGGATAGCGTCTTACCCTATCGCGCGTTCTCGTAGCTGCACAGGCGTCTTAGTGTGCAAGTGGTTATCCATATGTGAAGCAGGCCCATTACAACGATGCGTGTAAAAATGGGCCACATCACATAGTGTCACGTTGCTCGGAAAGCGCGCAACGTGACCGTTTCGGCGCCGACAGATGCCCCAGGCCGCGGCTGTGATCGCCGCGTGGCGCCAGCCTGTTGACTGATGGCTCCCCCGGTCTTTGACAGTCGTCCCACATGGGGGATAGGCGGGTGCGGTCGCCGGTGCTATAGTAGGCGGGAACCACTCACCCGCCCACGCGTCGACGTGGCAGAGGGAGAAACATGAGGATGCCGTGAAGGACGGACCCCGCGCGCTGCGCGGCTATCTGTGGGCGACCTATGCCGCCTGCGCGGCCGTGCTGCTGCTCCAGGCGCCGCTCCTCCCCGTCGCACTCGCCCGCCCTGGCGTCATTCCTGCTGTCCTCGTCTTCGCCCTGCTCACCTACGGCGGCGAGGCCCTCACGCTCCAGATCACCGCCGAGTCCAGCCAGACGATCAGCGGGGCTGCCCATGTCGCCGTGCTCCTGCTCTTCCCGCCGCCGCTGCCCCTGTTCATGGCGTTCGCCGCTGCCTGCGCGGCCGAACTGCCCCAAAGCCGCCCCCTCTACAAACGCACCTTCAACGCCTGCGTGTCCGCGCTCGCCGTCGGCCTGACCAGTCTGGCGCTCGCCCATATCCCCACGCCCCTGTCCCTCCGGCCGGGCCACGTCGCCGCCGCGCTCCCTGCCCTCGCCCTGCTCATCGCCCTGTACTACGCCCTCAACAGCGCCCTCGTCGTCGGCGTCATCAGCGTGGCCACGCGGCAGGCGCCGTGGACGGTCTGGCGCGCCGAGCAGTGGCCGGCCCTACTCCCCGAGTTGGCCACCGCCGCCATCGGCATCCTCGCCGCCGTCGCCTGGCGCTTCGACCCACTGTTGCTCGGCCTGTTCGCGCCGCCCCTCGCCGCGATGCACGCCGCCCTGCACACCGCCGCGCGCGCCCTCGCCGCCGAGGAGCGGGCGGAACGTGCCCTGGCCCAGGCCTCCGTCGACGGGCTGACCGGCTTGCTCAACCACCGCGCCTTCCATGACCGCCTCGACGAGGAGATCGCCCGCGCCGCGCGCGGCGGCCGGTCCTTCGCCCTGCTCATGATCGACCTCGACGACTTCCGCGCCATCAACAACGGCCACGGCCACCAGGCCGGCGATGCGGCGCTCGTGGCCATCGCGGCGGCGCTCCGCGCGAGCATCCGCACCGCCGACATCGCCGGACGCTACGGGGGCGACGAGTTCGCCGCCCTCCTGCCCGACGCCGACCTCGCCGAGGCCCTGGCCGTGGCCGCGCGCGCCTGCGCGGCCATCGCGGCCGTCACAGTCGAGAGTGACGGCGCGCGCGTGGGCACGACGACGAGCCTGGGCGTCGCGGTGTGGCCGCGTCATGGGCGGACGCGCGCGGCGCTGATCCAGTCCGCCGACGCCGCGGCCTACGCGGCCAAGGACGCCGGCAAGGGCCGCGTGTGGGCCGCCGGCGACGATGCACCACCCGTATCACTGTCGCGCAGGAACGCAAACGTTTGACGCACGAGTGCTTTTGTTGGTACAGTGAGTGCGGACAGCCCCTCGTCCTCCAGGTCGTCGAGCGGCGGGAGACGCCGCGCGGCCGGAGCCGACATCGCAGGGCTGTGAAGGAGCCCACCATGAAGATCGCTACACTGATCCCGCGCTCGCTGGCCTGCCGGGTCCACCCGCTCGTTCCCCGCCTCATCCTCGCGGGGGCCTCCCTGGCCAGTCTGGTGCTGGCCGCAGGCGCCGGCTTCAAGTGGCTCTAGGCGGCTTATCGACCGCCGGGTGCGTCCACGTCCGGTGTGCGGGACGCGTCCGGCGTCGGGCGTCGGGCGTCCGGCGTCCGGCGCGGTAAGGAGATCGGCGTGTTACTGCTCGTCCCTGTTGTCCTGATCGTGCCGCTCGCCCTGGCGCGCGGCGGCTCGCTCCAGGCCCTGGTGACCCTGCTGCTGCGCGTGCGCGGCACGGGCGTCCTGCTCGCCGCGCTCGCCGTGCAGGTCGCGCTCTACCTCCCGCCGCTGCGGACCGCGCCGCTGGTCGCCCACGCCGGCGGCGCGCTCTACGTCGTCTCCCTTGGCCTCGTCGCCGCCGGCGCGCTCGCGAACTGGCGCCTGGGGCCGGCGGCGCGCGTGGCGATCCTTGGCGTGGTCCTCAACATGACGGTGATTGTCGCCAATGGGGGGTATATGCCGGTGAGCGCCGCGGCGCTGCGGATGGTGCGGGGCGCGCGGACGGTCCGTGAAATCACTGACGGCCATATGTTCAACAACGCGCACCTGGCGACGTCCGCGACGCGACTGGGCGTCTTGAGCGACGTGATCCCGGTGCGGATCGCGCGTGGGCTGGGCAATGTCTACAGCGTCGGCGACATCCTGCTCGCGCTGGGCGTCATGGCGCTCATTTATCAGGCCATGCGGCACCCCGGCGACGCGCGGACGTCGCACCCTCGGCCTCACCACAAGGTCTAGGGGTTCCGCGTGTCACTTGGTTCGCTTCTTTGCACGGTTTTTGGGTCGACCATTTGCACCGTCGTCAATGGCCCAGTAAGGGCGGCGTCACCTTTCGTGAAGTGAAAATCGGGCGATAACAGGCTGTCGCGCAGCCTGCTTACCGCCTATTGGCCTCACTTCATTACACGGAAGGGCCATTAACTGGAGTTCGACGTAAAGGTGCCCGACGTATAGGGGTCTCAACATTTAAGCCGGGATAATCCCCGCTAACAAGCGTCATTTTCGTCACATTGAGGGTCAACAACTACCAGTAGCGTCGACTCGTCGTAGAATACTCGTCGTAGAATGATGGTTCTACGACAAGAAGGTTTCTGGACAGAGCTGGTAAAGGCCTCCGAGAGCCAGAATGCCGGCACGTTTGGCCCTAAAACTTGTCGCGGAACGATCTATCGCTTTGTCGTAGTAACGGAACAAAAAACAACGTTTAGCTGTAGGATGCCACTCACGTTGCGCCGATCCTACGCGGCTAGAGTGAGCTTGCCCTTTTTAGATCACCACAAGCTCGAGTAAGCTCGGTGGCACGTCATACTCTGACGCTCGGGTTTCAGCGACCAGCCAGTGGTACAATTCGCTGGCAAACTCCTCCGGGACGGACATATACAGCGTCAACCCCTCCATCCCAGGGCCCGCGCGTAGCACAGCCTCGAAGCGTGGGACGGTTAACTGCGCCGTCGGCACATCGCTCTCTTCCGCTTCAAAGCGCGTTGACGGATCGCGGAGCGCGATGGTCTCCAGCAGGGCGAGGAGAGGGTAGTGCTCCATGTGGAACGGGATGGCGGTCGGCCGCTGCCCGATGTCATGTCGCTTGGATCGCTTTCTGTGACCGAAATTGGCGCGCTCTGTGTCGCGCTAGAGCGGCCCGATGACCAGATTCTCGCGCGCCGTCTCGACGACCTCTTTGGTGATCAGCCGCAGTTCGTTGATC
>JAABUX010002628.1_pt1 | contig 25107 bp, 24 predicted proteins | sample 5561851 | NCBI WGS metagenome assembly JAABUX01 (sample SAMN10711883, study PRJNA513361) | rock metagenome | isolation source: Antarctica rocks | place: Antarctica: Victoria Land, Richard Nunatak red sandstone | collected 2016-01-03 | reverse complement strand
GCCTGCCGTCCGTTGTTTCGCCGCAGCCGAAACAGGGGTTCAAGGGGAGGCCTCCCCTTGGTCGGGCGCCGCCCGACAGCGGATCTCGCCTCCACTATTTGCCCCTTGACAACCAATACCGGATCTCGTATGACAAGTAACGTCTGCGGGAAGGGCATATCCGACACTCTAGACCCCGCATGCACCCGGCCACTTGTACGTCGTCTGTCGGCGGTGGGTTCGTTCATGCGACGGGCGTATTGGGTGAGGGATTGCTTCAGCGCAACGTTGGGGTGATCCGTGCCCCGTACCATAACCCAGCCGGCGCCTTCGTGAATCACCAGGACGCCGGCTCCAGGCACCCGGTGCCCCGGTGCCCCAAGACCCAGAACGTCGTGCCCGGGGTGTAAGATCCCATAGTTTCTGCGCCCTGTCCCACAGTTGGTACCACCCCACTAAACCGTGGAGGACGGGCGATGGTGACAGGAACGGGTCGCATGCGGCATGCTGAGTGGATGCCGATGTTGCCTGCCCCCACCCGCCCCTTGTCAGGGCAGTCCGCGTTCGGGCAACATGCGGTGGACGGGTCTATGCGTCCTGCGCTCCTGGCCGTGTGAGCAAGACACGGCTACCTGTAGCATGCCGCATGCGACCCGTTCCTGTCACCATCGCCCGTCCTCCACGGTTTAGTGGGGTGGTACCCGAGCGCAGCCCGGCGCCGGCATACGCGACATGGACGGATTGATCCGTCTCGACGCGGCCGCTGTCCCACAGGTCGCCCTGCCCGGCGCGCAGGCGATCTTCCGTGCTGGCCACCAGGATCTGATAGGCGGACTGCCGCTGGGCTCGTCGATCAGGCTGAGCCGAGTGCAGGATCCAACTCAAGCGCGGGCGCGCGATGTCGATCCCGAGCGGATTGGTAAGATAGTCACAGCGCGGGTGCGACGGCGTCAGCATGACGGTCATAGCGCGATTTCCCTTCCGATACCCTCGCCACTTGTATCCCAACGGCCTTGCGCGGCGCGGAAGATATCGCGAAGCTGCACGATCTCCGATACCACGTCGACAGGCTGTGAGCCGCCCCATCCATTGCCGCCAGGCGTCGGCTCCAGACAGATATCGCCCCGATAGCCGCTCGCCTGTAGGCGGCCGTAGATATCCTCAAAGTCGAGTTCGCTATCCTCCGCGCGCGTTTGCAGGTGGCCGCGCGCCGCATGCCGGGCGTGCAGGTGTCCAGCCAGCGGGAGCAGCGGATGGACATCGTCCGGCGCGTAGCCCTGTGCGAGGAAGTGCGAGTAGTCGAGCGTCAGCCGCAGCCCCGGCACCCCGTCGACGAGCGCCCATGCTCGGTGCGGCGAATCCGCCACCGAATCGAGGTGCGGCTCGATCTGTAGGGGCAAGCCCTCGTCGTGGGCGATGGCCACGAGCGGCCGCAAGGCTTCCATGGCGAGTTCGAGCGAGTGCTCGGGGCCCAAATCGGGCCAGACCACGCCCGGTAGGGTGGTGAGCCCGTGCGCGCCGCACTGTCGGGCGCACACCGCTAGGGCGCGCATGACCCCTTCGTTGGCCCGACGCACGGCGGCGCCGGGCGAGTTGACGGCCCGGTCGGCGAAGTCCCGGCCGAATGTGAAGAAGAGTTGCGACACGCCCACGCCGGCGTCCTCGGTCACGCGGCGGATGCGGTCGGCCGCCGCCCCTGGATCGCCGGCGACGACCGACGCCGGCACATGGGTACTGCTGGTGTAACAATCCACGTCCACGCGCTCGAGGTCGAGCAGGGCGATGAGCCGGACCGCGCGCTCGAAAGGCAGTGCGGAGAACGAAAAGGTGACACAAGTAAACATCGTTTGTGACCGTGCTCTCCTTATAAGACTTATACGTAAGACTTATACGACGCGATTGCGCAACAGACCGAGCCCGCCGACCTCCAATTCGACCACGTCGCCCGCGTGAAGGCTCAGGCCGCGTTCCATGGCTGAACCGTCGCCGACCGTGCCCGAACCAAGCACCTCGCCCGCCCACAGATATTCGCCCATCGACGCATGGGCGATCATGTCCTCGAACCGCCAGTGTATGGTCGACACGCTCGTGTCGCACCAGACCTCACCATTGACCCGCGCGACCATGTGCGCGTCGTAGATATTGGGCAGCTCGTCCACGGTCACCAGCCACGGACCCAGGACGTGCCCATGCCAGAAATCTTTGCCCTTAGCCGGGCCGAGTCCCACCGACATCTCGCGACTCTGGATCTCGCGCGCACTAAAGTCATTGTAGATCATATAGCCGAAGACGTGCGAGAGGGCGTTGTCCCGCCCGATGTCACGCCCCCCTCGGCCGATGACAAGGGCTAGTTCGAACTCGAAATCCAGCTCCGTGGCATAGGACGGGATGGGCACGTCGTCCTCGTGGGTGGCGGTGCTGCCGGTGTTGCCCTTGTAGTAGACGGGCAGCTCATACCAGACGGGCGGGATCTCTCGCCCCAGGCGCGGATAGATATTGCGCAGATGCGTCTCGAAGCCCATGAAATCGCGCAGCAGCGGCGGCCGCGGGACGGGCGCAAGCATGGTCAGCCCATCGACATCGGCAAAACTGGGGGCGTCCTCCGCGTCGGCGCCGCCGCTGCGCACCCAGTCCAGCGCCTCGCGCGCCGCCTCCAGCGAGCGATCCGCCCCCTCGATGAAGGCGACCATGTCCGGGGGCAACAGCGCGGCGCTGATGCGTGTGGCCGCCTCCGCAGTCAGCCCAGCGGCGAGGAGCCTGGAGCGATACGCCGAGGCGAGGTCGACGACGCGCTCGTCGGGGCCGATGGCCCCGATACGGGTCTGTGACCCCAGCGGAGTCGCCACCCTGAACGACACCAGTTTCATCGCTAGCTCACGACCGGGTCGCAGATCTCGCGCTCGCGCTTGTCGAGCAGCGGGACAATAGTCCCTTCGATGAGACGCTTGAAGTGCGGCGTGTCGCGGTGCGCTTCTAGCGCCGCCGTGTCCTGGTATTGCTCGTAGAGGATAAACAGGTCCGCGTTGTCACGCGAACGATTGGCGTGATAGAGCAGGCAGCCCGGCTCGTGCTCCTTGACCAGCGGCGCCATCTCCCGCAGCGCCGCCGCCACGTCGTCTCCCCGACCCGTTTTGACAGTGTATCGTGCGATCAAGACAACCATCGAACTGACCTCCCACTCCCTACTATCTTGACTATCTTGCCATCGTGTGAGGGTGGCCCTCACCCCCGACCCCCTCTCCCATGCGCGGGAGAGGGGGAGGCGCCGCTACTGCCCACTGCCAGGGCGTATGCAATACGCCCCTACCGCCCACTGCCCACTACCTAGTCACGATATACTCAGCTGGTTCGCCGCGCAGCACCCGCAGCACGTTGAACCAGACGGCCTGCGAGTCCTGGACCCAGGTCGCGGGGGCGAGCGAGGCTGAGTGCGGCGTGAGCGTCACGCTGTAGCCAAGGTCCTCGTGCAGCGCGCGTAGCGGATCGCCCGGCGGCAGCGGCTCGTCGGCGAACACGTCGAGCCCGGCACCGCCGAGGTGCCGCGCGCGCAGGGCGTCTACGAGAGCCTCCTGGTCCACCAGTTTGCCACGCGCAGTATTGACGAAAAAAGCGTTTGGCCGCATCAGCCCGATCTCGCGCGCGCCGATGATACCGCGCGTCGCGTCGTTGAGCGCCAGTTGGACGCTCAGGATATCGCTCTGGCGGAACACGTCGTCCCACTCCATGTACTGAACGCCGTAACGCTCTTCGATCTCCGGGAACCGCTCGATGTCCCAGTAGATGATGGACATCTCGAACGCCTGGGCCACGCGGGCCATGGCGCGAGCGATTTCGCCCAGGCCAAGGAGGCCGAGCGTTTGTGAGCGCGCCGGTTGGATGCCGGGAACGGTGCTCCAGCCGCCGGACTGAGCGCCCATGATCCGTCTCTGATCCGGCAGTCGCTTGAGGTGGTTGAGGATCAAGGCCCAGGCGTGCTCGGCGACGACCAGATAATTGACCAGGGGCACGGCCGCGACGGGGATGCCCATCTCTTGGGCCACCTCGATCGGCACGCCGCGGGGGTCCTGCCCCAGATGCTCGATGGAACGGAGGCGGTGCGCTGCCCGCAACGCCTCGCCCGGTACCCGAACCTTGTGCAGCGCCAGCACGTCGGCGTCCTCGATCCGCGCGACAAGCTCGTCCAGAGATGTGACAACGTGCAAATCAATGGCGTAGTCCTTGAATATCTGGTCGAAGCTGGGAGCGTGCGCCCGCGCCTCCGGGTCCTCAGCCAGCAGACGCTCCTGATGCTGCGGGGGCCAGTCCTCCCACGGCCGTACCCCCCACATAATGTTCCCGACGCTGTCCCACACCACGACCTTGACGTGCTCCACGTCCTCACCTCATGCTCTATGCTGTGTAGCCGCCTATTCCAGGCAGTCCAGCGTCTCCTCCGGTCGAGAACATATCGTCTCCCGTCAGTGCACTCTATGCCACCGCTGTGCGCACAATCCCGGCCTCGTCGAAGGCGCGGGACAGCGTCTCAAAGGTAAGGGTGGTGGCGGCAAGCGGGTCGTAATCCGGTCGGCGCTGCACCATCACGCTGACCTCTCCAGTGATGAAGCCATCGTAGCCCGCGTCGCGCATCGCGCGCAGATAGCGCACATAGTCGAACGGTCCCTCGCCGGGGATGAGGAACTCGTGGTGCGGCGCGCGGCCCCGCTGGTCCTTCACATGTGTATGCACGGCCAGCGGCGCCAGCACCGGCACGGTCTCCTCGATGGAGTAGCCCAGGACGTCGAAGTGGCTGATGTCGAATTGGACGCGCAGGAACGGCGAGCTGATCGCGTCGACGATGTCCTTCGTGGTCACCGGCGATTCCAGGACGGTGAAGACGTGCGGCTCGATAGCCACCGTGACACCCCGCGACGCGGCGTAGCGCACGACCCCTTCCAGGCGCTCGATCAACTGCTCCCGCCGGCGCTCGAACTCGCCGGACTTGCCACCGACCAGGTTGTTGATCACGGGTGGCCCTTCCTGGTCGGCCATCTCCACGGCCAGATCGATCGACGCGCGCAGGTACGCTACGTGCGCTGCCCACTGCTCCGGGTCGTCGACGAGCAGATCGCGATGCACGGCCAGGGACGGCAAGGCCAGGCCGTGCTGGTCCAGCAGCGCGCGGATGCGGCGTCGTTCGGCCACGTCGAGGCGGTTTAACTCCGTCGTGTACCCCGGTATAATCGTCAACTCCACCCCCTCGAAACCCAGGCGGGCCACGTGGTCCAGAGTGACGTCGATGGGCAGGGCCGGCATGCCCCACGTGCTGTACCCTAAACGCATGATTCGTCGTCCTCTCTTTCGTTGCTTGCCGTGGGGCTACCCTCACCCCCCGACCCCCTCTCCCGTGCGCGGGAGAGGGGGAGACGGCTCTCTAACCTATCTGAAACACACCCTTTTGATTCGACAGGGACGCCATCCGCGGCAACACTGTTTCGGCGAAGAGGTGGACCCCATCCATGCGCGGGAAGTCCATGAACCAGAGCATAAAATGACTGACGCCCAGCGCGCGATACTCCTGGATGCGCGCGACAATCTCGTCGGGAGTGCCGATGAGCGACCGCGCGTAGAGATCGGCGCGCGACACCGGGTCGGCATAGTTCGCACCCAACCCCGCTGGATAGGGCAGGCTTGCCGCATAGTCAAGCTGTTCCGCGACGCGCTCGGGTGTCGGCGCGATAAGCACCTGTATCTCCAGGGAGAGTTCCAGGTCGGCCAATGACCGGCCGGCCGACGTACACGCCGCTTCGACCCGCGCCAGACGCGCGCGTAACTCCGTGACCGTGGCCGGCGTGCTGTTCCAGCCATCGGCCAAATCCGCGATCGCCGTGAGCATCACGTCGTCGGGCGTCTCGCCCAACCACAACGGGGGGTGCGGCCGTTGGACGGGGTGCGGCAGGCACAGGGCGTCCCGCGCCGCGTAATGCCCGCTCGCGAAGGTGACCGGGCCATCCTCGCGCCAGAGACGCAGGATCAACTCCAGTGCCTCGCGCATGCGCGCGTTGCGCACCCGGCTATCCTCGTGCCAGGGGAAATCATAGGCCTCGAACTCGGCGCGCCGGTTGCCGGAATCGGCGAAGAAGATGAGCCGGCCATCACTGAGCGCGTCGAGGGTCGCCACCATCTTGGCCAACAGGGCGGGGTTGCGAAAGCCCGTGCACAGATGAATGGATCCCAGCCGGATGCGGTGCGTCAACCCGGCAAGCACGCAGAGGGTCGTCCAGCCCTCCAGGATCGCGCCGTCGTGTCCGTGGAAGAAATGGTCCGCGACCCACAGCGAGTCATAGCCCAGCCGCTCACACTCCACGGCGGCGTCGAGACTCGCCCGTGGGTCCAGGCGCTCGTAACTGGGCGTGCGGAAGAGCGCCGGACCCGGATAGGCGAAGATGGGGACGCAGAAGCCGAAGCGCGGCGGTTCCGTCGGCGCCCTGTTCATCGTCTTGCCTGTCTCCGTTCTTTGGTTCATTCAAGCGAGCCCAAGCGCCGCGTCTATGGCGTGCTGGTACGGCGCGACGGTGCCGCTGATCACCTCGTCGAGCGTGACCTCGCGATCCAGCGCCGACGACTCAAAGAACGCATAGACGGCGGCCACCGCCTCAAGGCCGCCCGGGCCGTCGACCTCGGGAGGCCGCCCGTCGAGGATCGCGCGGCCGAAGTCCTCGATTTCCAGGGCCAGCAGCTTGCGGTCGATCTCCTCGAATGGTAAGTCGTATGAGGTCAGCGCGCGGGCCCCGAACAGCTGGGTCGTTGCATCGTCGAGCGCAAAGGTCGGGACCAGGGAACGCACCGTGGCGTCGTCCAGCGGCCGGTAGCCGCCCGTGCTCTCGCCCCCGACGTGCGCGGCAGCGGCGTAGCGCACTGGCCGTCCGGTGCGGTCCGCCGGGGCATCCAGTGATCCCTCGCTGCCGTAAAAGCGGCGCGTGAAAAGGCCCTCGCCATGGCCGGCCACGCTGAGCAACCAGTGGCCGAGCGCCCCGCTAGCGAAGGTGACCTGGCCCGCCGACGTATCCTCGGCGGTAGCTTCCACCGGGTCCGGCGACGGCGTGGCGCCGTAGTAGGTCGCCATCGACGCGCCCGTGGGCGCCGGGTAGCGGCGCGGCTCGAAGAGGGCGACCCGCCCCGAGACGCGCTCGATGGGCCCGAGAAAGTAGCGCCATAGGTCGGTGTAGTGCACGCCCATGTCGACCACGATGCCGCCCCGGTCCTTCTGGTGACGCCAGGGCGTGATGGTCACGGCGCGGCCGCCGCCGACCGACTCCTGCAGCGCTATGAAGGGACGGCCGATGGCCCCCGCTTGCAGCAGCGCCGCCACCAGCCGGTTGAGCGGGTCGCGCCTGTAATTCTCCGCCGTGGCGAGTACCATCCCGGTCTGCTCCGCCGCCTCGACCAGCAGGCGGCAGGCGCGCACCGTCAGCCCCAGCGGCTTCTCGCACAGCAAGTGTTTGCCGGCCCGCAACACCGGCACGCCCAGACGATGATGCGCCCCCACGTCGGTTACCAGCTCGACGGCGTCCAGCAAGCGGCCCGTGGGACCGTCGAGCAGGTCGCCGACATCGGTGCGGACCTCCGGCCGCCGCCCCAAAACATCCTCAGCCATCGCGGCGGCGCGCTCGGCGGCCTCCTCCCGCGCGTCGCAGACGGCGATAAGCTCGAAGGGCGAGAGGCCGGCGCGCTGGAGTTCCGCCAGGCCTTGCAGGTGGCGCAGGCCCATGCCCCCGCAGCCGATGAGCGCCAGGGTGAGGGTTCGACCAGCCATCGCGGTCATCCCTTCAGTCCAGACAAGACGACGCCGCGCACCATGTAGCGCTGCGCAAAGAGGAACACCAGCGCGATCGGGGCCACCATCACCAGGGCCACGGCCATCATCAATTCCTCGTGCGAGACGCCCGTCAGCATCTGGCTCTGGAACGAATACACGCCGAGGGCAAGGGTGAAGTTGTCGGGCGAGTTCAGGTAGATCAGCGGGCCAAGGAAGTCGGTCCACGTCGCGTTGAACTGGAAGATGGCGACCACGGCCAGAGCCGGCTTGGCCAGCGGCAACGCGATGCGCCAGAAGATGCCGAAGGTCGAACAGCCGTCGATGCGCGCGGCCTCGTCGAGCTCGCGCGGCAGCGTCTTGAAGAACTGGCGCAGCAAGAAGATGTTGAGCGCCCCCCCACCGAACCAGGGGGGAACGACCAGCGGCAGGAAGCTATCCAGCCAGTGCAGCTGCTTGAAGATGATGTAGAGCGGGATCAGTGTGACCTGCTGCGGCAACATCACCGAGGCCAGCACGCACAGGAAGATGACGTTGTTGCCGGCGAAGCGCAGGCGGGCGAAGCCGAACGCGCAGAGCGACGAGGTCGCCAGGGTTCCCGCGATGGTCAGCCCCGTGATGATGACTGTATTGACGGTGTAGTGGGTGAAGTCGAAGGTCGTCCAGGCGTCGTGGAAATTGCTCCAGCGTAAGCCGTGCGGCAACAGTTGCGGCGGGAACGTGTAGACCTCCTGGTGCGTCTTGAGTGCGGTCAGGATCATCCAGACCAGTGGGATGACGAAGATGGCGGCGCCGGCGATAGCCAGCGCATAGAGGGCCGCGCGCCACAGCAGGACGCGCGCGCGGCGCGAGCGCACGGTGGGCGTCGCTACAGCGCGATTGGCCGCCGGGTAGAGCGTACTCATCCCTCTTCACTCCCGTAAAAGACCCACAGGCGCGCGGTCCCGAAGACCAGCAGCGTGAGCAACAGGATGGCGATGAACAACACCCAGGCCATGGCCGCGGCATAGCCCATCTGCGTCCAGCCAAAGGCGGCCTGATAGATGTAGAGGGTGATAAACAGCGTGCTATTGAGCGGCGCACCGATGGTACCGCCGCTGCCACCGCTGGCCCCGGCGATGAACGCCTGCGTGAAGTACTGCAGGCTGGTGATGATGCCGAGTATGAGCTGGTAAAACAGGGTCGGCGAGAGCAACGGCAGCGTCACGTGGCGGAACTGCGAGAGCGGCCCTGCCCCGTCGATCTTGGCGGCCTCGTAGTACTGTTCGGAGATGCCTTGCAGCCCGGCGAGGTAGACGACCATCCCTCCGCCGACGCCCCACAAACCGATCAGCACCAGCGACGGCAGCGCCGTCGAGGGGTCGCTGAACCAGAGACCCTGCGGCAGATGCAGCGCGGCCAGCCCGGCGTTGACCAGCCCGAACTGCGGGTCGAGCAGCCACAGCCACAGCACCGTGCTGGCCACGATGGGCACGATGGAGGGGATGTAGAACGCCGTGCGAAACAGCGCGATGCCGCGCAGCTTCTGGTTGAGCAGCAGGGCCAACGCCAGGCCGCCGGCGAGGCTAAGCGGCAGGGCAATCACGGTGTAGGTGAGCGTGACGCGCGCCGATTGCCAGAAGAGCGGGTCTTGCAGCAGCCGTTGATAGTTGCGCAGCCCGCGGAAGACGGGCGGGCTGAGCAGGTCGTAGCGCGTCAGGCTCAAGTACAGGGCCGAGATGGCCGGGCCGAGCGTCCAGAACAGCAGGCCCAGGATGACGGGCGAGACGAACAAATAGCCCTCGATGTTGCGCCTCAGCGCGCGCCGACGCGCCGAGGCGCTACGGAGGGTCGATGAAAAGGACGCGACGGCCACGGCTAGCCCCTTTCGCTGTCAAGAAGCGTCGCGGTCGGGAACCCGCTGTCAGGTGAGTCCCCGCCACGATGCCTCCCGCTGTGTGATGTCTTAACCTGCCACCTACTGGGTTGCTACCCCGTCGGAGCAACTGTTGATCTGTTGGTCGAGCGTCTTGAGCGTCGCGGCGACGGTCCCCGCGCCGCGCACGATCCGGTCCAGCGCCGCGGCGATCTGAGTGGTTGTCTGTCCGCTGTAGACGGTACCGCAGCCGACCGAGACGTCGACAGTGAAGTTGGGCGGCGTGATGCCGTACTTCACGCCCTGCACGAAGGCGTCGTTGTTGTACGGCGGCCCAGGCAACTTGCGCCAGCTGGGGTCCTCGGCCAGCGACGCCCGGATCGGGACCGAGGCGTAGGTCGAGGCGAAGATGCGCTGCCCCGCCGGGCTGACGATGAACTTGACGAACTCGAAGGCCTCCTTCTGGTGCGTGGTGTTGGCCGAGACGGCGTAGCCGGAGGTGCCCATGCCCACGATACGCTTACCGGACGGGAAAATGGGCATCAGCTGCGCATCGAAGTCGAGGTTCTTGTTGCCCGCGCGGAAGGCCGGGACGAGGGGGCGCACGTGCGTGTACATCGCGGCCCGGCCCAGCGTGAAGGCATCGCCGCCCAGGTTCACGGTCGGCGGAACGACCACCTTGTCCTTGAGGTAGAGGTCCGCGATGGCCTGGATACCCTTGATCGAATTGGGATCGGAGAAGGTGGCGTGCTTGCCGTCGGCTGAGATCGGCCGCCCGCCGAAGCCCTCGATCCAGGGCACGTAGACGGCCCACCAGTTATAGGGCAACTCCAGTCCCCACTGCGTGGTCCGGCCCTGGGCGTCCGTCTTGGTGAGGCGCTTCGCCGCGTCCACGAACTGCGCGTAGGTCCAGGTCGCTGTTGGGTAGGGGACGTGCGCGGCGCGGAACAGCGCCCGATTGTAGTACAGCGTGACGACCGAGGTGTCGCGCGGCATCATGTAGAGGCCGTTGTCGCCGGGGACGCGCCCCAGGTCGAGGAAAACCTTGTAGATGTCCTTGACGTTGATGCTGGGGTCCGCGTCGACTAGGGGCTGCATATTGAGCACGACGTGCTTGCGCGCGAAGGGGATGGTGAAGGCGTCGGCGGTCCAGACGACGTCGGGCAGGGTCCCCGCGCTGGCCTCGACCAGCAATTTCTGATCGTAGGCTCCGGCGACGGGCTCCGGCTTGATCGTGATCTCGGGGTGGACTTTCTTGAAGGCGTTGATGAGCGCGGTATTATTGAGGATCTCGCTTGGCTGGTTCAGGAACGAGAAGCGCAGGGTGACCTGCGCTTTCGGCGCCGACGCGAGCGCGCCCGAGCGGGGCGCGAGAGGACTGAGGATAAGCGCGGTGAGGACCGAGGCCGCGAACGCGTAGCGGCGCCAGGACAGACGATTCGTACGATGCATCGTTGCAGTCTCCTCTAAACAGTCGTCCGCTAAAGGGTGATACCTGGCCGACAACCAGGGCTATGGCCGGCTGACGTCGACACCTCCTTTCTCCATCGCTCCAGCGCTTTACGAGGGGGCGGGTCCGCTTGATTGGCGCGCGATAAGCCGCGCCCGCGTCTCCAGGTGGACGGGCAAGGGTTGCGGCGCGTCGAGGCGCGCGATGGTCAGGCGGGCCGCTTGCGCGCCCATCGAGCGGGCCTCGCAGTCGACGCTGGTCAGCGGCGGCACCATGTACGCCGCCAGAGGGGTGTTGTCGAAACTGACGACGCTCATCTCGGCCGGCACGGCGACGCCCTCCGCGAACAGCGCGCTGAGCACGGCGCTGGCCAGCAGATCGTTGACCACCACCAGCGCGCTGGGACGCGTCGCGCCTCGGCACGCGGCGAGCAAGGCGCGCGTTGCCCCGTAGCCTTCCACGAGGGTCGGCCCGCAGCGGCGTACCCACTCATCCACGACGGGCAGGCCATGCTCGCGCTGACACGACAGGCACGTCTCCAGGCGTCCGCGCAGCGCGTCGTGGTCGGCCACCCCGTAGATATAGCCGATGCGCCGGTGCCCGAGTCCCACCAGGTGATCGAGCACCTGACGCTCGCCCGCGGCCTCCTCGACCATGACGCTGTCGACCATGGCGTCGTGGGTCCCCAGGCGCGTGATGACGTGTCCCCGCGCGCTCAGGGCGCGTATCTCGTCGTCCAGCGCGCGGCCGGGCGTGATGGAGAGGATGAGCGCGTCGGTGCGCCGTTGTTTGAGCCAGCCCAGGTAGCGGCGTTCTTCGTCGTGGTCGAAGTTCGTGATGGCCCGGACGACGCTATACCCCCGCTCGCGCGCATGCTCCTCCACGCCCGCAACGGTCTCCTGGTGGTGCGCGTTGTGCGCCTCGGGCACGGCGACGGTGATGACGCGCGAGGCCTGGCGGCCCAGGTTGCGCGCGGCTTCGTGGGGATGGTAGTCGAGTTGGGCGATGGCGGCGTGCACACGCGCCCGCGTCTCCTCCGAGATGCTGGCGGTCGGGACATTATTGACGACGAAGGAGACGGTTGTGTGTGAGACACTGGCCAGACGCGCCACGTCGCGGCTGGTCGGACGTTTGCCCCTCACGTTGTTCGACACGACCCTGAACTCCTCACGTCGCCTCGTTTGGTTGACCGGGTTACTAACCCCTGTCGAAAGCGATTATAGGCCTACGGCACCGCGTTGTCAATAGTTCGGTCGTTTTCCGTTCAGTCCTGTGGTTTCCTGAGCGACGTTTTTGGGCAGGCGGAGCCGCGGAGGCGCGCGGCCTATTGACAGGGGCGAGCGGCCTGTGCTAGGATAGTCGCCATGAAGAACAGCAGTTCGCAGGAGAGAAGTCAGGCCAAGTCGGCCGCGCGCGCCCTGGATGTCCTGGAGGCGCTGGTGGGCGAATCGCGGGGCCTCAGCTTCACCGACGTGGCGCGCCTGCTGGAGATCCCCAAGAGTAGCCTGCACGAGTTGCTGGCGGTCCTGGTGGAGCGCAGCTACGTCGAGTACGAGGAGGGGAGCCGCCTCTACACCCTCGGCGTGCGCGTCTGGGAGAACGGGCAGGCCTATCTGCGCCACCACGAACTCGTCGGCGAGGCGCACGTCGTGATGCAGGGCATCGTCGACGCGCTCAACGAGACGGTGCAACTCGCGGTGCTGGACGGGGTCGAGAACGTCTACCTGGACAAGATCGATTGTTCGCATCCGCTGCGCTTACAGTCCGAGATCGGCGGCCGGCTGCCGGCTCATGCCACCGGCCTCGGTAAAGTGCTGCTGGCCCACCTCACGCCCGACGATTGCGCCGCGCGTTACAAGGGACAGACGCTGGCGCCGTATACCCCCCGCACCGTGACCGACCTCGAGACACTCGGTAGGGAGTTGGCGGCGGTGCGCGCGCGCGGCTTCGCCGTGGACGACCAGGAGTACACGCCGGGGTTGCGCTGTGTCGCCGTCCCCATCCGCGACGCGTATGGGCACGTCGGCGCGGCCATGAGCGTCTCCATTCCCGTCATGCGCGCGTCGCTCGACCAGTGCGCCGAGGCGCTCAGTTGCCTGGCCGCGGCCAGCATGGAGTTGTCCCGCCGCCTGGGCTGCCGCGACAGTGATCCGCTCCTGACCCGTCTGACCGACCACCTGATAGCCCGCGCCGAGTTGCCTCCTTTTGGTAACGGGCGCCGCGCAACCGATCCATCGGTCACGGTCGCGGTAACATAATCCTGCTTTCCCAACGCCGAGGCGCCGCGCCGATGTGCGGCTCCGGACCGACAATTCAACCGTGCCGCGATTGAGGAAGGTGCTTGACGATGTCGTTGTCACCCCCGGACTCCGGGATGCTGCCGACCCCGAGCATGCACGGTGAGTCGACAGCGGGCCTGCTCGCCGGCGGCACGGTCGTCGGCCGCCGCCGCACCTCGCTCCCGACCCGCGTCGTCAGGGCGTGGCCGCTCTATCTCGCGCTTGCGCCCACGCTCATCCTGATCGCGGTCTTCGCCTACTGGCCGACGGTCAACGGCTTCATCCAGTCCGTCTTCAACTCCACCAACACGCAGACGAACGTGTTTGTCGGCCTGGACAACTACAGCCAGATCCTCAGCGACAGCGTTTTTTGGGGCAGCTTCGTCAACGCGATCAAGTATTTCGTTTTCGGGATCACGATCGGCTGGCTGCTGCCGTTCGTGACCGCCGAGCTGTTGATCTCCCTCAGCAACGTGCGCCTGCAGTACATCCTGCGTACGGCCCTCATCCTGCCCATGGCCTTCCCGGCGGCCGTCTTCGGATTCGTGTGGTCCTTCCTCTACGACCCCAACGTGGGGGTCATCAATACGTTCCTGAACGGCGTGGGCCTGAGCGGACTGAGCCATAACTGGCTGGGCGATCCCGCGACCGCGCTCGGTTCGCTGATGGTGATCGGCGGCCCCATCATGTTCATCTCTGGCGGCGGCGGCTTACCCTTCCTGCTCCTGCTTGCCGGGCTCCAGGGCATCGAGCAAGAGGTGCTGGAAGCGGCCTCCATCGACGGCTGCGGGCGCCTGCGCCGCATCGTCAGCATCGACATTCCGCTGCTGGGCTCGCAGTTCGGCCTGCTGTTCATGCTAGCGCTCGTCGGCTTCACTCAGGCCGGCGCCATCACGCTGTTGCTGACGACCAGCGGCGGGCCGGCGTATTCGACGATGACGCCCCTGGTGTGGCTGATCCAGTCCGGCATCAATGCGGGCAATTTTGGCTACGGCGCCGCGATGGGCGTGGTACTCTTTGTCGGATCGGTCGCGCTCAGCATGACGTTTCTGGGTATCCGGCGTCTGCGCTCGCGCGCATAGGGATTAGTGAGAGACGAGGCATGCGACGATGGAAAGAACACAATCGATAGCGACGGGGCGCCAAATCGTGCGCCAGGGGCCGCGACGGCCGCGCCGTCTGAACGACCTGTGGATCGGCGGCATCCTGGCCGCCCTGGCGTTCCTGGGCCTGTTCCCCTTCGCCTTCGCCTTGATCGGCTCGTTCAAGGACGACGCCCAATTCGCGCACACCTATTGGTTGCCTGCCCTGCCGTTGCACCTGGAGAACTACGGCAACGCCTGGGGGCAGATTAGCATCTACTGGGTCAACAGTATCATCGTAGCGGCCACGACCACGGTGGCTATCCTGCTCCTGGGCTCGATCTCCGGCTTTGTCTTCGCGCGCTACGAGTTCCCCGGGCGCAACTTGTTTTTCTTCCTGATCATCATTTTGCTGGCCGTGCCCGGCATCGTGAACTTGGTCCCGCTCTTCCTGCTGGTCAAGGCGCTGGGCCTGATCGACAGCAAGTGGGCGCTGATCGTGGTCTACACCGTGGGCAACCTCTACGTGACCGTCTACCTGATGCGCAACAGCATCAAGGCCATCAACGACGAGATGTTCGACGCGGCGCGCATCGACGGCGCCTCCGGCCCGCAGGTCTACCGACGCATCGTCTTGCCGCTGATCCGGCCAGTGATGGGGACGGTGGTCATGACGACGATCACCGGGGTCTGGAACGAGTACATCTGGGCCTTCCTGGTCATCAACGATCCGACCAAGCGCACCATCGGGACCGGGTTGCAATACTACACCAACGAGCAGACCACGTCGTACGGCCCGCTCTTCGCCGGCTATATCCTGGCCAGCCTGCCCTTGCTGCTGGCCTTCGTCTTCACCTCTCGCTATTACGTGGCCGGGCTCCAGGCGGGCAGCGTCAAGCTGTAATGTCCCGGTAGCTCACCATTTCCAGGCTCGCCCGCCGATACGCGGCCGACCCGATCTCCGACGACGATGCGCTCAGCCAAAGGAGGGACAACGGGAAGAATTTGTGTGGCCGCGCACACCCGCCCGCGTACCAGGGCCATGTAGTTTCCGGGGTAGAATGGGCAGACCCTCCAGGAATCGCTCACAGCGCCGAGAACGACATGACCTTGCCCACGTACACATCGCGGACGCGATGACGCAGACAGTTCGATGTGGCAAGCGAAAGGACGTAGCAGTGAAAACGACAGGCACAACGGGACGCGCACGTGTCTCGCTCTTTGTGCGAGCAGGTCTCCTCTCTACTCTCGGGCTCGGCGTCGTCGCCACGCCAGCGTGGATAGCGCCACACGCGCGGGCCGCCGCGCAAACGAGCCACATCCGCCAGGTCAGCGTGACCATTACGCTGGCCGGCCCCAACCAGTGGAACAACAGCGGGACTAGCTTTGGCGCGCCCTGGGAGCAACTGGTGGCCAAGTTCGAGGCGGCCAATCCCGGCGTGACCCTCAAGACAAACGTCTTGCCGCTGACCAGCTTCTTCCAGACCGAGTCGACCCTGCTGCAGGCCGGCAGCGCCCCCGAGCTCATCTTCAACCAGACCAACTATAAGCCGGTGCAGGTCGTCTCCCTGAACAAGTACCTCATGCAGCCCAATCCGTACGCGCCTGGGCGCAAGACCTGGCTCTCCTGGTTCGACCCGCGCGGTTTCAGCGCGCGCCAACAAGATCCGTTGGGCCGCTGGGACTGGGTACCCTTCAACCTGGTTGACCTCGGCCTGTTCGTCAACGAGACGGCGTTCGCCAAAGCCGGCGTCAAGACGCCGATCACCACCTGGGAAGGCTGGCGCGCGGCCGTGAAGCGGCTCAAGGCCGCCGGCTACACGCCCCTGGCCATGGACGGCTCCTATCTCGGCATCGACTGGACGTTCTCGACTGTTGCCAACATGCTGCTGGCCAAGGACGTCACGCCCTGGAACGTCTACCTGGCAAACGGCGCGCACGGCCAGAACAACCAGCTGACGATCGAGGACTATACGCGCGTGCTCAAGACCGGGACCGACATCGCGCACCTGCCCGAGATGGCCGAGGCGCTGACCTTGACCAAGGAGGTGTTCGACACGTCCGTGACGCCGAACTGGTCCGGGATCAAGGGGCTGTCCGGGACCGGCGTCAATCTGCAGGACTTTATCGCCGGCAAGGCGGCCATGGCCTGGGGCGTCGACTTCGGGGCCAGCGCTATCGTCGCCGCCCACCCGTCCTTCAAGGTCGGCAGCATGGGGTGGCCGACCATCACCAAAGCGACGACCCCTCTCTCCACGAACTACCCGGCGCAGTACGGCGTGACACCAGGAGGGACCAGCTACATGATCCCGGCCACGACCACGGGGGATAAGTTGACCTACGCCATCCGGTTCATGCAGTTCGTCACCGCGCCGCGCTACAACGCGCCCTGGGCCTCGGCGACGACGGCAACGCCGTCCGTACAAGGGGTCGCGGCGCCCGCGTCGATCTCCGCCTTCTCCTCGGGCGACTGGGGCGTGCCTCAAGTTGCGAACCCCGGTATCCTCACCAGCCTCTCACCGCAGAACAATACGGAGTTCCAGCAGATCATGCAAGGCTACCTGCTCGGCTCAACGAGCCTGGCGCAGACGCAGAGCCTGCTCGAGGCCTCATGGCAGCGCGCGGCGACGTACCAACTCCAGCAGAACCCTCAGTGGAAGAGCGAGTCCTGGGCGAAGTAGGACATCACATTGGCCACCACCCGCGTCGTAAACGGACGCCGAGTTGGGCTATGTAGTTGTCGATCGCGTGGGCGATTCTCGGGGGTAGGGGTGTATTGCATACGCCCGGCGCGCCCTGGGCGTATGCAATACACCCCTACCCCCGGTCCGGCTGTCTGTCCCGAGAACTACATGGCTCTGACGCCGAGGGGCGCGCCTTGGCACACGGCATCCGGTGTCCACCATCTCGGAGCGCACCCAACGCCGAGGAAGACCAAGGTTTGCGGATTATCCGGACCTACTGACCTACTGGGAGCGCGGGCGGCCCGCCCGCTTCCGTCGTCTCCGCACGGGTCGGCGTCCCCCTTCTGGCTTAAAGGCCGAACCAGGCGGGCGGGCCGCCCGCGCTCCCGGTATGACGCCGTATCATTCGTGAGCCGTCGGCTGTCAGAGGAGGATCACGTGAAAGGAGGATCACAAGGATCATGCGTATCATCGCGGTGAAGGCCTATGATCTGTGGGAGGAGTCGCACTCCTGGTTCAGCGAGACGCTGATTGCCAACCCCATGTCCATCTACCCGCGCTACCACGACCGCCGCGCCAGCTGGAACGGCCCGCCGCAGGGCGGAGTGCTGGTGCTGGTCGAGACCGACGAGGGCGTCACCGGGATCGGCATGGGCGGCGGCGGCCAACCGGCCGCGCTGATCATAGAGCGCCACTTCACCACCTTCCTGCTTGGCGCGGACCCCTTCGACATCGAACTGCTGTGGGACCAGATGTTCCGCGCCTCGCTGCCCTACGGCCGTAAGGGCACAGCTATCATGGCCATCAGCGGGGTCGACCTGGCCTTGTGGGACATCGTGGGCAAGGCCACCGGTCAGCCGGTGTACCGCCTGATCGGCGGCCGCACCAAAGACCGCATCCCCGTCTACGGCACCGGCAACCACCTGGAGTGGTACAAGGCGCACGGCTACCGTGGCTTCAAGCTGGCCATGCCGCACGGTCCGGCGGACGGCTACGAAGGCATGCGCAACAATGAGACGCTGGTGCGTGAGGCCCGCGCGACGATCGGCCCCGACGCCGCGTTGATGCTGGACTGCTACATGGCCTGGACCGTCGAGTATAGTCTGCGCATGGCGGAGATGCTGGAGCCCTACCGTGTGCGCTGGATCGAGGAGTTCTTGCCCCCCGACGACATCGAGGGCTACGCCGAGGTCCGGCGCCGCGTGCGCGGCATGGCCACCGCCACGGGCGAACACGAGTATACGCGCTTCGGCTTCCGGGAGTTGATCGACCGCAAGGCAGCCGACATCCTGCAGCCCGACATCAACTGGGTCGGCGGTCTCTCCGAGGCCATCAAGATCTGCCATATGGCCGCGGCGGCCGGCCTGCCGGTGATCCCGCACGGGGGCGGCAGCCCCTGGGGCGTCCACCTGATCATGGCCAACGTCAATTGCCTCTGGGCGGAGACCTTTATCGAGCCGGACGTGCGCGTCGAGGATGAGCTGCCCGGATTGCTGCTGGGCGGGGCGCGTCCCAGGGACGGCTACCTCGTCCCCTCTGAGGTGCCGGGCTTCGGGCTGACCCTCAACGAAGACTTGTTTGCGCCTATCGCGGAAAGAGGAGGACGAGATGGAGCGTAATCTGACGGGGCGCATCGCTATCGTCACCGGTGCGGCGGAAGGAATTGGCTTCGCTACGGCGCGGCGCCTGGCGCAGGCCGGCGCGGCGGTGGCCGTGGCCGACCTCGACGGCGCCGCGGCGGAGCGCGCCGTGGAAGAGTTGGCACGGGACGGCACGACCGCCATCGCCGTAGCCGTGGATGTGTCGGACGAGCAGGCGGTGCGCGAGATGGTGCGCGCGGTCCGGGAAGGGCTAGGCGACGCCGACATCCTGGTCAACAACGCGGGCATCACCGGCGGCACGAACGAGGTGCAGGACTTCGACATCGCGGCCTGGGACCGCACCATCGCCGTCAACCTGCGCGGCGTCTTCCTGTGCTGCCGCTTCGTGCTGCCGGGGATGCAGGCCAAGGGCTACGGGCGCATCGTCAACGTGGCCTCCATCGCCGGCAAAGAGGGCAATCCGCGCCTGTCCGCCTACTCGGCCTCCAAGGCCGGCGTGATCGGCTTCACCAAGTCGCTGGCCAAGGAGGTCGCGCGGCAGAACATCATCGTCAACGCCATCGCGCCGGCCGTCATCGCCACGCGCATCAACGACGCGACGCCGCCCGACGTGCTGAACTATATGATCGAGCGCATCCCGATGGGCCGGGTGGGGCAGCCCGAGGAGGTCGCCGCCCTCATCCATTGGCTCTCGAGCGATGAGTGCACCTTCACGACGGGACAGTGCCTCGATATCAGCGGCGGACGCGCCACCTACTGAGAGGTCATGAGCGTGCATGCCGACGGCCTGACCTTAAAAGGTCGGCCGGGATCCTATACACGCCTGGTTCGCGCCAGACGATGGGCCACCGGAGACCCTTCAGAGTCCCTGCCCTGCCATGACCATTCATGGTCAGGCTGCCTCCGTAGGGCGCGCCCACAGGTCATCACCGCCATCCCGATGAATGGAAGCGCGACGCGCATGGAGATAGAGACCACGGCATGGACATTCAACGCATCGTTATGACGGGACCGCGCGAGGTGGACGTCGCGCGTGAGGTGGTGGCGGAGGGAGCGCTGTCGCCGCACGAGGTTGTCCTGCGCACACAGTACAGCTTGATCAGCCCAGGGACGGAACTGGCCCACTTCGCGGGCAACGCGGATTTGGGACGTCACATACCGGAGCAACCGTATCCGTGGTTCCCCGGCTACGCGGCCGTCGGCGTGGTCCTGGCGACGGGTGAGGACACCGGCGTCCGGGGGGGAGATCTCGTCCTGGCGCACACCGGCCACCAGTCCGCTGCCCGCTTTGACGCCCGCGGCCGCGTGTGCGTGCGCATCCCCGACGGCGTGCCGCCGCACACGGCGACCATGGGACGGCTGGGTCAGGTCAGCGCGGTGGCGCTGCGCGCGTGCGGGGCGCGGGCCGGCGACTGGGCGGCGGTGATCGGGCTCGGCCTGGTGGGCGCCTGCGCGGCGCAGTTGCTGCGCGCCGCGGGACTGAGCGTCATCGGCGTGGACCCACTGCCGGAGCGGCGCGCCCTCGCCATGCGTTGCGGCGCCGCGCGGGCCATCGACCCGCGTGACGCGGCGAGCGTAGGCGCGGCGGTCGAGGCCAGCGGCGGCGGATGCCGTCTGGCGCTGGAATGCTCCGGCCAGGCGCGCGGCGTCGAGACGGCGTTGGCCCTCGCGGCGCGCCACGGTCAGGTGGCGCTGGTCGGCGCGGCCTGGCGGCGCGACACCGCGGTCCTGGCGACCGACATCATACGGCCCATCTTCGATAAGTTCCTCACCCTGCGCAGCGGGTGGGAGTGGCAGATCCCGCTCTACGGCGACGGCGCGGACGATTCGGTCGCCGCCTGCACCAGGTGGGTCCTCTCCTGCATCCAGGACGGACGCCTGGACGCGCAGGCGCTGATCACCGACATGATCGCGCCGGACGGCGCGGCCGAGGCCTATCGGCAACTGCTCGACGAGCCGGCCGCGCACCTGGGCATCGTCATCGATTGGACAGGCGCAACACCCGGCGCGCAGGGTCTGTGAAAAGCCGTAGGCGCGCAGAAGGTCTGGGGCGTGACAACGCACCGGGTGTCGCGCGTGACGACAGACGGTTGCGTCCGCATATAGCGCACAGGAGGAATGCCCGTGAAGATTACCGAGATTCGCGCGATGAAACTGACCAAGCCGCCTCGTCCGTCGGCTGCAACGTCGCGCCGCGAGTCGTGGGCGGCGACGGCGGAAGTGGCCAACCCCATGTCGCGCTACCCGGCCGTCAAGGCCCATCGCAGCCTGTGGACCCCATCCTGGGGCGACGTGTGGTGTCAAGTCACGCTGGAAGACGGGACTCAGGGGCTGGGGCAGACCTCGCACGGCCGGGCCGTCGCCGCCGTGATCGACGACCACCTGGGGCCGCAACTGGTCGGCCAGGACGTCCTGGCCGGAGAGCGCCTCGCCGATATGCTGTTTCGGCTCACCAAGCCCTATGGCTCGACGGGCCTGGCCTCCTATGCGGTCAGCGCCATTGACCTGGCGCTGTGGGACGCGCGAGGCAAGGTGCTGGGGCAACCGGCCTACAGCCTGTTGGGTGGCCCACAAAAGGACCGCATCTTCTGCTACGTGACCGGCAACGACGTGGACTGGTATAAGGAACTGGGCTTCCGCGCCTTCAAGCTGGCGTGCCCCTACGGTCCGGCCGATGGCCTGGAGGGGATAAAGAAGAACGTGGAGTTCGTCGCGCGCGCCCGCGACCAGATTGGCGATGAGTGCGAGCTGATGCTGGACTGCTGGATGGCCTTCGACGTCGAGTACGCGGTGCGTCTGGCCGAGGCGCTCCGTCCCTATCGGCTGGCCTGGATAGAAGAGTGCCTGATCCCTGAGGACCTCGACGCGCACGTCGCGTTGCGCGAACGGCTGCCCTGGCAGACGCTGGCCACGGGCGAACATTGGTACACCCACGTTCCGTTTCAGTGGGCGGTCAGTCACCGCGTCGCCGACATCCTGCAGCCCGACATCTCGTGGTGCGGCGGCCTCACAACGTGCCAGAAGATCGCGGCCGTGGCGGATGCGGGCGGGACGCGCGTCATCCTGCACGCCGGCGGCATCACGGCGTTTGGCCAGCACTTCAGCTATGCGGCGCCCTCGGTTCCCTGGTGCGAGTACTTCGTGGGCACGGCGCCCGGCGTGCCCTTAGAAGAGGGCTGGGCGCTGCCGGGCATGGCGCTGCCCCGCGATGGCTGGCTCGTCCCGAGCGACGCGCCCGGGTTCGGGCTGGACATCCCGCGCGAGTGGCTCACACCATTCGACGCAGCATAAAGGAGAATGGAACGTATGCGGGTCGTAGTGACCGGCGCGGGAGGGCGGCTCGGGAGGGCCGTGATGGCGCGGGCGCAAGAGTCCGGGATCGAGGCGGTCGGCGTCGACCGGATTGCGTCCGTGGGTCAGGGGCCAACCATCGTAACGGACCTCTGTGACCTCGGCCAGGTGTGTAGCGTTCTCGCCGGCGCCGATGCCGTGGTCCACCTCGGCGCTATCCCGGCCCCGGTTGGATACCCCCCGACGTGGTGTTCCGCAACAACGTCCTGGGACAGTTTAACGTCTACGAGGCGGCGGCGATCCTAGGTATCCGCCGCGTCGTGGAGGCCTCCAGCGTGTCGGCGCTGGGATTCCCCTGGCAGCACCGCTGGTCCGAGCCCCTCTACTTTCCCATCGACGAGCAGCATCCCCTGCTTCCACAAGACGCCTATGGGCTCTCCAAGGCCGTGGGAGAAGAGATTGCCGCGGCCTACTGCCGCCGCACGGGGGGCAGCGCGGCCAGCCTCCGCTTTTCGACGATCGTCGCCGCCGACGGCTACCGCCGCTTCGTCGACGGCGTCCAGGCGCGGCCCGGTGACTTCGCGCCCGTGCTGTGGTCCTACACCGACCTGCGCGACGCGGCGGAGGCATGTGTACTCGCCCTCACTGCACCGCTCGAGGGGCATCAGCCGCTCTTTATCGTGGCCGACGATACCTCGTCGGACGTGCCGACCGATGTCTTGCTGGAGCGATACTTCCCCGCCGTCCCGAGGCGTCCGGGCGACCGTCCGGCGCGCTGGCCGCTGATCGATGGAACGCGCGCCGCCGACGTCCTTGGCTACCACCCGCGGTATCGCTGGCAAGCGGTGCTGGACGACACTCCCTGACGCCGATCAGTGGACGACACGCGACCATCACCGTATTACAACGTGACGTTGACCTGCGACTGAAGTCGCATGGCAAAAAACGACGACTAAAGTCGTGACGGCGCCGCGCGGTGAGACACTTTAGTGTCCGTGGTGTGCCATGCGACTTCAGTCGCAGGCTGGTCTTAACGTTGTAGTAATCGGCAGACGATCATAAAAGGAGGAATGTCCCATACGCATTGCCATCGGTCAATTTCACGAGCCTGATCACGACCTGCTCACCTTCGCGGCGCAACTTGGCGCGAGCGGCGGCGTGCTTAACACGCCTGTCTTGCCTGGCGAACACCGTTGGGAGGTCGAGGATCTGCGCCGGCTGCGCGAGCGCGTCGAGGGGTATGGGTTGCGCGTCGAGGCGCTGGAGAATACGCCTGTGACCTTTTACGATAAGGCGATGCTCGGGCTCCCCAGCCGCGACGAGCAGATCGAGCACTACCAGGCGACGATCCGCAATATGGGCCAGGCAGGCGTCCGCGTACTCGGCTACCACTGGATGCCAAACGGGGTGTGGCGGACATCGTACACGACGCCCGGCCGGGGCGGCGCCCTGGTGTCCTCTTTCGACCTGGAGCAGGCGAACGACGCCGCTCTTACGCATGGGCGCGTCTATACGGCGGACGAGATGTGGCGCAACTACGCGAATTTCGTGCGCGCGGTCGTCCCGGTCGCCGAAGAGGCTGGGGTCACGCTCGCGCTGCACCCCGACGACCCGCCCGTCCCATCGCTCGGCGGAGTCGCGCGCCTGTTCGGGAGCTTCGACGGATTCAAGCGCGCGATGGAGCTGGCGGCGAGCCCGCGCAGCGGCCTCGATTTCTGTATGGGCTGCTGGTCGGAGATGGGACCAGGCGCGCTCGAGGCGATGCGGTACTTCGGGGAGCGCGGCCACATCGCCTACGTGCATTTCCGCGATGCGCAAGGGACCGTCCCCACCTTTCAGGAGTGTTTCATCGGCGAGGGCAACGTCGACGTGGTCGAGGCCATGCGCACACTCAAGAGCGTGGGCTTCGACGGCTTCATGATCGATGACCATGTGCCCCTCATGGTCGGCGACACTGGTTGGAGGTATCGTGGGCGTGCCTATGCGACGGGCTATATGGCAGGCCTGCTCAATGCAGTGAACAAGCTTGCGTAGGCGCATGTACAGACGAGAGCGACGATGCGTGATACATCGCTGTCGACGTCCGACGCCTCGGATCCCCGACCATCGTCCCGGCGCGATAAACCGACAAGCCATACCGGCCACGTCGGCGGCCGCAAACAGCCCCGCTCTAGCCACGCAAGCCTCCACGAGCGACCACGTCGGTGTTGACCCCTGTAAGATCCCATAGTTTCTGCGCCCTGTCCCACAGTTTCTGCGCCAGAAATCCCACAGTTTTTGAGCGATCCTGCTCATACCCCCTCCACCTGTGTGAAACGCCCCGTCCCCAGGGAACCGGGCGGACGGATCGGCGCACGAACTCTGGGATTTTTTGCAGAGTGGCGCACGAACTCTGGGATTTCTGGCTCAAAAACTCTGGGATGTGCGCCACTGTCCACACTCAAACGTGGCTCAAAAACTCTGGGATCTTACACCGGCACACGATGGCCCCCTTCACTGCCCGCGCCGGCGCGGGCGAGATCTCCCCCCGCCCGCTTGGCCGTCAAGGCCACAACTCCTCTACCCGCGCTGACCGCCCCTTGCCAGGAGCGACGCCATCGCGTACCGTTGAGGCCATGAAACGTTCCCTCGCCCTCGTTCTCTGCCTCCTCACCTTCGCTGCTCTCGCCGCGGGCCTCGCCACCCTCATTGCCCCGCCCCCGCCCGTCTACAGCGTCGACCAGCTTCAGGCCGCCCTCCGCCTACAGCCGCGCGCCTGGGCCGGCCGTGTCCTCACCGTCCGCGGTGTCGTCGTCTGGGTCTCCTACTCGTTCGGGCCTACACCCCAAGGCGTGAGTGGCACCGGCGAGGGCGCGTGTGGCCCCCTCCCCTTCTTTCTTCAGCATCCCACCCGCTGCCCTCCCATGATGCGCCTCACCCTCGCTCAGATCCCCTCCGGTAGCACCGTCCACCTGGCCCTCGCCTCCCACCCCCTCTATTTCCCCGCCGCCGCAGACACCGATCCCGCCCGCTTCCTTCGCACCCACCCGACCCTCGCCCTCCCCCTCCTGCTCCACTCCGCCCCCGCCCCTCCCGATCCCCTCCCCCCGCTCCT